>Ga0114948_10000397_pt1 | contig 17339 bp, 17 predicted proteins | sample CR04metaG_FD_83877 | JGI IMG/M metagenome (GOLD analysis project Ga0114948, IMG submission 83877) | Deep subsurface microbial communities from Mariana Trench to uncover new lineages of life (NeLLi) - CR04 metaG | ecosystem: Environmental > Aquatic > Marine > Ocean trench > Sediment | place...
CTTCCTACAACGCGCGCTGGCGAAACGCCATGGTTTAGTCGAAGTAGCGGAAAATGTCGATACCGCCGCCGAGCTTTGCCAGCGTTACCACTTCGATCTACTGATCGTTGATATTCGTTTGCCGGGGCGGTCCGGCTTGGATTGGGTCACGGAACTGCGCGCTGCCGGTAACGACATGGATGTGATTTTCATCACCGCCTATGCCGATATGGATGCCACTATCGGCGCGCTTCGCACGGGCGCGGCAGACTTTGTGCTTAAGCCCTTCCGGGTCGAGCAAATCCTTACCGCGGTTGAACGTTGTTTCGAGCGCCGCCGCCTTGCCCGTGAAAATACCGTCCTGCGCCGACAGGTCGACACCTTTGTAGATAGGCTCTATGGGGCATCCGGCATGATCGGCCAAAGCGCAGCCATGCAGGAAGTTGGCGAAATCATTAGGCAAATCGCACCAACCCCCACCTCGGTGCTAATCGAGGGTGAGACCGGGACCGGCAAAGAGCTCGCGGCGCGCGCCATTCATAGGCTAAGCAACCTGAGCGGGCCATTGGTGCCCGTGAATTGTGTCGCAATTTCCCCCGATCTGTTGGAAAGCGAGTTGTTCGGACATACCAAGGGTGCATTCACCGGCGCGCACCAGGCCCGCGATGGGCTTTTCAGTTTTGCCACGGGTGGCATCCTGTTCCTTGACGAAATCTCGGAGATGCCGGGCACCATGCAAGCCAAACTGCTTCGGGTTCTGGAAAGTCGTAGGATCCGTCCGGTAGGATCCGACCGAGAGTTGGCAGTGGATGCGCGTATTGTCACGGCCACGAATAAGAACTTGGCGGAGGAAGTTAGAAAAGGTCGATTCCGTGAAGACCTTTTTTATCGGCTCAATGTCGTGACGATAAAAATGCCCACACTTCGGCAACGGCCTGAAGACATCCCGGAGCTTGTCGATTTTCTCGGTAAGACCTTGGCCGCAGAGCTCGGCGTTGCGCCCCCCACCTTTGGTCGCGAAGACATTCATGCGTTGCAAGCCTACAACTGGCCAGGAAACGTGCGCGAGCTACGGAACCTCATCGAACGCACGGTTTTGCTCGGCCGGTTACCCAGCGACATCATGTCTATTCAGGCATCGGCCCCGGGGCGGGAGTCGCCGACGTCCCCCTTTCCAGCTGAGTGGACATTGGCCGAGGTGGAAAAAAGTCACATGCGGCGAGTGCTCGAGAGTGCTGGTGGCAACAAATCTGAGGCGGCCCGCCGGCTTGGTATCTCACGCAAAACGTTAGAGCGCAAGTTAAGGTCTGATTCAGCTTTGACGCGGACCTAGGTCGGCTAATCATGAGCGTTTTTCCACGATGGCGATCGATACGAACGCTAGTTCGAACAACCCTTCGCTACAAATTACTTCTGCTCGTTCTGTTTCCAACCCTGCTGGCCATGCCAGCGACGTTGGGTCTAACCATATACTGGTTCAATAGCTTTACCCGCGACAACTTATTTCTAAAGGTCAAGAGCGACCTCGCGGTTACGCGGCATGCATTTGGGCAGATGCAGCAAGATCACGCAACGGCGCTGCAGCGTCTCACCGATTCCTATAGCTTTCGATTACTGCTCACTAACGGTGATGCACGCGGTCTTCAAAATGAACTAAAGAGTTTAATTGACGAAGAGGGATTCACCTTCGTACACCTTACCGATGAGCTAGGTAACTGGTTATATGAAGAATCTCTTGGGTCTCGAGGCAGCAGTAAGCCTAGCCCACTGACTAATCGCGCTATGCGCGGACGCCCGTCAGCCGCACTAGAGGTCTTTACCCCGGATGATCTACAGCGCGAAGACCCTGCCCTTATCGAGCGTATGCGCGTACCGTTGGCCGATGAGCCGGAGCGCGCTTATGAAGATCGAACTATGGTTATGCGCGCGGTTTATCCCATTCGAGATTTTGGCGGACAAATCCTAGCGTTGCTAGACGGCGGCATCGCATTGAACAGGAATAATACGATCATCGAAGAGTTGCGCGACCGCGTCTATGGTCCGGCAACATTGCCTAGCGGTGGTGTGGGTGCAATCGCATTGCTGCTTGACAACGTGCGTATTGGCACAAATCTAACGATCGGCCAACAAGACACCGCCCGTGGTACTTACGTGTCGACGGAAATCAGAGATAAGGTGTTAGGCGAAGGTAGCACTTGGGTTGCGCGCGATCTGGTAGGCCAACAGTGGTATATCTCGGCCTATCAGCCAGTATTCGATGCCGATGGCCAAGGCATCGGCATGTTACAAAGCAGCATTCTCGAGGCGCCGTTTCGCAACGCCCATTATCGGGCCGCTGCATTGTTGCTACTTATCTTCATCGGTGTCATTGCCCTGGCCACCTGGGTCGTATTGCGTGGTGCGCGTTCAATATTCAAACCCATCGAGCAGATGGCCAACCTGGTACGTGCAACCCAAGCCGGTGTGGATAGGCGAATGGGAAAGATCGATTCGCAAGACGAGATCGGTGAACTTGCGGTTCAATTCGATTCCATGCTTGATTTGCTCCAGCGCCGAAATCATGAAATCAGTCGTGCCGCGGAACAACTGGAAGCCAAGGTCGAAGACCGAACCCGCGAGCTCGAGCAAAAGAATACCGATTTGGAGCGGACCGTAAGTCTATTACGTGAGACGCGGCAACAACTGGTAATGGCGGAAAAACTAGCATCGCTCGGTCAAATGGCGGCTGGCATCGCCCACGAAATCAATAACCCGACTGCTGTGATAATCGGAAATCTCGATTTGCTTGTGGCCGAACTTGGCGATGCCGCCAATTCTGTGCATGGCGAAGTCGATATGATCATCCAACAGGTAGATCGAATACGTTACATTGTCGATGGGTTGTTGCAGTTTGCTCGACCATCCAGCCCTAGCGATAACACCGATATAGAAAATGTGAACATTAATCGCACCGTCAAAGATACGCTGGTGTTGGTTAGGCATGCGGTTGAGAAAGGTGAAACAACTGTTCACGTCCAACTTGATGCGACCCGTACGGTTCGAATTAGACGCTACGAGCTACAAGAGGTATTGATAAATCTATTGCTCAATGCAGCACGGGCTGTATCCGCTGGCGGCGTCATCGAAGTAATCACTGCCGATTGGGAACAACAGGGTGTTGTAATCTCGGTCAAAGATAATGGCGTTGGTATCGCGCCAGAAAAACTCGGCCGCGTATTCGACCCTTTTTACACCACTGACACGCGCCACGGCACAGGTTTAGGGCTTTCTGTAAGTTATGGTTTAATTCGGCGTTACGGCGGTGAAATCACGGTTGAGTCGGAACTGCATCGCGGCAGCGTATTCCAAGTATGGCTGCTAGAAGAACCGGTGTTGGCTGATCAAAGGGTTGGGGCAGAAGACTTTGGTGAAAATTATACTGACAGACGGAGGAATTATGAGCGCGACTACATTTGACGAGGAAAAGTTCAACATGGAGGTACGCAAGTTCTTAAAAAAAGTGGGGGTTAGGTCACAGCGCGAACTGGAGCGTGCCGTGAGAACAGGTTTGGAGACGGGGCAGATAAGTGGGAAAGAACCGTTAAAACCGAAAATGACATTGGAAATACCCGAGCTCGGCATGAGCTTTAACATCGAGGGCGAAATCGCCTTAAGTTAAACCACCCCTCCCTCTATCTCCCTCCCACAAGGGGAGGGAGTATTTAAAAATTGCCTGGAAAACAGCACGATGGTGCTTGCCTGCAGTCGGCTTATAACTTATACATTCCTAATCAGTAACTTATAAATCTTACGGAAGGTGCTTTCTAGTTGTTTCGTAGAGACAGTTGCCCGCCTGTCCGCTATCTCCCCCCACAAGGGTAGCCCCTCGCTCCTGACCTCCCCGATAACAGCCGACAAACCATGACGCTCGCGCGTGTTGAGCCAGAAGTCGAATTCACTCTAGCCATAGAAGCTCATGAATAAAAGTAATTAAAAAACTGAGCTGGCTGTCATTGTTGCCGCTCCCCTCGTGCGAGGGGGAAGGGTTAGCCACCGATATAAGACATTTCGATCTTTGGCAGCGCCACCGTCTCGGCTGTACGCAAAGCAGAGTAGCGGTCGCTGCGCCGCAGCCAAATGCTACTGACAAATTGCTTGATTTCTTCATCAGACGCGCCACCACGAACCAAGCCACGTAAGTCATGGCCGTTGGTGGCAAAAAGACAGGCGTAAAGTGAACCTTCAGCGGATAGCCGGATACGACTACAGCTACCACAGAAAGGTTGGGTAACCGACGAGATGACGCCGATCTCGCCGCCACCATCGCCGTATCGCCAGCGCTGTGCCACTTCGCCCTGGTAGTTGCAATCAATCGGCTCAATGGGATATTCGGCGTTAATCATGTCCACTATCTCGGTTGCCGGCACAACGTCATCGAGCTTCCAACCATTACTTGCACCGACATCCATGTATTCAATAAAACGAACGATGTGGTCGGTGCCGCGAAAGTAACGCGCCATAGGTAATATGCTATCTTCGTTGAGCCCGCGCTTTACCACCATATTAATTTTGATCGGCGACAGCCCCGCCGCGGCCGCATGGTCGATCGCCTTTAGTACACGGGCTACTGGGAAACTAACGTCGTTCATCGCCTGAAATACGGCATCGTCCAGTGAATCCAGGCTTACCGTCAAACGTCGCAGCCCTGCACGTTGGAGAGCACCGGCCTTTTCCTTGGTCAAGGGTGACCCATTAGTGGTGAGCGTTAAATCATCGAGACCCGGCACGTCTGCCAGCATTTCAACCAATCTTTCGATTTCGCGCCTCAGTAATGGCTCACCGCCGGTGAGGCGTACTTTCTTGACACCGCAACTGACGAAAACACGAACAATTCGGGTGATCTCCTCATAGGTCATTATGTCTTTACGGGGCAAAAACTGATAATCGCTACCAAAAACCTCCTTCGGCATGCAGTAGACACAGCGAAAGTTACAGCGGTCGGTGACCGAGACACGTAAATCATGCATCGCGCGGCCGAATGTATCAGTAACTTGGAACATCGTTTTCCATGCTCACGAGTGCTCTTCTAGTTATTCACTCCAAACCAACTGGCCGATATCACTAAAATCGTATCCACCTAGCAACTGTGCAAGACGTTGACATTCTGTCCCCTTTAGGTGGTCCAACAATTTTTGGAACAGTGTACGAAAGTATATGTTGTGATACAAAGCGAAATCATAGGCCTCCCAACCAATCGACACGAAATCCAAACCAAATTCGGTTGCGGCGCTACGCGCACCGGGCGCAACATCCGCGTGCTCCATGGCAATTATCGATGCCGCCTCTCGTTCCGAGTAAGCGCGAGCGGTGACTCGAAGATTCGAAGGATCGATCTTGTGCTCGGCCAATGTCTCCTTCAAGAACCGCTGTGAACCCGCGCCTTCTTGGCGCATCACCCACCGTACGTCGGGCGCGAACAGGTTATCCATGTCTGCGGAAGGTTCATAATAGCCGGGGGCGACGATAAGACCCTGTTCTCGATAAAATGCCCGAACCAAGACCCAGTCATGGTGCTGCGCATACTGTTTGATTAACGCCGGGTGCCGATTTCCACTTTCATTTGCGCGGCCCCAATGCATACCGCATACATCAGCACGGTGGCGCGCCAGTAGCGACAGTCCTAACTGCGTGCCGGTGCTGGTGCAACTAATAAGGGCACGTGCCTGAATCTCGTTGGCCAATTGCATAATGGCACGATAGACCAGCGGATCATCGCTACCGGCAAGCACCATCCGGTCGGTAAGCACGCCACCATGGCTGGATTCCAACAGCCACTGATCGACAAGGTCGCGCGGGAACAGCCATTTGCCTGTGACTTTGGTAGCAGGAATCTTTCCATCGCTAACCAACGTATACACTTTTTTCTCGTTGAGATGCAGGTACTCAGCCACCTCTTTCACACCCATGAATCGTGACGTAGTGTCGCTAGACACCCGAGCAGCGGTAGCTGCGATCGGCGGGTCGGCGAGCGACACTCGTGAACTGCGTTTATCGGCAATAGATTGGCTCATCGAGCGATCTTATTATAGCTAAGTCATCGTTGACGCAAGGCTATCGTGTTGTTGCAAGATACGTACCTGCGATCGAACCTGCTTTTTTCGGGAAACTGCACACAAACATGTGAATGCCAGTGCGTCAAATTGGCCCATCTCGAGGCGGTATGGTTCAATTTATACCAAATGTTTCTGGTGGCTCAGCTTCCTGCCCCCCGCCGCAACGTGCTGAGTGGTGGGCCGAAGTTGCTGTCTATCCTCCAAGCGCCTACCATGGGCCAGCGTTGCGCGAGATACGCCCAACAATGAAACAACCACATCAGACCATATCCGCGACGGTATTTCCGGTTTCCGTGATCATGGAATGCTCCCAGGTTCGCCAGGGTCGCTGGACGGTGCCTAAATGGGAGGTGATTGGGGTCGTCGCGGCTCAACAAATGGCAACCCAAGAGATTAAGCGAACGCTGATTCGTTCTGAAAATGATCGCCAACAGTATCTATGGACCGGCTTGGCGCTAGAGCTATTCAAGGATGCGGCCGAGGCATATTGGTTCAATCTTTCTGGCGATAAGCCAGCACTATACGTTGCCTGCAGCTGCGAGGAGGAGACAGACGAGGTAGTGCCGATTCTGGCCACGGCTGACAGTACCGAGGGGGTTATGCACGAGGAAGCCAACGACATCGTGTTTTCGGTACCTATGCCGCCGGACGTCTACCAATGGTTGGAACGCTATGTCGTCGAGAATTACGTACCGCAAGAAAAAAAGAAACGCAAACGTAAAAATTGGGTAGAAGATTCAGACTATGACCGAAGACCGCAAACAACGCGACCGCGGCACCACTGAGCGAGATTCTACGCCCGCACCTGATGAGGGCTTTCTGTCACGCTGGTCACGGCGTAAACGAGAAGCGGATGCGCCCGAACAATTGGCAAATGTCGATGCACGGGCGGCTGAAAGCGAAATTGCGAAGACGCCAGCCGGCGATACCGTCGGACCCGCGAACGAAAAGACCGATGCCGATATGGCGCCCATAGAATCGCTGGATGAGAATAGTGATTACAGTCCCTTCTTATCGCCTAAAGTTAGTGAAAAATTGCGACGCGTTGCACTGCGTAAGCTCTTTCATATGGCTGCATTCAATATTAGAGATGGGCTCGATGACTACGACGAGGATTTTACGGTCTTCGAGCCGCTGGGGGACACAATAACAGCAGACATGCGTCATCACATGGAGCGCGAGAAAGAGAAAGAAGAGCAACGCCTGGCCAAGCTAGCTGACGCTGAGTCTGAAAAGAAACCTAGGGAACGATTTGACGACGACCATGAACAGACCGAGTTGGCATCAGCTGACGACGCTGCCACGGAAGACAAATCTGCTTTGGATGTCCCGTCCGACGACGATGGTGATGACTCACCGCATGCTTCGGAAAATAAGGCATGAATGATATGACCGCGCAGCTGAGCAACACCACGCAAAACGGGTGCGCTCGTCAGGCCGCGCTTGCTGCCAAGCCGGTGGCAAAAAGCTCCACATCACTGGTCTCTTATCAGTCGGCGGGCCATTTGCTGATTATCGGCGAAGCTGAACAGGCGACGAAGATAGCCAACGGGCTCAAAGATGTCCTTCAGTGCTCCTTGTTATTGACGCCGACCAGAAAAAAAGTAGTCAAGCTCTCCGATCCTGGCAGAAAGAAGGAGGAACACCCCGCCGCAGTTGGCGATATGCCGTGGGCCCAAGGCAGGCTCAAGGAACTCAATGGCCATCTTGGTGCTTTTACTGCGTTGCTCGACACGGCCAAGGGGAATGTCAACCTGGCCGAGTATCTGAACTTAAGGCAAGCACACTTCGACATGGTCTTGGATCTAAGCACACCACCCCATATCGAACGCGAAATAGTACCCCCTGGCTATTATGCGCCGGGCGATGACGCCGATGCGCTGCGTGAAGCGCTACAAGCATTGCCCACGTTGGTGGGTGAGTTCGAAAAACCCAAATACTTTGCTTACAACGCGGACATCTGTGCCCACGGTGGTAGCGGGTTGATAGGCTGTCGACGCTGCCTAGATGCCTGTCCCACCGGCGCCATCAGCTCGCTCGGCGACTTGATAGAAGTGGATCCTTATCTGTGTCAGGGGGGCGGCGTGTGCGCGACTGCCTGCCCCACCGGCGCCATCACCTACGCATATCCAAGCACGAGTGATGTGCTTGACGGCCTGCGGGCCATGCTCAAGGCCTATCGCGAGGCCGGGGGGCAGCATGCCCGCATATTGTTTCATGGTCGCGAAAAGGGCCAGGCGCTACTGCAACGTATCGCGGCCAGACTCCCCGAGCAGGTCATTCCGGTTGAGCTCGAGGAAGCGGCATCGGTTGGGCTAGATACGTGGTTGGCGACACTCGCCTACGGTGCGAGCCAGGTAGTTGTCCTTAGTCAGGGCGCAACACCCTCGGTGCTTGATGAGCTTGGTGCGCAACATGCCTACGCCACGGCGATTCTCGAGGGTATGGGCTATCCGGCTGAACGACTGCAACTTATCGACACCGAGGATGATGATGCGGTGCTCGAAAGGCTAGGCGAATTGGCCGAATTGTCCCAACCGCCACCAGCAGGGTTCGCCGGCCTGGATGAGAAGCGCACCACCATACGTCTCGCCGTCGACCATCTTCACGCCCACGCACCTGCGCCAACCGCAGTCGCCACCCTACCGTTGGGCGCACCATTTGGTGAAATCCACGTTGACCGCAGTGGCTGTACGCTTTGCATGGCTTGCGCGTCGATTTGCCCACACGCAGCGTTGTCGGATGGCGGCGGCGAACTGCCACAGCTGTTGTTCGACGAATGGAATTGCGTGCAATGTGGACTTTGCGAAACCGCTTGCCCCGAAGACGTCATCACACGGGCACCACGTTTTCTCTATGACCAAGAGATGCGGCGTGCCACACGCACCCTAAACGAGGAAGAGCCGTTTTGTTGTGTGTCCTGTGGCAAGCCATTCGCTACCAAGAGCATAATTAGCACGATGCGAGACAAGCTTAAAGGGCACTGGATGTACCAGCAACCCGAAACACGTCGGCGCATGGAAATGTGCGATGAATGTCGGGTCAAAGACATGCTGAAGCACGGAGGCGGTCTCATGGACGCGCACAAAAAACCCTAAGTGGTGAAATGGGCCAGATGTACGCAGGTGCGTCATTTTGACGCAGGACCGGTTTCAGCCTCACCCCGTAGCCACCAATCATTATCCGAATCACCGCTTTCTTGCCGCTTTTTTCCCGAAATCCCTGGTCTGTTTCTTGCTACTAATCTAAGGAATAACATTCAGGTGATGGTCGTTCAGATGGATGCCCAGATCACTGCGGCAACAAAAACAACGAAAGGTGGTACCCGGATGGAGGTGAATGCCGATCAGGCCGTTCGCATTAACACCTATCGTCTGTTGGCGACGATACTCGCGGCGGCACCCTCCCAGGATGTACTCAATCTGTTACAGCAGATCGATGCGCCCACCAGCAATGGTGATAGCGGCATGGCGGCCAGTTGGCAGTCGCTACGGCTCGCGGGTGAACGCGCCACGGTCGAAGACGTATCCGATGAGTATTTCGATCTCTTTGTCGGCCTTGGTCGCGGAGAGCTCGTTCCCTACGGTTCCTGGTATATGAGCGGATTTCTGATGGACCGACCTCTCACCGTGTTACGTCAAGATCTAGCTGCACTAGGATTCGAACGCCAAGAAGACGTGCGCGAACCCGAGGACCACGCGGCCGCACTGTGTGAGACCATGAGCCTGATCATCGACAGCAGTGACGAAATTCCGTTTGAGACACAACGCAAGTTCTTCAATGACCACATGGGAAGCTGGATAGGAAGATTTTTTATTGATTTGCAAGAGGCCAAAGCAGCTCGCTTCTACCAGGCAGTTGGGCAATTTGGCCAGCAGTTTATTGAAATAGAAAACCAGTATTTGGCGATGCTAGTGTAAAACCTGGGTTTTATGGTTTTGTCGTTTAGATTAAAAGTGAAGTTCTCAAGAGGTAAGAGGTAAACGTGCATACGAAGTTAGCTGAGGAGGCTGTTATGAGCAAGAAAACAAAGCCGGTGAAAAGCAGTCGCCGCCAGTTCCTGAAAGGGGCAGCGGTGATAGGCGGTGCCGCAACATTGGCCGTCGTAGCCAAAGGAGGTGCTGCCGAAGTGCAGAGTACCGATGAGGTGGCCGCAGCCCCTGACAAGTCGAAGGGCTATCATGTGACACCGCATATTCGGGCGTACTACGAGACATTACGGGACTAAGTCCCGCCGAACCCGTTTATTGGTGAGAATCGGTCCTTTTATAGGAGATAAGCCATGAAGTTAATTAGGAAAAAGGCTGCATCAGAAGTGTCGTCCGGCCAGCCCCGTTTCGCGGGTGAGGCCATCGACCGACGCACCTTCTTGCGCCGTTCCGGCCTTGCTTTAGGCGGTGCGGCAGTGGCGACGACGTTGCCGCCGCTGATGATGAGAAAGGCGCGTGCGTCGATGAGCGGCCCCAAGGCCGGCGTCGATACAAAGGTAGTAAAAAGCATCTGTACGCACTGCGCTGTGGGTTGCGGTGTCTACGCCGAAGTTCAAAACGGCGTGTGGACCGGGCAGGAGCCCGCCTTCGATCATCCTATTAGTTTGGGCGCTCACTGCGCCAAGGGCGCGTCGGTACGAGAGCTCGGTATTGGCGAGCGGCGCGTGAAGTATCCGACCAAGCTAGAAGGCGGCAAGTGGAAACGGATCTCGTGGGATCAGGCCATCAATGAGATCGGTGACAAGATGCTTGAAATCCGTAAGACGTCAGGCCCCGACTCGGTGTACTGGCTAGGCTCGGCGAAGTTCAACAACGAGCAGGCCTATTTGTTCCGCAAGTTCTACGCCATGTGGGGCAGCAACAACGGCGACCACCAAGCGCGTATTTGCCACTCGACGACAGTCGCCGGGGTAGCCAACACATGGGGTTACGGCGCGATGACCAACTCCATGAACGACATCCGCCATAGCAAGGCGATCCTGCTCTGCGGCGGCAACCCGGCCGAGGCACATCCCGTTTCCCTGCAGCATATCTTTTATGCGAAGGAACGCGGGGCGAAGTTCATCGTGGTCGATCCACGCTTCACGCGTTCGGCAGCGCATGCCGATCACTACGTGCGCATCCGCCCCGGCACCGACGTACCGTTCGTCTGGGGCATGCTCTGGCATATCTTCCAGAACGGCTGGGAAGATACGAAATTTATCCGCCAGCGCGTCTATGGAATGGACCAGATCCGTGAAGAGGTCGCCAAGTGGACCCCGGATGAGGTCGAGAACGTCACCGGCGCACCGGAAGCGGATGTCAAGAAGGCCGCCGAAATCATGGCCAAGAACCGACCGAGCACCTACATCTGGGTCATGGGCGGCACACAACACACGATCGGCAACAACAATACGCGGGCTTACTGTGTATTCCAGCTCGCGCTAGGCAACGTGGGTGTGTCCGGCGGTGGTACCAATATCTTCCGCGGCCACGACAACGTCCAGGGCGCCACCGATATGTGCATCCTGAGTCATTCGCTGCCTGGCTACTACGGCCTGTCAGCCGGTGCCTGGAAGCACTGGTCGCGCGTCTGGGATGTCGACTACGACTGGATGCAGTCGCGCTTCGATCAAGGCAGTTACGAGGAAAGCAAGGGCAAAGCGGTCAAGCCGATGAACACCAAGGGCATCCCGGTGTCGCGTTGGATAGACGGCGTGCTCGAGGACAAGGCCAATCTCGCCCAGAAGGACAATCTGCGGGCGATGGTGCTCTGGGGTCATTCCCCCAACAGCCAGACCCGCGGCCTGGAAATGAAAAAGGCCATGGAGAAACTGGATCTGCTGGTGATTATCGACCTGGTGCCGACCGCCAGTGCCGTCATGCACGACCGCACCGACGGCGTGTACGTGCTGCCGGCGGCCACGCAATTCGAGACCTACGGCTCGGTGACGGCATCTAACCGCAACCTGCAGTGGCGCTCGAAGGTTATCGAGCCGTTGTTCGAGTCGCTGCCCGATCAGACCATCATGTATAAGTTCGCCAAGAAGTTGGGTTTTGCTGAGCAGCTCACCAAGCACATCAAGGTGAACAATGATGAGCCGTTGATCGAGGATATCACCCGCGAGTACAACCGCGGTATGTGGACCATCGGTTACACCGGCCAGAGCCCCGAGCGGCTGAAGGCGCACCAGGAGAACTGGCATACCTTCAACCCCAATACCATGCTGGCGGAGGGTGGTCCGGTCGATGGTGAGGCCTACGGTCTGCCGTGGCCATGTTGGGGTACGCCGGAGATGAAACATCCCGGAACGCCCATCCTGTACGACACCAGCAAACCGGTGGCCGAGGGTGGCCTGAATTTCAGGGCGCGCTTCGGTGTGGAACGTAACGGTGAAAACCTGCTGGCGGAAGGGTCCTATCCGGTGGGCAATGAGATCGGTGACGGCCATCCCGAGTTTAGCGACAAGCTGCTCAAAGAGCTGGGCTGGTGGGATGACCTGACCGCCGACGAGAAGGCGGCGGCCGAAGGCCGAAACTGGAAGACCGACCTATCGGGCGGTATCCAACGGGTGGCCATCAAGCATGGTTGTGCGCCCTTTGGAAACGCCAAGGCCCGCGCGGTAGTGTGGACCTTCCCGGATCCGGTACCGATCCATCGCGAGCCGCTATACACCTCGCGTCGTGACTTGGTCGAGAAGTATCGCACCTACGACGACCGTAAATCGCACTACCGGTTGCCTGTGCGTTACTGGTCGATTCAGAAGCAGGACTTCACCAAGAAATACCCGCTGATCCTGACGACCGGGCGCTTAGTGGAGTACGAGGGCGGTGGTGACGAGACGCGGGCTAACCCGTGGCTGGCGGAACTCCAGCAGGAGATGTTTCTGGAGATCCATCCGGCCGACGCCACAGACCGCGGCATCCTCAACGGCCAGCAAGTGTGGCTTGAAGGTGCGGAAGGCGCCAGGATTAAGGTCAAGGCGATGGTAATCCGTCGTGCGGCCAGAGGCGTAGTGTGGATGCCCTTCCACTTTGCTGGGCACCTCCAGGGCAAGGTTCTCGGGGACAAGTATCCAGAAGGCACAGTGCCTTACGTGTTGGGCGAAGCCGCCAACACCGCAATGACCTATGGATATGACTCGGTGACGCAGATGCAGGAAACGAAGTGCTCCCTGTGTCAGATCGAACTTGCCTGACCTAAGCGATAATGAGGAGACATAGCAATGGCTAGAATGAAATTCCTCTGTGACGCGGAACGCTGCATCGAATGCAATGCATGCGTTACCGCTTGCAAGAACGAGCATGAGGTTCCCTGGGGTGTTAACCGGCGCCGAGTGGTTGTCCTTGAGGACGGTGTGCCGGGTGAGAAGTCCATCTCAGTGGCCTGCATGCACTGTACTGATGCGCCGTGTGCTGCCGTTTGTCCGGTCGATTGTTTTTACACCACGGACGACGGTATCGTGTTGCACGATAAAGATCTGTGCATAGGGTGCGGTTACTGCTTTTATGCGTGTCCATTTGGCGCCCCGCAATTCCCAGAGCAGTCTGCGTTTGGGGTACGTGGCAAGATGGACAAATGCACCTTCTGCGCCGGCGGACCGGAGGCCGACAACTCGGATGACGAGTATGCGAAGTACGGCCGCAACCGCATCGCCGAAGGCAAGCTGCCGCTATGCGCGGAGATGTGCTCCACCAAAGCACTCCTGGCCGGTGACGGCGATCTGGTAGCCGACATTTATCGTCAGCGGGTTATTCGCCGCGGCGGTCGGGCCAAGACTTGGGGCTGGGAAACGGCCTATCAATCGTAGACAGAAATGGGGGAAGGCTGCATAGCCTTCCCCCGCCTTTGTCCGAACCGATAGAACAGGAGGGCGATATGTACGCCAGGGCAATTATTACGCTGGCGGCGGCTGTCATGCTTACGGCTTGCTATGAGTCGGCAGACGTGACGGTGCACAAACCCGGCGTTTACAAAGGGGTGAAGGATCCGCTGCTAGCAAAACAGCGCATGCCAGACCAACAACAGGCATTGCGTGAGCGGTTCGCCTTAGTCCAACCCGACCGATAGCACGTCGTCTCGGGGGTACCATGAAAAACAGCTTGATGAGTCTCGCTTTCATCGTCGTTGCGATGGCAATCCTAGGTTGCTCGAAGATCCAAGAACCGTGGGTGTCCAGCGATCAGCAACTACGAGATGAGCGTTCCCGTTCCGTGGAGCAGCAGCAGGATTTGCGGCACCGAATCATGATTATAAGTCACATCGAACGATAACTAGAGGAAACCCGACCATGTGCGGATTTGTTAAGAGCAAAACACCAAAGACGGTAGCACGCCGCAAACGCATCGCGTTGTGGACGTCGGCCATCATTCTAGTAGGCATTGTCGTACTACCGCTGGGCGGTTATGTCTATACCGGCTTAACGGCGCAGGCGGCGGCAGAAGAGCAAACAAACCCACGCGCAAATTACTGGCGCGCCGTACGTGAAGGCAACACAGGTTATACCGCGGTTGTCGGTCAAGAAACTAACGTGCTGATTCAAAACGGTGGTCAGAACTGGCGCCAGACGAGAAACGGACCGGTGGCGAATATTGGACCGTGGATCTTTGCCGTGATCGCAGGCGCGATTCTGTTGTTTGCGATCGTGCGCGGCCAAGTCAAGCTGGAGAAAAGCCCATCCGGGAGGATGATACAGCGCTGGAATACGGCGGAGCGCGTGCTGCACTGGTACACGGCGATTCTATTTATCATACTCGCAATCACTGGTCTAAGCTTGTTCTTTGGTCGCGCGGTGCTGATCCCGGTTCTTGGTGCCAGTGGTTTTAGCGCCTGGGCCCAGTTATCGATCAACCTGCATAACTATCTCGGCCCGTTCTTTATCGCCGGTGTTGTGTTGTCGATTATCGCCTGGATTAAATACACCATCCCAAACCAGACGGATTGGGCATGGATCAAACAAGGCGGCGGCATGTTCGGCAAAGGAGAACACCCGCATGCCGATCGAATCAATGCTGGCGAAAAGATCTTGACATTCTGGGTGGGGATGGTCGTGTTAGGTATCGCAGTCTCCATTACCGGGCTGATGCTTCTAGGATGGATCGGTGGCCAGTTCCGTGAGACGATGCAGACAGCCAATCTCATCCACTCGATCGCAGCGATGATTTGGGTTGCGCTGACGCTAGGCCATATTTATCTCGGTGCTTGGGGGGTGGAAGGCACACTCCAGGGTATGTGGAAGGGCGAAGTCGATGAACAGTGGGCCAAGCAACACCACGACCTGTGGTACAAGGACGCCAAAAAAGGCTAACCAGGCCCCTCGCTAGAGTAAGTTCTTCCGCACAATCGATACCAAAAGGCCGTCTCCCGCGTATGGCAGGCAGACGGCCTTGCTTTCCTGCCCTATCTAGACTCGATCCGAGCTTGCTACAATCCCCTCTATGGGCATGAAATCGTTCCCTAGGGCTGTGTCTGAGGCCATGAGCGCGACGGGCAGCGTGGTCACCTGCCTCCCAGTTAAACTCGAATCTGATGCCTGGGAGACCGCCCTCTTCTTCCGCCTCATGGGACCCGAGTGCAAACGGGACCGCCACGTTTTTGCAAAAACTTCAAAACCATTACCGATAACACTCGAAACCGACCTGTTGGAACTTCAACATGCCAGCGTGGTTACGATACGCGCTGAGGTGTTCACCTTACCCGATGATCCCCTGACGGCGGAAATCCTACTGACCCCTGGCGGTGCGCGAGCTCATTTCGATGCATTGAAGCTGTTATCCGAACAACAAAGACTTTGTTGGTTTTTTGCCGACGAGGATTTTCGCGTGCTCCATTCCCAACAGAATACTTTAGAACGTGATCAACACGCCGGTTTCGATGACTTATTGCGTGATGCTGTACGGCACGACGCACTGATACGTTCTACTAGTCGATACGATGCCGAGTCCGCCCTGGCTGAAATCGCCGCCCATTATGAGCTACGCGCCGGTTTCTCCCATGTTCCACCGGGCGGCGCCAGGACCAAGACGGTGCAGTAGAATTCGTGAACCTTGAACATCCGCAGAAATATTCGTATAACATCAGCCAATAGAGAGGTCTTGATGTCCGTACAAGTGAAGTTCTTAGCCGCTATGCGTGAGCGCATGGGCCGTAGCGACGATACCGTGGAAGTCGATAGTACCGCTACGGTGGCCGATGTATGGGCGCGGGTATCTGGAGACCAACCACTACCGCCCAGTACTCTTATTGCGGTTAACATGAAATACACGGATGCCAACCACGAGGTTAAGGATGGCGATGAAATTGCGTTCCTACCGCCGGTGACCGGAGGCTAATGTGCGCATCGAGATACGCGACACACCATTCGATCCGTGGCAAGCAGTGCGCGATTTTCAAAGCGAAATGTCTGGCCAGGCGGGCAAATATGGCGCTACCGCAACCTTCGTAGGTACGATGCGCGACTTCAACCAAGGACATCGCGTTGAGCAGATGACGCTTGAACATTACCCGGGGATGACTGAGAAGTGTTTAAATGAAATCAGCAAAAAGGCGTCCGAACGATGGGACATTGCCGACAGCCTGATCATTCATCGGGTTGGCGACCTGCAACCCAACGAGCCCATCGTTCTCGTTGCCGTCTGGTCTGCACACCGGGCTGCCGCATTTGAAGCCTGCCGCTATTTGATAGAAGAACTAAAATCTCATGCCCCCTTTTGGAAACGCGAGCAGCTGAGCGAACACGCTCGTTGGCTGGCACAGCATACACCTGCCGCGACGGGCAAAGTACGCTCATCCTAAATCTATGCCCGTTCGATTAGCTTGGTGGCCCACAGCCGTGATTGCGGCCGTAACATTGACGCTGGCGCCGCCTGGGCTAGGCGCGGCTGTCAACGATGATTGGCTGGCAGCGCTGGAAAAACGCGATCTATCGGCGATTAAGCGACTCATTAAACGCGGTGCCGACGTCAACCTATCAACGAACGCCGGTAAGACCGCCCTCATGTTGGCGGCACACGAAGGCGAAGTACGTCTTGTGCGCGGCTTGCTGAAAGCAGGTGCCGATATGAATCATACCACTCAATCCGGGGGCACGGCTTTGATGTATTCGGTTCTTTCAGGTGACCCGAGGCCTGTCGACGTACTACTTTCTGACGGGGCAGCCGTCAATACCAAGGCCAAATTCGCTTGGACCGCCATCATGATCGCTGCTGTCAAAGGTTATGCTGACACTGTGAAATTGTTGACAGCGCACGGGGCTGACCTCAACATCCCCGACGTATACCCGAGGACACCGCTTACGAC
>Ga0114948_10000398_pt1 | contig 17255 bp, 13 predicted proteins | sample CR04metaG_FD_83877 | JGI IMG/M metagenome (GOLD analysis project Ga0114948, IMG submission 83877) | Deep subsurface microbial communities from Mariana Trench to uncover new lineages of life (NeLLi) - CR04 metaG | ecosystem: Environmental > Aquatic > Marine > Ocean trench > Sediment | place...
AGAATGACGTTGTTGCCGGCATCCACACGGACCACCTTGAGGTTTTTCTCATGCACCGTTTGCCCGCCCATCCGGCCGGGCATTCCTTGCCCTTTTAGCACGCGGCCGGGGTAGGTGTGCATACCAATTGAACCGGGACCGCGGAAGGATTCGTGGTTGCCTCGCGACGCAGGATGTCCCGCATATCCATGCCGCTTCATAACTCCGGCGAAACCTTTACCCTTGGAAATCCCGACCACTTTGACACGCTCTCCCGCTTCAAACATATCCACATTGAGCGGCTTGCCCAGAGCTTCATCGTCAATATCCTGATCACGAAACTCGGTGAGGATCTTTCCCGGCTTGGCTTTCAACTTGTCATAAAATCCCTGCAACGGTTTATTGGTGTGCTTGGCCTTGCGGTCGCCATAGGAAACCAAAACCGCCTGGTAACCGTCTTTCTCCAGAGTGCGCCTGAGCAAGGGAATACAACGCTCCACTTGAATAACGGTCACCGGCACACAGTCTCCCTGCTCTGTGAAGATCTCGGTCATTCCAATCTTTTTTCCCAACAATCCCTTCATAGCACCTTAACCACTCAAAGTTTGATTTCAATATCCACGCCGCCCGACAAGTCCAATTTCATCAAAGCATCCACGGTTTGCGGGGTCGGCTCGAGAATTTCCAGAATCCGTTTGTGGGTCCGCATCTCGAACTGCTCCCTGGATTTTTTATCGACATGCGGCGACCTGAGAACAGTCCACCGATTTCTCACTGTCGGCAAAGGAATCGGCCCGATCACCCGCGCGCCCGTCCGTTTGGTGGTTTCCACAATCTCGGCCACCGACCAATCGAGGAGCTTATGGTCGTACGCTTTCAACTTGATTTTAATTCTCAGGTCGCCCATTACTCGAGGACCTCACTTACGATACCGGCACCCACTGTGCGGCTGCCTTCCCGGATGGCGAATCGCAATTCCTTGGCCATGGCCACCGGGGTTATTAATTCCACCTCAAACGTCACGTTGTCACCGGGCATCACCATTTCCACGCCCGATGCCAGAGTCACAATACCGGTCACGTCGGTGGTGCGGAAATAAAACTGCGGACGGTAGCCGTTGAAGAAGGGCGTGTGACGGCCTCCCTCATCTTTAGTCAGGATATACACCTCGGCTTTGAACTTGGTGTGCGGGGTGATGGAACCCGCCTTGGCCAAGACTTGGCCGCGTTCGATATCTTCGCGTTTGGTACCGCGCAACAGGCACCCCACGTTGTCCCCGGCCCGCCCGTCATCCAGCAGTTTGCGGAACATCTCCACGCCGGTCACGGTGGTTTTGGTGGTGGGCCTGAATCCTACGATTTCCACTTCTTCCCCGACTTTGATGACTCCGGTTTCGATCCTGCCGGTAGCCACGGTGCCGCGCCCGGAGATGCTGAAAATGTCTTCAATCGGCATCAGGAACGGCTTGTCGATGGGCCGGTCTGGAACCGGGATGTACTCATCCACGGCGTTCATCAAATCCCAAATGCATTTGGTTTTTTCCTCGTCATCTGGATTTTCCAAAGCCTGCAGGGCACTGCCGCGAATCACGGGAATTTCATCCCCCGGGAATTTATACTTTTTCAACAGGTCTCGCACTTCCTCTTCCACCAAATCCAGCAGATCTGGATCGTCGACCGTATCGCACTTGTTCATGAACACCACGATCTTGGGCACACCCACCTGGCGCGCCAGCAGGATGTGTTCCCGGGTCTGCGGCATGGGGCCATCGGAAGCGTTCAACACTAGGATGGCGCCGTCCATCTGCGCCGCGCCGGTGATCATATTTTTGACATAGTCGGCATGGCCGGGGCAATCCACATGCGCGTAATGACGCTTTTCGGTCTGGTATTCCACATGCGCGATGGCGATGGTGATGCCCCGCTCTTTTTCCTCAGGCGCCTTGTCGATCTGATCGAAAGCGACACTCTCCGCCAGACCTTTTTTGGATAAAACTAAAGTGATGGCCGCAGTGAGGGTGGTTTTACCATGATCGACATGACCAATAGTACCAACATTCATATGGGGTTTATCTCTCACAAATTTTTCTTTAGCCATGCTCTTTCACTCCATTTTTTCTAGAGGGTTTATTTTGATATGGGTCTACACCGCAACCGAACTGGAGGTTCCCGCCGCTTTCGCAATCAATTCCTCGGCTACTGAACTGGGAACCACATCATATTTCGCAAACTCCATCGTATAATTAGCTCGGCCCTGGGTGGCAGACCGTAAATCAGTGGAATAACCAAACATGCCCGCCAACGGCACCTCGGACCGAATGACCTTGGCGCCCGCCCGGTCACCCAGCTCCTTAATCTTGGCTCGCTTGGAACTCAAGTTACCAATCACGTCGCCCATAAAATCCTCCGGAGTCACCACTTCGACCTCCATCACGGGCTCCAGCAATACCGGAGAAGCCTTCTTGGCGGCCTCCCGGAAGGCAATCGAGGCGCAAATCTTGAAAGCCATCTCGGAGGAATCGACATCATGATAGGAGCCATCGAGCAGGGTCACCCGGCAATCCACCACCGAATATCCGCACAAGATGCCGCGGTCCATGGCTTCGACGATGCCCTTTTGCACGGCGGGAATATATTCCCTGGGAATGGCCCCGCCGGTGATCTTATTGACGAACTCAAACCCGTCACCCGCCTCACGCGGCTCCAGCAAGATCACCACATGACCGTATTGGCCACGGCCACCGGACTGCTTGACATGCTTGTAATTAAATTCCACCGATTTGGTGATGGTTTCGCGGTAGGCGACCTGCGGTTTCGATACGTTCACATCCAGAGAGAATTCGCGCTTCATACGATCCACTAAAATTTCCAAATGCAATTCACCCATCCCGGAAATGATGGTTTGATTGGTTTCCGGATCGACCCGAACCTCAAAGGTGGGATCTTCCTGCTGGAGTTTGGCGAGACAATCCGAAAGCTTGTCCGCCTCCGGCTTGGTTTTAGGCTCGATCGCCACGGAAATGACCGGCTGGGGAAAGGAAATGGTTTCCAGCACCACCGGATCCCCCTCCAAGCACAGCGTGTCGCCGGTGAAAGTTTTTTTGAATCCGACCACGGCTCCGATATCGCCGGCGGAAAGCGTATCAATTTCTTCCCTTTTATTGGCATGCATGCGGAGCAAACGCCCGACCCGCTCGCGCTGGTTTTTTGTGGAGTTGTACACGTAAGTACCGCTTTTCAATTCCCCCGAATACACTCGAATGAAAACCAGCTGGCCGACAAAAGGATCGGTCATGATCTTAAAAGCCAGAGACGACAAAGGCGCTGTTGCATCCGAGGCACGCGTCACTTCCTGCTGATTGTTGGGGTTGATTCCGACTACGGCTGGAATATCCAGAGGGGAGGGTAGATAATCATTGACAGCATCCAGCAACTGCTGGACTCCTTTATTTTTAAAAGCGGCGCCGCAAAAGATCGGGGTGAAACTCAAGCTCAGCGTGCCGGCCCGCAAGGCCGCCCGGATTTCCGCCTCGGAGATGTCCTTGCCATCCAAAAACTTCGCCATCAGGGCTTCATCCACGTCGCTCAAGGCTTCCATCAGCTTTTCGCGATACTCCTCGGCCTGCTCGCGGAGATTTTCCGGGATTTCCACTACATCGTAAGTCTCGCCTTTACTATTCTTATCGGAGTAAATATTGGCCTTCATCGTCACCAAGTCCACCACACCCTCGAAACGGTCCTCAGCACCAACGGGCAACTGCGCCAGCACTGGATTGGCGTTCAACCGATCCCGCATTTGCGCCACGCAATTGAGGAAATCCGCACCCGCGCGATCCATTTTATTGACGAATCCAATGCGCGGCACCTGGTATTTGGAGGCCTGGCGCCACACCGTCTCGGACTGCGGCTCGACTCCCCCCACGGCGCAGAACACGCCAACAGCGCCATCGAGCACCCGCAAGGACCGCTCCACTTCCGCGGTAAAATCGACATGCCCCGGAGTGTCGATGATGTTGATCTGGTGCTCCTTCCAAAAACAGGTGGTGGCCGCGGAGGTGATGGTGATGCCCCGCTCCTGCTCCAACTCCATCCAGTCCATGGTCGCACTGCCATCGTGAACTTCACCGATTTTGTGACTTTTACCGGTGTAATACAGGATGCGCTCCGTGGTCGTGGTCTTGCCGGCATCGATGTGAGCGATGATCCCGATATTCCTGACTTTTTCCAGCGTGATTTTCTTACTCATGAATTTCTATTGCACTCACCAACGGTAATGAGCGAACGCCTTGTTGGCTTCGGCCATTCGATGCACATCTTCTTTTTTACGAATGGCACCACCGGTATTATTAAAAGCATCGACAATCTCAAGGGTCAGTTTTTCCGCCATGGTCCGTCCCGCGCGGGATTTGGCGTTGGCAATCATCCAGCGGATGCCCAAAGCAGTGCGCCGGGTGAAACTGACTTCCACCGGCACCTGATACGTGGCGCCTCCCACGCGGCGCGACCGCACTTCCAGTACCGGCGCGACATTTTCCACAGCTTTTTTGAAAACGGCCAGCGGCTTTTCTTCCTTCAGTTTTATGGCAACATTATCGAGGGCCGAATAAAACAACTTTTCAGCCAGGCTCTTCTTGCCTTTTTTCAAAAGGCAGTTGATAAACCGAGCCACCAGGATATCGCTGTACTTGGGATCCGGTAAAATCTCCCGTTTTTCTGCTTCGTGCCTTCTTGCCATGGGTTCCTTTTAGGGTTAAAAATTAGCCTTTTTTCTGTTTCTTCGTGCCGTATTTAGAACGGCTTTTCATCCGGCCATCCACGCCCAAAGTGTCCAAACTGCCCCGGACCACGTGGTACCGCACTCCCGGAAGATCTTTCACCCGCCCGCCACGGATCAAAACAATCGAATGCTCCTGCAGATTGTGTCCCACGCCTGGAATATATGTGGTCACTTCCATGCCGTTGGTCAGCCGGACCCGGGCCACCTTACGTAAGGCCGAGTTGGGCTTTTTTGGCGTGGAGGTGTACACCCGGACGCACACCCCTCGCTTTTGCGGGCAGGCCTTTAGGGCCGGACTGCCCGTTTTATCTTCAGGCCGCTGTCGGCCAACTTTGACCAGTTGATTGATGGTCGGCAAAATAAACCTCTCTTAATCAGGCAATCCTAATAAAATCAGACGGATGCCCCCTGATTAACTTGTTGAGTTAAAAAACGTTAGGTTTTATTTCCAGCAGAGGAAAAGACCTGAATCTTAACATCGAAAAGACCGGAGTCAAGGGTAAAATGACCTTTATATATCATTAATTTACCCGACGGCCACTGGCGCCTCCTCCTCCGTCTTGACGGGTGGAGATCCTTCAGTTTCAGGCTCTTCGATGCGAATTCCACTGTAAGCCCGGCAACCTGTTCCCGCAGGGATCAAGCGGCCCATAATGACGTTTTCCTTCAATCCTCGCAAACGATCTTCCTTGCCGCTGACACTGACTTCCGTCAATACCCGGGTTGTTTCCTGGAAAGACGCGGCGGAAATAAAACTTTCAGTGCTCAAGGAAGATTTCGTGATGCCCAGCAAAACCGGCAGTCCCTGCGCGGGTTTCCCCTTGCCCTTGATGGCCGTCTGGTTTTTCAGGTTGAACACTTTTTTGGTGACCTGATCGCCCACTAAAAGATCGGTATCGCCGGCGCTTTCCACCTGCAAATGACGCAACATCTGGCGCACGATGACCTCAATGTGCTTGTCATTAATCTGCACTCCCTGCAACCGATAAACTTCCTGCACTTCGTTGACCAGATACTTCTGCAATTCATTTTCACCGAGCACTCTCAGAATATCGTGTGGATTCGACGCGCCATCCATCAGCGGTTCGCCGGCCACCACTTTATCGCCCTCGTGCACGTTGATGTGCTTGCCGCGGGGAATGAGATATTCCCGCTCCTCGCCACTCTCACTAACAACGATCACTTTTCTCATTCCTTTGACAAACCCGCCCAGCTTTACGGTGCCGTCGATTTCGGTAATGGTGGCCTGCTCGTGCGGCTTGCGCGCCTCGAACAACTCGGCCACCCGCGGCAAACCGCCGGTAATATCCTTCGTTTTAGCCGATTCCCGGGGGATTTTGACGATGACCTCACCGGCAAAAACCGAATCGCCCTCGCTCACGTTGATATGCGCTCCGGCCGGCAATATATAGCGCCGGATGGTTTCACCTTTATCATCTTTGATCGAAATTCTCGGCTGTTTCTTTTCATCGCGATGGCTGATGATGATTTTGGTGGACAACCCGGTGATTTCATCGAAGTCCTCCTTCATGGTCACGCCTTCCACGATGTCGCCGAACGCAACGGTGCCCGTCACCTCGGTAAGAATCGAGTTGGTGTAGGGATCCCATTCCACCAGGGTCTGGCTTTCATGGACTTCCTGGCCGTCGTGTACTTTCAGTTTGGCGGCGTAGACGATGGAGTATTTTTCTTTTTCGCGGCCGTTTTCATCTTGAATGATCAGAAACCCATTGCGGTTCATCACGATGATTTCGCCACGCTGGTTTTTGAGGATCCGCAACCCGGAGTATTTAACGATCCCACCTTTTTTGGTGCTGAGGGTGGTTTGTTCCACGACGCGGCTCGCCGTGCCACCGATGTGGAAGGTCCGCATGGTGAGCTGAGTGCCCGGCTCGCCAATGGATTGCGCGGCGATGACCCCCACCGCCTCACCCACTTCCACCCAGTCGTTGGTCGCCAAATTGCGCCCATAGCATTTAACGCAAAGCCCCTGCTGTGATTCGCAGGTTAAGCAAGACCGCATCCTGATTTTCTCAACACCCGCGTTCTCGATCACCTCAACCGCTTCCTCATCGATTAACGAGTTGGCAACCACCAGAACTTTGTTGGTGAAAGGGTCGATAACGTCTTCCAGTGTCGTGCGGCCCAGAATTCTTTCGCCCAGAGGCTGGATGATTTCACCGGCTTCCACCAGCGAAGTAATCTCTATGCCGCGCAGAGTTCCGCAGTCCTCTTCCAGAATGATGATGTCCTGCGCCACATCGACCAGGCGCCGGGTCAGGTAACCGGAGTTGGCCGTTTTAAGAGCGGTATCGGCCAAACCTTTGCGCGCCCCGTGGGTGGAAATGAAATACTGGATCACAGAAAGCCCTTCGCGGAAATTTGCGGTGATGGGCGTTTCGATGATTTCCCCGGAGGGTTTCGCCATCAACCCGCGCATGCCGGCCAACTGCCGCAACTGCTGGGAACTGCCGCGGGCGCCGGAATCCGCCATAACGAACAGGGAGTTGAAATCTTTTTTCTCCAATCCGGCCACCACGCGATCGTCTTGCTCTTCCAATTCACGGAACATTTCCTCGGAAACCTTTTCGGTCACATGCGCCCAGATGTCGATCACCTTGTTGTACCTCTCGCCGTTGGTGATGAGGCCGTCGCGGTACTGGTTGTATACCTTGAGGACTTCGTCGTGGGCCTTTTTTACGATAGCGTCTTTGGCTTCGGGAATCTTCATGTGGTCGATGGCGATGGACAAGCCCGCCACCGTGGCGTATTTGAATCCCAATTCCTTGATATTGTCCAACAAGGCAACGGTTTTCTCGCGGCCCACGTCTTTGAACGATCTGCCAACCAACTCCGACAGAATTTTCTTGCTCATCTCCTGATTGACCAGGGAAAACGGCAACTCCTCAGGCAAAACTTCATACATGAGAATCCGTCCCGTAGTGGTGACTTCCAGCGAATCGTCCAATTCCACCATGATCCGCGCCTGCAGATGCAGTTCGTCATGATCGAAGGCGCTCCGCACTTCCTGAATTCCGGAAAACACCTTGCCTTCCCCCTTGACGCCGCCGCGAATTTTGGTCATGTAGTAACAGCCGAGCACAATGTCCTGGCTGGGCACGGCAATGGGTTTGCCGTTGGCCGGGGACAGGATATTATTGGGCGACATCATCAGCAGTTTGGCTTCCACCTGCGCTTCCATCGACAACGGCACGTGAACCGCCATCTGGTCGCCGTCAAAATCGGCATTGAATGCGGTACAAACCAAGGGATGAATCCGAATCGCCTTGCCTTCGATCAGCACCGGCTCAAACGCCTGGATCCCCAGGCGATGCAGGGTGGGCGCACGGTTCAACAGGATGGGATGTTTTTGAATCAACTCTTCCAGCACTTCCCAGACCTCGGCCCGTTCCTGTTCCACCATTTTTTTAGCGGTCTTGATGGTCGTCGCATAGCCTTTTTGTTCGAGCCGGTTAAAGATGAAAGGCTTGAACAATTCGAGCGCCATTTTCTTGGGCAAGCCACACTGGTGCAATTTCAAATCCGGGCCCACCACAATGACGGAACGACCGGAATAGTCGACGCGTTTGCCCAACAGATTCTGCCGAAACCGCCCTTGCTTGCCTTTCAGCATATCGCTCAGCGATTTCAAAGGACGCTTGTTGGTGCCCCGCAGGGTGCGGCCACGCCGGCCATTATCAAACAGCGCCGAAACCGCCTCCTGCAACATTCGCCTTTCGTTACGAATGATGATTTGCGGAGCTTTCAATTCCTGCAAACGTTTCAACCGGTTATTGCGGTTGATCACGCGGCGGTACAAATCGTTCAAATCCGAGGTCGCAAAACGGCCCCCATCCAGCGGCACCAGGGGACGCAACTCCGGCGGGATCACCGGCACCGCATGCAGGATCATCCATTCCGGCTTATTGCCGGACTTGCGGAACGCTTCAATAATTTTCAACCGTTTGGAAAACTTTCTTTTGTTCAGCACCGAAGACGTTTCGACCAGGTCCACCTTGAGCTTTGCCGACAATCCATCCAGATCCAGATTGGACAACAGTTCGTAAACCGCTTCCGCCCCAACCATGGTCTTGAGACCGTGCGGAAATTCCAGTTCGGTTTCACGGTATTCCGCCTCGGTCAGCAATTGACCGACCTTGAAGTCCGTTTCGCCGGCATCGATCACCACATAGTTTTCAAAATAGATGATCCGTTCCAGCTCCTTGAGAGTCAAATCAAGGACATGGCCGATTCGACTGGGCAGACCTTTGAAAAACCAGATATGGGCTACCGGACTGGCCAGCTCGATATGCCCCAACCGCTCGCGCCGCACTTTGGACAGGATCACCTCGACCCCGCACTTCTCACAAATAATTCCCTTGTGCTTCATGCGCTTATATTTTCCGCAGTTGCACTCCCAATCTTTCACCGGGCCGAATATTTTGGCGCAAAACAAGCCATCGCGCTCCGGCTTGAAGGTTCGATAGTTAATGGTCTCCGGTTTCTTGACTTCGCCATAAGACCAGGACCGGATTTTTTCCGGCGAGGCCAAGCGCACGCGGATCGCGTCAAACATGATCGGATTTTTGGGTTTTTCAAAAATATTCAGGTTGTCCACCAGTGTGGTCTCCTAAAAGAAGTTTTAAAAAAGCATACCCAATAAAAAACAGTTACGGTTTTCTCAGGCTTTTGAGGTCCCTAATATTTATTTTGCGGCCTCGATCAATTCCACATCGATAGCAAGACTCTGCAATTCTTTAACCAACACATTGAAGGATTCCGGCAGACCGGACACCAAGTTGGTGTCGCCTTTGACGATGGCCTCATACATGCGTTTGCGGCCTTCGACGTCATCGGATTTGACAGTCAACATTTCCTGCAAGGTGTAAGCGCCGCCATAGGCTTCGATCGCCCAGACCTCCATTTCCCCGAGACGCTGGCCGCCAAACTGGGCCTTGCCGCCCAAAGGCTGTTGCGTGACGAGGGAGTAAGGCCCCGTGGAGCGCGCGTGAATTTTATCATCGACCAAATGATGCAGTTTGAGCAAATAGATGTAACCCACCATGACTTTCTGATGAAAGGGTTTGCCGTTGCGCCCGTCATGCAACGTCACCTCGCCGGAAGGGGGACAACCGGCCTCGGTGAGCAGTCGCCGCACATCCTCTTCCTGGGCGCCGTCGAACACGGGCGTCGCCATGAATTGACCGCTGACTTTGGCGGCCATGCCGAGATTGGTTTCCAGGATCTGCCCGACATTCATGCGCGAGGGAACCCCCAGGGGATTCAGGACGAGCTCCACCGGCTCGCCGTTCTCCATGTATGGCATATCTTCCTCAGGCACGATGTTGGAGACCACGCCCTTGTTGCCGTGACGTCCGGCCATTTTGTCACCCACCTGAAGCTTGCGCTTCATCGCCACAAATACTTTTACCATTTTGATGACGCCGGGCGCCAGTTCATCGCCTTTTTTCAATTTAGCGATTTTCTCATTCATCATGGCTTTGAGAATACGCACTTGATCCTTACCGCTCTCCTCGATTGCCAGCAGGTCATTGGCATCCAAGCCTTTGACGGGAATTTTCACCAGGTCCTTGGCGGGCATCTTCGCCATATCTTCCGCTGCCATCTTTTGACCCTTGCTAAAACTTTTGCGTCCGATCGCAGTGGCCTTGGAGACTTCCTTGCCCAAGAGGAGAGAGTGCAGTTTCTTCTCCGTTTCACTTTTTACGATTAGGATCTCGTCCCCGAAATCCTTCTCTACTTTAGTAATTTCCTCTTCTTCGATTGCCAGAGTCCGGGCGTCCTTATCAATGCCCTTACGGGAAAATACTTTGACATCGATCACGGTTCCCTGAATCCCCGGCGGCACCCGCATGGAGGTGTCTCGAACATCGCCCGCCTTTTCGCCGAAGATGGCCTTCAAAAGTTTTTCTTCCGGACTCAACTGGGTTTCCCCTTTCGGCGTGATCTTGCCAATCAGAATATCGTTCGGCTTGACGCTGGCCCCGATGCGAATGATGCCACTGTCATCAAGATTTTTCAGTGCCTCCTCCCCGACATTGGAGATATCGCGGGTGATCTCCTCTTTGCCCTGTTTCGTGTCACGGGCTTCGACTTCAAATTCCTCGATATGAATGGAGGTAAAAATATCCTCCTTCACCACTTTTTCACTGATCACGATGGCATCTTCAAAGTTGTAGCCGTCCCAGGGCATGAAAGCTACCAGCACGTTCCGCCCCAACGCCAATTCCCCGCGGTCCGTGGAAGGTCCGTCGGCGATCACGTCTCCGGCCTTCAACTTTTGGCCGGTTTTAACCAGCGTCCGCTGGTTGATGCAGGTGTTTTGATTGGATCGCTGATACTTGGAAAGATTGTAAATATCGACGGTGGAGTTCGCCAGACGGTGCCTGAGATGTTTCCCCGAAGAACGAACCACGATGCGGGAAGCGTCGGAACTGATCACCTCGCCGTCGTTTTCAGATATTATCACCGCTCCCGAATCGCGGGCCACGATGCCTTCCATACCGGTGCCCACAAACGGCGCCTCCGAAACCAACAGCGGCACCGCCTGCCTCTGCATGTTGGATCCCATCAAAGCCCGGTTGGCGTCATCGTTCTCCAGAAAGGGGATGAGAGAAGCCGCAATACTGATCAACTGCTTGGGCGAAACGTCCATCAAATCGACTTTGTCGCTGGGCGATAAAATAAAATCTCCGCCTTTTCGGGCATCCACGATTTCATTGACGAATTTCTTCTTTTCATCCAACTTGGCATTGGCCTGGGCAATGATGAATTTATCCTCCACGATGGCGTTGTAAAATCCTACGCTGTCGCTCACCTGCCCCTTGGAGACTTTGCGGTACGGCGTTTCGACGAAACCAAATTCGTTGACCCGGGCGTAGGTGCTGAGAGAAGCGATAAGACCGATATTGGGTCCTTCCGGTGTCTCAATAGGACAAATGCGCCCGTAATGCGTGGGATGCACATCCCGGACTTCAAATCCGGCACGCTCGCGGGTCAATCCACCCGGTCCTAAAGCACTCAATCTTCTTTTATGGGTGATCTCGGATAACGGATTGGTCTGATCCATGAATTGCGACAACTGACTGCTGCCAAAAAATTCCTTGATGGCGGCGGTGACGGGTTTGGAATTGATCAGATCGTGCGGCATGGAGACTTCCAAATCCTGAATCGACATGCGCTCAATGATGGCGCGCTCCATGCGCACCAGACCGACCCGAAACTGGTTTTCCAAGGATTCGCCAACGGCGCGCACCCGCCGGTTGCCCAAATGGTCAATGTCGTCTATGGCACCCACTCCGTTTCTGAGTCCCAGCAGGTATTTCATCACCGCCAGAATATCTTCCAGGGTCAGCAACCTGTTTTCCAGAGAGATGTCCAGGTTGAACTTCTGGTTCAACTTCATTCGCCCAACCACCGACAGGTTGTACCGTTTGGTGTTGAAGAACAGATTCCAGAACAGGGTCCGGGCAATTTCACTGGTGGGCGGGTCACCGGGGCGCAAGCGCTTGTAAATTTCCTGGATCGCGTCGTCGGCGGTTCTGATTTTAGCGACCGCCAGGGTATCGCGGATGGTGGTGTCCGCGTTTTCGTCGTCAATACGGAGAATACCAAATTCGGAAACCTCGTTTTTGGCCAGGAGCTCCAACACTTCCGGTGTCACTTCCTGATTCGATTCCGCCACCACCTCGCCGGTCTCCTTTTCGATCAGATCCTCAGCCAGGAACGCCCCCAAAAGGCTATCGCGGTCGATTTCCACCTTGCCGCTCCGGCCTATCTTGGCCAGCTTTTTGAATATTGCCGGGGTTACTTTTTTGCCAGACTTGATCACCACCTCGTCGGTCTTCGAGTCGACCACATCCTCCAACACCTTCGCTCCGACCAGAAGGTTCTTGTTGTTCATGAAAATCCGACCGTCCTTGAGGTTCTGAAACACTTTCTCGATGGGATAAAATGCCGCCAGGATCTCCTCCCGGCTCATCCCGAACGCGTAGAGCAAAACCGTGGCGGGCAATTTCCTGCGACGATCAATCTTGACGTGCAGGATGTCCTTGATGTCGTATTCAAAGTCCAGCCAGGACCCGCGGTCGGGAATCACGCGACAGGAATAGAGCAACTTGCCGCTGATGTGGGATTTGCCCTTGTCATGGGTGAAGAACGCACCCGGGGAACGGTGCATCTGGCTCACGATCACGCGTTCGACGCCATTGATCATGAAGGTGCCGGTATTGCTCATGAGCGGGATTTCGCCCAGAAAAATTTTCTGTTCTTTCACTTCCCGCACGGAATTGATCACCACCTGGGTGACCTTTTCCTTCTGCAGTTTTTCCACCACCGCCTGATCGATGGGGGTGCGAGCAGGAAACAGGGTCTTGCTGGTATTCGGCCGTTTCACTTCCTCCACGAGGTACTTGCCCGGAAGGTCTTTCAGCACCCGCGCATTCAGGTCAATCCGCTCCCGATCAAACAAAATCATACGCACCATGATTTTGATGGGGTCTGAGTAAGTGAGCCCTTTTTGACGGCACTCATTCTGCTTGTATTTTTCCTTAAAGACTACGGGCTGTTCGCAGGACTGACAAACCACCCCCGGCCCACCCAATTCTGAATACTCACCGCAACCACACTCCCAAATTCCGATTTCAAACCCGACATACTCCAGGCGCGCATTGATATTCAAGTCGGAAATGGGAAACACATCCTGAAACACTTCCTCCAGCCCCTGAATTTTACGGTCCTTCGGCGCCGTCTCCGTTTGAATAAAACTCTCGAAGGATTTTATCTGGATTTCAATCAGGTTGGGTATCTCTATCACCGTCGGGATCTTGGAAAAGTTCAACCTTTCCCGCGGGCTGTTCAGCAATTCATCGGTCTTTGGATTAGGCATAAAGCGTTGGTATCCCCTGTTAAAATTAAACGATTATCCGAAAATCATAAAACGGATTACTTAATTTCAACGGTGCCGCCAGCCTCCTCAATTCTCTTCTGAATTTCTTCCGCCTCCTCTTTCTTGATGCCTTCCTTGATCGCTTTCGGAGCGGCTTCCACCAGATCCTTAGCGTCTTTAAGCCCGAGACTGGTGATCGAGCGCACTTCTTTGATCACCTGAATCTTCTTCTCGCCAGACGAAGTGAGAATGACATCAAACTCTGTTTTTTCCTCTACCGCGGCTTCGTCACCCGCCCCAGGAGCCATCATCATAGCCGGCGCGGCGGCAGTGACACCATATTTGTCTTCCAGTTCCTTAACGAATTCCGACATCTCTAACACACTCATGTTGTCAATGAAGGAGATAACATCTTCCTTGGTTGCAGCCATTAGAATGTTCCTTTCATGAATTTTTGCACTATAATTTTCGAAGTAATAGACAATTTTGTATTGAACCCCCGCCGGGCCATCAGCCCTGGGCTTTTTTCTCTTTGACGGCTTCCAGAGTCCCAACCAGTTTCCGCAACAGACTGCTGAACACACCCGCGAATTGCGTGGTGGGTCCCTGAAAAACGGACAATATCTGTGAAAGCAAGACCTCCCTCGAGGGCAAATTGGATAAAACCTTGACTTCCTCCGCACTGATCGCTTTACCATCGACCAGCCCACAGAGGACTTTCGGGTTATTCTTAGCACCCGACTTGGCATAATCCGACAATGCCTTGGCGGGAGCGACCAGATCATCAAAACTGACCAATAAAGACACAGGCCCTTTGAATTCCGATTGGAGAGCCTCAAAAGGCGTGCCCTTGACGGCGATCTGCGCCAAAGTATTCTTCGTCACCCTGAACTCGAGCGATCGGCTTTTCATTTCAGCCCGGAACGCCGTCAGCTCATCCGCCGGAATGCCCTGATAATTGGTCAGCACCGCTGACTTGGCCCGGCTGAACACCTCGTTCAACTCATCGATCGCTTGTTGTTTGGCTGGTGTTGTCACAACGCAAATCCTTTCCCAAAAACCGTCAATTTATTTTTTTCAAATCGCCCGCGAACTTCCCTCAGAAAGCGGAAGAAGCCACCTTGATTCCCGGCCCCATAGTCGTCGACAGGGAAATCGTCTGCACGTAATGGCCCTTCGCTGTGGGCGGTTTCATTTTTACGAGGACTGACATCAGCTCTTTAAAATTTTCAGCAAGGTCTTCCACTGAGAAGCTCACCTTGCCGACCGAGGCGTGAATGATGCCGGACTTGTCCACCCGAAAATCCACTTTGCCCGCTTGAATCAGCTGGACGGCCTCCTTCACCTCAAAAGTCACGGTGCCGGTTTTGGGATTGGGCATCAAGCCGCGCGGGCCCAGAATTTTACCCAGCTTGCCGACCGTGCCCATCATGTCGGGAGTCGCCACCACTCGGTCGAAATCCACCCATCCACCCTGTATTTTTTTGGCCAGATCTTCGCCACCGGCAAACTCAGCGCCGGCATCGAGGGCCTCTTTTTCCTTATCCCCCTTGGCGAACACCAGAATTCTGAATTTTTTGCCGGTGCCCTTGGGCAAAACCACACTGCCGCGGATATTCTGATCAGCCTTTCGGGGGTCCACTCCCAACCGCACCGCCACGTCCACCGACTGGTCGAATTTAGCGGACACGCCATCTTTCGCCAGTTGCAACGCATCGGACAATTCATACTTTTTCACCGGGTCGATTTTTTCCGCCGCCGCCCGGTAATGCTTCCCACGCTTAGCCATAATCAATACCTTCGTTCAGAATCAACCTTCAACCTGGATCCCCATACTTTTGGCGGACCCCTCGATAATCCTCACTGCCTGATCCACGTCATAAGCATTCAGGTCTTCTTTTTTCAAACTCGCAATCTCTTCCAACTGCGCCCGGGTGACTTTGCCCACAAACTCCTTACTGGGGTTGGACGATCCCTTGGCGATTCCCGCCGCCTGCTTCAGCAACACGGCCGCCGGCGGCGATTTGGTGATGAACGTAAACGATCGGTCCTCGTAGACAGTGATGACGACCGGAATGATCATGCCCTCCTGCCCTTGAGTCTTGGAGTTGAAGGCTTTACAAAACTCCATGATGTTGACGCCATTCTGTCCAAGAGCCGGTCCCACCGGCGGAGACGGTGTGGCCTGACCCGCCGCGATCTGCAATTTAACCAGCCCTATAACTTTCTTAGCCATGTCTCAGAATCCTTTGGTAAAATTCTCGTCAAACTCTTTCAATCTGGGGAAACTCCAATTCCACCGGCGTCGCCCGCCCGAAAATGGAGACCATAACCTTGACCTTGCCTTTATCTGGATTGACTTCCTCCACGGTGCCATTGAAATTATTGAAGGGACCGTCAATGACTCGCACACTCTCCCCTCTTTCAAAGGAAAATTTCGGTTTGGGCCGATCAGACTCACCTTTAATCTGAGCCATCACCAACTTCACCTCCTCCACGGTCAACGGAGCGGGAGAGGCGCCGCCGGGAAACCCGGTGACCTTCGGGGTATTTTTTATCAAATACCAGATATCCCGATCCATCTCGACATTGACCAAAATATATCCGGGGAAAAATTTTCTGGAACTGACCTTTTTCTTGCCTTTGCGGATCTCCACCACTTCTTCGGTGGGAATGACCACCTCGCCCAGTTTATCCTGCACACCCGAGTTGGCGAACCGATCCTCCAGGCTGACTTTAACCTTGTTTTCATAGCCGGAATAGGTGTGCACCACATACCACTCTTTACCCACGCTGGCTTCCATTTCAGTGCCCATAACTCAACCGGAAATCACACTTTCAACAATTTTAGACAAGATGGTGTCGATCACCCCTAGATACACCGCGATGATGAACACCACCACCAGGACCACCATGGTTCCGCCGATGGCCTCCTTGCGCGAAGGCCAAGTCACTTTATTGACTTCCACCTTCACGTCCGTTAAAAATTCCTTGACTTTAACTAGCATAAGCAGGTCACCTAAAAAAAACGACAGGCCAGGAGGGAGTCGAACCCCCAACATCTAGATTTGGAGTCTAGCGCTCTAACCAATTAGAGCTACTGGCCTATTTAATTTCACTCCAGGCCATCGAAGGGTTGGAACATTCCATCCGAACTCCACGGTAATAAGGAGCCCGGGCCGACCGGTATCAAGGTTGATGAAAATTACTTAGTTTCTTTGTGAGGAGTGTGCTTCCTGCAGAACCTACAATACTTCTTGAATTCAAGCCGTGCTGTGGTTAGTTTTTTATTTTTTGTAGTGGAGTAATTTCTCCGCTTGCACTCGCCGCATGCCAAAAGAACAATGTCTCTCATTGCCTTAATTTCAGTTTTAGTCAGTAAATAATAACGGTTCCAACACGCTTCAGCAGACACCCAATCCGCTGACTCCTCTTCACCCAATCCATACTGGAGCCCACGATCGGGATTGAACCGATGGCCTCTTCCTTACCAAGGAAGTGCTCCACCACTGAACTACGTGGGCGTTAAATCAGCCTCTAAGCAGTGCCTCAGCTCCCGGCCTCTCAACCATGGAGCGGGAAAGGGGTCTCG
>Ga0114948_10000403_pt1 | contig 17089 bp, 11 predicted proteins | sample CR04metaG_FD_83877 | JGI IMG/M metagenome (GOLD analysis project Ga0114948, IMG submission 83877) | Deep subsurface microbial communities from Mariana Trench to uncover new lineages of life (NeLLi) - CR04 metaG | ecosystem: Environmental > Aquatic > Marine > Ocean trench > Sediment | place...
CGAACCCACCCTGGCGTGGGTCTCCCGCTATCGTTCCCTGCTGGAGGCGGCACTCGAACGCGAACGTGCCCTCCTGGCGTTGCGTCGCGATCGACCGCTGACGCTGCCGGTCCCGGTCCCGGTCCCGGTGCAAACGGTGCCGCAGGACCCGGCGCCAACGCCGCCGACCTTCGGCATCCCCTTGTATCCCCTCTACTTGGGCTATCCCGTGTTCGTGTCGTCGCCGCTCAGCCCGCGACCACGACATTCCACAACGGTCTCGGCATCGCCGCGCCGGCACCGGCGTGGGTCCCGTGCGCGGGACCGGCGATCTCGCGTCCAGACAGCACGGCGCCGACCGACGTCTGGCAGACGGGTCGCCCCGTCTACCAGGCGGCCCGCAGCCGGGAACGGGTACGAACAGTCGAGGCGATCGTTCCCCCACATCGCCCCCGGTCTCACCATACCCGGCGCCCGTCGGCATGGCAGCGGCGGCCGGGCGAGCGGGGCCACCCGCACGCCCCCGCGCAGTTCCGCCGCCACCGTTGGCGCCGTCTCTCGGTAGGCACTCGCCGCGTTCAGCGTGGTGTCACGGTTCTGCTCGTCGCGCGTCGATGTCGTGTCGGCCGCTACTCTTCCTTCATGCACACGACCGTATTGCCGCGCCCCTGGTTGTGCTCGAAGAGCTCGAATGCCGTGATGAAGTCTTCGAAGGGGATGATGCGATCGACGCGCGGCTGGATCACACCGGTCGCCAGGAAGTTGATGATTTCGGCCACGTTTTGCTGGTGCCCTGTCGGATTGGCTTGTGCCCAACCTGCCCAAATGCTTCCGATGACTGCGGCCTGCTTGATGAGCAACAGTCCGGGGCGAATCGGCTTCTGCCCGGCAGTGAAGCCTACCAGGCAGATCTTGCCGAGCGGCCGAATCGAAGACACCAGCGCCGCCTCGAAGAGCTCCCCCTGGACCATATCGATCACCACATCCACACCCTCTGGATGACCCAATTCGGCCGCCGCATGCTTGACGTCGTTCTTGAACTGTCTGTGGCTGGCCCGATCTCTGCCGTAGCAGAGCACTCGGTCCGCGCCGGCCGCGACCGGGAATTCCTGCTTCTCGGGGATGCTGACGCCAGCGATCACCAGCGCGCCCATCGCCTTGGCCAACTCGATCGCGGCCATGCCGACGCCGCCAGACGCGCCGTCGACCAGCACGAGGTCGCCCGCACCGACGTCCCCGATGATCTTGAGCGAATGGTAGGCTGCGAAGAAGTTGCGCCCCAGGTTCGCGCACTTCGATAAATGCACTCCGTCGGGGGTCTTCCAGATGGACTCCGCAGGGACCTTGACGACCTCTGCCAGGCCTCCAAGACTCATTTGCGCGATGACGCGGTCGCCCACTGCCACACGCTCGACTCCCGCGCCCGTTTCCAGCACGGTGCCGGTCACGTCCATCCCCGGCACATAGGGGAGGCTCGGCTTGTGCTGGTAGAGGCCCTGCGCCTGAAGCGCGTCTGGGTATTGAACACCCGCATAGTGTGTGAGGACCAAGACGTGTCCCGGCTCGCATTCGGGCAGGGGTATCTCGTCCAGCGCCAGAACATCTTTCAGCGGATCGGGAGTCGGAACCGGCTTACCCGCTTCGTCGAGACCTGCGTAGCGGTGGCAGCGAACGGCTTTGATCAGAGTGCTCATCATGGTTCCAGAGGAATGGCGTGCGGATCGCCGTGGCGAGACGCGGGCTCCGCACGTGCTTGTTTCGGCCGGTGTGAAGGACGATCGGTTGCATTGGAGGGGCCGCCCCGCCTCGGACACAGTCGTGGCGGGGGTCCCGTCGGTGCCTCGCAGCTCTGGCACGGCCAGAGCTACAGTGCCGATTATCGCCGAGGCAGGGGCGGTGTCAAAGCGTGTACCGGTCGAGGGCTCGCCGGCACGGCGTGCAGGCGCTCCTCAGCGGCTTGGAATCGTTGCGGGCCGGTTCCGCCGTATGCACCAACGCCGTGGCTTGACACCTTCGTCGTGCCAGGTCTAAATTTGGGTTCCGATACAGGCCATCACCCGGTCCGGTGATGCACCCCCGGACAGGATAGGAAGATATCCGCCCGCTCGGTCGGTTCTAATCGCACGCTTCGAGGGTCAGCCGGAGCCTTCGGGCAACACGTCCGGATCTGCGTACATCCGAGGAGTGGTGCACGAGTTCCTCGACCCGCGGACACTCGGGTCTGTCGCCGGATTCCATGTCTCGCCCGAGATGGGCACGACGATGTTCAGAGAGCTGAAAATCACGATCCGCCGTCTCGCGAGGCAGCCGACCTTCACGATGACCGCGATCGGAACCCTTGCTGTCGGCGTCGGGGCGACCACGGCCATCTTCAGCACCGTCAACGCCACCCTGCTGCGTCCTCTGGCGTACCCCCAGTCCAAGGACATCTACACCCTGAACACGCATCTCGTGGACGGCCGCTGGAGCAGCGGTCGGGTGACCGGCGCGTATGTCTCGACCATCAACGAGTCCGCACCCTCCGTCCTCCGGGCGGTGGCCGTGCTCCACCGTGAGGACGTGATCATCACCGACGCGGGTGAGAACCGGCAGGTACTGGTCCACTGGGTGACCGAGGGCTTCTTCGACCTCTTCGGCCTGCCCATGGCGGAGGGTCGGGCGTTCACGCCGGAGGATCACAGGACCCGGGTTGCGGTGATCGCCCATCACATCTGGAACGACGTGTTCGGCCGTGATCCGACCGCGGTCGGCCGGACGCTCCAAATGGCGACCGGGCCGGTCACTATCGTGGGAGTCGCGCCGCCGGAGTTCGATGTTCCCCAGCGCACCGATGTCTGGTTCAGCTTCTCGGTGAGCCCGGTGGCGGTGGCGCACAACTACCAGGGCTACCTTCGGGCGCGCGCAGGCACGGACCCGGAACGCCTGCGGAACGAGCTAGCCACGGTGATGGCTGGTCTGGCAGCGGAATACCCACAAGCCGCCAGCGGACGAGCCTTCGTCGTGAGTCCCCTCGTCAATGCGATTGTCGGAGACCTGGGACCCATCCTGGTGGTGGTCCTGGCCGGCGCCGTGGTCCTGCTCCTCCTGGGTTCGGTGAACGTGGCGACGCTCGTTCTTGCTCGGGGCGCGGCCCAGACGAGGGAGGTGGCGGTGCGGATGGCGCTCGGCGCGGACCGGTGGAGCATCCTGCGGCGTTTCTTGACCGAGTCGTTCGTCCTGGCCACGGCTGGCACGCTGGCGGGTCTTGTGCTGGCCTACGTGGGTGTGCGGCTCCTCCTCGTCTTCGGTGCGGCGCAGCTGCCTCGCCTCGACCAGGTCCCTTTCGACGCGCGCGTGCTCCTGTTCGCCGCAGGAACCCTCGTCGCGACCACAGTCCTGGTGGGCCTCCTTCCGGCCGGCCGTCTCGCAACCTCAGACATCCGGGGTCTCCTGAACGAGGCCGGACGCTCCATCACCCGAGCCCGGGGCACCCGGCACCTCCTTTCCGGACTGGTGGTCGCGGAGGTCGCCCTGGCGATCACGCTCGTCGCCGGCGCCGGTTGGTTGGTGCGCAGCTACGCCAACCTTGCCGAGACGGATCCAGGCTTCGCTGCGGAGGGGCGACTTGTCTTTACCGCGCTGCTCGCGGGATCCCGATGGGCGCCACCGCCGGTGATCGTTCAGGGGCCGGACGGTCCCATGCTCGATCCCAACCAAGCACCCTCCAGGTCGCCGCAGATGTGGCTCGAGACGCTGACCGACCGGCTTCAGGCGTCGACTCAGATCGGCGCCGTGGGGTCAGCGAGCACGCTGCCCCTCCGCATCGATTGGGACTCGGCGTTTTACATCGCGGTCCCGGGGGCGCCCTACGACCCGGACCACCAGGACACGGCGCGCCGGCGGTTGGTGAGTCCGACCTTCTTCGAGGCGATCGGGATCCGGCTCGTCGCAGGACGTGGATTCAGCGCCGCGGAAGATGCTGCCGAGGCCATAGTGAACGAAGCCTTCATCCGCCGCTACATGGCCGAGAGGGACCCCGTGAACGCGACCTTCGCCTGGGGCTTTCCGGTGGTCGACTTCGACCAGACGGTCACCATCGTGGGCGTCGTCGCAGACGTGAAATACCGCTCGCTCCGGGGCCCGGCCGACCCGATCTTCTACGTCCAGGCCCATCTGCCGCGCCAGACCGTTGTCGTGGAAACGTCGCTCGACGACGCCACGACCCTCATCCCCACCATCCGGGCGGCGGTGCACGCGGTGGATCCGTCGATTCCGGTCACCATCGAGCCGATGGAGGGCATCGTCTCCGCCGAGCTGACTCGTCATCGCCTCGGACTGATCCTCATGTCCTTGTTCGGGGTGATCTCCTTGGCACTGGCGGCTGTGGGCATCTACGGAGTCATTGCCGACGTGACCGAACAGCGATCCGGTGAGCTGGCCACGAGAATGGCGTTCGGAGCCACTCCGTCGAACGTGCGTACGCTGGTCATGAAGCAGGGATGGGTTCTAGCGATTGCCGGCATGACGCTCGGGCTTGGCATCGCCTACGCCGGAGGTCGACTGGCGGAGAGCTGGCTTTACGAGGTCCGGGCCTCGGACCCGGTCATCCTCGCCATTGCCGCCGCGGCGGTGCTCGCCATGACGCTGCTGGCCTTTCTGCTGCCAGCGCTCCGGGCCGCCCGGAGGGAGCCGATGACAGGCCTCATGAAGGAGTGACCTCTCAGGGCCCGCGCAAGAACAACTTCCCATGTTCGACCGCCGATCCATCCCGCCTGGCGGCGCCGGCCGCCGGACGTGCGCGTCCAGTAGGTGACCCGGTGAGGGCGGCGCACCATCAGTCGGGTAGCGCAAAGACGTAGAGTCCATTCCCACCGACCGGACGTGTCTTCTCCGGGGTGAGGTCGGCCGGGATCAGTCCGCCCCAGCTTGCGCCCCCGCTGCCAACCGGCACCGCCAGGTACTGTGTGCCATCGACGGCATACGTGATCGGGAAACCTTGCACCGATGTCGGTAGTCGGGTCTGCCACAAGATGTCGCCGTCCCTCGCATCGAAGATGTACAGGTGCCGGTCCCAGTCCCCCGCTATCGCGAGACCGCCGGCGGTGGTCAACGCCGCGCTGTTGATCGGCGTCCGGAACCGATGCCGCCAGAGGACCTCCCCGGTCCGCATGCTCATGGCCAGGAATTCGCCCAGCTGATCCGGGCTGTCAGGATGGAAGTGGTTCGTGCGACGGACAGGCCCGGTGCCACCGCCGCCTTCGATATGTTCCACCGGCCCGAAGATGGCGGTCTCGCAGTTGAGGATGATCGGGATGTAGAAGGCCTCGATGTCCGGGTGATACGACATCGCACGCCAGCTCTTGAAGCCGGAGGTGCTCGGGCACCAGAAGACCTCCTCACCAAGCACGGGAATCGTCCCGTCGCGATAGGTCACCCGACCACTCGCCGCGTCAATGTCGACAACGGTCTGGTACCCGAGGTCGTGTGCACTCCGGAACTGGCCGGTCTCGAGGGCAAGCTCCCACAGGACCGCGATCTTGCCCATACTGAAGACCGACCGCTTGCCGTCGTAGTCGACCAGGATCCGCTCGAACACTTCGTCCATGTCGAGCGTCTCGCCGGGCAGGTGCTGGAAGTACCACTTCATCTCGCCGGTATCCGGATCGAGCGCGAGCGTTGAGTTGGTATAGAGCGCGTCGCCGTCGGTTCCGCGCGCCGCCCGCGCCCATGGCTTCGCCTGGGATGTGCCGTGGAAGAGCGTTCTGGTGACCGGGTCATAACTGCCGGGGATCCACGAGTCGCTGCCAGCCCGGAACATGACCGGCAGATCGCCCCACGTGTCGCCGCCTCGGTCACCTGGCAGCGCGATGGTCGACGTGCGCCAACGCTCGTCGCCGGTGCGTGCGTCAAGCCCCACGATGTAGCAGGTATCGTCGCGATACCGGCCGCACCCCGTCAGGCCCGACACCACCGTGCCGTCGGCGATGATCGACCCACTCGAATACTGGTAGCCAGCTCCCTTGCCCACATCGGCGTCCCAGACCGGCTCGCCGGTGCGGGCATCAATGGCGATGACATGGGCATCGGCGGTATTCAGATAGATCTTGTCCTGGTAGATGGCGATGTTTCGGTGTGCGCGACCGGGCGGCGGTCCGCCGAAGCTGCTGTCGGGCTCCTGGGCGCCACGTCGGTACTCCCAGAGGAGGTCACCGGTCGCGGCGTCCAGCGCCTGCACGATCTCGCCGGGGTTGGCGATGTACAGAACCCCGTCGTAGACCAACGGCGTCGTTTGCTGGGATCCGTCCCCGAGGCTCCAGCTCCAGACGAGTTGCAAGCGGCCGACGTTCTCGGTCGTGATCTGATCGAGCGGGCTGTGGGCCTGGCCGTCGAGCGTGCGCCGCCAGTTCAGCCAGTCGGCTGGCTCCGGATGCTGGAGCATGGCGTCGGTCACAGGCGTGAAGTCATCAACCTGCGCTATGCCGACTGGACGTGCGAGAACGAGTGCGACCGCCGCCGACACGAGCGCCACGCGACCTGTCATGGGTACCTCCTCGAGGCGAAGCCGTCCAGACGCCAAAGCAGTGGACGCATACCGAGCATCACGAGGCGCAGAACGGCGATGTCCCGCATCGCCGTTCTGCAATGATCAAAGTTTCGCGGTCGCGACGCGCTCTTCTGCCCGTTGGGGACGCCAGATGATCCCATCCGCGTTGACGGATCCGAAGTTCGTGTCTCCGCTCACCCGCGCTGGCGGATCGGCACCAGCACCGCCACCCAGTATACCGGCGCGTTCGTCGGGTTCTTCCAGGCGTGCCTCGTGTTGCGTTGAATCACCGTGTCGCCCGGGTGCAACGTGACCTCGTCGGTGTCGAGCACGAGGATGAGCTCGCCGCCGAGCAACACGTTGATATCGACCGTCTCGGTCCGGTGCCAACCCAGCTCGGCATCAGGGCGGGTCGGCGGCAGCGTGACGAACACGAAGCTGGCTCCCCCCACTGCCGGTTCGAGCCGCGGTGAGTCGGTCGGCCGCAGCGCACGCGATTCCCCCGCGGGACCGGGACCAAACGGATCGTCGCCGCTCGTCTTGAACAGATTGGGGAACGCTCCACCAGTGATGCGCTCATCACTGACGACGTAGGACTGACCCTCCGCGTCGTGACCCGTGACGATGCGTCGCATCCCCTGCGGCAGCGCGATACCGGCTGGCAGAATGGCCGACGGTTGCCCCGTCCCGCTCATGGCGGCCGCCACCTCGGTCGAGCCACCGAGGACCGAGCCGGCGAGCACGAGACCCAACGAACGCTCGATCACGGTTCGGCGATCGAGCTGGTTCGATGATGGGGACTGACCGGAGCCTGCGTCTTCTTCGGTGTGCATCATGCGCTCCTCGTGGTGTCAGGGCGTATCGATCGCGCGTGCGCCGCCGCACCGACCGTCAGGAGGCCACCCGAGGTTGGTGTCCCGGGCACAAGACGCCTCGGCCAGACTGCCTTCGCCCCTGTCGGCGACACCGACCATGCGGGCCGAGGCTCGTACCGCGTGACAGAGGTCTGGCGCCTCAACATCAACCGCTTCTACCGGTGGCTGGAGCGTTCTGCTTACGGCAGCGCCAAGGCAATCAGCTCCGGCACGGCGGCTCCGCCTCCGCCCCCGACGGCGACCACGATGTATTGCCTGCCCTCGTGCAAATAAGTGATCGGGTTCCCGAAGGGGACCGCCGGAAGCGTCACCGACCCGAGATACGCGCCGGTGTCCTTGTCGTAGGCGGTGAGGGTGCGCGCCACCTCCGCCCCGTCCTCCAGATCCCGCCCGCCGGAGTTGACGATCAACAGCGTCTTGGTGACGAGTGGTCCGCCCCCATGCATCCCACTCCCGCCGCCGAGCGCCGGCAAGTTCAGCTGCCGCAGCGCCGGGTGGTTTCTCGGACCATCTCCGTGCGGGGTCATCCAATGTCGCTCGCCGGTGTTCAGATCGAACGCGGTGATCCGTTTGTACGGCGGCTTGACCAGCGGGAGCCCTTGCGGCCCAGGCACGGGGGTCGCCCAGGGGTCGGTGAAGTATCCGACCGTTGCGGGCGGCGGGTATGCGATCAGCTCGACCGCCCTCAGTCTGGTCTGCGACGGGACGAACAGCCGTCCGGTCTCCGGGTCGACCGCGGCACCGGGCCAGTTCACGCCGCCGCCCGGCCCCGGCGCCTGAATCTGGGGTTTGTCACCGCGGAGGGATGGCGGCGTGAAGATCGGTCCCAGTTGCGCCCGCTCGACCAGCTGGAGCGCCTCGGCTCGAAGCTCCGGCGTGAAGTCGATCAGGTCGTCGACGGTAATCCCTTGCAGATCGAAGGGCGGTGGTTTGGTCGGAAACGGCTGCGTCGGGGAATACCACTCACCCGGTACGTCGCCCGAGGGGACTGGTCGCTCCTCGATCGGCCAGACCGGTTCCCCGGTCACCCGGTCGAGCACGTAGGTGAAGGCCTGCTTGCTTGTCTGGGCCAGCGCCTTGATCTGACGCCCGTCGACGGTGATGTCGAGCAGGTTGGCCGCCGTCGGAAAGTCGTAGTCCCAGAGCCCGTGGTGGACCGCCTGGAAATGCCAGACCCGCGCTCCGGTCTCGGCGTCGAGGCAGATGATACTCTCGGCGAACAGGTTGTTACCGGGACGCATGCCGCCATACCAGTCGTTCGTCGGGGTGCCGGTCGGGAGATAGACGTAGCCCAGCTCTTCGTCGACCGCCATGGTTCCCCACACGTTCGTGTGACCGCTATAGCGCCACGACTCGTTCTGCCAGGAGTCGGCGCCGAACTCGTCGCCCTGGGGGATGGTATGGAAGATCCATTTCATCTCGCCGGTGCGCGCGTCGAACCCACGAACATGGCCCGGATCCGCCTCCCGACGCGTCAGGTACGTGTCCTGCACGATGCTCCCGACGACCAGGGTGTCGCCCACGACCGCGACCGGCTGCGAGTGGGTCAAGCGCGACCGATCGATCTCGCGTCCGAGACTGCCGCTCAGATCGACGATGCCGTCAGCGCCGAAATCGGGGTAGAGGGCGCCGGTCCGAGCGTTCAGCGCGACCAGGAGGAGGTCGTGCGTCGCGATGAAAATGCGGGCGTCGTCGCCCTCGTCATCTTCCCAGTAGGACACTCCACGATGCTGCCAGCCCATGTTCGCCGGCCGGTCGAGCCGGTCGTAGGTCTGCGGGTCGTACGACCAAACCAACTCGCCGGTGCCGGCATCGACCGACGCCACTTGCCCGAGGGCCGTGCTGGCATAGACGCGACCGCCCACCATCAGCGGGGTCGTCTTGAACGGGGCCGGGCGGATGTCCGGTCTGCGGCTGGTGACCTCGGTCGAGATCGACGTCCACCGCCAGGCAATCTCCAAGTCGGTGAAGTTCTCAGCCGTGATCTGGTCGAGCGGCGAGTATTTGGTGTTGGTCGGGTCGGCCCCGAAAACGCGCCACTCACCGACCGGATTGGACGATTGCGCTTGAGCGGATGGCCACGAGACGCAGGCCACCCAGACGAGTGCCAGTGCACCCGCCACGAGACGTCGAACCCGTAAGCCTGTACCCATCCGAACCCGTCCAGCGAGCAGCCCGTCGTCGGGGTGATGTGGAGACGCCGCTTCGCTGGTCGGCCATCATACGAGGTCCTGGCGTGGCGATCCAGGCACGCACCGTCCCGGAGCGTCCGAAGCGGGTGAACGGTCACTCGGCTTCGAGAGACCGCAGCCCGTGGTCGACGCGAGCCGGAGCACGAACGTCACGCCTCCGCACGAGGCGCGCCGCGTCGCCATTCGGCGGCGAGCGCGAAGGCGCCCCAGATCGACGCCCCGACCATGACGACCACCCCCAGACCGTGCACCGTCTGCCCCAGCACGGGGGCGTGGGTGAGCCAGCCCAACGCTCCGAGGATCGCCTCCCAGTCGTGCCCCTCGACCTCGCGGCCGGTGAGACCGCCGAGCAACACGAGCTCGAGCGCCACCGCATCCGCGATGTACGGCGCCAGGTCCAACAGGTTCTCCCCCGTCCACCACAGGGCCAGCGAGCCACCGAAGGCATCCCTCGGTCTGGCGAACCAGCACGACGAGGCACGTTATCGGTACCAGCAGCTGGGTGAGGCTGCCGCCGAGGACGGTCAGGAACGCGCCGCCAGGCAGGAACAGGATGAGGTTGTTGCCCGCGCTCGGGTGGAGCTCGGGTGTCATCCGGAGCAGAACTCCCGACAGGCGTTGTGGGATTCGCCAATTACGGCTGCCCGGCGGCGGCCTCATCCATACGCGCGCCAGCGAGCATGATCGGCATCGCGTAGTTCCCTTCGTGACAGGCGTACTCGAACATCGGCTCCGGGTTCAACCGCAGCGGCACCGATGCCGTCCACGGGCTCGTCCAGGTCTCCGGGTCGGTCACCGTGAACTCGTAGAGGAGCGTCTCGGCGTCAACGCGGGTCAGGCGCTCGACCAGACGCATGCTCTCGGTCGTGCCTCGCCACCGCCGTTTGACGTCGAAGTTCCTCGTCTCGATGACGAGCGTGTCACCCTCCCAGTGACCACGCGAATCTCCCGACCATTGGCGGACGTCTTCTGGGAGATGGGGCCCTCCGTCGATCGGGACGACACGAGCGGTGTTGACCATCTCGGTCATCAGCACGACGTGGTCGGGCGTCTGGAACAGCTGCATGTTGTTGTTGTAGGCGCTCGGCGTGAAGGGGGGGCCGGCGTTGAAACCCAGGATGCACCGAACGCCCGCACTGAAGTCCACCCAGGTCTCGGACACGTGCTCGCGCGCGTACTCCCGGCGCGCCTGCGCCCGTTCTCGTCCCGCCGGCGTCGACGAGGGCATCCGTCCGTTGAGCGGATCGATGATCAGCGACGTACGCCTGGTCCCGATGGTCCTCGTGCCCGAATCAATCCAGAATTGGTTGTAGGAGCCTGGTGCTTGCCCCCTCCCCCTGCTGTCCACGTTGTCACCGGCTTCGGTGCGCTCGGCATCCTGGTTGTAGAGGCGAGAATTGCGGTCCACGGCTGCTTGGTCGAGGTTCGCCGCTTCTTCCTCCGTCAGAAACTCCTGGTCGGCCAGACGCTCCGGCCGCTGCATCGGCGTGATGGTGCGAAAGTCCCACACGCCCTGGAGATCCGGTTGCCCCCACGCCGTCCGGGGCGCCTCGGTCTGGGCCACGGCCGGTATCGCCCCCAACGACACGACCGCGACCACCACGGCCACAGCCCTCAGTGACGCGATCACTCGATGGCTCATCTGACTCCTCCTTTGGAGCGCGCGCTTCCCACGCCAGGATGTCCAGCGCCCCTTTACCTGGCGGCGCGCTCCACGGCGCGGCTGCCGCTGAGCGCGTTCCGGACGGCCCAGTTGCCCTCGTGACAGGCATACTCGAACATCTGATAGTCCGGGCGGTGCGTGAGCGGCATCGACACGGTCCACGGACGGGTATAGACGTTCGGGTCCTCCACGGTCATGTCCCACATGATCGTGTCGTCCGAGACGCGGGTGAACCGCTCGACCACGTGGAGCGCCTTGCTCGTCGGGATGCCCTTGATACGTCCGCCCGCCGCGCTCGAGGCGATCCAGCCACGATTGTGAAAGTTGCGGGTCTCGACCACCAACGTGTCCCCGTCCCAGTGGGCGCGGGAATTACCCATCCACAGCCTGATGCCGCTGTCGACGTGCGCGCGGTCGTCGAGCGGGATGATCCGGACGTCGTGGATCATCTCATAGACGATCGTCACGTGGTCGGGTGTCTGCAGGATGCGATACGCGTTGTTATAGCCGGCCGGAAACATCGAGCCGGGGACCCCACGCGACAGGCACCGGTCCCACACGCTCATATGCACGTAGGAGTCGCCGACGTGCTCGAGGTTGTGTGCGCGCGCCGCCACGGCCCATGCCTTGACCGGCACGCGGCCGTCCGGCGGGTCGACGACCATCGAGGTCTGCCGCGTCGAGAGTACGCGCCGGCCCGGGTCGAACCAGAACTGGTTGTAGCCGCCGATGTTGCCCCCCGCCGGCAGCAGCTCGGTCCGCACCTCACTCGGCGCGTCCGCGGCCACGCGGCGCTCGTCGGACTGCTGATTGCGCGCCGCCGCCTCCTCCTCGGTGAGAAACGCCTTGGCGCCCATCGACGCCGGTCGTTCGAACGGCGTGAGGGTCTCGTTGTTCCACATGCCCTGGAAGTCCGGCTGGCCATCCGGCGTACGGGGGACCGTGTAGGTGCCGGCCGATTGGGCCGCGACAGAGCTCGCCGAGAGCACGACAGCCGCGAGGGTGGCGATGACGCGACGGGTCATGGTGTCCTCCTCTTCCTCTCCGGCGCGGGCTCTACCTGCTGAGCCGCTCCCAGGTCAGGTAGCCGCGCACCTCCTGACCGTCGACCATCCGCCCCGGCGGCGAGAGAATCAAGGTGTCGTCGCGGAACTCGTAGTTGCGCGGGAACGGCGTCGGCCGGCCGGCGGTCGGCGTCGTGGAGCCCATCCGCTCATGGGTAACGACCTGCGCCTCCTCGTCCACGCTGAACAGCCCGAAGTAGCTGGTGTAGCCCCGGAGCGCCGTCATGACCTCGTCGTCGGTCGGCGGCGAGCGCTCGGAGCGCGGCCGATCGGGCCGCATGAGATGCACGGCCATGTGCCCCGACGCGGTGTAGGTGATATAGCCGTCCGCATACTGGGTGGCCGGCAGGGAATCGCCGGCGGCCGTTCGCCGCTCGACACTCCGAATGCGCCAGAAGCCGACGAACTTCCGCGCTTCGGCCGACAGCTCGGTCTCCGGCACCCGCTCCCACGTCAGGCGGGACTGAACGCCTGACGCCGCGCGCGGCGGCTTGAGCATCAGCAGGTTGTCCTGGAGCTCGTACTCGCGCACGTTGTCGCGGCCTCGCGAGTTCGGGTTGCGGCTGCCGCGCACGTGGTGGATGATGATGCCCTCGGCCTCGTCGACCGTGTAGGGCCCGAAATACGACGTATAGGTCCGGAACGCAGCCCGCGCCTCGTCGGCGCTCGGGCCGCCTTCGGCGTACGGCTGGCGGTCGCCCTGCATGATGACGACCCCCATGTAGCCCGCCGGGTCGTACATCAGGTACCCGAGGCGTCCCTCGCTGGCCGGCGTCGGCGCGGACGGTGGGATCAACTCGTCGTTCGCGTCGAACCGCTCGGTCCGGACCAGCCGCCAGTTGCCGGCAAACCGATCGTGGATGCTCTCGGTTGAGGCATCGGCCACGGGGGCCGGCACTGGCACGACGGTGCTCTGGCACGCGGTCGACACGACGAGCGCGACCGAACCGACGAACACGACCACGATCCCGCGCATGGGGCCTCCTGGGGCAGGAAGATCTCACGTGCGAGGCGGAGCCTCGCTAAGCCGATACTACGCCAATCGGCCAGACGGTCAAAGGCCGTTCACGGGACTGGAAAGGCGCCCGATTCGGCGGCGCGGCGGCCACCAGCGACGACAGCCTGGTCAGTGTCATTGGACCCTAGCAGCCCGTGGTGAAAGTCCTGCTGCATTCGGCCGGCGCTGCATCCGCCCTGCCTGCGTTGTTTCTCGGTCGACTACTGCCGGTATGCTCCCTCGTCTCGCCTTGCAGGGGCCCGGCGCGGCGTCGATCTCGACGACCCTCGGTGCGACGCGCGACTTTCACCACGGACTGCTAGGATGACTGTCGTTGCCATCGGTGGTCTCATCCCTCGGTTCGTTGCGCCAATGTCGTCACCGAGCAACGCAGTCGCCGGTGCCCGTCGAAGCGACGCACGTAGTCCGACTCGCGCCGACCGCCCTTGGCGCGCACGACCTCCGCCAGCGCCCTGCGGTCGGCCGCGGGCCAGTCGGCGACACCCGGCAGCACGCCGATCAGCGGCGCCCAGCGCCGCAGCATCCGGCGCTGGCTCCGGTCCCAGCCGGTCAGCGAGCGGAGACCGAGCAGTGCTCGCACCTCATCGGTGAGCACGCGGCCCGCACGGCGGCGGTCGCTGCCGAAGCGCGTCGCGACCGCGGCGGTCACCGCCTCGCCCACGCGACGCAGCGGCAACTGGCCCATCACGTCGTCGCGCACCGGTCCCATCGCGTAGTAGAGATTCTCGCGGGCCAGCCGGCGTAGCGTGGGGATGGTCGAGCGGTGGCGCGGACGCCTGACCATCGCGGCCAGCTCGCGGCGCATCAGCCGCGTCACCGCCGCGTCGCGTGGACGGAAGCCCAGCTTCTGGTAAAACCACCACGCCCCGGATTGCAGTGCCTCATCATTGTCGTCGCCGAGCTGGTAGGGATAGATGGTGAACGTGTCGCTGCCGAACAGATGATGCGCGGTGGCGAGCACGGCGCCGTAGACCTGCCCAGACTCGCCGCCACGGAAGGTCTCGAACACGTTGTAGGCGATCTCACTGCTGCCGAACAGCGCCGAAACCAGTACATAGCCGATCGGCACGCCATTCTGCAGCGTCAGCATGCCGTACACGGACTCGAGCAGCAGACGGTGATCGGGCGTCGCGCAGAACACCCCGAACGCCAACCCGTCACCCCAGTCCACGAGGCGCACGTCGCGCGCGTCGCCGAACATGAACACGTCCAGGTCGCGGCTGCGCGTGACCATGGCCTCGCGCGCCATGTCCACCAGCCGAGCGGCGTCGCGCGGGGGCAGGACGCGCACGGCACGCGGGGACCTACGGATGGCTGCGGGCAACGCCGGTCGGGCCGTGCGCAGCGGCCCGGTCTGATAGGTCACCCGGCTGCCCGCATGTTTCGGGCGCGTGCGGCTCGGCGTGTCGGGGCCCGCATCCAGGCGCAACGGCGGGTCGAGCTGGTCGTAGACGTGGGTGGCCAGCGGCGCTCCCGCATCCAGGCCCGCACAGCTGCGCACCAGGAACGCCGCGTCGGTCTCGTGCGGCCCTCGCATGCGCTCGATCCACTCGCGCGCCCCGTCACTCGACTCGTCCAGCCCAGGCGTCTCGGCCCATAGCGCGAAGTGCTGGACCAGCTCGTCGAGCTGCGACGCGTTGGTGAAATTCTTCCAGTCGATGTGTAACCGACCGCCCCAGCGCCGCGCGAGCCAGCCGGCCGTTGGCGCGTAGAAGGCGTAGTGCGTCGGGGTGCCGGCGATGCCGCTATCGGCGAGGCGCTCCGCGAATCGGCGCAGGTCGGAGCGCCGGTCGAAGCCGTGCAGCACCTGCTCGACGCGCTGCAGCACAGCCGCGTCGTCGGGGTAGGCCCGCATGAAGCAGAGCTGCTCGTGCAGGGCTAGCACGTCCGCCGCACGCCCCAAACCCCCACCGTGAAGACCGGAGAGCAGCTCAAGCTTGCGGCCCGGGGCATTGCCGCCGAACTCGGTCTTCAGCCCTTCCAACTCCCGCAGGAGTGCCACCGTGCTCGCCGCCATCTATACCTGTGCCGCTGCCGTAGTCGTGCGACATGGCCGCACCCAGCGCCCCGGTCGCCAGGCGTGGACGCGTCATCCACGCGCCTGAGGACCACCGGCAACACCGCGCAGATTCACCAGCTTACTCCCTAACACCGTTTTGCCACCCCACGCGCCGGCCCTGGACGCTGTTCGCGTGGACGAGACGACGCCGTCCGCTTGCACCCCGGTGCCCGGCTGACTATTCTGCGTCGGAGCGGAGGACAGCATGGCATCCTGGCCACGTGTTGTGGTCGTCGGTCCCGGCGGTGTCGGGGCGTACTTCGGCGGCATGCTCGCCCGCGCCGGCGCGCCGGTCACGATGCTCGGCCGGCCGGGAGGCCAGCGCGCGCATCTCGTCGCGATGGCCCGGCATGGGCTCCGGCTCGAGACGCTGAGCTTCGACGAACGCGTCCCCGTCGAGACCGCCACGTCTGCCGATGTCGTCGCCACCGCCGACTTGGTGCTGTTCTCGGTCAAAACCCTGGACACGGACGAGGCAGCCAGGACGATCGCGCCGCACGTCTCCGACCGCGCGGCCGTCGTCGACCTCCAGAACGGGGTCGACAATCCGGATCGCCTGCGGGACGCCGGGATCGACCCGATCGTCGCGGTCGTGTATGTCGCCGCGACGGTCGAGACCCCGATCAACCGGGTGCTCTGGGCACTCGTCAAGTTGCGAGAGCAGCAGGACGAGCAGCACCACCACAAGAGAACAGCCGATGCCTAACCGGGTGCAGCCGCCGGCTAGCACAGCTGCGCCGTTCGGAGGCTGGCGTTCGCCGATCACCCCATCGATGATCACGTCGAGCGGGATCTCGATCCCGCAGATCGCGACGGACGACGAGAGTCTCTATTGGCTCGAGAACCGACCGCTCGAACACGGCCGCGGCGTGGTGGTCCGGCGCCGGCAGGGTACGGTCGAGGAACTGACGCCAGCCGCTATCAACGTGCGCACGCGGGTACACGAGTACGGTGGCGGGGCATTCTGGGTGCATCAGGGAGCGCTCTTCTTCGCGAACTTCAGCGACCAGCGTCTCTACCGACGCTCGGTCGCAGGCGACTGCGAGCCGATTACGCCCGAGCCCGCTGTGCCAGCGGCCGACCGCTACGCGGACGGCTGCGTGACGCCGGACGGACACTGGACGATTTGCATTCGCGAAGCGCATGTGGACCCTGGCGAGGCCCGCAACGAGGTCGTCATCCTGCCGGCGAACGGTGCGTCTCTCCCGCGACCGCTGGTCGGGGGCAACGACTTCTACGCGTGTCCGCGGCTCCACCCCGACGGCACCCGGCTGGCGTGGATCGAGTGGAGCCATCCGAGAATGCCGTGGGACGGGACAGAGCTCTGGGTGGCGGACTTCGACCCGGAGCGCGGGCTCACGCATGCCACTCGGGTCGCCGGCGGGCCCGACGAGTCGATCTTCCAGCCGCGATGGAGTCCTCGAGGCGATCTGCATTTCGTCTCGGACTGCAGCGGGTGGTGGAACCTGTATGCCGTGCGCGACGGCGACGTCTCGGCGCTGTGCCCGCGGGAAGCGGAGTTCGGCGGTCCGCAATGGGTGTTCGGGCTCAGCCGATACGCGTTCCTCGCGGACGGCACGGTGGTCTGCTCGTTTACCCAAAACGGGCAAGACCACCTCGGCGCGCTGCGTCCCGGGTCGTCGACGCTGACGCCGCTCGACACGCCGTTCACCTCGCATATCGGCGGGGGTTCGGTCCAGAGCGATCCCGCTGGTC
>Ga0114948_10000409_pt1 | contig 17007 bp, 17 predicted proteins | sample CR04metaG_FD_83877 | JGI IMG/M metagenome (GOLD analysis project Ga0114948, IMG submission 83877) | Deep subsurface microbial communities from Mariana Trench to uncover new lineages of life (NeLLi) - CR04 metaG | ecosystem: Environmental > Aquatic > Marine > Ocean trench > Sediment | place...
CGATCCGCATTCTCGCCGCCGGTGTTCTCGCCACCGACACCCGCACCGGGCGCGAGATCCCCGTCAGCACCGAAATCCGCCTCGAGGAAGAAGAGCAGCGCACACGCGCAGTGTTCGCCGCTCTGGGCAACCGCTACGGGACCCGGGCACAGACCGCCGTTCGATTCGCAATTGCCAATCCAGATGGTTCCGGCGCTATCGTGGGGCTCGCCACCCTGGCACATCTCGACGAAGCATTGGCGGGAGCCGATTTCGGCCCGCTCCCGGAGGAGGCAATGGCGGCGGTGGACAGCGTATACGAGTCGGGCTTCCAGCATGGCGAATAGCTCATGAAAGCCAGCAGCGCGGACGCGGCGGCGCCCGGGCAGCCGTATCTCGAGCGAGCACGCGCGCTCGTACCGGTCATCATCGCCGCGGCGGAGCAGATCGAGGCGGGACGCGAGTTGCCGGCGGAAGTTTTGGAGGCGATGTTCGAGGCGGAGTTGTTTCGACTGACGCTGCCACGATTTCTCGGCGGCGCGGAATTGCCGATTGCGCTGCTTGCCCAGGTGACCGAGACCATCGCGAGCGCAGATGCCAGCACAGCGTGGTGCCTCGGTCAGGCATTGGGCTGCGCAATGTCGGCGGCCTTTCTGGACGAGGCCCCCGCCAGGCAGGTTTTCGGTCCGGAGAATGCCGTTCTGGCGTGGGGCGCCGGTAATGAGGGCAAGGCCGTCGCGACCGAAGGAGGTTTCCACATCACCGGTGCATGGCGTTTCGCCAGCGGTGGAAAGCACGCCACCTGGCTCGGTGGTCATTGCAGAGTTTACGACGCAGATGGCAGCCCACGTTTGCAACCAGATGGTGCGCAAGCGCATCGCACGGCACTTTTTCCACGTGCCACGGCACGGATGTCCGACGACTGGTACGTGATGGGTCTCAGGGGAACCCGCAGCGAGGGATACAGTGTTGCGGATCTGTTCGTGGAAGACGCGTTCACCCTCGACCGCGATGCGCCCCAGGAATGCCGGGTGAATACAACACTTTACCAGTTCTCGACAACCAACATCTATGCGTCCGCTTTCTCCGGCGTGGCTCTCGGAATTGCCCGTGCCATGCTGAATGATTTATTGGAGCTCGCAGGACACAAACACCCGCGGGGCGCCAACAGTTCCATGCGCGAAAGTCCCGTGGTGCAAACCCGCCTGGCCGAGCTCGAGGCGCAACTCGGATCAGCGCGGGCCTATCAGCAGCAGGTATTGAGTGAAGTGTGGCAAAAGGTCGACAGCACAAAGGAGCTCGAGATGGCGGACCGCGCCCGGCTTCGACTGGCCACGACCTACGCGATCAATCAAGCGACGGATGTTGCAGAGCACGTGTTCCGGCTGGCCGGTGCGACGGCAATATTCGAGAGCCGGGTATTCGAGCGGCGTTTTCGTGACGCCCATACCGTGTCGCAACAGGTGCAGGGCCGGGATACGAATTTCGAGACCGTCGGGCGTTTCATGTTGGGGTTGGATGTGGACACCGTCTTCATGTGACGGGCCGGCGGCGCGCGCTTGCGCTCCTCGCCAACGCCGACGAAATTTCGGAGAGCTCTACCAGCGTCGCTTTGATATGTCGGTTAACCTCGCCCGCCGCCTCGATCATGGTGAAGTGACCGACGCCGGGAAGGATGTCGATCTCGGCGTGGGGAACGAGTTTTTTTACCAGCTCCGGCCACGGCGAGATTTCACCGGGTTGCAGCGATACGCGTTCGCGGTTCTCGTTCAAATGGGTGCTTTGAAGAACTTTTACGGGTATTTTCAAAGATCTAAGAGCGCGCTCCGCCACCTCGGTATCCCAGGCAGCCATATCGGGCACCAGCTCCAAACCCACCTTCTGCGGTAATCGTTTCGCGCGCGCGACCGTGGCGTCGCGGGTTTCTGCATCACTGGCAGCGGTGAACATCTGCGTAAACAGCCGCCCGAAGAAGGCTTCGTAGCCAGATGCCTGTATGGTACTCAGGGTCGCGCGGCGCGCGACATCGGCGCTCGTCGCAGCGAGATGGCTCCCGTCTATCAGCACCAGGCCCGCGATCCGCTCCGGCGCAATGCGCGCACACTCCAGCACGACCCGGCAGCCCATGCTGTGGCCTGTCAGTAACACAGGGGGCAGCTCCAGCATAGCAATGAGCGCGGCTACGTCGGCGCCGAAACTGACAATGTCAAATCCCGACGTGCAGTCCGCAGACCGACCATGGCCACGTAGATCAAGACTGACGACGTGGTGTGAGGGAGCGAAACAATCTACCTGATTGCGCCAGTCCTGGTGGGCGCAAGCGAGTCCATGCACGAACACCAGTGGTGGATCGCCGCTACCATGTTCCTCGTAGAAGATCTGGCCTGCGTCAATATCGAATGATGGCATGGCTGGCTTTTAAGTTGTTCAGTGGTTTTTTCGAAGAGATTTCGGGCGCAGAGAGCGTCATGTCATGTCAAAAAAAGAATGCATCCTCAGAAACTCTCTCTAACCGCCCGGTACGCCCTGTGTATTGACGTACAAGGCGTACAGGGATTGCGCTGCAGCCATAAACAAACGATTACGCTTCAGACCACCGAAGCACACGTTGGCGCAGCGTTCGGGTAGCGCGATTCGGCCGATGTGCGTGCCGTCCGGTGCGAACACGAACACGCCGTCGAGTTCCTCACTTCCCATTCCCCAGCCACACCAAAGATTGCCGTCTACATCGCAGCGCATGCCGTCTGGCGTACCTGGCCCCGCATCGATCAACACGCGCTTGTTGGTAACCCCTCGGCCGTCCTCAAGAACGTCGTAAGCAAGAATTTTCCGATGTGGGACGCCGCGGGATTCGACGATGTATAGAATCTGCTCGTCTGGCGAAAAACACAGCCCGTTCGGGCCGAGAACATCGTCGGCGACGATCGAAGTTTCTCCCGTCTCCCCATCGACTCGATAGACGTTCTGCCCGAGCTCCGGTTCGGCCTTATGGCCTTCGTAATGTCCGAGAATGCCGAAGGGCGGATCGGTGAACCAGATCGACCCATCGGATTTGACCACGACGTCGTTGGGTGAGTTAAGGGGTTTCCCCTGCCAGCTGTCCATCAAAATCGTCATGCTCCCATCGTGCTCGGTACGGGTGACGCGACGCCGGCCGTGCTCGCAGGTAACCAGGCGTCCTTCGCGGTCCCGCGTGTTGCCGTTTGCATAGTCGGAGGGCTTTCGATAGGTGCTGACGACGCCCGTCTCTTCCTCCCACTTGAGCATCCGGTTGTTCGGAATATCGCTCCACAACAGGAATCGACCGTCTCCGAACCACACCGGCCCTTCCGACCAACGACAACCCGTGTACAGCCGCTCCACGGCGGACTGCATGATCTGGTACTTCTCGAATCGTGGGTCGAGCGCCTCGATGGCAGGATCGGGGTAACGGGGGAACGCACGCCAGCCGGCGGTAGTGGGAGACAGGTCCGTCGATTCCGTGCCCATAGGTAATTCCGCTCCTCGCCTGTTATCAGCCGCCAGCCGCCTGCTGGCGTTATCTACTCAGTGCACTTGGCCGGTGTAGGAAAATCAAAATGCCGCCACCGCCCCACAGCTTCGCGGATCGGTGGCGCCTTCCATCAACCCCGATTCATGGAACACGATCGCGCCTGCATGGCCCATTATTTCGTCGAAGGCATCCACGCAAGTCCCTGCTGACGGTAGAGATCCACATCCACACGGGCGCCGGCGGCGCCGACGCCGTTGATGGCTCCAAGTGTTCTATGCCCTGGCTCCGAGATCAACCAAAAGCCGTCGCCGCCGAGACCATTCATGTGGGGATAGACGACAGAAATAGTCGCCGCCGCCACCATGGCTTCGATGGCATTACCGTCATCGCGAAGACACCGCAATCCCGCTTTGGCCGCCAGGTGATGAGAGGAGGTCACCATGCCGCGATTCGATCGCAACGTCTAAAACATCACTCAAGTCCTGGAGTCGGCGAGCGTGTAGTCGCGGATTACTTCGGCCACGCGAATCCGGAAGTCGGCAATTATCGACTTTTTACCCAGCGCTTGTGCGATGCGATGCTCGGCGTGCTCGCGCCAGGTCTTGACGGCTTCCTCGTCGCGCCAGAATGAAAGCGAAACGTACTTGCCTTCATTGGATACGCTCTGAAAACGCTCCACGGAAATGAAGCCATCGACCGCTTCCAGTTCCGACCGAAGACTGCCGGCGAGATCGAAGTAGTCCTGATCCCGGCCGAGATTCATCTCGACCTCGAAAATAACAGCTAACACCGAATACCCTCAAATGTCGTCAGTCCCCTGCGATACCAAGGCGCTTGCGCACGATCGACGCACCATCGGCCAGGGCACGAAGCTTGCCCGCCGCCACTTGCTGAGGCAACGGCGCCATTCCACAGTTCGTACAGGGCATCAATCGCTCAGCATCGACAAATTCCAAGGCGGCTTCTATGGTGGCTGACACTTGTTCCGGAGACTCCACCTCCATGGATGCCACATCGATTGCGCCCACCATCAGCTCTTTCTCGTCCAACAGCCCGAGTAGTGACAGCGGCACCTTCGAATTGGCACATTCCAACGATACTTGATCGATGCGGCTTTTATTTAATGCGGGAAAGATCTCTTCATACTGACGCCACTCCGAGCCGAGAGTCTTTTTCCACTCGATATTCGCCTCGATGCCGTAGCCGTAGCAGATATGCACGGCCGTCTTGCATTGGAGTCCCTCGGCCGCCCGGTTCAGGGCATCGACACCCCATTCCTTCACGTCATCGGTGAAAACATTGAAGGCCGGTTCATCAAATTGGATGACGTCGACGCCAAGCGCTTCGAGTTCGCGGGCTTCCTCATTGAGAAGTTCGGCGAATGCCATCGCCATGTCCGCGCGACGTCCGTAGTGCGTGTCGGCAATCGTGTCACAGATGGTCATGGGGCCGGGCAGCGTGAACTTCATGGCGTGATTCGTGTGCGCGCGTGTAAAGCGCACCTCCTCTCCATGCACAGACCCTTGACGTCGCACCGCAGCCGTTACTGTCGGCACATCCACCACGTAGCGGTCGTCGCGAATACCCATTTTCGTCATGAGCTGCCAGTCGATACCCTCGATGTGCTCGAGAAAGCCGTGCACGAAATGAGTGCGGAATTGCTCGCCGTTGGAGACGATATCGACACCGGCATCCTCCTGCTCCTTGAGCCAGACGAGGACCGCGTCGCGCTTGCCGCGCTCCAGAGCCTCGCCCTCGAGACGCCATTCCGCCCACAACTGCTCAGGCTCGGCCAGCCAGGCCGGCTTGGGCAGGCTGCCCGCTATGGTCGTTTTCACAACGATGCCCCTCCTTTCAAGCGTTGCGAGCTAACCATATTACCCTAGAAATCGACGCAGATATTCCGGCCGGGGCCGAGTTCCAGCGCTACGACCCAGCGCGCCACAATTGGAAGAATTCCCCGTTGCCCTATAGACTGGCAAAGCGCAAGCAGGACCGAGAGAGACCCTGGCGCCGGACCGGTAGGTCTCGGTCGCTGAGAATCAAGTCCCCACGGGCCTCCAGCGTGAGCGACTCCAGCCAGCCGTCGAGGTATCCCTGCTCGGCGCGGTGATCGTCGCAGCGACGTCACTGCGCGGGGTTTTCGCGGTGAGCCTCGTCGTGGCAGTGCTGCAATACTGGATGGTGCGGAAGCTACGGCTTCTCGCAACGTGGTCGATCGATCAATGTTCCGGCTCCGTCGCCTTATTTTGCGCCTCGTCACCAGCTGCTGGTCGGTTTCACGACTTCGGTACCGCCTCCATGGCATCCGCCTCGCGGGAAAATCGACCGATTTGCTATGGTACTTCGCCTTCGGCGCTAACATGCACGAGCACGCCTTCATCCAACGGCGAGGCATGCGGCCGCGGGAGTGGCGCGTCGGTAGATTGAAGGGCTTTCGACTTCGCTTCAATCTCGAGGGCCGGCCCATCGGGAAAGCTGCACCGGCCAACATCGCTGCAGACGCGAACGGCGAGGTATGGGGCGTGCTCTATCTGATAACCCAGGCCGCTATGCTCCGCCTCGACGCCAGCGAAGGCGTACCCGGGAGACGCTATCGGCATCTGTGGGCGCAGATCGAAGATTCCGATGGGCAACGGCTTACCGCCATGACGTACATCACCGAGGGAAAGGAACGGGATGGAAATCCATCGCTGCGTTACATCACGTTGCTCCGGGAAGGCGCGCGAGCGCACGGGCTGCCCATGCATTACATTCGATTTTTAGAGAGTGTGAAACACGCGGAGTGAGTTGTTACATTATCTTATGCTTACAGAACCAACCGTCGAGTGCAACGGAGCGCGATGATGACAGCCTATCCCATCGGCGAAGTGACGAGGCGGCTCGGAATGAGCGCCGACACGCTGCGCTACTACGAAAAAATCGGCCTGCTGCCGCGCGTCGCCCGTAACGGCTCAGGCGTGCGCCGTTACGAGCGTGCGGATCTGGCGCGCCTGAAGTTCATCCAGCGTGCGCGGCTGATGAAATTCAGCCTCGATGAGATCAAGGATCTGCTTCAGTTTCGTTCCGACCCGTCGGGCTCCAAGGCGCAGGTGCGCGAGCTCACGCGGCGCAAGCTCGATGACATCGGCGCGCGCGTGGCTGCCCTCCAGGCCCTGCGTCGGGAACTCGATCTGCTGATGGACTCCTGCACCGGTTTCGGGAAATCCTGCCCCATCATCGACGGCATCGAGGATGGTTTGCGTGAAGATGCCGGGTGATTGAATGATGAGGGCGCCCGATTGATCCCACCCGATGGTTGGATTTAAGACCTAGTTGCCGCCCGCGCCACCGGGCTCCGCTGCGGCTGCGGCCGATGCGGTGCTCAGCCGCTCACGAATGGCGCTCACGACTGCCTCACCGTCCCATTCGGTGGGACCCGTATAGCGGCCGATCTCCCGGCCGTTTCCATCGAGCAGCAGCGTCGTCGGGACGCCGAGCACGTTGAGATTGATCGGCGCCATGGTCGACGTGTCCACATAGATGCGCAGCACCTGCAAGTCGAGCTCCGCGTAGAAGTCACGCACCACATCGACGCCCTCGCGGTCGATGGAAAGCGCCACCACCTGGAAATCCGGGCCGCCCAGCCGAGCCTGCAGCCGCTCGAGGGTCGGCATTTCTTCCCGGCACGGTCCGCACCACGTCGCCCAGATGTTGAGCAGCACCTGCTTGCCACGGAAGTCGGCAAGGCTCATGCGACGCCCGTTCGCGTCCACGAAACGTACCTCGGCGATATCGTCGGGATCGGCGCCCGCCGGGCCGAATTCGAACTGTTTTGCTGTCAGCCCCGGCTTGCCATCAGCAGGGCGCGTCTGATTCGGGGCAGATGCGTTTCCGGCCTGGGTGCCCGCCACAACGATTTGCGTCGACGGTGCGGATCCGCGATGCGCCGGACCCAGTGTCCAGTACGCGACCGCGCCCACCACCGCCGCGATGCCCGCGACACCCGTCATCCAGATGAGGTCGCTTTTCATGGCGAGGCACTACGCATTTATCTCACCCGTTACGAAACGGCGCATCTGTCGAAATCGCTCGGCGACGTCGAGCGGGCCCCGTGGAGACTGAAACACTCCGAGGAGCCGCCCGGCAGGGCCGATCAATAGTACAGGGGTCCCGTGGTCCACCGAATAATCTCCGTGGGTATCGGGCGGGTCGGGTTGCGCGTAGATACCGAGCTGACGGGTCAGCGATGTCAGTGTCTCCATCGCTCCGGTCACGCCGATAAAATTCGGATTGACGTTGCCGACGTACTTGGCGAGCACCTCGGGTGTGTCGCGCACGGGATCGACGGATACGAACACGAACTGGACGTCACGATTCGACATGGGCTCCTTGCCAAGTTCTTCGGCGACCTTGTCGAGCATCGACAGGATCGTGGAGCACACGTCCGGGCAGTTCGTGTATCCAAAGAACAGAAAGCTCCAGCGGCCCTTCAGCTGCTCGAGGGTGAACGGCTCGCCACGGTGATCGACCAACGAAAACGGTTGCACGATCTTCGGATCTGGCCATAGCAGGCCCTCGACATCCGGTGGTCGCGCCTCATCGAGCTTCGACGCAACGAGTGCGGCGGCGCCCACGCCGATCAACGTTCCCGCCGTTAGCGCGAATACCAGCTTGACCAGCCGACCTCTCATTTCTCCTTTGCCTCCGGTGAATTTCCATCGACCCTGGTTCGGACATGGCGGAATTTAGACTCTCCAGCCCCTGGAAGGTCAAGCATCGTATCCTGCCCCGCGGGATTCCGGCTGCCTCGGGGCTCAGGCCTCGACGAGAAAGTTGCGCATCATGCCACCGTCTTCGTGCTCGAGATTGTGACAGTGGTACATGAACAGGCCCGACTCGCTCGCCGTCATCGCCACCCGCACGCGCTCTCCCGGAAATACGAGCACCGTGTCCTTGTAGCCTTGGTCCACGAAGCCGTCCGCCACGTCCGCCGGGGCGTGCGGGCCACGATGGCGCTCGATCACTCGGAACCGCACGCCGTGGACGTGCATGGGGTGGGGCATGTGCATGCCCATCCCGTCTTCGTGCTCGAATGTCCACAGCAACGGTACATTGCGCGGCACGCGCTCATCGCGGGCGACAGCCTTCATCTCGAAGTCCCGTCCGTTGAGGAAACCGCGCATGTGGCGAAAGCTCATGCGGGTCGTCAGCTCGAAGCGCGGCTCGGGTGGTGCGGAACGCCCCTTCGGCAGCGTGAATTCGGCCAATGGCCGAGGATGTTCTGCGCCGATGGTGAAACGCGCAAGCACCATCTCTCGGCCCTGGGAGGATTCCATCATGCCCATTTGACCAGGCGAACGGCCCTGGCTCGCGTTGCCGCCCATGCCACCGCCCATCATTCCACCCATGCCGCCGCCCATCATTCCGCCCATGCCGCCGCCCTTCATCATTTCCATCTGCGCGCCGGTGTCGAAGGGCTCACTGATCAGCGCCACTTCGGCACGCGGCCGGCGCGTGGTGAAATCCTCGAGGATCTCGACTCGCTCGGTCGGCCCGAGCATCACATAAGGGCGCTGCTGCGGACCGTCGGCCCCATCGATGAGTCCGTTGTCGGTCCCGATCACGGTCATGGGGCGGCCGTCGGACCATGCGAGCTTGTAAATCCGGGCATTGGATGCGTTCAAAACGCGCAGGCGGTAATGCCGCCGCGAGACGCGGATCCGGACATCCGGCCGGCCGTTGACGAAGGCCCTGTCGCCGAGCACTCCCGTGGTGCGGGTCATCATCGTGTCACGAAAAATCAGCTGATTGTCCCCGTCGATCTCGCGATCCTGCAGCACCAGCGGCAGCTCGTAGGGCCCTCTTGGCAGGCCGATGGCGTCCTCTTCCGCGTCCCGGATGATGATCATCCCCGCGAGTCCGTGGTAGACCTGAAAGCCGGTCCGGCCGTGGGGGTGAGGGTGGTACAGGTAGGTCCCCGGCGGATTTCGTACCGTGAACTCGTAGGTGTAGCGCTCTCCGGGATTCACCGCGAATCGAGGATGGCCATCCGCACTCTCGGGTACGATGAGCCCGTGCCAGTGGATAATGCTGGCCTCGCTCAGGCGGTTATCGAAGTGGATGCGCACGCGCTCGCCACGCCGTAGCTCGATGGTGGGCCCCAGATACGAGCCGGACGCCTGCAGCGCATCCGGCCTGCCCGCGAGCACCTCGCCGTCGAGTCGCAGCACCCGGGTCGCCGTTCCCGGGAAAATCGGCAGCGCTGCCGGCGCCGCCGTCAGCTTCAGCACGAGATCGGGCACTTGCTGTGCGAGGACCCGATTGGCAGGCGTCGCGAGCATGGCGCCGCTGGCTGCCAGGCTGCCGAGAAATTTTCGCCGCGTCGTCATGGTGAGCCTACCTCCCGCCGCAATTGTAGGGGTTCCAGCGAGCGGAAGGTCAATAGCCCAGGAGCACGTCTACACTTTTCACATGACCGTGCGGTGCGCAGACTTGGCAGGCAGCCCATCACCGGCTAAATGTGTGTACTGTGCGGACCTGATTTGGTGAGGGTGACACAGTGATAGGATTCTTTCCTGGCGCGTTGGTGAGCGCAGGCCGTATCGTTACCGTCGCCGGCGTTTGCGCGCTGGCGGGCACATCCGGTGTTCTCGCGCAGCAATCGTCATTGGACAACGCAACAGATCCCGAAGAGGCTCTGGTCGAACGGATCAAGCGCGAGGTCCTCAGAGACCTGATGCGAGACGGCGCGTTGGACGCACAAATCAATGCGGGCATCGAAAGGTACATCGCCAAGCAGCGGGCGGCGCAGGCCGCAGCCGGTGCCCGCAAGGAACAGCGCTCGGCCGCCCTTGCGAAGAATATTCGCCCGGTATCGCCACAGCGGGACCACATTTACGGAAACCCCGAGGCGGAAGTCTCTCTGATCGAGTATTCGGATTTCGAATGCCCGTTCTGCAAACGCTTCCACGTGACCGCGAAAGAGGTGGTCGACAGCTACGGTGGGCGGGTCAACTGGGTGTATCGCCATTTTCCGCTGGCGTTCCACAATCCTGGTGCACAGAAGCAGGCGGAAGCGTCGGAATGCGCGAACGCACTGGGTGGGAATGAGGCATTCTGGAGATACGCGGACAAAATCTACGAACGTACCCGGTCGAACGGGAATGGGTTCCCCGTAAACGGCCTTCTGCCCCTGGCCGAAGAGATCGGTCTGGACACGGAGGAATTCCGCGTCTGCCTCGAGACCGGCAAATTCGCCGGGCGTGTGCTGGAAGACTACAACGACGGGACGAATATCGGTATCACCGGAACCCCGGGGAACGTTCTGCGAAACAATCGGACGGGTAGGGTGGTGGTCCGGGCCGGGGCTGTCCCGGCCGCGAATCTGAAGAACGCCCTCGACGGATTGTTTCGATAATCGCGATCATTTCAGGGAGCGCATCCGCATGGTGCCGACGTCACGGTCGGCTATCATCATTGAACTAATCTGCAAACTGCGATATCTATTCACCCCATGAGCCAGCTTCGAAATACGCGGGCCGCGCGAGTGCGAAACGCTGCGACATTAACGTGTTCGGACCGGATTTCGACCTGGCTCGTGGTGCTTTTGGTCTCGTCGCTGGGATTTTTCCGGCCGGCGGCGGCCGAGACATTCGTGCTTCCCGAGGACGGCGGCGGCGTGGTAGGGCACTTGCGGGGCCTGGTTGCCAGTCATGCGGACTCATTTCTCGATCTCGGGCGGACTTTCAACATCGGCTATGAGGAGCTCAAGCTCGCCAATCCGGGGGTCGACCCCTGGATTCCAGGGGAGGGCACCCTGATCGTGATTCCATCGCGCTACGTGCTCCCCGATGCGCCGAGAACGGGCATCGTGCTGAACCTGGCCGAGATGCGCTTGTACTACTATCCCGAACCGGAGGGCGGCGGTCCTGCCCGGAAGGTCATCACGCACCCGATCAGCATCGGCCAGGTGGGTTGGAATACACCCATGGGCACGACCAGCGTCGTAAGCAAGCTTACCGATCCGGCCTGGTATCCGCCGGCCTCGATTCGCGCGGAGGCCGAGGCCGAAGGGGACCCGCTGCCACTGGTCGTGCCTCCCGGCCCTGACAATCCCCTGGGCCGCCATGCGCTGGGCATCGGGTTCCGTGGCTATTTGATTCACGGCACCAACAAGCCCTACGGCCTCGGAATGCGCGTGAGTCACGGCTGTGTGCGTATGTATCCCGAGGACATCGCCAGCTTATTTTCGGACGTGCCGATTGGCACGCCCGTGCATATCGTGAATCAGCCGATCAAGATGGGTTGGAGAGACGGTGTCCTGTTCATGGAAGCACACCCCCGCGCCGGCGAAATCGAGCTCGGTGGTGAGCTCGCCGAAACCGACGCCGTACGTCGGGTGATAGCAGTGACCTCCAGCGAGCAATCGAAGCGCGTTCGCTGGGAGCGGATCAGCGCCGTCGGGGAGACCATGACGGGCATACCTTACGCAGTATCGGCGTTGACCCCGCAGGCGCACGGCGGCGATCTCGAAATGATCTCGGGTGAGGGGCGGGACCTCGTTTCAGGGTTCACCACGCGATTGGACGCGGATGTGGTTGCCGATATGCGAGCGCGGTTGAAGCGCGGCGTCGTGCAGCGGCGGTACTTCATGGAAAACAGCGGCGTTCAGTAGTCGACGATCTTCTACGGCACTGGATGGATCATGATTGCCCGGCTCTGGATTGTGTTCGGTATCGCCTTGGTGCTTGCCACCAGCGGCGGCCACGTTCAGGCGCACGGTTTCAATGTCGGCTTCATGGCGCCTCTCTCAGGCCCCAGCGCCCACCAGGGCCAACAGGCTTTGAATGGCTTTCTGCTCGCCACCCGAGAGCGGGATGGCCACGCCCTCGAAGAGTCCGACGGGCACTTGGGCGGTCTCGATTCCTACGTGATCAGGATTGACAATAGCCGCGGCGCCGAAGCCGTTCGCGGGCAGCTCGACGAATTGTTCGACGGCGACGGGATCGTTTTCCTGACTGGCGTGTCGGTGCCGGACGCGCTCTCAGCCGCCGGCATCATGCCCGACAATCACCAAAGCATCCTCGTGGACCCAGTGGACTCAGCGGTATACCGTTCCGCCGCCTGTGCCCTCGAAAGCCTCGTGACCATGGACGACATGCCGTTTTCGGCGGCCTTCCGCGAGGTCTACGGTTACGAACCCGACATCTATGCCATCGGTGGCTATGTCGCCGCCCGTTTCATCGCCGCTGCGGTGTCAGCGGTCGAGGGCCGGTTCTCGCAGCGGGACGCGCTGCACCGTGCCCTCGTGCAGGCGCGCGATTCCCAAGTGTTGCGGCCCGGGTCGTAAACCTCGTGGCTCGACGAGTTCAATCGCTTCTTGGCTAGCCCGATCCGACTGTCACTTTTATTTGACCTTCCATGCCTTTCTCGCGGTGGCTTTCAAAGAACAGAAACTGCTTGTCGCAGTAGAATGTATAGGTACCCGGTCGGGTAGGCCGAAGCACGATCGTTACCGATTTACCAGCAGACACTTCCGAATTCACCTCCATCCCCGCCTCGGGAGCCTCGACAATGAAAGTGTGAGGTGTAATCGAGTCGCGGTTGGTGAGAATCAATTCGGCTGCTGTGCCGGCGGCGATGGAAACGGTGTCCGGGTGAAACTGATAGTCCCCAAGATCCATGTCGACTCGTTGAACTCCTGGATTGTCCTGAGAGGCCAGCGCCATGGCAGGGGCAAGCACAAACGTCAGTGTGGCGACTACGAGTCTGGCTGTCGTCGTCCAGCGGGAAGAAACCATCTGATAAATCCTCGAGTTAAGATACAAGGTGATCTTGCGGGCACTCACGGGGTCTGCACCGCATGCCGTCCCCATTTCGACCGGCGGCAGGGCAAGCAGTTCCAACGCCGCGACACGGGCCTGCCCGGTGTGAAGCCGAAAAGCGCACCAGTTGATTTGGGACCCGCGTACGCTGAGCCGCGAGCTCCTCTGTCTGATCTCCTAGAGATCGTGAAGATCGGCGCATTGGAAAATCAGTCATCGTGCACCGGCTTGTCCGTGTCGTCGTGGTGCTCTTCGCGCGTTGGCTTGGCAGGCATCATCGCACCCGCACCGGACATCATCCCGCCCATGCCGGAGGGCATGCCGTGGGAGTGGCCACCCGGCACCTTCCGCTCCAAGAACTTGTGCGGGTGCCTGATGCTCAGGGCTTCGCGGGCATCGAGTGTTACCTGAATGAAATCGCTGCCGGTTGCCGTGTGACAGGCATTGCAGGTATCGATGGTCTGGGTGAGCGCCGTCTCGAATTTCTCGTGGTCGTTGTGCTCGATGGCACTCTCCAGCGCCCCGAAGCTAGGCCCCAGCATCCCCTGCATGAGCTGCCCCTTCTCGCTGTCGATCGTGGTCGAGAGTCTCGTGAGCCGCTTCAGCTCCGCGAACTCATGGGCGGCCACTGCCCAGTCGCCGGATTCCCCGGCGCGGTGCATCACGTGGAAGCGTTCGGAGAAATTTGGCATGAAGGAGGTGAACGTCTGGTAGGCTTCCAGGGCGGCAATGCGCGCCTGTAGTGCCTCGATCTGATGTTCGAGCGCTTCGAGCTTTACTTCATCGCTACTCGCCAGTGCTGGCATCGACAAAATAGCTATTGCCGATGACAAGGCTGCTGCTTTCATCTGCTTCATCATGGATTTCTCCACTGTACAATCGCGCCGTGTCTGTCAGGCCCACATCCGGTCAACGCGCTCGGTGCGTGTGGTATGTATAGTGGTCCGTCGCGAGTCACTCGACATTGATCTGGATCACCCCTGTTCACCTCCGTGAGGACGCCGGTCATCCGCGTCGGGCTTACAGCTCGACGCGATTGAGCCTGAGCGCGTTGCTTATCACCGATACCGAGCTGAAGCTCATCGCTGCTGCCGCGATGATAGGGCTCAGCAGAATTCCGAACGCGGGATACAGCACGCCGGCGGCGATAGGTACGCCGATGCCGTTGTACGCGAAGGCAAAGAACAGGTTCTGACGAATGTTGCGCATGGTGGCGCGACTCAAGCGCCGGGCACGCACGATGCCGCGCAGATCACCTTTGACCAGGGTCACGCCGGCGCTTTCCATGGCCACGTCCGTGCCCGTGCCCATGGCGATGCCGACCTGGGCCTGGGCGAGCGCCGGTGCGTCGTTGATGCCGTCGCCGGCCATGCCGACTATCCGTCCCTCGCCCTGCAGCCGTTTCACCGTATCCGCCTTCTGGTCGGGCAGCACGCCGGCGACTACCTCATCGAGGCTCAGTCTGGCCGCGACCGCTCTGGCCGTGGTCTCGCTGTCGCCGGTCAGCATGACGATGCGCACTCCCTCCTTGTGCAGCGCCTCGATAGCGGCGGGGGTCGTCTCTTTGATGGGATCGGCCACAGCCACGATGCCTGCCGCTTCGCCGTCGACGGCCACGAACATCACCGTCTGACCTTCCCGGCGCAGTATCTCCGCGCGCTCCATGAGCGGTCCCGGGTCTACGCCCAGAGTTTCCAGCAGCCGCGCGTTACCGAGTGCCACGCGTCGACCGTCGACGTCGCCGGTGACGCCCTTGCCGGTCAGCGATTCGAATGACGCGGTCTCACCCAGCGCGATGCCGCGGTCTTGTGCGCCCGCGACGATGGCCGCTGCCAGTGGATGTTCGCTGCTGCGCTCCAGAGTGGCTGCGAATCTCAGAAGATCCGACTCCACCATTGCGCCGGTGGTCTCGACGCCGACCAGCCGCGGCTTGCCTTCGGTGAGCGTGCCGGTCTTGTCCACCACCAGCGTATCGACCTGGCGCATCACCTCGATGGCTTCCGCATCCTTGAACAAGACGCCGAAACTCGCGCCTTTACCGGTAGCCGTCATAATCGACATCGGCGTCGCCAGGCCGAGCGCGCACGGACAGGCGATGATCAGCACCGCCACGGCGTTGATGATGGCGTAGGCCATGGCCGGCGCCGGGCCCACCAGAGCCCACACGATGAAAGTAATGACAGCGGCCACGACCACCAGGGGCACGAAGTAGCCGGCGACCACGTCGGCGAGTTTCTGAATGGGTGCGCGGCTGCGTTGCGCCGCAGCCACCATCTGAACGATCTGCGCGAGCAGGGTGTCGCTGCCGACGCGTTGCGCCTCGACCACGAGAGCACCGGTACCATTGATTGTGGCACCGATGACCTTGTCTCCGATCTGCTTGACCACCGGAATCGGCTCGCCGCTGATCATGGACTCGTCCACCGCGCTCTCACCTTCGACCACGACACCGTCCACCGGCAATTTCTCGCCGGGACGCACGCGCAACCGGTCACCTACCTGCACCTGTTCGAGGGGCACGTCGCCCTCCGTGCCGTCGGGGTTCAGGCGCCGCGCGGTCTTCGGCGCCAGGCCGAGAAGGGCCCGGATAGCGGCACCCGTGCGGCTGCGGGCGCGCAGCTCCATCACCTGGCCGAGTAGCACCAGGGTCACGATTACCGCCGCCGCTTCGAAGTAGATCGCCACCTCGCCGTGGGCGTCTCGGAAGGAGGTCGGAAAGATGCCGGGCATTGCAGTCGCTACCACGCTGTACCCGTATGCGACACCGGTGCCCAGCCCGATGAGCGTGAACATGTTGAGGCTGCGATTCACGAGCGACTGCCAGCCGCGCACGAAAAACGGCCAGCCGCCCCACAGCACCACCGGCGTCGCCAGGATGAACTCGAACCAGCTGAGCGTTCGCGGTGTTGCCAGCCACTCGAAGGAGAGCCCGACGAACTCCCCCATGGCGAGGACTGCCAGCGGCACGGTCAGGACCGTGCTCACCCAGAATCGCCGTGTCATGTCCACGAGCTCCGGGTTTTCCTCTTTTTCGAGGCTCACCGTCATCGGTTCCAGCGCCATCCCGCAAATCGGGCACTCGCCGGGCTCGTCGCGAACGATCTCCGGGTGCATGGGGCAGGTGTACTGAGTACGCGTCGCCAGCGCCGTTGGCGTCTCGGGCTCGAGCGCCATGCCGCACTTGGGGCAGGCGGCGGGGCCGGTCTCGCGCACCTCCGGATGCATCGGACAGATGTAGGAGCCCGCCGGCGAGCCGCCGGCGCTCGTGCCCCGCGCGTGGGTGCGGTGTTCTCCCGGCCGTCCGGCGATGTATTCGTCGGGAGAAGCACGGAACTTCTCGAGACAGCGGGCACTGCAGAAGCGGTATGTGTCGCCATCGTGAACCGCACTGTGCTCGGACTCGGCGGTTACGGTCATGCCGCACACCGGGTCGCGCAGTCCGTTGTGCTGATCGACGGAGTGCTGGTGATTTTTCGCAGACTGTTCCATGGTCAACTCTCCCGGAGCTTCGGTCCCCCATTAGCAGCCGGTGGATCGCCGGCTCATCGCAGAAACGTTACAAAAAGTTGAGCCACGGCACGGGTCAAGGATGCCCGGGCCCTGGGTGCCCGGGACGCGCGACTCAGGCGGGGCTCCCCTGGGCTACAGGTGGCATCGGACAATCCAGCACATCCGAGAATGCGCGCAGTAGCTCTACCTCGACGGGAGATACCCGCTGATCGTGTACGA
>Ga0114948_10000411_pt1 | contig 16985 bp, 14 predicted proteins | sample CR04metaG_FD_83877 | JGI IMG/M metagenome (GOLD analysis project Ga0114948, IMG submission 83877) | Deep subsurface microbial communities from Mariana Trench to uncover new lineages of life (NeLLi) - CR04 metaG | ecosystem: Environmental > Aquatic > Marine > Ocean trench > Sediment | place...
AAATACATGCCCTTGTAGCAGTGCGCTTGCTCAATCATTAGTAGATCTGCGGGCATTTCAACTACACATAAAAGACTGGCGTTGCGTCGTGGAGAACAGCATAGCGCACATATCGATGTTTCAGTAAAACTATTACACTTCTCGCAATGTTTGATATTCGCTAATGCCTTATCCAGCGCATTGGCAAGCTGATGTGCGCCTACATGATCGTGCTGTAACAAGTAATAGGCCATTCGTTGCGCCGACCTGGGCCCAACACCTGGCAAGCAGCGCAACGACTCAATCAAATCTTCAAGCGCTGCGGGAGTTTTCATTTTGAATGAAGTATGAATATAGCAATAAATATGGAAAATTAAGGTTTGTCTTGCCAACTCACGGTTTACATCGTACGAACTTAAAACGGTAACTTCATTCCTGGTGGCAAACCCAAGCCTGCCGTAAACCCGGCCATTCTTTCTTGTGTAGTTGATTCAACGCGCCGCACTGCATCATTAACTGCAGCAGCGAGTAGATCCTCGAGCATATCCTTGTCATCGCCAATCAGGCTATCATCAATATTTACCCGTTTTACATCGTAACGACAGGTCATCACAACTGTAACCATACCTGCACCAGACTGGCCTTCAACTTCTACTGTGGCCAATTGTTCCTGCATTTTTTTCATGTTCTCTTGCATTTGCTGGGCTTGTTTCATCAATGGTCCCAAGCCATCTTTCATCATTTTATACCTCCACTATTAAATAGGTTTAATTGAAGAAATAATTAATTTTGCATCAAAATTATCTATTAATTCACGTACAAATGAATCGGTTTCAATAGCTGTGATAGCTTGTAATTGTTTCGCCTGCCTTTCACGAGTATTTAGTTCTGCTGGCGTCATGCCAGCAACGCTTCCTACAGAAAACTTTAAACGTATAGGTTTCCTAAAATGTTCGCTCAATGCTGTTTTTATCCTGTCTTGGTACGTCTTTTCTAATAAATGCGCATACTTTTCTTGTACGCACAGTTCGATATTATCTGTAGAAAAACTCTTCATTTCACAGTTCTGCGCCAGCATTTTGGTCATGCCATTTAATTTTAACTGATTCATCAATACTGCCCAGTTACCATTTGATTGATTTGTGCAAGTATCTGGATTCAGTGCTGTTTGTACCTTCAGTGCTGAGGCAGAGGCATGCTCTGTCTTAATATTTAGTTTCCCCCCCTTTCCGTCACATAAAGGCAATTTTTCTTTTGGAATAACGCTCGACGGCCGGAGAGAAGCCGTGATATTTTCTGATGAACTTTCTGGGGCAAAGGCTAGCATGCGCATCAATGCCATAGTGAAACCAGAATATTCATCTGGCGCCAGACCTAAATCACTACGACCATGCAAAGCGATTTGATAAAATAACTGAAGATCCTCAGGCATAAATTTTTTGGCTAGTGAGCAAATTTGTTCATGCTCTTGCGCATCTTCGCTAATAGCCTGTGGAACTATCTGCGCTAAAGAAAGGCTATGGAATAACCTTGCCAAATCTTGCAAGGCAACATCAAATGACAAACTTCGCACCTCTATTGCATCAGCTACGGCTAGCATCTGTGCACCGTCTTTTTGAGCAAGTGCCTCTAGTAAATCGTAGAGATAGCTTTGATCAATGTTACCTAGCATGGCGTGAACCTCAGTTTCTTCAACCTTGCCTTTACCAAAAATAATCGCCTGGTCCAGCATGCTTAGGGCATCACGCATGCTACCCTGTGCCGCACGTGCTAGTAATTGCAAAGAAGCCTCGTCGTAACTAATCTTCTCCTGTTCCAGCACATACTTGAGATGAATGGCAATCAAGTTAGGCGGGATTTGTTTTAGGTTAAATTGCAAACAGCGTGATAAAACAGTGATAGGAATCTTTTGTGGATCAGTGGTAGCCAGCATAAATTTTACGTGGTCAGGAGGCTCTTCTAGGGTCTTAAGCATGGCGCTGAAAGCTGACTTGGAAAGCATGTGCACTTCGTCAATAATGTATATCTTGTATCGAGCACATGTTGGCGCGTAAAGTGCATTTTCCAGCAGTTCACGCATATTATCCACTTGGGTGTTAGAGGCAGCATCCAGTTCAACTAAATCAACAAAATGCCCGCTATCAATTTCGATACATGCAGAACATTTGCCACAGGGTGTAGTTGTAATACCAGTTTCACAGTTAAGAGCTTTGGACAAAATGCGGGCAATAGTAGTTTTACCGACACCACGTGTACCTGTAAACAGATAGGCATGATGCAAGCGTTTTTGTTCAAGCGCATTAGTAAGCGCTTGAACTATATGATTTTGTCCAGTCAGACCAGAAAAATCTTTGGGGCGCCATTTACGCGCAAGAACTTGAGTTTGAGACAAGGTAGTTACTAAATAGTTGGTAAACAGTAATTAGGAATATTGTAATCTAGATAATCTGAAACGCAATTTACTGTATCTTTCGCAAATGCCGCGTATCAACTTGGATCTATCACGAATAATTTAAGGTTGAGCCATCAATTCGGTTAACAGGTTTATCAGGTTAACAGGTTAACAGGTTAACAGGTTAACTCTGACTAACTATATAATAATAGGGTGGCGAGCCTAACCCCCGGTACTTGCAGAAAATAGCTGTGGCTGCTTCCTTCCGGATCTGACCAGTTTCACCACTATGCAATGCGGGGAGGCCCGCCATAACTCAACCCACGATTACCAGGCGGCATTTGGGGCCTCAAAATAGGCAGAAACCGCTCAAGGAGGATGACTTCTGTTGACTCTAAAGATTTGGTTGCGGGGGCAGGATTTGAACCTACGACCTTCGGGTTATGAGCCCGACGAGCTGCCAGACTGCTCCACCCCGCGCCAGTGATGGCAAATTAAAGCAAGGGAAACATATCAGGGTCAAATTTCATATTGATTTAAAAGCATATAAATGTAAAAAAGAGTTAAAGCTGATGCATCTCTATAGCGTATTTAAATAATATCAATGCTTCACCATGCGAAATCTAGTAACTACCAAGAAGTAAAATAAGATAGTTGTGCAGTAACTTTGCAATTAACTATGTTTCCAACTTCACCAATTTTTCATCGTCCAAGGAATCATAGCGTCTAATTTATGGTTGTAATGTTAAAAATAGATCACTTATAATTTCATGAAAAAAATTGACATTATGTTTTCCAAAAGTAAAAGGCGTGCTGTTCTAATGAAAAGTGATTGTTTTTACTTATTTCATACTGATAATATAATAATAAAAACAGAGTAGTGTGCGTATTCAATAACATATTTCTCAGGAAAAAAAGATGAGTCACACATTTCATGAAACGGCTGTTTTACGAGTACAGCGCAGTGAGTTAGCAGTACCAGGTTCAAATCCAAACATGTTTGAAAAAGCAATGAAAAGTGGTGTGGACTTCGTTTTTCTTGATCTTGAAGATGCGGTTGCTCCAGACGACAAGTTACGGGCTCGTAAAAATGTTATTGAAGCTATTAACGATTTAGACTGGAAAGAATATGGTGTATCACTTTCAGTACGAATCAATGGTCTAGACACTCAATTTATGGTCCGCGATGTAGTCGACCTGATTGAACAAGCTGGTAACAAACTAGACACCATTCTGGTCCCTAAGGTAGGTGTCTATTCCGATGTTTACATGGTTGAAGCCATGCTAAACCAGTTAGAAATCCAGCAGGGATTAAAAAACAAGATCGGGATTGAGGCCTTGATCGAAACTGCTTTAGGTATGTCTAATGTCGAAGAAATTGCTCGCAGCGGAGCCTCAGGTCGTCTTGAGGCCTTACATTTTGGTGTAGCGGACTATGCAGCTAGCAATCGAGCTAAAACAACTAACATTGGTGGCCTTAATCCAGATTATCCGGGTGACCAATGGCATGCAGCTATCAGCCGAATGACAATTGCCTGTCGTGCTTATGGTCTACGTCCAATTGACGGCCCCTTTGGCGACATAACAGATCCAGAGGGCTATAAATTATCTGCTAGAAGAGCTGCTGCATTAGGAATTGAAGGCAAATGGGCAATTCATCCATCACAAGTTGCTCTTGCAAATGAAGTTTTTACACCAACTACTGCAGAAATTGAAAAAGCAAAACAAATTCTAACTGCACTAAAAGAAGCTGCTGCGCAAGGTAAGGGTGCAGCCACGTTAGATGGTCGATTAATCGATTCTGCTTCTGCAAGAATGGCTAACAACGTAGTAGAAGTAGCGGAGGCAATCTCCGTAAAAAATAGTCGTTAGAAATGTTAAAAACCGCATAATACATTATCTTCTTTATAATTTTCAAGATGAGGGTTAGACATTGGACATCCATGAATATCAAGCAAAAGAAATTTTAGCAGAGTATGGCGTTAAAATAGCTGATGGTGGTCTAGCTCATAGCCCCGAAGAAGCGGTACAGCGCGCCAGAGAAATAAACTGTAATAATTGGGTGGTAAAGGCACAGATTCATTCAGGCGCGCGTGGTAAAGCTGGTGGCATTAAAATATGTAAGACTCACGATGAAGTTGAAATGGCCGCTGAAGAATTATTGGGCAAAAAACTAGTCACTGATCAATCCGGTCCAGCAGGGAAAATCTGTTCTAGCGTTTATGTTGAGGCAGGAACAAACATTACAAAGGAGCTATATCTCTGTTTTCTGATTGATCGAAGCTCCGAGCGTATCGTTATGATAGGTTCTACCCAGGGAGGCATAGCAATTGAAAAATTAGCGAAAGAAAATCCTGGGGCAATACATAAAATCTATATTGAACCTGCTGTCGGCTTACAAGATTTTCAAGCACGTACAATGGTCTTTGCTTTAGGTCTAGAGTCTACGCAACTATTAGCTCATAGTGTTAAAACTATTAGACGTTGCTACCGTGCCTTACGTGACCTTGATGCAAATATGCTAGAGATTAACCCGCTTGTAGTCACCAAAAATAACGAGCTAATTGCATTAGATGCAAAAATGAGTTTTGATGAGAACGCCTTATTTCGTCGCCATAGAATTGCCGAGCTACGTGATAAAACCCAGGGAGACCCTCGTGAAGTAGCAGCTGCAGAACACGGTTTGAGCTACGTAGGTCTAAATGGAGACATCGGTTGCATGATTAATGGTGCAGGCCTAGCTATGGCTACCATGGATATGATCAAGATAGCTGGTGGTGAGCCTGCCAATTTCCTTGACGTTGGTGGAGGTGCGTCCGCTGAGCGCACAGAAAAAGCTTTTCGTTTGGTATTAGCTGATAAAAATGTTAAAGCACTGCTGGTCAACATTTTTGCTGGCATTAATCACTGTGACTGGATTGCCGAAGGCATCATACAAGCAATTAAAAACATGGATATGAAGATACCATTGGTTGTGCGTTTATCTGGTACAAATGTTGACCTAGGTCGTCGGATAATTGCTGAAAGTAACCTACCCATCATTATGGCAAATACATTAGCAGATGCGGCTGAAAAAGTTGTCCAGGCTCGTAATGAAGTAGTTGCGAGAGGATACTAGAGAAAAGCACAATGTCAATTTTAATTAACGCAGAAACGCGCATTATTGTTCAAGGATTTACTGGAAGAATCGGTACATTTCATGCTCAAGAAATGATTAACTATGGTTCCAATATCGTAGGTGGTGTTACTCCTGGAAAGGGTGGTCAACAACACTTGGGGTTACCTATTTTTAATACGGTAAAGGAAGCTGTGCACCAGGTCGGAGCTGAAACTAGTATAATATTTGTTCCGCCCGCATTTGCAGCCGACTCAATTATGGAGGCTTCTGATGCCGGAATAAAATACTGTGTAGCAGTCACTGACGGCATTCCTACTCAGGATATGATGACTGTTAAAAGCTATCTGCGTCGGTTTCCTAAAGAAGAAAGAATGTTGTTAACTGGTCCTAACTGCGCTGGTACCATCAGCCCCGGACGTTCAATGCTGGGCATTATGCCCGGTCATATTTTTAGTCAAGGTAACGTTGGCATTATTGGCCGTTCAGGCACCTTAGGTTATGAAGCCGCTGATCAAATGAAAATATTGGGCATTGGTATTTCAACATCAGTAGGCATTGGCGGCGATCCAATTACTGGGAGCTCATATTGTGATATTTTAGAAAAGTTTGAATTAGATTCAGCAACAAAGATAGTAGTCATGATTGGAGAAATTGGCGGGCCGCAGGAAGTGGAAGCTGGATTTTTTTCCAAAAATTATTTAAGTAAACCGCTTATTGCTTACATTGCAGGTTTAACTGCACCGGAAGGTCGACGCATGGGACATGCAGGCGCAATTATTTCATCAGCAGGAGAAAGTGCTGCAGAAAAGGTCGCAATCCTAGAAGAACTAAATGTCACCATTTGTCCAACTCCTGCCGAAATGGGTAAAACGGTTTCAGAGGTACTTGCTAAAATCTAATTGAATATAAACCCACTAATATTTTTACTCCTTCAACAACCTAATTTATTTCAAGTTATTATAGTTAACTTTTAAGCATCTCAGATCTGTAGTACTTAATCTAGGCATTGTTGTCTTGTACATATTTTGCCGACAATATTGATAATACTTGGTCTCCATGTGGTGCTTTATTTATCATCCTGATTAGTACAGTATTGATACATGTACTCATTTATGACACAATAAAAAATTAGTTTTAATATAAAGACTCATTGCGCATATTCAAGAGTGAGAGTAAAGTCATGGCGTTTGGGTGGATTGCAGCTTTAAAAATTATTCCATGGAAAGATGTACTTGAATCTGCGCCATACATCGTCAAAGCAGCAAAGAACCTCTATTCTGGAACAAAGAATAATGCTTCCGATCCATCAGAAGCTCCAGACTCACCAATCGATACATCTGATAGTGAAATCCATGGGAGCATTAACCCTCGTTTTCACAAAATTGAGACAAAGATACTCGAATTGAGTGATGAACAAGAATCATCTGCGGAATTAATCAGATCACTCGCCAAGCAAAATGCACGTATCGTTGAGGCCATAGAAGTTCTTCGTGTGCGGACAAAAATATTACTTATTACATGTATTTCATTTGGTGGTATGTTAGCTGGCCTAGTATTTTGGTTAATAGTAAAATGATTCGTGTGAATTAACTTTAGAAAAGAACTCATTATACTAGTAGTATATTTTCCAATATTTTTATAAATCACTACCAAGTGCAAGTTTACAATAACGGTATATGTAGCTTTACTTGTGCCAAAGAAAGTATGTACTCCTATTTACTAGGAGCTAATTTACATAATAGCTATATATGACTACCCCTTTCAGTTAATGCAAAATTTTTGTACCTTTCCTTTCTTTTTTTCATACCTAGGTAACCTATCGACTTCTTTGCGTCTTTATCTGCTTAACAGACTAGCTCTTCTGATATTTTCGAGGGCTGTAGCAATAATATGGCGGGGGGTGCCGATATTCATGCGCATGAATCCTTTTCCTCCTTCGCCGAACAAAGTGCCAGGACTCATACCTACGCCCGCTTCGTGTACAAAGAAGTGCTTAAGTTGTGCGTCATTTATTCCAAACTTACGACAATCAAGCCACAGCAGGTAAGTTCCCTCTGGTTTAGTAAGTTGAATTTTTGGAAGATGAGTCAGCAGATACTTTTCTACAAAACCTATCGTATCTTGTAAATAAGCCAGCAACGCGGTCAGCCACGATTTACCATCTCTATAAGCAGCTTCAAAGGCGACAATACTGAAGGGATTGGCTGCACTAACATGTAGGAACTCAAAAGCATGGGTAATAGAAATACGGCGTTTCTCATCCGGCACGATGAGCGCAGAAAGATTCAGGCCGGGAATGTTGAATGTTTTACTGGGCGCAACGGCAGTAATGATGTTACTCGAATCTTCGGCTAATGTTGCAAGTATATGATGTTTGTTTTCAGCATAGACCAAGTCAGCATGAATCTCGTCTGAAAATATGACTAGATTGTATTTTTTTGCAATATGTATGATACGCTCCAATTCTAATTTACTCCACACTCTACCCACTGGGTTATGAGGAGAGCAGAGCAACAGCATGCGCGCTCCTGCTGCGCACTGTTCCAGATGGTCGAAATCGATGGCATAGCGACCATTCTCAGAGCACAATGGATTCTGCACTAGATTTCTACCAGTACTGGTGACAGCTGAAAAAAAAGGAAAGTACACCGGCGGTTGTACAATCACTGATTCACCTGGTTTCGCGAATGCTAAAGCAGCTGCGTGCAACGAAGGTACTATGCCAGGACACATCATAACCCACTCTCGCCGCACCTCCCGCCAGCCATGATGCTGTTTCAGCCAGTTTATCAATGATTCATACAAGCTTTCTGGGTACAAGGTGTAACCATACACTGGGTGCATTGCACGTTCTGTAAGAGCTTGAATCACAGCTGGCGGTACGGGAAAATCCATATCAGCAACCCATAATGGGATGACTTCAGCTTTACCAAACATGTTTTGTCGCCCATCATATTTGAGGCTCGCAGTTTTTGTACGATCAATATCTAGATCAAAACTATAATCAGAATCATGGCCGAGCCCGTGGTGATTACTCAATTAATTTTCTCCCAGATTGTTACTTCTGGCAGCGTATGCTGAAATTTCCGACGAGTCTCGCGAATAATAAATGGCACTTCCTGCGGACCACGAACTAGTTTGAAATGACTACCAAGAATCTCTTTAAGTCCATCCAGAGTACTAAAGTTTTCCCCATCCCTCTTGAATCCCCCAGTCCATGCTTCTTTTTTGGTATGTTCCTCTAGCCATGTATAAGGTGAAGCAATTATTAGTAACCCGCTTGTATTAAGTCGTTTATGTATAGTTTTTAGAAGCTTAGATGGGTCATAAAGGCGATCAATTAGATTTGCGGCAAGAATTAAATCGTAACTTGTATACAGAGGTTTTAGGTTACAAGCATCACCTTGGTAGAAGTTTACTTTATTTTTGACAGCATCGAGACCGAGGCTAGCTAGCGTACATTCTTTGTAGGAAACGAGATCACCCTCATCCGTCAGCGTGTAACGTAGGATGCCCGTTTCTGCAAGCTGAATAGCCTGACCGATAAAGCGAGTAGAAAAATCGACGCCAGTAACATGATTGAAATGGCGTGCTAGCTCAAAAGTAGAGCGCCCTGATGCACAACCAAGGTCAAGTGCCTTCTGTGCAGGTTTTTCACCCATAGCTGCAATAGCTAATTCGGCTATTGCCACTGGAAAATTAGGTACACCAAAATATGTGTCACCATAATGAAATTCTGCATACACCGTAAGTAACTTGTCGGTTTCGTAATGAGATCCTTGCTGGACAATAAGCGCGTTAGCAGACACATATCGAAATCCAGCATGCTGAAAAAAATGCCGACGAAAAGCGTAACGGGCACTCTTTAGTGACTCGTCACCACATGAAATCCAAGAGCCGCCCTTAATAAGATTGTGACGACCGTCAAAGGTCGGAGTTGTAAAATCATCATAAAGGGGATGAACCTTGAAACCTTTAAATGGGTATATCGGCGTTTCTGTCCATTGCCAGACATTACCGACTATATCGAAGAATTCCCCTTGTTGAAATTCAGTGACAGGACAACTGGAAGCATAGTGATCAAGATGAATATTGCCTGCCGCTGGTATGGTATGAGAGACTTCGGATAACCCAGCCATGTTATATAGACGGTACCATTCATCTTCCGTAGGTAGTCTGATTGATTGACCAGTTACTTTAGCCTTCCAGTTACAAAAGGCCTTTGCCTCGTGACAATTTACTTCCACCGGCCAATCCCAAGGCATGGCCACCTCTTCAGTCATCAAACGTAGTCGCCACTCTGCACCGCACTTGATCCAGAAAATGGGATATTCGACATGAGTATGTTTTTGCCAAGCACGCCCTTCTTCTTCCCAATAGTTTTCTGTGGTGTAGCCACCTGCCTGAACGAAAACCAAGAATTCCTGGTTGCTTACTAAATACCGACTAGCTTTAAAAACAGAAAGTTTTGCTTCGTGATGTCCAAATTCATTATCCCATCCGTAAATTGAATCAACATTGCTCTTACCAAGACGCACCATACCAGACGGCACGTTAATAAGCTGGTTTAATGGAGCTTGTCCAGATTTACGGCAGGGTTCCCAAGCAGGATGTGGTCTCACATGTTTAATTGCATGCTGCCGGATTAAAACAGAAGAAGTTTCCAGATGGATAAGCTCATGTTCAATACACATCAAGACGATCCACCAAGGATTGTTCCAATTTATGGGCAGGGTCAGTGTCGCTTCACTGATAAGTCGATCGACAACACTACGCATTGTCTTGCGATAAGAGCGAACTTCCTCAATTGATGGCCAGTCATAGTGTGATGTGCCAAGATCATCCCAGCTCATCTCATCGACCCCAACTGCAAACATGGATTCCATCTTAGTGTTAATTCGCTCTTTGACCAGACCTGCTATCAGCAGTTTATTAATAAAAAAAGTTGACGTGTGTCCTAAGTAGAAAATTAATGGATGGCGCAGTGGGATCGGATTTTTAAAATAAGCCTCTTCTCCATGCAACGTCTCGAAAAGCGATTCAGTACGATCAAGAGTAGCGTGAAAATAAGTACGTATTTCCTCTCTTTTTATAGCAATGTCTTCTCCGAAAAGAAGGGGGGTTCTTTTAAAAAGTTGTTGTGGCATATAATCCAATAAAAATATTCCAGAGACTAGTTAGGTATACATTATATTTTTTCGTGTACTCAAATCTATGCTTCAATCCTATCCCCTCAATATAACGAAGCCTATCGAGGGTTATGGCTAAATAGACAGACAAATTTCATAAAAAATAATGAGCGAGGGACAATGCATTCGTTAGATTTCTATGTCCACCAAGTATTTACACTTGACGCTCATTACAAATATTTGAGGGTTAGTATGTGATTCTCTTTAATTATAGAACATTATCAAACTAAATAATCTTGTTAGTAAGGAACTTTTGCGCTGCAAATAACATGATAAATCTGAATCCGATTGCAGTGTACAGAACATACGAGAAAATTGAGAAAAGTGTTCTAGACTCAATGTCTAACTCCATAATCGGAGTTTTTTCAGATTTATATGCGGGGAACGCGATTGATGTCTACATGGGAGAACTTGATTAACCAAATATAATTAAAGCAACTGCAGAAAGAAGCAGATACAGACCAACTTCAGATCTTTACTAATCCAGACAGAGGAGCACAGGGAAAAGCAGAAATCTTCAAGTCAGAAGCACTACCTACGCAAGAAGAAGAAAAAAGATAGGACTCGTGAATGCAAGATTATCACGCAAACTATTGTGCTCAAGGGGAGAATAGAAATTACTGAAAATGTTACAACCTGCAAAGGCCCATATGGATTAGACTAGAAGGGTAAATATCCTACTGTGAGTACAAGCGATGATGTTCTTTGCTGCAAAAATATTTATCTTGTATAACGATACTTTCGCTTCTCGGTAAATGTAAGGTACAATAAGCGCAACAAACCATATCTTCCCCCTCAATAGAGCGAGATTCTTTGCCCTGACTTTCCTCCTTTCGAATAAAGCGCGTTATTAACCAGAAAACCAGCACAGCAATAATGGCAAAAAATAGCAACCTACCCAACGTGGTGTCTCCTTGCCGTATTATAATTGGTCGGGGTGAGAGGATTCGAACCTCCGACTCCTGCGTCCCGAACGCAGTACTCTACCAGGCTGAGCTACACCCCGAAAGTGATTAATGGACTCCAATTTTATAAATGGTACGCTAGTAGTTCCGTGCTACTGCAAAGGTGGCTAATTCTAGCAAACATTCCTTGTAATTAGAGTTTGGAAGTGATGAAATCGCTTCAGATGCCATGCAAGATTCAGCTTCTGCTTGTTGTCTAGCATAACCCAATGAATCAGTTTCTTGAATCACTTGTAAGACCGACTGTAAGTCCCCTTCTCCACCTTTCTCGATAGCGTTACGTACTATTGCAACCTGTTCTTTTGAGCCAGTTTTCATAGCATAAATTAGTGGCAAAGTGGGTTTTCCTTCGGCAAGATCATCGCCCAAATTTTTACCAGTATCATGGTAATCTCCAGAGTAATCCAACATATCGTCCGTTAACTGAAACGCTGTACCAAGATGCATACCATAAGCAGCCATTGATTCTTCCTCTACTGGTGTCGCCTTACTAAGGATTGCACCTAATCGGGTTGCCGCTTCAAACAATTTAGCAGTTTTATAACGAATCACCTGCAGATAATTTTCCTCATTAACATCGGGGTTGCGACAGTTGAGTAACTGCAATACTTCGCCCTCAGCAATTGTATTGGTAGCATCGGCCAATACTTGCATAATACGCATATTCTCCACCTCAACCATCATCTGGAAGGCTCGGGAGTAAAGAAAATCTCCCACTAGCACACTCGCTGAGTTACCAAATAAAGCATTGGCAGTAGCTTTGCTACGCCGCAATTCTGAAGCATCTACCACGTCATCGTGCAACAATGTTGCGGTGTGAATAAATTCTACAATTGCCGCAAGATTGTGATGATATTTACCAGTATAACCAAATGCACCAGCTGAAAGAATCACTAATGCAGGCCGCAAACGTTTGCCACCGCTATTAATGATATATTCGCTCACTTGGCGAACGAGCACCACATCGGAGTGGAGTTTTGCCCGGATAAGCTTATCCGTGGCGCCCATATCCAGGTCGATGAGCTTCCTTATGTGTTCAATTGACAATAAGACACCTGATAGAAAAACTAGTATGTTAGAAACGTCCTCATCAACGTGTCAAGTTTGATAGCTTGGATGTTCAGATATTTCCCATGCAAATTTATTTGTGACATGCCTTTGACCTAATAAGTACAGCTATGTATAATTTGCAGTTTCATAGAAGTAAATCATGGAGTCTGACATGTATGCGGTCATAAAAACCGGTGGAAAACAGTATCGAGTTGAAGCCGGTGAAAAAATTAAAATAGAACAAATACTAGCAGACATTGGCAGTGAACTCGTAATAGACCAGGTTTTGATGGTTGTTGATGGTAACAATGTTTCGGTGGGAAAACCTCTGGTAAATGGTGCCACAGTAAAAGCAACCGTACTGGTACAAGGTCGACATGACAAGGTGCGTATTTTCAAAATGCGGCGGCGTAAGCACTACCAAAAACATCAAGGACACCGACAGAACTACACTGAAATCCAGATTACTGGCATTTCTGCTTAAGAGAAAACTTACCATGGCACATAAAAAAGCGGGCGGTAGCTCTAAGAACGGCCGTGATTCTAATTCCAAACGTCTGGGTGTTAAAAGATTTGGGGGAGAATTGATCTCCGCAGGTAGTATCATCATCCGCCAACGCGGCACACCAGTTCATCCTGGTGATAACGTCGGCATGGGAAAGGATCACACCTTATTTGCTAAGATTGAAGGAAAAGTTAACTTCAGTATAAAGGGGCCAAAACAACGAAAAACGGTAAGTATAACTCCGGTTTAGATTTAGTTAGTTCTTGCCAAAAAAGCCCTAGCCGATATGGTAGGGCTTTTTTATTGGTAGCAACTAAATCAAGTGAACTTGTTATCCTATGAAATTTATAGATGAAGTAAAAATTCAGGTGATCGCGGGAAAAGGAGGAGACGGCGTTGCTAGTTTTCGTCGGGAAAGATTTATCCCAAAGGGTGGCCCAGATGGTGGAAATGGTGGAAATGGCGGCAGTATATTTGCTATCGCAGACCGCAATATCAATACACTTGTAGATTACCGTTTTGCTCGCGTGCATCGCGCTAGAAGAGGGGGAAACGGGCGTGGCTCTGACCGATATGGTAAAGGGTCGGAAAATATCTTGTTGCGCATGCCAATTGGAACAATTATCAGTGATATAAACACTGGAGAAATCATCGCTGATTTAAAGCACCATCAACAGAAGGCTTTACTAGCTAAAGGTGGTGCAGGCGGGCTCGGCAATCTACATTTCAAGTCCAGTACCAACCGTACACCACGTCAATTCACTCACGGGGAACCGGGACAAGAGCTTGATATTAAGCTAGAACTCAAGGTGTTAGCAGACGTGGGCCTTTTAGGAATGCCTAACGCTGGCAAATCTTCCTTGATTCGTGCAATATCCTCTGCTCGTCCAAAAGTTGCGGATTACCCCTTCACCACACTATATCCTAATCTTGGTATGGTACGGGTAGATCACAACCGCAGCTTCGTTATGGCAGATATTCCTGGCCTAATAGAAAAGGCAGCAGAAGGTGCAGGCTTAGGTCACCAGTTTCTGAAGCATCTAATTCGTACACGTTTATTGCTACACATAATTGACGTAGTATCGCCAAACGACTGTACTGACACAGTTCGAGATGCCAATGTCATTATGATGGAACTCAAGAAATATGATGATTTGCTCTATCAAAAACCACGTTGGTTGATACTTAATAAAGTTGACATGTTGACTAAAGATGAAGGTAAGAAAGTTTGCATGAAACTCATTCATGGCTTGGGATGGAAGGGCAAAAGCTTTACCATTTCAGCACTTTCTGGCAAAGGGTGCAAAGAATTAACTTACGCTATCATGGAACACCTAGAACAAGAATGTAAAGCAGTTATTTCTTGAATTATAAATTTAAATATGCAATCTATTTTAAAACAAGCTCGGCGCATTATTATAAAAGTTGGTAGTAGCCTCGTCACTAATCAGGAACAGGGGCTCGACCATGTTACGCTCACTTGCCTCGCTGCACAGATTGCAAAACTCAAGCAAGATAAAAAAGAAGTCGTTCTAGTTTCTTCTGGTGCTATAGCTGAAGGTATGCAGCGTCTGAACTGGAAAAAGCGCCCTCATGCACTACACAAATTGCAGGCTGCTGCCGCAGTTGGGCAAATGGGACTAATACAGGCTTATGAATCCTGCTTTCGAGAACATAAACTGCAAACTGCACAATTACTGATTACACACGAAGACTTGTCAAACCGAAAACGGTACCTCAACGCCCGTTCGACCCTTACTACTTTACTAAGTATGAACGTAGTTCCAATTATCAATGAAAACGACTCCGTGGCAACTGACGAAATTCGTTTTGGTGATAACGACACATTAGCTGCACTAATAACAAACCTGATTGAAGCTGATGTGCTTGTGATTCTCACCGATCAAGCCGGACTATTTACAGCTGATCCACGAATAGATGCGCAAGCTAGACTGCTGAACGCAGCCATGGTTGAAGATCCTACAATTGAGATAATGGCGGGTGGTGTTGGAAGCACCATTGGACGTGGAGGTATGTTGACCAAAATAAACGCAGCAAAACGTGCTGCGCGAAGTGGCGCCCATACAATAATTGCATCAGGGCATGAAGCGAATGTACTGGTTCGGCTTGCTCAGGGTGAAGCCATCGGTACTCAGCTGTTGACGAAAACCATGAAGCTGGTAGCTCGCAAGCAATGGCTAGCAGATCACTTACAAACGCAGGGGAAAATAACATTGGATGTAGGTGCTGTAAAAGCACTCACAGTGGAAGGAAAAAGTCTACTACCGATAGGTGTAATAAATACAAATGGTGATTACGAGCGTGGAGAAGTGGTAAATTGCATTGATCTAGAAGGTAGAGAAATCGCTCGTGGGCTCATTAATTATAGTGCCACAGAAACCAAAAAAATATCGCGTTGTCCTAGTAGTCAAATTGAGAGTATTCTGGGTTATGTGGATCAGCCGGAGCTCATCCATAGAAATAATTTAGTTCTGCTATATACAGAAAGTAAAACTAAATTTAAATAGTACATTATGATGTGGCCAATAGAATTTATATTGGCCATGACATTATAGATAGCCCGGTTAATTTTGTTTTATTTATGTAAGGTACAATTGGGTAAGCTTTACAATCAAAGAACTATAGAACAGTTGGTCTAGGCATCCATACCATTAATCTTTACTCTAATCTCATGATTAACTGGTGGACTATATGATAAGGATACGGGCATGCTTATCTCCACATCATATGGTCAGATCATTAATCAGTGAGCTACATACCGTTGTATCCACTTGTTCAATCAGTGCGTGATAAACAGAGTGATCAATACCCATACTCAGGAAAGCACCATTATACAGGCCTTGAATCATATCCTGAGTGAGCTCAAAGCGCAGAAAATGTACTGAGGATGTCTTTTCCTCTGTTTCTCGTTCCAAATCTTCATCGGCAATAGCATAAACTGGGTTATGCCCCTGCACTCTGACCCATACATTGTCTTCAATGCCAATCAGTTTTGTTAGTTTATCAGCACGTTCTACAGGATCTGGGTATTCTATCAGCATGGTTGCTTTCCAGTTGCTGCCATCGGGAATAAGTTCACCATATACGCTCATTTCGTCAAGTATGCCCTTTTCTTCGAAAATCTTTTCCACTCGCAGCATCTCTTGGATTTGATAACGTACCGTCAATTCATCCTCAAATATGAGCGTAATATCTTCCCCTATAGAAACTTTTCGGTTTTTTTTATGTGTCATCACCTCAGTACGAAATTTCTGACGCACTTTAGCATAAGCTTCTAGAGTCATGATACTGTCGCGATTAATTTGAGGCATAATATTTCCAGGTATGATGTTGGAAGAGTACATCGTGTCTAATTATTTAGCTCGATTTTTTAGTCTAATCCGTAAGCAATTCGAATCAGCGTTAACGGATGCAGTTTCTGCGCTTTACTCTTACCTATTCCCTGATAAATATGGCGTCCAGCGATGGCACAATCAGAACTTATGTAATCAGGATTAGATGCGGCCATTTGCTTGAATACTGGCTTACCAATTTTCATAGAATCAGAGAAGTGCTCACTTTTAACTCCCCAGGTTCCATCATGGCCAGAACAACGTTCCACTACGCTAACCGTAGTTCCTGGAATCATTTGCAACATGTCCTTAGTTTTCTGTCCGATGTTCTGTACCCGTAAGTGACAGGGAATATGGTAGGACACATTACCCAAAGGTTGTTTAAAATCGGTCTTAAGTAGTCCGTCACGATTGCGTAGCATCAGGTATTCAAA
>Ga0114948_10000412_pt1 | contig 16981 bp, 15 predicted proteins | sample CR04metaG_FD_83877 | JGI IMG/M metagenome (GOLD analysis project Ga0114948, IMG submission 83877) | Deep subsurface microbial communities from Mariana Trench to uncover new lineages of life (NeLLi) - CR04 metaG | ecosystem: Environmental > Aquatic > Marine > Ocean trench > Sediment | place...
CTCGACCCGCTGCATGGCAGCGCGGACCGCGTCGTTCAGCGGGTTGGCCGCCTCCACGACGCGCACGCCCATCAGGAACGGCAACGTCCAGCCGGCGACATCGTAGGGCTGGTCGGGGGGACCCTGGGGAAACTGCCGCAGGTCGGGGTAATCCTGAACACCGAACAACTGCCGCACGAAGTTGGCAAACGGCTGGTTCATCGGCACCACCCAGGTGCCCGCCGCGTAGTCGATGCCGTCCTGCGTCACCGCGCTGCCGAGCTGGTGTACCTCGATGCCGTTGAAGGCGAGCCGTCGCAGCAATTCGACGGCGGCCACCGGGTCACGTTGATCCTGCGGGACGAAGAAGCCGTACGGCGGATCCTGGGTGAACTCGGCGATGACGTCACGACCCGCCTGGTAACGGTTGTAGAGCACGTCGTATTTGTACTTGGCGGCGAAATCGAGCACCGAGAACGACGCCGTGATCATGTAGTCGACGGCGTCCTTCAGGCGCCACCAGCCGCCCTTCCAGGGGCTGGCGTAGAGCGATTCGGGGCGCAGGTCGCGGCGGTTGGCGGGGAAATCGTTGATCGTGTAAAGGCGCGGCGTGGCCCACCCCGCGGCGGCGGTCTCGGTGAGAAACGACGCCACGTTGTGGAAGTTGTTGGCGTGGTCGATGAAGCCCGGGTACCAGTCGTCGAAGCCGGTCCCCATGTGGGTGGCGCCCACCTGGCCGCGCTCCTCCAGCGCCTGCGCCATGGACATGCCGAGCATGTTGACGGTGCGCCACATCAGCGGGTGTACGTGGATTGACACCGGTTCGGCGAACGGCGGAATCCAGATGCGCGTCGGGAACGGCGAAGACTGGTGATGATTGTAGAGGATCTGCGGCTCCCAATGACGCACCGTGCGGGTCACCACGCGCGACTCGATCATGTTGATCATGTAGCCGTCGCGGTTGTTGTCGTGGCCGACGTACTTCTGGTACAGCTCCGGCGTGCCGGAGGTCTCGTAGACCGTGCCGAGGTTCTGCCGGTACCAGTTGGCCACCATGTTCTGGCCGTCGGGATTGATCGAAAACCACAGCACCAGCACGACGTTGTCGAGGATGGCAGCGGTCTCGGGGTCTTCATTCCCGGCGACCAGATCGTAGGCGAGCTGGATGGTGTGTTGCCCGTGCGCCACCTCGGTGGCGTGCAGGCCGCCATCGATGTGCACGATCGCCTTGCCTTCGACGGCGAGTTGGCGGGCTTCTTGGTCGGTGAGACCCTCGGGATGCGCCAGGCGCATCGAGATCTCCCGGTAGCGCTCTACGTTGCGCAGGTTTTCCGCCGACGAGATCAACGCCACGTACCACGGCGCGCCGAAGCTGGTCTCCCCCACCTCGACCAGCTGCAGGCGATCGCTGGCGGCGTCGAGACGGCGGAAATACTCCAGCGATTCGTCGTAAGTAGCCAGGAAGAAGTCGGCGCCGATGGTCTGACCCAACACCGATTCAGGTGTAGGCACCGTAGACTGCGGTGCTTCTTCGTGACCGCTCGCCGCGGGCACCATCAGCAGAGTTGAAAGCATGGCACACAACAACAACCGCAGGGCCTGGGAGCGCATGGGAGTCCTCGTTCCGGTATCGGAGTTCCGGTAATCGGAGTTGCGGTAATCAGATCTGTAGGCCCGGTTATCTTACTCGGGTTCGATCGTCACCGCCGTCCCGTACACGAGGATTTCCGCGACGTTGGCCATCACGTACGCGGTGCCGAAGCGGATGCCGAGGACCGCGTTGGCGCCGAGGGCGCGGGCCTCATCGACCATGCGGTCGAGCGCCTGCTCGCGGGCCTCGGCCAGCATCTTGGTGTAATCGGTGATCTCACCACCGACGATAGCGCGCAGGCTGGCCATGATGTCGTGCCCGATGTGCCGCGCCCTCAGGGTGTTGCCGCGCGCCAGGCCGTGGGTGGTGACGACCCGATGGCCGGCGACTTCGTTGGTGGTGGTGATGATCATCGCTTGACCTCTCGATAGCGCTCGCTACGGTACTTCGTCAGCACCTCGCGGCCGATGGAAACGAGCAACACGATAGCCCCGCCGAGCACCGCACCGACACCCAGCCGGGGGATGAGGGGGCTCTCGGGGTCGAGAAAAAACCCGGTCAGCAGCGCCCAGGAAGCGTAGCCGCCGAGCAGGATCAACCCTGCCGACAGCAGCAGCCACCCGGTGGAACGCTCCAGTCGTCGATAGATATTCTGCCAGGCATCATCGATATCGAACCCCACGATCTCTTCGTTGAGCATGTCCTCGGTCACCTCTCCCAGCTTGCGAAACTCCTGCTCCTCGCGGCGGCACTCCACGCACACCGCAAGGTGGTCCTCGAATTGTCGCACCTCATCAGACGCCAACTCGTTGTCGAGATAGCCCATCAGCAGGATGCGGGCCTCTTCGCAGCGCAGGGTCCGGTTGCTGCCGACTACCGGTCGCCGCGTATCGTTACCGGCGCTCATGGTTCCTCATCTCCAGCGGGTTGCGGTGATTTGGCTGCGGCCCGGATCAAGGACGGGTCGAGTTTCTCGAGAGCTTGCTTGAGGCGGCCGCGGGCACGGTAGAGCCGCGACGCCACCGTGCCGCTACCGATTCCCAGCGTCTCTGCCAGCTCATCGTAGCTGTATCCCTCGATGTGCTTGAGAACGAGTATCTCGCGATCGTCTTCGTCCACCTGGGCCATGGCACGGCGCACCAGGTCGGAGGTGCGGCGCCGCTCCGGCGCCGGTGACACGGTCGCCCCCAGCACCCAGTGACCGGGCCGTTCCGCCGCTGCCCGGGAACGCCGAGCATTGCGGCGCCGGGTGCGCATGTACACCTTGCAGCGGTTCAGCAGGATGCCGCGCATCCAGGGGTAAAACGGCCGCCCCAGGGTAAAGGTATCGATGGCGCGGTACGCCGCGATAAACGCCTCCTGCACCAGGTCGTAGGCCTCCTCGGCGTCGCCGACGACGGCGCGCGCCACCCGCACGAGGCGGGCGAAGTAGGCGTCGACCAGGGGGCGGAACGCTTCCTTACGCCCCTGTTTACAGAATTCCAGCGCCTGTTGCTCGGCAGCAAATTCCATCGGGCTCCAACCTGGCGGGATTGCGTCCGCGCCGGAATCGTTGCTCGATTCCGCCGGGGTCGCTTCAGCGTCGGGTCTCTTGCCCTCCATATGCCGAGGTCCAGGTTTTTGTGCGGATTTTCCTTCGCCCGCCGTTGCCTGGCCCGGGCTATTGTGCCGCGTCACTATTGTCTGTTCCCGCCAGGGCGTCAGCCAGCCATTGAATCGGATGCCGACCGGTGCGGCCGGTACCGTGGAGCACCTGCTGGCGGCAGGAAATGCCCGACACGACGATGCCCGCATCGGGCGCCTGTCTCACAGCGGGAAACAACACGCGCTCGCCGATTGCCATCGACACCTCGTAGTGCTCCGCCTTGTAGCCGAACGAGCCGGCCATCCCGCAGCACCCGGCGTCGAGATTCTGGGCCTCGTATCCCGGCACCCAGCGCAGCAGATCGAGCGTCGGCGACATCCCGACGGCGGCTTTCTGATGGCAATGACCGTGGACCAGCAGTTCGCGGGGCGTGTTGCGGAAATCCAACCCGAGGGGGGCGGCGCCCGCCTCTTGCGGCGCTTGCTTCGCCGCCTCCAACAGGAACTCTTCGATGAGGAACGAATGGGACGCAACGTTCTCGACGTTGGCGTTGCCGGGCAACAGGTCCAGATAGTCCTCGCGCAGCATGAGCAGGCACGAGGGCTCGCACCCCACGATCGACACTCCCCGCTGGGCGAAGCCGGCGAGCCGCTCGACGTTGATCTGGGCATTCTGTCGCGCCTGGACGGCGAGTCCATTGGAGAGCATCGGGCGGCCACAGCAAACCTTGGGCGCCAGGATGACCTCGTAGCCGGCCGCCTCGAGCACCGCCACCGCCGCCTGTCCGACGTCCGGGTAGTTGTGGTTCATGAAGGTGTCGTGAAACAGCACCACCTCGCCGCGGCGAGCGCCGCGGGCACCATTCCCCGCAGGCCGCGCGTTGAACCACGATTCGAACGTCTGGCGCACGAAGGGAGGCACCGGCCGCCGGCTGGAAATGCCCAGCGCCCGCTGGTTGAACCAGCGCACCGGCGCCGCGTTGGCGACCCAGTTGGAGAGCGGCGCAAAACGTGAGCCGAGGCGACTGGTGTTGGCCACGTCGGCAAAAAATTTCGCCCGGCGAGGGGTGCCGTGGACATCGTAATACTGCGCCAGGAACTCGTACTTGAGCTTGGCCATGTCGATGTTGCTGGGGCACTCGCTGCGGCAAGCCTTGCACTCGAGGCACAGATCCAGCACTTCGTAGAGGCTGTGGCTGGCGAAGTCGTGCTCTGATACACCCTCGGAGATGACCACGCGCAGGGCATTGGCGCGGCCTCGCGTGCAGTCCTTCTCCTGCCGCGTCGCCTGGTACGACGGGCACATGGTGCCGCTATCGAGCTTGCGGCAGAAGCCGTTGCCGTTGCACATCTCGATGTGCTGCGCCATACCACCGTCGCGCGAGAAATCGAGATAGCGCTCGGTTACGGTGGTCTTGTAGTCGGCGCCGTAGCGCAGGTGGGTGTCGACCAGGTAACCGCCCGTATCGGGCGGGTCGGTGGCCCCCTCGAGCCTTTCCACCGATCGCCGCGTCGCCTCCTCGGCGCTGTACGGATCACAGATGTTTCCGGGGTTGAGCCGGCCGTCGGGATCGAACGCCGTCTTGATGCTGCGCCACGCCGCGTAGATCTCTTCGCCGTAAAACCCGGGCAGGTATTCGGTGCGGGTGCGGCCGTCTCCGTGCTCTCCCGACAACGACCCGTCGAACTCGACCACCAGATCGCGGATCGAATCCGCGATCGAGCGCAGCTTGGCGATGTCGCCCGCGTCTTTGCAGTTGATCAGCGGGCGAAAGTGCAAGCAACCCACCGAGGCGTGGCCGTAGAAGCCGGCCCAGGTGTCGTGTTCTTCGACCACCTCTTGCAAGCGCTGAACGTATTCGGGCAGTCGGTCGACCTCGACGGCAGTGTCCTCGACGAAGGCGATCGGCTTGGCGTCGCCCTTGACCGACATCAACAGGCTGAGGCCGGACTTTCGCACCTCCCAGATGTCGGCCTGCTCCTGCGGCGTGATGGCAGGATGGAAGCCGTAGCCCAGTCCGGCGGACTCCAGCCGGCGCCGCAGTTCGTCGACCTGCGCGGCGACCTGACCCTCGTCGTCACCGCTGTACTCGGTGATCAACACCGCACCGGGCTCACCATGCACGAAGCCGCATAGCCGGCCCAGCGTCGGGTGGACGCGGGCCTGCCGGATGACCAGGTCGTCGATGAGCTCGACGGCGCTGGGGCCACTCGGCACGATCTCGCGTGCCGCTTCCATCGCGGTCACCAGGTCGTCGAACTGCGCCACCAGCAGGGCACGCGCCGCCGGCCGCCGCACCAGCGCCACCTTGGCTTCGAGGATGGTCGCCAGCGTGCCTTCGGAGCCGATGATCAGGTGAGCCATGTTGATGCGTTCGCCCCGCAGGAGGTAATCCAGGGCGTACCCACACACGTGGCGCATGATCTTGGGGTAGCGCTCGCGCACCGCATCGCCGGAACGCTCCAGCGCCGCAGCAACCGTCCGATAAATGCGCCCCTCGATGCCGTCGAGCCTCTGCTTGGCCTGCATGCCGGCGGCATCGATCTCGCCGAATACGACCTCCGTCCCGTCGGCAAGCACGCAGCGCACTTCGTGCACATGGTCGATGGTCTTGCCATAGACAATCGAATGCGCACCGGCAGAGTTGTTGCCCAGCATGCCACCGAGCGTGGCGCGCTCCTCCGTAGCGGTGTCGGGGCCGAAGTCGAGACCCCATTGCGCCACGTGCCTGCGCAGGCGCGCCTGCACGACGCCGGGCTGTACCCGCGCCCAGAGTTCCTCGGTGTTGACCTCGAGGATCTGATCCATGTGCGACGACAGGTCGAGAACCAGCGCTTCGTTTACGGTCTGCCCTTCGAGGCTGGTGCCGCCGCCGCGCGGCAGAAACGGCAACCCGTGGCGCGCGGCGTACTCCACCGTTGCCATCACGTCGTCGTCGTCGCGTGGGATCACGACGCCCAGGGGCGTCGACTTGTAGATGCTCGCGTCGGTGCTGTAGAGGGCCCGCGTCATCGGGTCGGCGGCAACGCGACCCCGAATTCGGCCACCCAATTCGCTGGCAAAATCGTCTGCCCAGGACATGGCGGCGAGTATAGCCCGGCACTTGTGGACGGGTGGCTACTGCGCGCGCCTGACGGCGCGCCAGGCGACCCGCTGAGCAGTCGAGGCCGCCGCCCGCGCCAGATGTGCCCTTACGGGCCACGGCCGGGGAATGATATGGTGTGGCGCCATGCTGCTCACCATCGCTGCGCTCGCTCCCCTGCTGGCTGTTTTCCTGCTGCTGGTTCTGGCTCGTTGGCCCGCCACGCGAGCCATGCCGGCTGCCTACGTCGTCGCGGTGCTCGTCGGCCTGCTGGCATGGAACATGACGCCGCGCGTGGTCGCCGCGGCTTCGCTGCGCGGCATCATGATCGCGGTGTCATTGCTGTGGATTATCCTCCCCGCCCTGGCGCTCCTCTACACGCTGCGCGAGACCGGAGGGCTGGCCGCGATACGTGCCGGCTTTTACGACATCTCCCCCGATGCACGCGTGCAGGCGTTGATCGTCGCGTGGCTGTTCGGGTCGTTTATAGAGGGCGCCGCTGGCTTCGGCACGCCCGCCGCCGTCGCCGGGCCGCTGCTGGTGGCACTCGGCTTTCCGCCCCTGGCGGCGTGCGCCTCGGCGCTGATCATCCAGAGCACGGCGGTGACCTTCGGTGCCGTCGGCACACCGATCATCATCGGCATGGGGCAATCGCTCAACGTTCCCTCGGTCATGCAGGTGGTGGATGCGTCGCCGATCGCCTACGACGCCTTCATCGCCGCTATCGGCGCCCGCGCGGCCACCGTGCACGCCGTCTGCGGCTTGCTCGTGCCGTTCCTCTTGCTCGCCATGCTTGGCCGCCACTTCGGAGCCGACCGCTCGGCGCTCACTGCGCTTTCCATCTGGCGCTTCGCGCTGTTCTCGGCGCTGGCGTTTGTGGTCCCGTACCTGGCAGTCGCCTGGCTGCTGGGACCGGAGTTTCCCAGCCTGCTGGGAAGCCTCATCGCGCTGGCCATCGTCGTTCCGGCGGCTCGGCGCCGCTTCCTCTTGCCCGACGAGCCGGTGTGGACCTTCGAACCGGCTCAGAGCTGGCCGCCGGAGTGGGCCGGCGTCGCGGCCGCTACCAACGCCGACCAGAACAACGAGACCCCGGTCGATATCGGACTGCTGCGCGCCTGGTCACCCTACGTGGTGGCCGCGGTTCTCCTGGTACTGACCCGACTGCCGGCGCTGCCGCTGCGCGCCGCCTTGGAATCAGTGACGGTGACCTGGGAGAGCATCCTGGGCACCTCGCTCTCGCAGTCGGTGCAGCCCTTGTACCTACCGGGAACGGTCCTCGCCCTTGCCGCCCTGGTGACCCCCTTGCTACACCGCCGACCACTCGTCACGAGCGTACGCCGCGCCTGGGCCGGCGCCGCATCGACGCTCCTCCGGCCGGCCATCGCGCTGCTCTTCGCGGTGGCACTGGTGCGGGTGTTCATCGATTCGGGCCTTAACCAGGCCGGGCTGCAGAGCATGCCCCTCTACCTCGCCGAACGGCTCGCTGCCACGGCGGGTTCGGCGTGGCCGTTCTTCGCCCCCTGGGTGGGGGCCATGGGGGCCTTCGTCGCCGGCAGCAACACGGTGAGCGACCTGATGTTCGCGGTGTTCCAGTTCGGCGTCGCCAGCGCCGCGGGCCTGCCGATAGTGCTCGTTCTGGCGCTGCAGGCGGTGGGTGGAGCGGCCGGCAACATGATTACCGTTCACAACGTCGTCGCCGCCAGCGCTACCGTGGGCCTGGTCGGCGAAGAGGGGCGCTTGATTCGTATAACCTTGCTGCCGATGATGGTTTATCTGTTGATCGCCGGCCTCGTCGGCACGTTGTTCGCCCAGGGGATCCTCCCGGAGCCTTTCTGACCATGAGCGACCGAGGAAAGCGCATCGAGAAGCGCCACGACCCACGGGTCACCGCGGAGCACAGGGTTCAACTCATGGTGTCGCTGCACGGGTTCGACCCCGCCGACCACAGATTCGAAGCCAAAGGAATCACCGTCAACGTCAGCCACCGCGGTGCGTTGGTGCGCGTCAACCAACCGGTGGCGAAAGGGGCAAGGTGTCTCGTGCACCTGCCCGACGGCGACCGTCGCCTCGGCAAGACGCTCATCTACGGCTCGGTGATCTGGAGCCGAGAAGTCGACGACATCTTCGAGGTCGCCATCCAGTTCGACACGCGGCTGCAGGCGATTTCCATCGAGGATTCGCTCGACGGGGTTTAGTTTGGTGCTCGCCCGGCGTGGCGCGCCCAGTGCTTACTTTGGGGTCGTGTCGGCCCCGTCGCCAGGACCGCCGGCTTCTTCATCGATGACTTGGCGCATTTCGCGGACCATCTCCTGGATCTGGGTCTCGTGCGATCGTATCGAGCGCCGCCAGAACCACAACATCCAGCCTGATACGGACGCCATGACGATGAAGAGGACGGTGAAGATGGCAAACCAATCGAGCGCGCTCACCGGCACCTCTGCGGGGGCTTTGACGCGCTGCTAGCCGGTGGCAACGCCTTCACCGCCCAGCACCGCCGCGATATCGACCAGCGCATCTTCGAGTGTCTGGCGGTCGATCACCAGGGGCGGCGCGAAGCGGATGACCTGCTCGTGGGTCTCCTTGGCGAGAATGCCGCGTTTCATCAGCGCCTTACAAAACGGCTTCGCCGGCCCCGACTGGTCACGGATCACCACACCGATGAGCAGTCCCTTGCCGCGCACTTCGACGACGTGCGGCGAGTCGAGCGCCCGTAGCTCGTTCATGAACCAGTCGCCGAGCTCGGCGGCACGGTCGGCGAGCTTGTCGTCGACGATGACGTCAAGCGCCGTCATCGCCACGGCGGCGCCCAACGGGTTGCCGCCGAAGGTCGAGCCGTGGTCGCCGGGATCGAACACCTGCAAGTACTCGTCGTCGGCACACACCGCCGAGACCGGGTACACGCCGCCGCCGAGGGCCTTACCGAGGATCAGGATGTCGGGACGAACCTTTTCCCAATCGCAGCACAGCAGGCGCCCGGTGCGCCCGAGCCCGGTCTGGATCTCGTCGGCGATGAACGCCACACGGTGCTCGGTGCACAGACGTGCGGCCTCGGCGAGGTAGCCGTCCGGCGGCACGATGACGCCGCCCTCACCCTGGATGGGCTCGACCAGGAAGCCCACGGTGTTCTCGTTGATGGCGGCGCGCAAAGACTCGATGTCGCCGTACTCGACCACCGGAAATCCGGGGGTGAAGGGACCGAAGCCATCCTTGTATTGCTCCTCGGTGGAGAAACCTACGATGGTCGTTGTGCGGCCGTGGAAGTTGTCCGCACAGACGATGATCTCGGCCTGGTCTGCGGCGACTCCCTTGACCTTGTAACCCCACTTGCGCGCCGTCTTGATGGCGGTCTCGACCGCCTCGGCGCCGGTGTTCATGGGCAGCGCCTTGTCGTAGCCCACGAGGTCGCAGAGCTGCTCCAGAAACGGACCCAGTTTGTCGTTCTGGAAAGCCCGCGAGGTCAGCGTGCAACGCTCCGCCTGCTCGACCAGCGCGGCGATAATACGCGGGTTGCAATGCCCCTGATTGACCGCGGAGTAGGCCGATAGGCAGTCGAGATACTTGTTGCCCTCGACGTCCCAGACCCAGACACCCTCGCCGCGCGCAATCACCACCGGCAGCGACGCGTAGTTGCGGGCGCTCCAGCGATCTGCCTGAGCCAGATAGTCTTCTGTGGTGGCGGCGTCAACGACGGTGTCGGGCATCGGTCTTTACTCTTCTTGGTGGGCGACGGGACGCGCTGGCCACCCGGGTCTGCGGGCACATTCCGAGGGGCAAATGGTAAGCTTGAAACAGCCTTGCCGATGCGGTTACGGTACCGTTTCGGTAGGGTGAAAGCGAGGCGCCGGAGTTTGGCGCGTGCCGATCAAAATTCGGCGTGCGGGTTGACGCGCGGACTTCAGTACCGTATCCATGAAGCCTCGATCCCCTCGTACCATCCCCATGACCAACCGAAACTCGCAGCTACGCAGAGGGACAACCTATTTGCGGCGCTCCCTCCGGACCAGGTCGTAAGGAGAAATTGAGGATGCACCCCAGCAAGCGTGTGATGTGGTTCATGGCCCTGGCGGCGGTGGTCACCCTGACCGCCGCGTGCGCCGGCCAGCCGGCGGACGAGACTCCCAACGAAGAACCGGCCCCGGCCGCGGAAGCGACCCCGGCGGTGGAGACGGCCCCCGAGCCCGAGCCCGAGCCCGAGCCCGTACCCGAACCGGAAGAACCGCCCGAGCCCGAGGCCCCGCAACTGCAGGGGGAAATTGTCGAGATCGAGTCAGCGCACGATATGGATTGGTTCAACCCGGCAACGCGCGAAGTGCCCGGCAAGTACTTCTGGGTCGTCCAACTCCGCAACGATACGACGCAGGTACTCGACATCACCGTGATCTTCCAATTTCTGAACGCGGATGAGGACGTCATCAAGACCGACCGTAAGACGGTACGTCTGCAACCCGCCGGCAACGGGACCTTCCGCGTCGAGGACGAGATGCAGCGCGACGACGCCCGCGCCGTCGACAGCTACACCTACTCCTGGGATTGGACGATCGTCTCGGATCAGTAGCGAGCCCAGGCATCTCAACGGGTCAGTACTGCTTGGTTGCGCGCCATCGCGCTCGCGCAGTAGCCACCCGTTGAGATATCCCGGCTAGATATTCTGCAGATTGGCGCCCTCCGGCACCGCGACTCCCGCGTCCCGGAGGGCGTTTTCGATCTCGCCCAGCAGCAGCTCCACCTCGGCGCGCTCGATGGAGCGGCCCATGTGGCCGATGCGGAAGATCTTGCCGTCCAGATCGCCGAGCCCCCCGGAGATGAAGACCGAGCGTTCGGCCAGGTAGCTGATGAGCTCGGCGGGCGGCAGTTCCGGGTGGGCGCGCACCGACGTGGTCACCGGCGAGGCCACGTCATCGTCGACGAACAACTCGAAACCCATCTCGCCCAACCCGCCGCGCACAGCGGCGGCGGATTCGGCGGTGCGCCGGATACGTACGTCCAACCCCTCCTCGAGGATCTGTTCGAGGCTGGTGTTGATGGCGTCGATGACGTTCGAGGCGACGGTGGTGGGAAAGGGGTGCCAGGAGGCCCAATCCTCCCGGTAACGGCGCCAGGTGCGTAGATCGAGGTACCAGCTGCGGCTCGAGGGATTGGCGTCGATGGCTTCCCAGGCGCGCGGGCTCACCGTAATCGCGGCGACTCCCGGCGGCGCGGCGAGGCATTTGTTGGCAACGCTGGCGCACAGATCGACACCCCAGGCGTCGACCTGCAAATCCACACCGCCCAGCGAGGCGACCGCATCGACGATGGTCAGCGCGCCGTGCTCGCGGGCAGTGGCGGCCACCTCGGCCACCGGATTGAGCACGCCGGTAGAGGTTTCGTGGTGCACCCAGGCAACGGCATCATAGGGCTCCGGGGCGGCGGCGAGGCGCCGCCGCACGTCGTCGGCATCGATAGCCCGACCGACGGGAAACTCGACCACATCGACCGCGGCGCGATGAGCACGGCACATCTCCGCCATGCGGGTGCCGAAGAAGCCGTTAGCAGGTACCAGTACGCGGGCGCCATCGGGCAGGGCGCTGCCCATGGCGGCATCGAGCGCCGCGGTGCCCGGCCCGACGATGAGAAAAACGTCGCTTTGCGTCTGCAAGACGACCTTGAACAGGTCGATGCATCTGTTGTACACCGCGACGAATTGGGCACCGTAGTGGGGCGCGATGGGCCGGCCAGTGGCCGCGATCACCTCCGGTGTGCTTCCCGCCGGCCCCGGAATGAACAGGTGTAAATCGTTGTCGTCGCTCAACCCTTCGCCTCCTCGCCTGCCGCCGGTCCAGTCTCTTCGGGGTGTCCCGATTGTACCGCGCTGCCCGGCGGGCCGTGGCGCGAATACCTCGACGGCGACCACCGGCAGCCCACCTCCGCCCGACCGGCCAATTACAGGTCGATGTCGGACACGCGCTGGCTCTTGGGAAGCAGCGATCGCACCACTCCGCGTTCGTGCCACTCGGCGCAGCCCAACGCGACACCGTAGTAGCGGGCGGTGACGAAGCCACGCGTCATCTTCCCGCATCGCGGGTCGTCAGAGGGCAGCCCGATATCCCCTCCGGCAAGAAAGAGCACCGCCTCGTCGCGGTTCAACTCGATTATGTTGGCGCGCGACAGGTCGCCGAAGGCGACGATTGCCGCCGAGGTCGGCTTCCAAATACGGCGGCCGATGCGCAGCAGGTGAACACCCACCGCATCCATGCGCGCCTCGGACAACCCGGTAATGTCGGCGGTGCCCACCCAGATATTGGCGCGACCGCGCTGGTAGAAGCGCTTGTCGGCGAAGATGTCGGACGGTGGAGAAAATCGCTCGTTCCACCACTCGGCGTAGGGCCTTCCGTCGATCTCACCGAACGAAACCTGGTTCACGCGCCCGGCTCCTTGCGGACCAGGGCCACGGTGAACCCGCCGGTGTCGTTGAGATGGGGCCAGTAGCGCGCCACGTTGGCACAATCATCACGCAGCGAGCGGCCGCGCCACTCGGTCACCCCGGGCGACGCCGCCAGTCCGTCGATAGCGACAGGTTCGATGCGGGCGTCGTCGCGCAGGCTGTAGTCGAGCACCATCTCGTTTTCCTCCGGCGCGAAGGTGCAGGTGGCGTAGACCAGGCGTCCGCCGGGGGCGAGCATCTTCCAGGCGCGGCCCAGAAGCGTCGCTTGCAAGCCCGAACGCCCGGCAAGAAACTCGCCCGGTTCCCGGTACCGTACACCGGTCCCTTGCCGCACGTTGCCCTCGCACGAGCACGGCACATCGAGCAGGATGGCGTCGAAGGGCCCCGCGTCGAGGGGGAATGCGGTGCCGTCCTGGGCGGTCATCGCGACGTTCAGCAGGCCGAGGCGCTCGCAGTTACTGCGCAGCGCTCGCAGCCGATCGAAGCGCACGTCGTTGGAGACGATGGTCCCGCGACACCCCGTGGCAACCGACATCTGCGCCGTCTTGCCGCCCGGGGCCGCGCACAGGTCGAGGATGCGCTCGCCCGGTCGCGGCGCCAGCAGCAGCGACGGGATCAGCGAAGCTTCTTCCTGGACGTGGTAGAAGCCGAGGAGGTACTCCAGGGTCCGCCCGGGCTTCAACAAACCGTGGATCTTCATCGCCCCCGGGTACCAGCCCAGGGGGTCGCATTCATAACCGCGCGCGCTCAGGCGAGCGGCGAGCAACTCGGCCTCGGTGGTGCCATGGGGCCCGGTGGCGCCGTCGGGCCGGTTGGCGCCAGCCGGCGAAGGAATACCGTCGGCCGCGTTGAGCTTCGCGAGGGCGTTTCGGCGCAACGGGTTGGCCCACACCACCAGCGGCAGGGGACGCCGGCAGGCAGACGCAAATGCCTCCCAATCCTCGATAAGGGGCGCGTAGCGCCGCAAATTGTCGGCCTTGGAACCCATCAAACGTGTCCCCGCTGACGCTGCAGTTCGCGCAAGTCGGTGAAATTGTCGGCAGTTTGCGGTTAAATCACCGCTCGACACGAGGGGAGCTGCGGCGGCGGCGGCGCCATGGGAAGATCGTGACGACATACTCCGGAGTCAACCATATGCGAACAACGTCCCCTGCGGGAGCCATGGCCAGCTACCGCAGTGCTGCGCCAGACCGGATGACTCAACAGGTCAGGGCTGCGCGAGCGCGATGGGGCCACCTACGCCGCCGCGCCGGACTGGGGTGCCTCGCAGCGCTGCTGGTAACCTCGCCGGGGACCCCGGCCCTGGGGCTCGCCGAAGCAGCGCCGGCGCAAATCGAGGGCATGTCGCGCCAGCAGCTGGTGGTCCTGCGCGAAGCCTTTCAGCTGGTCAACACTGTCGGCAACGAAGTGTGGCCCGGGTGGGCGCGAATACCGATGACCGTGGTGATCATCGAGGGCGATTACGAATACATGGTCAACTCCCCATCAGACTGGGACCCGGCGGGCAGCTTCGAGCTCACCGAGCAGCGCTTCATCGGCCAGCCGATCTATCGCCGCGACCGCACGCTGCCGCACGCCCTGCGCGCCGCCTTCCCGGTGGCCGGCATACCTGCTGCGGTGGTGGGCGCGTGGAGCCCCGCCGAGGAGAGCCCCAACGAGTGGGCCTTGACGCTGGTGCACGAGTGGTTTCACGTGCTGCAGATGACGCGCGGCGACGCGGCCAAGGTCGGAGACCTGAGGCTCGGGGAAGGTGTCTACCCGTCGCTGGTGCTCGACTACCCGTTCGCCTACGGCGATCGGGCCATCGGCCACGCCATCCATTTGCTGGGCTCTTCGTTGTACGACTTCTGGAACCGGTCTCGCTCCTTGCCGCGTGCCATGCAGCGCACCTTCGTTGCCGAGACCTCCTGGGCGGCATTACAAAACTTCGAGACCATCGTGTCGCTGAAATACGGCAACGATGTGTTCAACTACTTCCGCTATCAGACCTGGAAAGAAGGCGTCGCCCGCTACACGCAAGTGCACGTGTCGCTGCTCGCCGCCGACTTCGAGGACAAAGGCCGCTTCTACCAGCAGCCGGGCTTCGCCGCCCTGCAGGGGAGCATGTCCTACGCCCGGCTGTGGGAAGAGGTAACCCACACCAACTACTGGCTGATGCGCACCCCTTCGGGAGACCTCGGCGGTGACCCGACGAGTTTCTACGGCATCGGCCACGGCATGGCGGAGCTGCTGGACGCGGTCAACCCGACGTGGAAAGAACGCTACTTCGACCGCGGGGTGTGGCTGACCGACCTGATCGCGGAGGCCATGGATCCACAGGCGGTGGCCGACCGTTGAGGTCGATCGACGCCATCGGCACACCGGCTCTGCTTCTCGACCTCGATATCCTGGAGCGCAACCTGGCGCGCATGGCACAGCGAGCCGCCACGCTCGGCGTTCTCCTGCGGCCCCACGTCAAAACGCACAAGTGTCCCGAAATCGGCAACCTTCAGCTCGCCGCCGGAGCCGCCGGAATCACCGTTTCGACGTTGTATGAGGCCGAGGTCTTCGCCGATCACGGCTTCGACGACATCACCTGGGCGTTCCCGCTCATCCACAGCCGCATCGACGACGCGTTGGCGCTGGCCCGGCGCATCAAGCTCGGCCTGGTGATCGATTCTCCGGAGGCGCTGCAGGCCCTTGCGACACGGCACCAGGGTCCCGATCCGCTGCGTGTATGGCTCAAGGTCGACTGTGGCTATCACCGAGCCGGCGTCGATCCGCAATCGCAGCAACTCGTCACCCTCGCCGGCGGCATCACCGAGGCAGCCGGACTCGCGTTCGCCGGCATCCTCACCCACTCGGGGCACGCCTACCATGCCTACGGGGACAACGAGCGCCGCGCGGTAGCGGAGCAGGAACGGAGCGTGATGGTGTCCGCGGCGCAGCGGCTGCGCGACGGCGGGATCGAGGTTGCCGAGGTCAGCGTCGGCTCGACCCCGGCGATGACCGCAGCGGAGTCACTCGATGGAATCAGCGAGGCGCGTCCCGGCAACTACGCCTTCTACGACTACACGCAGTGCGTGCTGGGCTCCTGCCGCCCCGAGGACTGCGCCGTGTCGGTGCTCACCAGCGTGGTGTCCCGCATGCCGCAGCACAGCATCGTGGATGCCGGCGCGTTGGCAATGTCGCTGGACCCGGGCCCCGATCGCGATGCCGCCGCCATGGGGCCGATCTACGCCAACGACGGCAGCCTCGACCCCGAACTCCGGCTCGCCTCGGTGAGCCAGGAGCACGGCATCGTCAACCGCGCTCTTCCCGTGGGCACACGGCTGCGCATCATGCCCAACCACTCCTGCCTTACAGTGGCGTGCTTCGACGAGTACCACGTGGTGCGCGGCGGCGACCTCTTGCACCACTGGAAGGTCCACAGAGGGCGTTAGGGCTAGACGACGCTGCGACCCGACCGGCTTGCGGCGCCCAGCAGCCGTTGGATCTTCTCCGGCGCCTCGCCCTGCTCGCGCAGGTGCCAGGCACGCGACAGGCGCAGGGTGTTGTAGTTCACCGTGGACTTGATCCCCATCGCTTTGCTGTGCGTACCGAGAATCTGCCGAATGTCCTGCACGTGGACACGGTGTCCCTTGTTGGTGAGGAACAGCGCCGGGGGCCCGGCTCCCTCGATGAGGCCCCCGTGTGCCAGCAGCAGCTTGCGTGATCCCTCCAGGTAGCGATCGAGAATCGCCGCCAGCGGCTCCTCGAGCGGTACGCGTCGCAGCTTCCCGTCGTCGGAACGCAGCCGCAGGGTAGCGCGCCGACGATCGAGGTCCGACAGGTCCAGGCCGGCGATCTCGCCGGCGGTGGCGGCAGCGTAGTAGAGGGCGGAAAGAATGGCGGCGTCGCGCAGTCCGAAGCTATCGTTGTCGTCGGCGTTGGCGATCAGCCGTCGGACTTCGTCCGGGGAGAGTACTTCTACCGGAAGCTGCGTCATTTCCCACTCTCCTGACAGAGAAAACTCATGCTATCACGGCATTAACCCAAACTTCGCGACACGTGGCGTAGCGAGCGCCGGGGGGCGAGGGCGTGTAAGAGTCCTACTAGCGGGTCCAGGGACGCGCCCACCTCCCAGGCAAGCGCAACGTAGTCATCACGCGCCCTCGCGCTCGCGCAAAAAGAAAGGCTCGCGACCACGATCCCTGGGGACCGATGGGACCGTGAGCCGCGAGCCAGTCAAGATGGCGTTGTGATCCGTTAACGCTCGCCGATCTTATTTTCCGACGAGAATCGGACCTTTTCTGGGCCGGGTGTATCTTCTTCGGCGCGAGCACTGCGCAAGAGCCGTCTGAA
>Ga0114948_10000414_pt1 | contig 16911 bp, 15 predicted proteins | sample CR04metaG_FD_83877 | JGI IMG/M metagenome (GOLD analysis project Ga0114948, IMG submission 83877) | Deep subsurface microbial communities from Mariana Trench to uncover new lineages of life (NeLLi) - CR04 metaG | ecosystem: Environmental > Aquatic > Marine > Ocean trench > Sediment | place...
CAGCATGTCGACCGCCTCGGAGCCGCGCACCTCGCCGAGGATGATGCGGTCGGGGCGCATGCGCAGCGCGTTCTTGACCAAATCGCGCATGGTGATCTCGCCGGTCCCCTCCAAATTGGCGGGGCGGGTCTCCAGGCGCACCACGTGGGGCTGCTGGAGCTGCAGCTCGGCCGCGTCCTCGATGGTGACGATGCGCTCGCGCTCGTCGATCATCTGCGACATGGCGTTGAGCAGCGTCGTCTTGCCCGAGCCGGTCCCGCCGGAGATCAGGATGTTGAGGCCGCTGCGGGCGGCGATCTTGAGCACCGTGGACATGGCGTCGGAGATGTTGTTCTGCCGGTTCATCACGTCGAGGGTGATGGATTTCTTGGCGAACTTGCGGATCGAGATCGCGGGTCCGTCGATGGCGAGCGGCGGGATGATGATGTTGACGCGGCTGCCGTCCTGAAGCCGCGCGTCGACCAGCGGGCTGGTCTCGTCGACGCGGCGGCCGATGATCGAGACGATGCGGCGCGCGATGTTCAGCAGGTGCTCGTTGTTGCGGAACTTGACGTCCGTAAGCTCCAGCTTGCCGCCGCGCTCGATGTAGGTCTGGTAGGGACCGTTGACCATGATGTCGGTTATCGACTCGTCGGCCAGCAGCGGCTCGAGCGGGCCGAGGCCCAGCATGTCGTCGAGCAGCAGCTCGACGACGGCGATCTGCTCGGGCGAGTTGAGCCGCAATTTCTCCTCGTCGAGAACCTCTTTGACGATATCGCGAAGCTGGTGGGACAACTCGTCGCGCGGCAACTGGGAGGCGGCCGAAACGTCCAGGCGGTCCATGACCAGCGGCTGGATGGTCTGCTTGGCCTCCTCGACGGTCTTGGAATAGCTGGTCGCGCCACGGTCCGCGCCTTGGCCGTCGTCCTTGCCCTCCGCGCCCGACCGGGCGGCGGACGCGGCATCGCGGTTGCCGGTCCCCGAGCGGGCCGCGGAGCGTTCCGGCTTGGGCGGGGCCTTGGGGCTGCATTGGAGGAGCCAGTGGATCAGGCCACCGACCAGGTTCCGGCGGTCGAGCAGGTTGAGTGCTTCCTGCTCGGTGTCCGTGGTGACGATCTGGCCGATGCGGACAGCGAGTTCCGGGCGCGGCAGAGAGCCCACATTGTCGTTCTCGAACGCGGCGAGAACCTTCGGCTTAAGTTCCTCGAGGTACTGAGCGACCTTCGCGTCCTGGACGCGCGCGCCCGCGGACTTACCGTCACCCCCGCCGAGTGAAGCCTGGCTGGCCTTTGCGGTTGCCCCCTCCATAGCGGCCTAGCCTTTCTTGAACAGCTGGCTCCAGGACGACTTCTTCTCGGACTTGCCCTCTTCGCCGCGCTTGTCCTTGGTCTTGGCCGACTTCTTCTCGCCGGAAATCTTGGCGACGATGCTCTGTATCGTCTTGCTCGCTTTGCTGCGTGCATCGATCTGGACGAGAGGCTTGCCGTTGTTGGCGGCCTGCTTGAACGACTTGTCGTCCTGCGGGATCAGGAACTCGACCTTGTGACCGAGCGCCTTCTGGAAGTCCTTGGGCGACATCGCCTGTTGCGGCGAACCGGCCCGATTGGCGACCACGGTCACCGGCTTACCGGCGGCGACCTGCTCGATGTTGGAGAGGATGCGCATGGAGTCGCGTAGGCCGGGCAGGGTCAACTCCGTGACCAAGAGGATATCGGTGGCCGTCTCGAAGATGCGCTGACGCAGGGCGAGCGCGGAGCGAGGCAGGTCCACGACGATGTAGTCATGGGTCCGGCCGAGGGTGTCGAACAGAAGGTCGATGGCCTCCGGCTTGAAGTGGACGTCGGTCGATAGGGTCTCTTCCGTCGCCATGACGGAGAGGTTTTCGGTCAACCGCGCCGTGGCGCTCTCGACGAACAGGCTGTCGATGCGCGCCGGGCTCTCAAGTGCCTCGCGCAGGCCGGTCGTCGGTTCGAGGTCGAGCAGCAGGGCGACCGTTCCGAACTCCAGGTCGAGGTCGACGATCGCGGTCTTCTTCTTTTTCTCGTGGCTGAGAATCCAGGCCAGGTTGACCGCTAGGCTGCTGGCCCCAACGCCACCGCGCGAACCGATCACGGCGACGCGCCGGACCTGCTCCGGGTTTGCAACTTCCGGGCCCGCGGGCGCATGCAGGGGCTCCTCCGCGCGCGCGAGCGCGGCGGCGAGCGCCTTTTCGGTTACCGGCTTGACCAGGTAATCGGTGATTCCGGCGCCGACCATCTCGCGATAGAGATTGATGTCGTTGATGGTGCCGATGCCGATCAGCCGGGTGTCCTCGGTGAAGGCCGCGGTCAACGACAACATGGCGGTCAGCGGCGCCGCGGAATCACCGATATCGACGATGATGACCTTGGGCGCCGGAAATTCCGCGAGGTATTCGAGCGCCTGCTGGCTGCCGCCATCGCGTACGAGCGGCGAGTCGAAGAACTGTGACATCATCGACTCGACGACCCCGTGGGTCTGATTGTCGCTCACGAAGGCGATACACTCAGCCGCCGTTGGTGCGACATCCTCATCCCGGGAATCCAGGAGTCCTTCTGCTGCGCTCATTTGATTTCAATCCATCCCGAAGGTAAGTGTGAGCGATACATTTCAATGACCTTTGCCGCCGGCTGGCCATCGGCCGGGCCCTCCGGGCGGCCGCGTTCGAGGTCGAGTGGATTGGCGATCATCATGCCAAGCGTTGCGGTGTTGGAGCAGCTATAGGTGTAGGTGGGTCTGGTCGCGAAGGCGGGCTGCGGTGTGCTGCAGTCGGGCAGGATGACCACGGCCTGGGTCACGCTGACCGCGATGGCGTCGTCCGGCCTGAGCAGCGAGGTGGTCGGGCGCACGGGAACTTGGCTGCGCAGCCCGATGGCGGAGAGCGCCGCCTCGATCCCGGACACCCGGGCCGCGGTCACCGGGTCGAAGTAGCCACCTTGGCGCCGCGGCCCGTCGATCTCGATGCGGGCGCCCTGGTGTACTCCACTCTTCTGGAGAAACGCGAGCAAGCCGGTCAGCTCAGCCTCGTTCAAATCCGTTTCACCGGCGCCGAAATTGACCGAATGGGTGAAGGTGATCGGCTCGATCTGATTCTTCATCTGACCGGGAATCTGCTGCCAATTGGCGTGGTCGAAGGTGTGGCTGGTCACCAGATCGATCGGATTCTGCGTGGTCGGATCGACGTGGCACGCGCCGAGCGCGACGAGCCCGAGGACCGGGAACAGCTTGGCGAGCCTGGCCGTGGACTTCGTGTCGGGCATTTGACTCTCCTCAATCCAAGATGTATCCGGCCGAGCTGGTCTGCCCCGTCGCGGACGCGGCGCCAGTCGGTATCGGGACGATTTGCGAAGTCGAGACCTTTTGCACCCCGCTGGCGCTCACTAGTTCACGAGTGTAGGGATCGGTCGGCAGGGGTATCTTTTGGTCCGAGATCGGGCGCACCAGATAGGGCGTCACGATGATGACGAGCTCGGTCTCTTCGCGCCGGAATTGCTCGCTCCTGAACAGCGCGCCCAGGATCGGAATATCGCCGAGACCGGGCGTCTTGCTGAGGTTCTCCGAGGTGGACTGGGAGAGCAGTCCGGCGATGGCGAAACTCTGTCCGGAGGCCAGTTCGATCGTCGTCTCGGTCCGCCGTATCGTCAGCCCGGGGGTACCGTTCGCCAGCGCGACAGAGAAGTCGAGCGTGCTGACCTCGGGTATCACATGCAGGTGAATCCGATTGTTGCCGACGATCGTCGGGGTGAAGGACAAGCTGATGCCGAAATCGTAGAACTCGACAGTAAAGACGGTGGCACCGCCGGCGGTTCCGGACTGAGCCACTTCGATGGGGAACGAGCCGCCGGCCAGGAAACTCGCAGTCTCGCCCGAAAGCGCGGTGAGATTCGGCTCGGCCAGGATCGTGACCAATCCGTCATCTGCTAGGGCATCGAGGAGGCCGGTTATGTCGAGATTGCCGGTCGAGCCGCTGCCCTGTGCGAACGTTGCCCCAGTCAAGGCCACGGGAAAGTTCGTGAACAAACTAAGAGCGATATCTCCGGACAGCAGAAAGTCCATGTTGATGCCGAACTTGTTGAGGATGCTCCGCTTGACTTCGGCGATCCGGACCCGCAGGTTGACCTGATTGGGCTGGGTCACGGCGAGCTGGTTGATGACCTCCTCCCCCGAACCGATGAAGCGTGCCGTGATGCGTCGCGCGTTCTCGGCATCCACGGCCGTGGCGACCGTGCCGTTCAGGATTATCCCACCTTCGATCGAGGTTACGTTGAGGCCGGCGGTCGGGAGCAGGGTCTCGAGCGCCTCCCCCAGCCGGGTCAGGTTGTGCTGGACCACGATCTCCATGTTGGCGATCACGTTGTCGTCGCTGTCGAGCGCGAACAAGGTGGTCTTGCCGGGCGTCGTCCCGAACAGATAGACCAGCTGGGCGGAGCGGACGTTGATGTCCGCCACGTTGGGGTTGGTGATAAACACCGAGGCGGCCGGTTTATCGAGCCGGACGAGTTGTCCTTCGTTGAGCTCGATGGTGATGCGTTCGCTCGGCCGCGGTTCCACCGTACCCGAAATCTGCGCTGTCGCCGCCACCGGCCAGAACATGACCAAAGTGAGCAGGGCGAGGGCGCCAAACCTGTTGCATGACACGATTACTGCTCCTTCGCACTATCTCTCTGATGGGAGCTCTTGACCGGTTTCCCCGGCCTGTTGTTCAGTGGCTGCCACCTCGGGGTTGTTCTTCGCGACCGGGGTTATCGGGTCCGGGCCCAAGGAAATGGAACCGACCAGCTGCCCCTTGTTGAAACGGAGTTCTGTGGTTCTGCCACCACGAATGACTTGGACGACCGTTTGATTTTCGACCCTGCGTCGCTCGAGCAGGCGGCTGACCTCGGAACTCCAGGTATGGGTCTTGCCCTTTTCGGTTTCGGGTTCGGCGAGCGGCTCATCGGAGTTCGCGATGCGCTCCAACTCGGCCTGGTCTTTGGCCAGGCTGCGCAGGCTGAGCGAGAGCTTGCCCATGTCGGTAAGCACCGAGAACATCTCCGCCTGTTTGGGCGTGACTTCGAAGGTGGCGTGTTTGCCGACCTTCGGTTCTTGGGTCTGGTCGTTGGTCTGCTGGTCGATCGCGAGGATCCGGACGTTGGTCAGCACGGTCTCGCTGACGCGCTTGGCGTTCACGGTGTGAGTCAAGATGACGTCGACTCGGTCGCCCGGGAACACCAGCCCGGAGATGCTCGAGGTCGCGTTGATCCGCAACGAGACGGCGCGGTAGCCCGGACGCAGTACCGCGGCCAGGAAGCCGCGCGTGCCTGGCTTGACGAGCCGCCCGGTCGACACCGGCTCGCCCGCCGCGATCGCCCGGCGCACGACCGAGCCGACCAGCTCCTTCAAGTCGTACTTGTCTTTGATCAAGTAGCTCTGGTGGAGCTTCGCATCGGGCCAGGCCTGCCAAGTCAACAGGTTTTCTTTGATCAAGGTGCCCGTCGGCAAGTTCTTGTCGGCGACCAGAACATAGGTCTTCTTGATCGGTGGCGGCGGCGCGGCCGCGACCGGCTCCTGGCGCTGATTGCTGATCCAGCTTCGCGCAACCAAGCCGGTTCCGGCGGTTATCGCGACCGCGACCAGAATTAGTATAATATTTCGCACTGACATGACTTTAGTTTACCCTTAACAATGTAAACGCCACGTAAAGACCCCCCACGGCGATGGCGGCCCCATAGGGCATCGGCTGCTTCGCGAAGCCCGCATCGGCGGCCGTCTGCAGGACCATGCCGACGCTGGGCGCGCGCGCCAGGCGGTGTTGGAGCCACATGAACAGGACCATCACGCCGCCCGCCAATGAAGTATAAATCCCGAAAGGAAGGATCAGTTCGGGCCCCGCCCAAAGTGCGGCAGCGGCGAACAGCTTCGCGTCTCCCGCGCCGCAAGCCTTCATCGAGAACAGCACGAAGCCGACGGTCAGGCAGGCGACCGCGATGCCGATGGCGGGAAGCCAGTCGACCGGCTGGCTTGCCGAGAGCAGGTAGGCCGGATAGAGCAGCACGAGCGCTATCGAACTCCGGTTCGGGATGCGGAACCGGAGGATGTCGCTGATCGCTGCTGAGAAGATCAGCCCAGCAAACGCCAACAACGCCAGATGCCAAGCAATCACGGTTACGCTCATTTGCAACTATCGCACCGGACGAAAGTCAAGGCCCGAGGCGGAACCGGCCCCGGCCACTTTTCGTCTCTCGTTTGGTGGCGGATCCGGGAGCACCCGGATCCCGCCAATTAATGTGGACTGATCTGGATTACCCGCTGACGGTGGTGTTCATCGCACCCGACTCGTCGCCGCAGAAAAGCTTGAAGCACTTCAACACGATAGGTTCTCCTGAACAGCGCATGGTCCGAGGTGAATATTTAGGCCATAGGCGTTAAGAATCAGTAAAAACGTCATATAAAAAGGTAAAATATGAGAATGCATTTATGCTGGATTGAATTCAAGAATATTATTACATGGCGCTTAAATAAAAAACGATTTATATTTTGTTTTATTTGTTCCGTTTCCGGTTCCCGGGGTCTCCGGGACAAAGGTCCGATCAGTTGACGATCATGGTCGAGCGGCCCTCCAAATCGACCGGATCGAAGCCGAGCATGCTGCCGATGATGTATTCGTAGTTATAGGTGACCACGACGGTAACCGACCCACCGGGGTTGTTACTCGGGTTCCAGGTCACGTTGATAGCCATATCCGCGGCCGGAATGCCGGTGGCGCGATCCCGGACATAGGTTTTGACCTGATCCACGTCTACCGGGCTCGCCTTGTTGGAGCCGCGCACCGCGGCGTAGCGGGCGCCCTCGGTGGCGACGTGCTCGACCGTGTTGTTCAGCCACATCATGCGTCCGAAGTCGATGACGGCGAAGCTGAGGGTGATGAAGATCGATGCCAGGATGCCGAATTCTACGAAAGACCCACCACTCTTATCCCTCAACAATTTCAACATGATGAACGTCTTTTTTTTCATATCACATGATCCTTGGCCGGGGACGGTCTAACGCACCCGCATGGTGTTGGTCGAGGCGACCACCTGCGGCGAAGTGACGAAGGGATAGGGGAACAGCAGGTCGACTTCGTCCGCGACCGTGACCTGGACGTAGAAGTAGGAGAAGCTGTCGTCGTCGCACAGCACGCTTTCGTCGGCGACCTGGCCCTGGCCCGGGCAGAAGTAGTAGTTGATGGCGGCGATATCGAGCGCGTTCGCGGTATCGTCGATGTCGTTCCTCGCGGCCTGGATCATGCCGGCGGTATCCTCGGCGGTGGACATGTCCTGAACGCCGTACTGGGACCCGGCGCGCGCGGCATTGGTCACCGCGATCTTCTGGTAGCCGAGGTTGCCGAAATCGTAGGCGCCGAGCGCGAGTGTGACCATGAACAGGATCACGAAACCGAATTCGATGGTCACGTTGCCGGCGGTGTCGCGCGATAAACTGTGGCGCGATTTGGTGATGTTGGGCATGGCCCGGTCCTCACTCCACCAGCGTCGCCTGGAGCAACAGCGCGTTGTTCAGGATCGACGAGGTGTCGAAATCGCCCAGGAAGGCGTCGCCGCCCTTGAACTCGACCTCGTCGGCGATGATCACGATGCTCGAGCTTTCCACCGAGGAGCCGCCGGTGAACTCCACGTCGGTGCTGGGGGCATAGATGATGCCGTCGAGCAGCATCGTGCTGCCGCCGCTCATCTTGTGGGTAATGTTCGCGGTCGTGTTCCGGTCCTGATAGATCAAGATTCCCGCGTATGCTCCAGACGTGGGCGCGCTCAGTGTGACGTTGCCGCTACCGGCGATGTCGACGCCGTCGTTCACGCCGCCGGCTGCGCTCAAGTAGAAGGTGACACCACCGTTGTCGACCACGGTGGAACTGCCGGCGATCTTGATCCCGACGCCGTCGAGCACATACAGGCCGGGCTCGAATGTCACGGTTCCGGTGGTGTTGATGTCGATCGACTTGCAATACACGCCCGGAACGAAGGTGCGATCGGCGCCGCCGGTGACTTTATTCGGGTTCGGTCCTCCGCCCTCTCCGAAACACGGGCTGGAGGAGTAACTGGGTGCCGGCAGCGACGCCAAGGGGTCGTCCGCCGGCGGGATGTTGGTCTCGGGCACCGGGTCCAAGGGGCAGCCGCTGTTCAGCGAATCGTCGTATCCGCCGGCGACCTTGAATTCCGAGGCCGCGAGGCAGCCCGAGCCTTCTTTGTGGATGCCGTCCGGGTCGCTGGTATTCGCAATCATGCCGCAGCCGAGGTTGACGTCGGCCGAGCCCACGACGTTGATGGTCTGCGGGTCGGTCGGGTTGAGCGACCAGATGCAAGAATCGTTGACGTCGGCCCGGGCCACGGCGCGGGCCTGGACATTGGTGGTCTGGGTGAACACCACCTGGCTGAGCAGGCTGGGCACGGTGCGGGTGATGGTGACGGCGACTTGCGGGGAGTTGCTCGCGTCGACCGCGATGACGTCACCCGCTGCGGCGCTATAGCCGTTGATCAACGCGTCGGCGTTCACGACGTTGGTGATCGCGGTGATATCGCCGACCGAGCGCCGCAGTTCCAACGCGCCGGCGAGGGCCGCGGAATCGACGGCCGACTGGATCAGGCGCTTGTTGGCGTACCACATGCCGACATCGATCGAGAGGCCGGCCGCGCCGATCAACACAGGCGCGGCGATGGCGGCGTAGACGAGGACGCCGCCCATGCGATCGCGCCACAGCTTGGTCAGTCTCTTACCGCGAAGATTTTTCATGGCCCTCATCCCTGCACACTTGCGTGTTCTCTGGCGCCGGAAATGGATCCGGGGCCGATATAGGAGCGCGGGCGCGATTATGCGGCCGGGTGGGTTAAGGACTCGTATACCTGAGGTTAGAAAATCCGTTATTCACGCAGGAAAATCAAGAGTTTACATAAAATCTTACCGACCCGTAGCCGCTTTGGCAGGGCGCCGCCAGCCCGGGTGGCGGCGACCGCGAGGCGCGGGTAACCATGAAACTTCAGGGGAAAATTCACCCTTCGCAAATAAATTATTTTTCACGCGGGTCGCGAATTTCGGACGGTCCGTGGACCGGGCTGCATCCGTGGCCTCGCCCCGTTGGCACTTCTTCAACGCGCGCGCAGGGACCGTTTGACGATGGTTAAAATTCGGGACGGTGTCGCCATGAATGTGAATAGCGGGCTCTCGGAGATCGCGGCGGCCCTGCGCCGATCGCGGTGGATTTGGGTTTTTTGTACTCGCTGCGGGGCAAGCTTCACAAGACCGCCGCCGACGCCGTCTTGGCCGCGGTCGGCGACTTCCCGGACGAGGACGCCGCCCGCGGCACGGCCGTCGATCTTGCAACCAAGAACATGCCCGCGGCCGGGCACGGCACGGTCTTGGCCAACGCCGACGTGGTGGTGGGGGATTGGGACGCCGGCACGCGGGCCTTTACGCCTGCGGGCAGCCCGATGAATTCGGTTCGGGTCGTCACCCGGCGTTTTCAAGCGAACGGCAATGCGGCGGGGCTCTTCTTCGCCCGCGTCCTGGGCTTCGACCAAGTCGACATGCAGGCCACGGCGATCGCAAGCTCTCAAGGCGGCGGCGATTCCTGCATCATCGCCCTGGACCCCAGCGCAAATGACGCCTTGCGGATAGCGGGCACCGCCGGCGTGACGATGTCCTGCGCCGCCCGGGTCAACTCGCCCGACAACCGGGCAGCTCGGACGAACGGAGGCGGGTGCATCACGGCATCAGAGATCTACGTTGCCGGCGACACTATCGGCACCTGTATCGATCCGACGGCGGAAACCGGCATGAAAACAATGGACGATCCTCTGGAATATCTGACTCCGCCCGATGACTACGAGGACGACGGCTGTACTTTCCCCGCGCTCGTTGAAGTGACGACCGATACCACCCTCGATCCGGGCGTCTACTGCGGCGGAATCCATATCTATGGTTCCGCGAACGTTACTTTCAACCCTGGAAACTACGTCGTGGACGGCGGTGGGCTGGAAATCTATGGCAGCGGAGCCGTGGCCGGGGACGAGGTCACGTTCTATATCGAACCGGCCGCCGTAATACCGTTTCATCACCACCAAGGACCGGGGAAAACGGTCCACTTCGCCGGCTCGGCCAATATAACACTCAGCGCGCCGGATTCGGGCGCCTAAAGACGGGCCCATCTATCGAGATCCCGCTACCCCGAGCGATCGCGATTTGGTGTTCAACGGCGGCGCGGATATGGAGTTCAACGGCGTTCTCTACTTCCCGAACAACCTCGTTCGGTTCGCGGGGAACGGCGGCCCTGGCGGTGCGACGAGCATTGTAGCGCGGACGGTGTACTTCACCGGAAACGCCAACTCCGGGTCCAATCCCGCGACGAAACTGTTCGGGCCAGGCGGGGCGAACGGCATTAGTCTCGTCCAGTGACGGGGCGCCCTTTATGAGGCGCGCATCGCCTGCCGCGCGGCGTCCCTAACCAATCGTTAGCAAAGCATCGGTCATATCTGTGGCCGGCCGGCGCGTAGCCCGAGCCGCTACGGGCTTCAGAGGACGATCGACGTGACGACATCCGACATCATGGCCGAGCCCGGCCCGAGGACCTCGACCGCATCAAGCGCGCGCGAGCCGGCGGCGCTGGGCCCGGCCGTGGGCACCGCGATCTTGATGATGGCGATCATCCAGGTCGGCCTGGTGGTCAAGGGCAATGCGCCGGTGCTCGATGGCGTGCTGATCGACCCGGACGGCTACATGCGCCTGGCCCGAGTGGCGCAGCTCTGGCAGGACGGCAACTGGTTCGATCCGGTGTTCACGCGGATCGGTCCGCCCGAGGGACTGGCCCTGCATTGGTCGCGGCCGTTCGACCTTCTGCTCCTGCTCGGCGCGCTGCTCGCCAGCCCGCTGCTTGGCTTCGAGGCCGGGTTGTTCTGGTGGGGCGCGGTCCTGGGCCCCCTGCTCCAAATCGCCGCCGTGATCGCGCTGGTGTGGGCCGCGGCGCCTTTGCTGCCGCGGGCGTGGCGCTGCCTGCTGGCGTTCCTATTTGTGGCCCAGCCGGCGGTCTTCGGCGCCTTCGCGGTCGGCCGGCCGGACCATCACGGAGTGCAGGTCATTCTGTTCGTGCTGCTGATCGGGCTGACCCTGCGCCTGATCTTCGATCCCGCGCGCGCCCGCGCCGCAATCTGGGCCGGGGCGATTTCCGCGCTCGCGGTCTGGATCAGCGTCGAGTCGATCCTGCCGGTGGTGCTGTCCATCGCCGCGCTCGGCCTGGTTTGGCTGTTCGGCGAGCCGCGCGCGCTCCGCGCCCTGGAGATCCAGGCGGCCAGCGCTTTGGTCGCGGTGCTGGCGGCGCTGTTGATCGAGCGCGGAAGCGGCGCTTTCAGCTCCGTGGTGATCGACCGCCTGTCCCTAGCCCACCTCGCCGTCTTCGCGGTCAACTTGGGCTTCTGGCTGGCGATGGCCTGGGTGGCGCGCCGCGGCGGGGCCGGCAGCCTGGTGGCGCGCGGCGGCGCGGCCGCGGTTGGCGCGCTCGCCGGCTTGGTCCTGCTGTGGCTGGCGCTGCCCGGCCTGTTCGCCGATCCCATGGACAACGGCGACGCGCTCTACCGGGTTAAGCACATGATCCATATCGAGGAGCTGCAGCCCCTGATTCGCCTCCCGGACTCGTGGGACGGCGATTGGGCCGGCGCGGTGACGCGGCCGCTGCTCTGGCTTGGCCTGGCGCTGATGGCCGGGCCCTGGCTGATCTACCGGATCTGGGCGGCGCCAGCGGGAGGGGTAGGGGCGGAGCGCCTGGCCTGGATCTATCTGGGCCTCGGCGCGGCGCTGTTCCTGCCGCTCGCCGCGCGCCAGGTGCGCTGGGCCTTCTATCCCGAGGTTTTCCTGTTGATCCCCTACGCGGCGCTAGCCGGCGCGTTTCTCGACCGCGTCGCGGCGCGGACCTCCGAGCAGCTGATCGGCGTGCTCAGGCCGCTCTTGGTGGTCGCGCTCTGCGCCTGGTTCTACGTCCCCGCGGGCATGTCGGATTCCCCGCCGCAGTCTAGCGCCGCCATCCGCAGCGCGGTGACCTGTCCGATCCGCGAGCTGGCGCCGCTGCTCAACGACCCGGCCGGGCTGGGCGCGGCGCCGCGGACGATTCTGGCGTTGATCGACTTCGGCCCGGAGCTGTTGTACCGCACGCGGCATTCGGTATTGGCGATCCCCAACCACCGGCGCCAGCCTGGCTTCACCGCCGGCTACCGGATCATGACCGCGAGCGACTTCGCCGCCGCCGAGCGTGGGCTCAGAGCCGCCGGCGTCGATCTGGTGCTGGTCTGTCCGAATTCCGCGGAAAGCTGGTTCTACAACACCGAATCAGATGAAAAGACGCTCAGTCAGGCCTTGCAGGCCGGCGATCCGCCCGGCTATCTACGCCGGGTCGCGTTGCCGGAACCGTTGGACGGTCAGTTCAAGCTCTACGCATTGCGCGCAGTTTCTTTTTAGGAAATCAGGTTGGTCCAGGCGAAGGCGCTGGGCATCACGCTGGGCTGCGCCTCGTGGCGAGGCGGGGGGCCCGGGCGCTGGCGCGTTTCCTCCGGCGGGGCCAGTGCCAGCAGGTCCGCGACGGGTTGCGCCGGGCCGGCTTTGCCGGAGTCGCTCATGAGTTCCTCGAGCGGCCGGGTCAAGATCTCCGGTAGCCGGTGGAATTCGTTCATCACCTCCGCGGCGAGGTTGACCGGAATCGACACCGGTGCCCCCCCGACCACCGCCGCCGGTTGCTCCGCCTCGGCGCCGCGCGACAGGGTGGATTCGAGCAGATCGAGAATGGCCACCAGGACCGGCTTGATTTCGGCACTCATGCCTTCCCGCGCCGCGCGCCGGATCTCTTCGATGTCGAAGGCCGGCGCCGGAGGCTGGTTGCGCGCGCTCGCCTCGCGCAGCTGCCGTTCCAGGTCGCGGCGCTGAGTCTGCTGGTCCTCATGGAGCTGATGGACCGCGTCCAGGCGGGCGGCGAGCCGATCGTTTTCCAGCGCCAGGTGCTCGATCTCGGTGGACTGCAGCCGGATGATGGCGGCTAGAGCAGATCGGGGTTGATGGGAATCGCCGTCGGCGATCCCGTCGACCGCGTGAATCTGCTCTACTTTATTGGTGGTGGTCGGATTAACAGGATCGATCGAACCCGGATCGCGGAATCGTTCGGTCCCGATCCGGTCTAGCTCGCCATAGCTGGTCGCCGCCGCGACCTGGTCGTCCGCCTCGTGGGGCGCGGGCCAGGTATCGAGCGATCCAGCATCTGCGTTCTCGCGCAGTTCCTGGTACAGGACCCGCGCCGGCGACAGGGGAGCTTGGTTCGGCATGCTGTTATCTATTTGTCTCTCGCCGATTTCCGTCCAGGCAATGCGGAGCCGATACGCCTAGCCGGCACGCGACCCGCTTTGGGTTCCACTGGGCACGACCTTGACCACCAGGCAGTCCATGCCCCGCGCCGTCAGCTCGGTGCACAGCGCCGCGGCGTCGGTTTTGGCCGTGGGTGCGGTGCGCAAACGATAGACGGTGCCCCGGTCCCCACCGAGTTCGGCGCTTTGGACCACGGGCGAGACCGGGTCGAGCAGGTCCGGCGCGTTGCCGCGCAGCTCCGACCAACCCAGCATGGCGCGCGCCTCGCTGAGGTAGGAGGCGAGCTGGACCGCATAGCCGCCACCGGACCCGGCCGGGGCCGTTGGCTGCAAAGCGGCGACCTGAGACTCCGAAGCCTTCGGCGCCATCGCCTTGTCTTTCGGTGCCGCGATTCCGGCATCGGCGGTCAGATACGTGCCCATGTAGGCGCTGGGCGGGTTGGCGTCCACGGCATCGCCGGTGGTGGCGCGCGCGGTCTGCATCCGCAGCGGCGAATTTCCGGACCGGCTAGCCGAAGCGGAATCTTCCCGGACCGTCACCTCGATCGGGGTTTCGACCTCGCCCGTGGTGGCGAAGGCGCGCTCCGATTCAAGTTCCGGAATTAGGAAAGTCGGCGCATCGCCCCCAGTGGCCGGGCTCGTGACCGGGCTCGCGGCCGCCGCCATCTGGCTGTCCGTCTCGGCCATCACGGGCTCGGCCATCACGGGCTCGGCCATCACGGGCTCGACGGGCGCCATCGATTGCTGAGCGAGGCCGCTGTCCGCCTGTTCGGCCGCGGAGGCTTCCGCGTCGGCCTTGGCCGCGGTCACCATGCCGTAGGCCAGTTGCAGGTTGTGGTGGCTGGTTTCATCCGCAGCCGGATCCGCCGCGACCGCCTCGAGGAAACGGACGCCTTCCACATGGCGACCGTTCATGACCAGGGCGAGGCCCATGTTGTTGCGCAACGCGATGTGTTTCGGCGCGATCTCGAGGCCGGTCGTGAAGGCCTGTATGGCCGACTCGTTCGCGCCGATCAGACCGTGCGCGACCCCCAGGGCGTTGTAGAGGCGCGGGTCGTCGGTTTTGTGGCGCAGCGCCGCCTGGAACTGGGCGGCCGCCGTGTCGTATTCGCCCCGGGCGATATACATCTTGCCGAGCGCATAGCGCGCATCGGTGTACCGCGGCTCGAACTCGATGATCGCCCGGTAGGCGGCCATCGCCTGCTCGGGCTGGTTCATGCCTTTCAGAATTTCCGCCAGCTGCATGAGCGGGGCGGGATTCTTCGGCTCCAACCTGTGGGCACGGTCGCAGAGGCCGGCGGCCGTCACCAGATCGCCGGAGTCCTGGAACTTGCTGCAGTAGCGCATAAGCTGCCCGATCCCCGCGTCCAGGTTTTTCGGCACGCCCGCATACATCGAATCGTAAGAGGTCGCGCAGCCGGCGGTGAGCAGGATGGCTCCGAAGGCCGCCGCGAACTTCACCGGCCGCTTTCCGGGATTATTGGTTTTCATGGTTCTCGCCCTTTGCACTCTCGAACTCTGTTTTCGTTCTCTCATCAGCTTTGCTTGACGTGACACAAAACATGGTCGATCTCCGAACCGTTGTCGCTCAGCGGCAGGGCGACGGCGCGGTAGCCGATCGCCCTTTGAGCCGAAGGAAAGGATTCCACGTCCACCACCGGGCGCTGGTTGCGCACCGCGTCCTCGGCCAGCGACACCAGCCATTGCAGCATCAACGGCGAAAGCTGGATCTTGCCGTCGTCTGCGCTCGGGCCCTTGCCGCCGTCTTGCCGAGGCAGAAACGACATATCGGGCATCAACGCGCCGCTGCCGGCGCGGCATCGGAACAGAATGCTGTTCGGCCAGTCGGCGGCGATCCGTTCGGGGTCGAGATCGGAAACCGCGGGATAGGGCCGGCTGCCAAGCAGGCGCGTCCAGTAGGCGGTAATCTCTCCCCCACGGTGCGGCGCGCCGTTATCCGGCGTGCGGGTCGCGGGCCGCAGGGCGGCCGGGTCCAAGGCCTGCCTGGCCGACGCCGAGGCCTGAGTCTCCAGCGTTCCAGAAGGTCCGCAGGGCGCGCGCTTGCGCGGGGTGCGGCTGCGCCGGATCTGGACCGACATCAAAGAGCTCGCCGCTGTGGGTCTCGGCGTGCTGCGGGGCCCGTCGCCGCTTGCGGCGGCCCGGGGCTCGCGGCCCTCGGGTGCCGCCCCGGGCGCCTCTCCGCGCGACCGGCTTTCGGGCAACCTGTCGGACCAGCTATCTGGATCGTGACGGCCCATTTCGGCCCTCCTTATCGTGCTTGCCGCGTCTGATTTTTCGGCCCGAGGCTGTGGCCGCCGTGCTGGTGGCCACCGCGCCCCTGCGCAAATGCGCGGAGAGGCCGTGCAGGTCCGAGGCATGGCGGATGAAGAACTCGTCGATCGCCTCGGTGAACAGGCTCTGCAGCGTGCAGTTTCGTTGGGCCGCCACCAGCTTCAGGCGCGTCGCGCGGTCCTCGTCCAGGCGCAACGACACGCGGACGCGCTGCTGCGCCACCTGACCGGGCCGAGGCTCGGCGCCGGCCACCGGTGCTGTTCCGGGTGCCGTTTCGGGCGCGACCCAGTCGGCCAGCGTGCTGTGGGCCGGGGCCGGGGCCGGTCGCAACTGCGGCCGTGTGGTTTCGGCCGCCGCCGACGGGGCGTCCGGGGCGTTCGGCCCGCCCGGTGCGACCGGTGCGCCCAGGGGGAACCCGACCATGTTGGCGCGGGTCTCGGGTCCGGCGCTGGGGGCGGCCGTGCCCTTGCGGCTGAGCAACTCGGACGACAGGCGGGCGGGGGTCCTGGAACTCATGCCGTCTCCTTCGCCCGGTCGCCGTAGTCGGCGAGCACGCGGCCTTGCGTCGACAGGTCCGCAAAGCCGCGCGCGCCATTTTCGCGCGTGCACCGCTCCAGGCGGTCATCCAGGTACTCCCAGAGTCCGGTGATCTCCTCGACCGAGCGCCGGTTTCCCGCCAACTCCATGACGGTCCGGCCGTCGATCATGCTGGCGGCGTATTCGGTGCGATGATGGATGGTGACCGGCGCCACGGTGCCGTGCTGGGACAGGGCGATGGCGGCTTCGGCGGTGATGCGCGCGCGCGGCGTCGCACCGTTGAGCACGAAGACCAGCGGCTTGCCCAGGTTCTCGACCAGATCCACGGTGGCGCCGGCGGCGCGCAGATCGTGGGGGCTCGGCCGGGTCGGGACCACGACCAGGTCGCAGACCCGAATCACTTGCTCGATGGTGGCGGTAATCGCCGGCGGCGTGTCGAACACCAGGAGATTGATGCCGATGGCGCGCATTTTCTCCAGGTCCTGGGAAAGCCGCGAGATGAAGGTCTGGGCGAAGACCGGCGTCGCGGTCCGGCGCGCGTTCCACCAGTCGGAGAGGCTGCCTTGAGGGTCGGTGTCGATGATCGCGACGGGACCCGCCCCGGCGCGTTCGGCCTGCACGGCGATATGACCGGCAAGGGTCGTCTTACCGGACCCGCCCTTCTGGGACGCGAAGGCCATTACCCGCATCTGCCAAAGCTCCTGCCTGGCGTTACACA
>Ga0114948_10000415_pt1 | contig 16901 bp, 19 predicted proteins | sample CR04metaG_FD_83877 | JGI IMG/M metagenome (GOLD analysis project Ga0114948, IMG submission 83877) | Deep subsurface microbial communities from Mariana Trench to uncover new lineages of life (NeLLi) - CR04 metaG | ecosystem: Environmental > Aquatic > Marine > Ocean trench > Sediment | place...
CCTGAACCTGGCGCTGCGGGCATACGGCAACGCCAGCCCCAGCGTCGAGAACAACTGTACCGACTCGGCGTTGCTCGTAGGTTTCGGCGCGCAGAGTCGGGCGCCCATCCGTCGGGCTATCTCGGGTTTGCGACCCCGGGGGCAGACGCCCATCGCCTATGCGCTTCGCCAGGCCGCGGGTGACTTCGCTGGGCTCGACAGCGAGCGAGCGTTGGTGTTGGTGACCGACGGTATCGAAAGCTGCGGCGGGAATCCGGTTGCGGCGGCTCGCGAGCTTCGCGAGCAGGGCATTATGATTCACGTAATCGGCTTCGGCATGAACAATGCAGCGGATGAGGACGGCGCCAGCCTCCGGGCGATCGCCGAGGCATCCGGTGGCCTCTATCTGTCGGCGAACAGCGCCGCGGAGCTCAGAAGGGCCCTCGAAGTGACCGTTGGGACGCGTTTTCGTGTGTGGCGAGAAGACACCGTGGTCGCCCGGAGCGTCCTCGGTTCCAACGACCCGATGTTCCTCCCGATGGGCGACTACCGGGTTGAGCTCGACAGCGTGCCGCCCCACGAGGTGCAGATCAGCCTGGCGGCAAGCGAAGAACTGATGTTGACGCTGGAGAAAGAACGCGGAGTGGTCACTCATTCCGTGCGCCGTGCTCGACTTGAGCCCACATCCTGTGAAGACGCCATTGCGACCATGGAGCGTTCGCGGAACGGTCAGCTGACGTCGGCGACAGCGGCGCCGCCTCTGGAGATCGCCCCGATAATCGATTTTTGAGCTGATAACATGGGTTGCCCAGCGCAACCCACGTGCGGTTTTGGCACGTCCGTGGGCTAAGAGTAGCAAACCACCGCCCAGGATCGCTCCGCTACAACACCATTTTCTCGGTGACACGTTCCACGAGCGCGCGGTGTTGATCAATGAGCGCAAGACGATCTCGGGTCGACTCGGAATCCGAGCGTGCCCACTGCCGCAGTCGTGACCAGTAGTCGGGGGTTTGGCGCAGGAAGTCCATGGTCCAGCCCAGTGCGTCACGTTCTTGTTCGCGCACGGCGAACCAGCGGATGTGCTCTTCATAGTCGCCGAGCAGGAAGTAGGCGCGGTCTATGTGGGCAGCGCGGACGTGCTCGACATGGCGGTTACTCACCCACCGGTCCACCAACGTTTGAAACGGTTCCGGATCGCCTCGCTCCAGCGCGATCCAGGGGGCGCCCCAGTCGGGAACCGCACTCGAGTTTTCTGCCTCTGCCAGGATCGCTGCTGCTCGGTCGAGATTCTGGTCCGTGGTGAGGTAGTGAAGCAGGATCTGGGAAAGCGTCATGGCGTTATCCGGCGCAATGGCCAGGGCCTCTTCGTATTTCTGATTGGCTGCGTCCGTTTGCCCAAGCCTGGCGAGAAATCGCGCGGTGACGACCTTCGGGAAGCTCAAGCCCGGGCTGACCTCTTCTGTCTCCCGACTGAGTTCGAGCCCTTCTTCGTAGAGTCCTGCGTTGAGCAGCGTGTCCTGCTGCCAGTTCATGCGTGCTTCGGCCGAGGCGCCCAGGCGAGCGCCTTCGCGACACGCCGCCAGGGCACGAGGAAAGTCGAGATCCAGCCGGTCATACAGGAACCCGCGAATCAGATGCGGTACGGCTAGCGTCGCGTCCAACGCCAGTGCACGCTCGGCGGCCTCCCTCGATTCGAGGAAGTATCCCTTGCTGGGGGCATAGCCGACCTCGGCAAATACCGCCAGGTTCTCAGCCATCACGGCATGCGCGAGCGCGTAGTGAGGATCGAGTTCCAGGGCCCGTTCAATGAGGGGCATGCTCTTGCGCGGGTCGCCCGTCTCCAAGACCCGGAACCACGCCTGCTGAAGCAGGTTGTAGGCCGCGACGTGTTCGGTGGGTGGCGTGTAGGTGGGTTGCGACGCGGCGTTGCTTACAGACGCCGGCAGCGCATGATGAATTCCGATCGAGATTTCGTCGTAGAGCGCGAATATCTCGTCGATTCGATCCAAGCTCCGCTCGTAGGTTTCGTTCCAGACTTCGGCGCCATCAGAGGTGTCCACCAGATGCACGCGGATACGCGCCTGGCCACCGCTTCGTTCGACGCTCCCCTCAACGATGTAGTCTGCGGTCAGTTTTCTGCCGATCTCGCGGGTGTCGAGCGGCGAGCCCTTGTAAACGAACGACGCCGTCATGGAGATGACGCTCAGTCCATCGAACCGTGTGAGGATGTTCCAGACTTCACGCGAGATCCCGTCGCTGAAGTATTCTCGGTCGCGATCGCCGGTCAGGTTGGCAAACGGCAGAATGGCGAGTTTGGGAATCGCTTCAGGCCGGAATGGAACGCTCGCCGATGGCTCGGGCGCCAGGTTCATCGTCATAGCGAGCGCCTGGTCGAGCTTGTATTCGTAATCAGATTGCGCGTGCTCATATTTGAGCACCGCCTGGCGGTGGCTCAAGGTGAGTTGCAGTGCGGGGGGTACCTCCGTGGGTTGCAGGTGCACCACCAGGATCCTGCGGCGTTGATCCAGGGCAAAATTCACTTCCTGACGGCAGTGCTCGCTGTGGACCGATTGTGGCGTGACGAAATACAGAAAGACCGAGCAGCGTTGAATGTTCTCGGCCAAGGCCTCAGACCACTCGGTTCCTGGCGCAATGCCTTCGTCGTACCAGACGTTGAACCCCGACTCATGGAGGCGCGTAAGCTCCGGATACACCAGGGATGAATCAGCATGTGAGTAGCAGACGAAGATGAAGGGCTCCGTGCCTTCATAGGCTGGAAACGGTCGCTCCAACAGACGTCCCCCAGGGAATGTTCAATGAGTCTCTCTCTGGACAGTGGCCAGATCAACCGCAATGTGGGGCGCGCATCAGGGGCCCGTCAGCTCAGATCGAACCCCGCATAACCGGCGGCTGCCGAAGCCTCACACTCTTCCAGGTAGGCCTGGGGCGCAGTGTGATAGAGCATCTCCCGGCGTTTACCAGGGATGTTGGCGCCCATGTACCAGGAGTTGGCCCGTGGGAAGAGGGTGCCTTCCGCAAGTTCCGCGATGTGTGCGGCCCAGCCGGCTGCGGCCTCGTCCGTGGCCTCGATCCGGGAGTGATTGTGATCCCGCAGATACGACAGGCACTCGACCACCCAGTCTCCCTGAAGCTCAGCACAGGTCGGCCCGTTGCAGAACGCCGTGGGGCTTTGCGGGCCATACAGCATCAGCAGATTGGGCATATGCGGTATGGCGTAGCCAAGATGGGTCCTGACACCGTCTGACCACACATCACCCAGGCGTTTGCCGCCGCTGCCGATTAAATTGATCTGCGTGAAGCTTCCGGTGCTGGCGTCGAATCCTGTTGCCAGCACCAGGATGTCGAACTCGTGGGCACCTGCCGAGGTCTCAAGTCCCGTGGGCGTGATCCTCTGAATTGGTGACTCACGCAGATCCACGAGATCGACATTCGTCTGATTGAATATGTCGAAGAAATTCTGTTCCAGCGAAGGCCTTTTGGTGCCAAACGGATGCACCGGTTTCATCGGCGCCAGTTGTTCCTGTAACCGCGGATCGTTCAATCTCGCCCGGGTCTTGTCGCGCCAGAACTCATAGGCCAGAAGGTTCGACTCCTCATCGGACAGAATATCGCTGAACGTGCCGAACCAGAACTGAAAGCCGCCTTTTTGCCATGCGGCTTCGAAGATTGCCTCGCGCACTTCTTCCGAAACTTCCTTTGCCGAGCGCTCATCGGCAACGACGTCGAACAAGGTGGAACTGGACACGGCCCGCTGCCTGAACACGGCAGGATAGGATGGCTTCCGACTTTGTTGTGTCTCTGCGTCGAGCTTACGTTGCTGCATAGGCAGCGCCATCTGTGGCGTGCGCTGAAAAACCGTCAGCTGTGATGCAACCGCTGCTGCCTCCTGCGCGACCTGAACGCCGCTGGCGCCGGTGCCGATGATGCCCACCCGCTTGCCGCTCATATCCAGCCCTTCCTGAGGCCAGTGTGCGGTGTGGTGACAGGTTCCAGCAAACGACTCGAGACCCTTGAATTCGGGAATGTAAGGTTTGGCGGCAAAACCCATGCAGGCAATGAGGAAGCGTGTGCGGGTCTGCTTACCGTCCGTGGTGTGGACGATCCATTGATTGTTCCGTTCATCGAACTCGGCGCCACTGACCCAGGTGTTGAACTGGATGTCCCTGGACAGATCGAGCTTTTTGTCTACGTGGGCAAAGTATTGGCGCAGTTCATCCCAGCCGGGATATCGTTCAGACCAGGTCCAATCCTCCCAGACCTCCTTGATCGAAAATTCATAGTTCGGCACATGCGAATCTACCCGCGCGCCGGGATAGCAGTTCCAGTACCAGATACCGCCAAGGCTTGCTCCTGCCTCAAAGATTTTGACCGAGAATCCTTTCTCACGCAGCCGGTGGAGTTGATAGACCCCGCTGAACCCCGCGCCGATGATCAGCGCATCGAGCACCTCGGCGGTTTGCGCGTCTGCCGATACAGCCTCGGACATTCCATTCTCCCCTTTGAGTGCACCTTGAGATCAATTATTGACCGCTGCAGGCGCGAAGGTCGATTCAAGGATTCGCTTGCATGAATTCAATCACGATCGCGGCCAACTCCTCGCCCACGTCATCCTGCAGGAAATGACCCCCGCCTTTGATGATGGTGTGCTTCTGTCCCGCCGCACCCGGCACGGTCTCGATCAGGCGTTTTTCACCGCCTCTGGTGACCGGGTCCGAGTCACTGAACGCCGTGAGGAACGGTTTGTCGAATTCGGCAAAGAAAGCCCAAGCGGCCCGGTTGGCGGGGATCGCCGGGTTGTCCGGGATGATCGGCACCAGCGATGGGAACTGTCGGGCGCCCTGCATGTACTCCTCTGAAGGAAACGGCGCTGCGTAGGCGGCAAACTCTTCGTCCGAGCAGTTATTGAGTGACATCCTCACCAACAACCCTGGATTGAAGTCTTCGAAGGCATCGCAATGTCGTACCCAGTACATGAACGGCGGGCGGTCTTCCATAGGCCCCGACAATTTGGCCGCCATCTCCATCGGTGGCAGCGCCGGTGTAGCCGCCATCAGCTCGTGCAACTTTGGCGCCATCTCGTCCGGAATGTCTTTGGCATCCGGCAGGCCGGTGTTGGCGGCCACCACGCGCGCAAAACGCGCAGGATTCTCAGCGACCAGCCGTAGCCCGATCAGTCCACCCCAATCCTGCCCCACCAGGGTGATGTCCGTCAGATCCAACGCCTCGATCAATCCTTTGACCCAGTGCACGTGATTGGCGTAGGTGTAGCTACTGCGATCCGTGGGTTTGTCCGATTTGCCGAAGCCGACGAGATCCGGTGCAATCACCCGGTAACCTGCGCCAGTCAGGAGCGGGATCATCTTACGATACAGGTACGACCAGGTGGGTTGGCCATGCATGCACAGGAGCACTTCGCCTTGCCCCTCATCCAGATAGTGCATGCGCAGGGTGGCGCCCTGGCCGTCGTCCACGTCGATGTAGTTGGGGGCGAAGGGATAATCAGGTAGATTTTCGAATCTCTGATCAGGCGTTCGGACGATGTCCATCGGCGAATCTCCAGCTAATGGTCTGACGGTTCGGCCATTCGAACGGCCAGGGGGCTTCCCGTTACTCAAGCTTGCTGAGCCCGATGATACACACGATCATACCGAGCGAATCCAGTGGACCACAGGAAGACAGAGACATGCAGGTAAACAACAGCGTCTACCCGAACGACGCACAGATCCAGGGCTTTGCCGAAGCGGGGCCCGAGGGTCCGATCTACATGATCAATCTCCTGAAATTCAAGGAGAAAGCTGAATATCCGGACGGGCGCGAGTCGGATCTGACCGGCGCGCAGGCTTACGCGATCTATGGCGAGGCGGTTTCGAAGCTGCTGACTGAATTCGGCGGTGCGCCGATGTTCAGCGCCGATGTCGAACGCCTCATGCTCGGCGAGGTGGAGGAACTCTGGGACAAGATTGCTATTGCCATGTACCCGTCGCGGGGCGCGATGATGGAAATGATGCAGTCCCCGAAGATGCAGGAGATCGGTATCCACCGCGCGGCCGGCCTGGCGGGCCAGCTCAATATCGAAACCGCTGATGCGCGGGGCGAGTGGCCTGGTCGCACCGCGTTCTAGGCCGGTTAATTCGCGGTACACATCTTATGGCGAATGGCCAACTCATCTTTAACCACCCTTGGGGCCCCGTATGAATTGTTGCTGCCCACATTCGAATTCAGCCAATCGTTTCTTTTCTTTTTTCGCCCGCAGGTACCGCAAGCGTTTCGAAAAGAAGGGGTTCGAACCCTCCCAGCAACAGCTGATGGAAGGGCTGGAACAGGCCGGCTATAGCGACGCGACGATTCTTGAAATCGGCAGCGGCGTTGGGCATCTTCACCAGACCCTGCTGGAGCAAGGTGCCGCCTCTGCTGTCGGTATCGACCTGGCGTCCAGGATGATTGAAGAAGCGCGCCGCTGGGCAGGCGAACGCAATCTTTCGGACAGGACTGACTACGTCCAGGGTGATTTCATGGAGATCAAGGATTCTCTCCACGATGCTGACGTCACGGTATTGGACAAGGTGGTCTGCTGCTATCCCGATGCGGACGGGCTGGTGCATGCGTCGCTGAGCAAGACCAGCCGCGTTTACGCCCTGACGTACCCGCGCGACCGCTGGTATGTTCGCCTCATGATGGGCCTTGCGGCGTTAATGATGATAATCATCCGGTCGGACTTTCGGCCATACATGCACGCGCCAGAACGCATCGAGAACTGGATCGTCGAGTCTGGTTTCAACAAGCTGTATCAGAACAACAACCTGGTGTGGTTGACTCAGGTATACGTGAAGCCGTCGATCTAACTCTGTCCCTGAGCTTTTCGAAGCGAAGAACAGAACGGGGCCGTTGCATATGAACAGGTATTCGGTGTCTTCCAGTGCCGTGGTTTCACCATGCAGCATGCCGTTTGGCTCGTACACATAGTCGCCGGCATTGAGCACGCCGTCGCGGACTTGCAACTTGCCGCTCAAGATGAACGTGTGGGAGCCGCTCAGGTGCTTGTGGGGCGCAAATCACCTTTCACCGATTATCATGTCTCGCAGCCCTGTCGAAGACAATATCTCGACCCAATACCCATCCGGATCCCGGATGAATGCCAGCCCCTTCATGTTGCCGTCATCCGGACGTTTGACATACTCGACTCCGAGCGTATCGAAGCGTTCGCAAGCCGCGTAGACGTCCGGTACGGATATGCCGATGTGGCCGAAGCCGCGTGGCTCAGAGTTGCCGTCGTGGTATGCGAACGCACTGTCTGATTCGGTCCCGTAGTTGTGGGTGAGCTCGAGTAGGGCCGGTTGCTCAAACACCCACTTGGCACGCGCCGAAGGATCTTCCGGTATTTCTTCGCTCGGATAGCCCACGAAATAGAGACAGAATTCCATTTCGGGAAAGTCGAACGTGTCCAGCAGCGTCATACCCAGAACATCCTGGTAGAACGGCAGGGACTTCGTTGGATCCTTGATGCGCAACATTGTCTGATTCATCACGAAATCTTGCGTCTCGGACATTACTTAGGTCTCTCCTTGCTGGTTGGATCTGATTTCGTAGACCCGAATGCTCGCAATGAATGGATTGTCCTGAGCGATTTTTTCTGCATCGTCAAGGCTCTCGGCGTTGATGATCGAGTAGCTGGTGATGGATTCCATCCCCATGGGTAGGTGCTTGGTTCCGCTGTGCGAGATTTCCCGCGCAGCGGCGAACCCCCCGTGCTCCACGGTCTTGTCTGCGACCGCTTCAAACCATTTGCCCCAGGCCTCCATAATCTCCGGGGTCGGCGTTTCGAATCCGTAATGCAGCAGCATGAATCGTTTCATTTCGCTCTCCTCGTACTGACGGTCGCTGGGCGGGCGACTAATCAAGCTTCATGAAGGGGTCACTGTTGATGAGGCCCTTGAAGGAGTCTCTGTGCATGTGGTGGGTAACATAGCGCGTGATGCTCGGATGACTCTCAGCGGGTAGCGCTTCGCCGGAGTACATCATCTGAATGAACTGACACGTAATGGCGATGTCGGCGATGCTGAAATCATCTCCCAGCAGGTAGGTTCTGTCTTCGATTTCAGATTCGAGGTAATCGAAAATCGGTGGTTGCACGTCGGTGATTATTCGCTGGATCACGGCTTCATCGGGTTCCTGCTTCATCATCTTTACTGCAACGCGGTTAAAGAACAGCGCCGCCGTTGCTTTCGGTAGTTCGTTGTCGGCCCAGTCTTCGTACCAGAGCGCACGGCCGTAATCCGCTGGATCCGTTGGGTAGACGGGATGATCCGGGTATCGTTTCTCGAGATAGCCGCAAATGGCGGAAGAGTCGGGAATCGCAAGCTCACCATCGGTCATGGCCGGAATCTTCCCCAACGGCGAGATTTTCAGGTGTGACTCAGGCGCTGGGAACGGGGTGACCGGATTGAGTTCGTAATCCACACCCTTCTCGATGAGGCAAACCAGTGTTTTACGGACGAATGGTGAGATCGGGGAACCATGGATGGTGATCATAAGATGCTCCGAATTTCAGGTAAGTGTCAGGCGAGCGCAGCCTAGTGCATTTGAATCGCGACCTGAAACGCTGGCCGTGCCTCGATCTGGCTCACGTAGGCCTTCAGATTCACCATTTCGTCGGATACGCAACCGAGTCGATTACTCATGTAGCACGCATGACCCAACATGATATCCGCGCCCGAGAACTCGCCGGTGAGGTAATCCTTTCCATCAAGCGCTGCATCGACCGGCGCCAAGGCCTTGGTCAGCAAACGCTGTGCTTGACCAAGCGCGGTTTCGTCTCGGCGCTCAGGCGGCAACAACACGGTTTGCACCACAATGGTGTTAACGGGCGGCATCACCATGCCCTCACAATAGTGGAACCACTGTAGATATTCTGGATACTGCGCAGACTCGACCGCAGGCTTGAGGCCACCATTTTTGTGACGTTCCAGAACGTACTCAACAATTGCACCAGACTCATAGATGCTCACATCACCATCTTCAAGAACGGGTACGCGGCCGAGCGGATGACGGGCGCGATGCTCATCTGACTTTAGATCCTTTGGATGAAAGGCCATCTTGTTGATCTCATGAGGCAACCCAAGTTCTTCGAGTAACCAGACGATCCGGCCTGCGCGCGAATTGGGCGCAAAGTGTAGTTTCAGCATGTGTCTTTCCTCTATTTAGCGCATTCCGACCAGATCAACCGCAATGTTCGTCGTGACAGCCGCAGCAGGGCGGCTGCGAGGAGCCGCCCTGCGTTGCGCTCACGCTAAGCGGGATCGGCCACCCAGCTACCGTGAAATCCAGCGGGCACACGCGTGGGCAAGTGAACGCGTGCGACGGGGTCACTTGCGAGATTGCTCGCGTCGATGATGACAAGTTCGCTCTTGTTCTCGGCGGGGTCGTAGACAAAGCTCATCAGATAGCCGTCGTCTTCGGCCGATGCGCCAGCGGCAGGGACAAAGACCGGTTCTCCTCCCACACGCCCGTTCTTCAACTCGTGAGCTTCCGATGTGCCTGATTGCATGTCGTACTTGCGGAACGCAACGGCCACCGGCAGGCCCGAACCAAATTCCGCCAGGTAGCCGTAGCGGTGTTTCAGTCCCACCACTGCGTCCGGCACGCGCGGAAAATCCACGGCCCTGTCGTCGATCTGGCTTTCACTCACCGTGCCCGTGTTCTGGTGGATGGTCCAGCGATGCAACACGGGCGGTACGTCCGCAACCCCTGGCTTCATCGAGTGCGCCATGCGGGATACATCAATCACAATGTCGTCGCCGTCTTCATAAGCGTTCAAAGGATGGTAGACGTAGCAGGGATCGATGTCGTACCACACCACATCCTTGTTGGACCCGTTACGCGGCATCACACCCAACCGCGCGCCGTATTCGTCACTCCACTGGATAGGCAGGCCGGCGTTCGCGGCGTTCTCGAAATTCCAAACCAGTGGTAGATCCATAAAGATCACGTAGTTACGAGTAATGTTGAAGTCGTGCACCATGGTGGCGCCCTTTACTTCTATTTGCTCGCTTTGCACCAACTCGCCGGCGGCAGACGCGCGGTGGTAGGTCAGATAGGGCGGCGTCATACCGTAGGCAAAGAAAAGAAGCTCGCCTGTTTCCGGGCAGACTTTTGGATGCGCCGTCATACCGGTTTCGAGCTTGCCGTTGTAATTGTAAGCGCCAATGGTTTCCAGGTCCGACGACAGTTCAAACGGCCAGTGACCTTCTTCCAATGCCAGGATCTTTCCCGCATGACTAACAATGTGGGTGTTGGCGAGAGATTTTGAACGATCGTCCAGTACGCTCATGGGATCCGCGCCCGGGTCTGCCAGCAAGGGCGTGCGCACGTACCGATTGCGGTACCAGTTGGCCTTGCCGTTGTTGAGCTCGACCCCGTGAATCATGCCGTTGCCCAAAAACCAATGCGCAGTTTCGCCTGTTTGTGGGTTGGCGCCATTGCGCAGGTAACGGCCGTTGAGCTCGGGAGGAATGCTGCCGGTAACCTCGAGCTTCGTTTCCGTTACTTCGTCATAGGTCGGGGCAAAATTGCCGGAAAGCCAAAATGGTTTTTCGCTGATGGCTGCTTCGCTCATAGGTCTTTTCCTTGTTTGTCTGCCTGGGAACCAGGCTGCGGTTGGTGAGGTGTTGCGGGGGCGAGCATTGCTTTCATGCAGTTGATCGCCTCCACGATGTAATCTTCTTTGCGCGCAGGATCACCCTGATTGCGCCAGGCTTTGTAGGCTGCATCGACCACCGCAAATTGCAGTTGGGCCATGACTTCTGCGTTGCCGCGCCGGATCTGGCCGTGCGCCATGCCGCGCTCAAGATTCTCTTGTATGGCACGGACAAGAATGTCGCTTTGCGCTGTGACACCCAGCTCAGCGAGTTCCGGGCCGGCCTTCATCAGCATTCGATAGAGCGCGGGATTGGACTCGGCGAAGTCGAAGGCACTTCGCACGATCGTTTCTTCGGTCATTTGTGCGGGATCTGCGGGCATTGTGGCCGCTGACGCTGCGCGCGCGTAGTCCTCGGCCAGCCGCACGAACAGCCCTTTCTTCGATCCGAAATGATGAAACAGAATGCCTTCGGATACGCCCGCACGGTTGGCGATCCGGAGCGTGGAGGTTTCATCGAACCCATGTTCCGCAAACAGCTCCCGCGCGGCACACAGCAAAAGCTCCCGCTTTTGCTCTGGCGCACGTCGGTAGGTGCGGTCAGGGTGTTGTTTTGTTGTTGCTGGTGACATTATTGAGTGACACTTTATAAAGTGTCACTCAATAAGTAAAGGAATAACGAGGCAGCAGCTCCGGGCACTGGAATTGCGTGCGTCCAGGTGTATCGAACCCCGGACTAATCGTGCGTTGCCCACGGCACCGGCACCCGGTGCTTGACGAAAATCAGCACGACGAAGAGCGCCACCTCGTTGATCACGAAGAACCAATCGTCGATCCCCCCGAAGCCCCAGACCAGCGTCTGCACGGCGCTCACCCAGAAAAAGTCGTAGAGCTGATCGCGGCAGATCGCGCAGAGAGGCATACCGAGCCATCGGATGTGTGTTTGCATAAAGCAGAACCAGCAACGCGTCATGTCGGTGTTTCTCAAATCTTCAACGAAGGGAACTATTGCAGGCGCCGATGCGACAGTCGAATATCACAATGCTTGAGCGGACGAGGCAGAGGCAATGGACAAAAAGGAATTCTACGCAGATGCACGCCGCGACTTGAACGGACCGTTGGCCGGCATCACGGTGATCGAGGCTACCACTACCTGGGCAGGACCGATGGCAGCCTGCGTACTCGCCGACTTTGGCGCCGATGTGATCAAGGTTGAGCAGCCGGAGGGTGAGGTGATGCGCCGTGTGCCGCCGGCCGTCCCCGACAGCACGCTGACGGTTCCCTACGAAACCGTCAATCGCAACAAGCAGAGCTTGTCCTTGCGGCTCAGCAAACCGGAAGGCGCGGAGATCTTCCTCGCGCTAGCCAAGAACGCAGACATCGTCATTGAGAACTTCCGCCCTGGGACAATGGCCGGTTGGGGCGTCGGCTACCAGGAGGTCAAAGCGGCGAATCCCGCGATCGTCTACGTCTCCATCAGCGGGTACGGCCAGTTTGGGCCGCTGTCGGACCGCGTGGGGTATGACCCTATGGCACAACACTATGTCGGTTGGGCTTCACTGAACGGTGAACCCGACGGTGATCCGGTAAAAGCACCCACCTACCTGGGCGACGACACCGCAGGGCTTCACGGTGCGCTCGGCGCGCTGGCGGCGTTGCGGCACGCGCAACACACCGGTGAGGGCCAACACGTCGATATCGCCCTGGTCGACGGTTTGCTTTTTCAGAGCAATGGGTTCCTGACCGCGGGCGCGCTGGACCTGCCGCTCGAGCGATGGGGCAGTCAGTTCCCTATCGCCGCGCCGGCAGGTCCAGCGCGCCCGCGAAAGACGGCTGGGTGTACGCGGGGGTGCTGCTGGATACCCATTGGGCTCGCCTGGCGGATATTCTCGGACGCCCGGAACTCGCTGATGACAAGCGTTACAACAATCTAGCCGGGCGCGTCAGCAGCAGGGACACGTTGGACGGGCTTCTGGCCGACTGGTGCGTCCAGCACACCCGTGCGGAAATCGATGCGAGTTTCGCTGCCGCCGGTATCCCGGCAACCCCGGTGAACTCATACCATGAGGCCGCCAGGGAGGAGCACGTTCTTGCCAGGGACATGTTGCAGACGACCGAGCTGTCGGACGGCCAGCAGGTACCGCTGACGGGCCCGGCGGCGAAGTTCTCGCGCACGCCGACGACCATTCGCTCATCGGCTCGACCGGTTGGCGCCGACAACGAGGCACTGCTCGGCTCCCTGGGTTATTCAGCCGAGGACCTCGCCGAACTGCGCGACAAGGGTGTCATCTGAGACAGCAATCGAAGAAAGAGATCGGGGGCGGATGATGAGTGAGTTTAAGGGCAAGGTGGTTATCGTTACCGGTGCCGGTGGCGGAATCGGCAGGCAGCATGCGCTGGCGTTTGCAAAACGTGGTGCCAGGGTTGTTGTCAATGATTTGGGAGGCAGCGTTGATGGCCGGGGGGCAGGAAATTCAGCGGACCAGGTGGTGGAGGAGATTCGCGCAGCCGGGGGTGCCGCCGTCGCTAACCATGGCTCAGTGGCTGACAAAGAACAGGCCAAGTCCATGGTCGATCAGGCCGTTGCGGAGTATGGAACGCTCGATATCCTGGTGAACAATGCGGGTATTTTGAGGAATCGTACGTTCAAGAACACGCCGCTTGAAGATCTTGATCTCGTCATTCAGGTCCATTTGCTGGGAACCAGTTATGTCACCCATGCGGCGTGGCCGGTCATGTACGACAAAAACTACGGACGCATCGTTCTGACCAGCAGTGTCTCCGGCATATTTGGTGCGTTTGGACAAAGTGCCTACGCGGCCGCAAAAATGGGCATGCTGGGCCTGATGAACGTTCTGGCACTGGAGGGTAGGAGCCACAATATTCGCATCAATTGCCTTTCGCCGGGAGCCGATACGCGCATGTTGGCACTTATGGACGGCGTCGACGCAGAAAACCCGCGGGAGGCCATGCATCCGCGTCTGGTCAGCGCAGCGGCTTTGCTTTTGGCGAGTGAGGATGCACCGACCGGTCTCGTTGTCCATGCGCTCGGCAATCAGTATTTCAGATCGGAAATTATTCGCAATCCCGGCGTGACACTGGCACTGGACGCAAGTTATGAGGATCTTCTCGAGCACAAGGAGGAACTTCTGGATATGTCAGAATTCCAGGACGAGGACGAAATGCTGAAGTTTATAGCCGACATAATGGGGTTAACGGAGCAAAAAGATGTTGCAGCAGGCGAACGATTTTCGTGAGGAGAGCCAGGCTCTCTACGATCTCCTTGCAGACCTGGACGCCGATTCATTTGCTTGTGCCACCCAGTTCAAAGACTGGACCATCAACGATGTTATCGGTCACCTGCACGTGTGGAACGTTGCGGCAGACTTGTCGCTGACAGACGAGTCCGAGTTCACGCGTTTTCTCGAGCAGGTCAGTGCCGCAAATGGGCTGCGTGAATTCGAGCCGAACTGGCTGGGCGGGCTCGCGGGCCCGGACCTACTGGAGACCTGGCGGAACTTTTTCATCGAGATGTCTGAGCGGTTTGTGTCAGCGGATCCAAAACGCCGGTTGAAATGGGCGGGTCCCGACATGAGTGTTCGTTCGAGCATCACCGCACGACTCATGGAAACCTGGGCTCACGGTCAGGAAGTGTACGACTCGCTCGGGGTGGTGCGCGCCAACACGGATCGAATCAAAAATGTTGTCGTGCTGGGCATCAACACGTACGGCTGGACCTACCAGTGTCGCGGTCTGACGCCTCCCGAGAATAGACCCTTTGTTCGACTGACAGCCCCCTCTGGCGAAGTTTGGACCTGGAACGAAGAAGACGATCAGAACTACATTACCGGTTCCGCTGAAGGCTTCTGTCAGACCGTGACCCAGGTGCGCAACGTCGCAGACACGGATCTGGTAACTGTGGGTGATGTTGCCACCCAATGGATGTCTATGGCGCAGTGTTTTGCCGGTCCGCCGGAGACACCACCACCTCCTGGCAGCCGCACAACCACAAGCAAAGGCAGCGCCTGATTCTATTAGGCGCCGGCTGAGCACCGATCTGCGAAACTCAAGTAACTGGCGGGGCGCCAGCAATCTGAGCGACGCGCTCCGCTTCACGCCATACCCTGAGGAAATTCCCGCCCCATATCTTCTCGATATCCCGTTGGCTGTAGTCCCGTTTCAGGAGTCCAATGGTGACGTTCAGCGCCTCACTGGCATCCTCGAAGCCCGCGATGCCGCTTCCGTGATTGAAATCGGTTCCAATCCCGACGTGATCCACTCCGATGCGTTCGGCGATGTAGTCAACGTGATCGAGCATGTCATCGAGACTGCCGGGCCCCAACAATTCACTGACCGCGCTGACGAATATCTTTTGCGCTTCTGGATCGTCGATCTCCCAGTAAAGCTCGAACGGATACAGGTAGTCTTCTTCGACACCGGCGGTGCGCCGCGCGGCGCGAATATTGGCATCCAGTTCTGCATCCGAGGAGTCGAACAGATAGCCTCTGAACGGGGCAACATGGATGACCCCACCTGTTTCGCCGATTCGATCGATTTCTTCGTCCGATAGATTCCGACTCACGTTCGACAGCGCCTGTACGTTGGAGTGGCTGGCGATAACAGGCGCCGTGGAAATCTCCACAACCTGAAGCGCTGCTTGTCTCGACAGCTGCGTGATATCGACGATGCCTCCAAGCGCATTGATCCGCTCGATTGCGGCTACGCCTAGCGGGGACAGCCCGCCATGTTCCTCGTCGGGTTCGTGAGCCCCTATCTCACCGATGTAGAGAGGACGAGAAGAGTCTGCAAAGTCATTGTGTCCCATATGCGTCAGGGCGAACACGCGAACACCCCGCGCGTAGAACTCATCGAGCGCGGATACGTCCGTCCCGAGAATCAACGCATTCTGAAACCCGAGGATCAACGCCGATCTGCCATCTGCATGAGCTGCGACCAGATCATCGGCCGTAAGAGGGATCACGACGTTGTTCGCTGGATCTTCAGCCAATGCCACAACCGCCGCGATTTCCTCTTCCGCCGTTCGCCGTGCCGCTGCGTAGCCGTCCGTGGTTCTCGGACCCGGTCCCACGGCCGCCGCCATGACCACCGCAGCGACGCCTCCGGCCTGCATCTTTTCGGGCGCCACTCTCGATACACCATCCGGGCCTGCGTAGCGGGAAGGATTTCCGGGGATCTCGATGTCGGCATGTGCATCCAGGACTAGAGCGGATTCATGTACCGCTCGCGCACGATCCAGAAACGCCGACTCGTCGTCGTTCGGCTGCGATGACTCGGCTTGCTCGGCTGCTCGCTCTGAACACGACGAGAGCAGGGCAGTCAGCAGCGTTGCGAAGGTCAGCTTGGCCAGACGACGTGACTGAAATATATAGCCCACGAGTTGCGTTCCCTTCCTTTACAGACAACCCTCGATGTTATAACTCTCCGGGAAGGAAACCTAACAGGAACGGGACAGCATCATGAAATCACGAATCTCAATTCCTCTGGCCATGATCCTCCTCTGCACAGGTTGCGGACCCATCGGTCCCATGCCGGGGTTGGCCATCGGCGGCGAAGAACAGCCGGCCCCCGACGACTTCGCATTCGTCCAGGATCATGACCTCCTCACGGTCAGAACGTTGTTCGGTGGCTGGTTGCCACAGGTTCACTATATCTGGGGGGTTGGTGTCGACGACGCCGTCTATGCGGTGGCGGTGCCCGACGCGAGTTGGCGCGCCCGGCTGCATGACGATCCCGACGTCCTGCTGCGAGTCGGCGACCACTACTACAGCCTGACCGCCACCAAGGTGACCGATGCGCAGGAGATTCAGATGGCGTTCGATGCGTACATGGACAAGTACGGGCCACAACTCGAAGAGATAATCGGCCATCCCCCGACCCTCGAAGATGTGACCGACCTCGTCCGGTTCACCGCGCGCTAGCCTCGTACAGCACTGACCCCTTGAGCGCCCTTTGCGCGCCATAGGGGTTTGCATCGAGGTCGGTGCCCAGAGAAGGATCAGAGCGGAACTCGAGCTCGCGGTCCCGTGCAGACAGCGTCTTCCAGGACGACCGATTCCTGATTTTACCATTCGTCTCGTCGTTGAGATCGCCACCCGTGCCCGGCACCAGTAGCGGCATCCGTTCGCGCAAATGCTCAGGGAGACGTGCTCGCAAATTTTCATTTTCCGCCACGTGGGCATCGGCACTGATGAGCAAATGGCCATTCGCGCTCGACATGATTGGTTCCCCGTTGACCTCGGCCGGTACG
>Ga0114948_10000419_pt1 | contig 16871 bp, 16 predicted proteins | sample CR04metaG_FD_83877 | JGI IMG/M metagenome (GOLD analysis project Ga0114948, IMG submission 83877) | Deep subsurface microbial communities from Mariana Trench to uncover new lineages of life (NeLLi) - CR04 metaG | ecosystem: Environmental > Aquatic > Marine > Ocean trench > Sediment | place...
TAAAGTCAACTCGCTCTTGAAGATCCCCGATCTCGTGCCGCATACTGTCCAACTCTTCCAGCATGGAATCTTGGCTCTCCTGAAGAAACCGGATGCGGTCTTCGCCCCCGCCCCCACTTCCTGCCACTCCCCTGCCCCGAATCCGGTCCGCGATGGCGCGTCCAATCGGTGACATGGCCAAGAGGAAGGTCGCTCCGCCCCCAAAGATAAAAAAGATCGCGAGTTCTTCTTCCATTATTCAACTAGTCCGGGCGGGTGCATCACCCAGAATCCTGAGACGCCTTCTGTTCCTTTCCTTCTGTCAGTAGCCGCTCCGCAAAATCCACCCGTTCCTCGAGTTCCAACACCCTCGCGTGGACGTCTTCCAGGCCCTCCAGCCGGGAGCGAAGCTCCTCGACCTCGTGCAGGACTCGTTCGTCACCGCCACCGCGCGCCGCCTTCCATTTCCGCTCCAGGTGGCGATTGACAGACCGCATCAGGCCAAACCCGAGCGCCGTGACGCTGGCGATGCCCATGACCGCGAGCATGACGATTTCGTTGGGCACGACTACGGCTCTTTCACCGCGGCGTCGGATGGGCTCGCCCGCGCCAGCAACCGCTCGGCGAAATCGAGCCGGTCTTCCAATTCGTCTACCCGGTCGCTGCCATGCTCGAGGGCATCGAGGCGCGCGTGAAGTTCAGCGACTTCGGTCGTGAGTCTCGCATCCACCGGCCCCGATGTCTTCCGGTCGATAAGGTGGCGCACCGTCTTGAAGAATCCGATGCAGATGACCACACCGGTGATCATGCCGGCTATCGGAATGACGAGGTTGTTGATCAGAAACGGATCCAAAGCGCTACTCCCTAGGACGTCGAGCCGCCCTCATTACGCAGCCCCTGCTGTTTGGTGTCACCATGCAATCTCGAATTTCGTATTGAATTTACACGGCGGAGCGGCGGGCGCGCTATTTCGTCCGCCGGCTCCTCCCCTTGGAGCCGGTCAATCCCAAGGCCCGTCGCAGAAACTTCCCCGTGTACGACCGCTTTGACTTTGCTATCGTTTCGGGCGTACCGGCCGCGACCACGTGGCCACCCTTCTCACCACCCTCTGGGCCCAGGTCGATGACCCAATCGGCGGTCTTGATGACGTCGAGGTTGTGCTCGATCACCACTACCGTGTTGCCCTTGTCGACGAGGCGATGAAGCACGTTGAGCAGGAGCCGTACGTCCTCGAAGTGCAGCCCGGTGGTTGGCTCATCCAGGATATAGAGTGTGCGCCCGGTATCTCGCTTGCTTAACTCGGAAGAGAGCTTTACACGCTGCGCCTCTCCGCCCGAAAGAGTCGTGGCGCTCTGTCCAAGGTGGAGGTAACCCAAACCGACGTCGTTCAGAATCTCCAGCTTCGCACGGATGCGGGGCTGGCTCTCGAAGAACTCCAGGGCGTCGGCCACCGTCATGTCGAGGACGTCGGCAATCGACTTGCCGCGGTACCGAATGTCGAGCGTCTCGCGGTTGTAGCGCCGACCCCTGCAGATCTCGCACTGCACGTACACGTCGGGAAGAAAGTGCATTTCGATCTTGACCAGTCCGTCGCCCTGGCACGACTCGCAGCGCCCCCCCTTCACATTGAATGAGAACCTGCCCGGTCCATACCCACGAATCTTCGATGCCGCGAGCTGTGCGAACAGGTCCCGAATCGGCGTGAACAGTCCGGTATATGTGGCGGGATTCGAGCGCGGCGTCCTCCCGATCGGGCTCTGGTCAATATCGAGGACCTTGTCGAGCTGGTCGAGTCCGGCGACGCGGTCGTGTTGACCAGGCAGCGTCTTGCTGCGGTAGTAATGCCGCGCCAGGGCCGGATACAGCGTATCCGTGATCAAGGTGGACTTGCCAGACCCGGACACGCCCGTCACCGTCACGAAAAGGCCGAGCGGGATATCGACATCGAGATTCTTGAGATTGTGCTGGCGCGCGCCACAAATGCTGAGCCAGCGGTGTGGCCGGGCCTCGCGACGGGCTGACGGGACTGCAATACGGAGGTCCCCTCGCAGATACCGGGCGGTGAGAGAGGACTCGTGCTCGAGAACGTGTGCGAGGTCGCCGGACACGACGACCTCCCCACCGTCGCGGCCGGCCCGGGGCCCGAGATCGACGATGTAATCGGCAGTGCGGATGGTTTCTTCATCGTGCTCGACGACGATGACGGTGTTGCCAAGATCGCGAAGCCCGGTGAGGGTGCGCAGTAATCGAGCGTTGTCGCGTGGATGAAGGCCAATCGAGGGCTCGTCGAGGATGTAGAGGACCCCCACCAACCGGCTACCGATCTGCGTTGCGAGACGAATGCGCTGTCCTTCTCCTCCCGACAGAGACGACGCGCGCCGGCCGAGCGACAGATACCCCAACCCCACGTCGGTGAGAAATCGCAGTCGCTCGGTCACCTCCTTGAGAATCGGACCGGCGATCGCGGGGTCCAGTCCTCCATCCCGACTCCGACGGCCGCGCCCGCGAGTCTTCCCGGGATTGGCGTTCGGCGAAGACGGAGTGCGAAGGGGAATCTGCCGAAAGAAATCCAGGGCGTCCTCGACTGAATCCTCTAGCACCGATCCGATGCCCCGGCCGGCCACCTTCACGCTCAGGCTCTCGGGCTTGAGGCGCTGGCCGTCGCACGATGGACACGGTTGTTCCGCCATGTATTCCCCCATCTGCATCCGCACCGCGTCGGAGGTGGTTTCCTCGTAGCGACGGTTCACATTCATGAGAATCCCTTCCCATTCCGTCCGGTACTTTCCGCTGGAACGCCCACCGCCGTACTTGAATGAGAACGTCCTGCCACCGACGCCGTGCAGCAGCGCTTTCCGCGCCTTCTGAGAGTAGCTGCGCCACGGCTTCGCCGGATCGAAGTCGAATGCCTTGGCCAAGACCGGCAACACGTTGTTGCGCAGATAGGCCGACGGCTCTCCCCATGGCCGTACGACTCCTTCCAGGATCGAAATGGAGGGGTCGGCGAGGACAAGTTCGGCAACCACCACGCGCTGGATGCCGAGCCCGCCACACGTTTCGCACGCGCCAAACGGGGAGTTGAAGGAGAACTGGCGCGGCTCCAACTCCGCGAGGGAATACCCACATTTTGGACAGGCAAACTGCTCTGAAAACGTCACGGATCGGCCCTTACCGCCGGCCGTCTTGCCGTAGCGGACCACTTCCACCAAACCGTCAGCGGTGCGCAGTGCGGTCTCGACCGAGTCGTGCAGGCGCGTACGATCTTCCGACCGCACCACGAGGCGGTCGACGATGACACCGACGTCGTGCGCCTGGCGGCGGTTGAGTTTCGGAGGATGGGTGAGTTCGTAGAGTTGCCCGTCGACCCGCACCCGCACGAACCCCTGCTTCAGCGCACCATCGAACAACTCCCTGAACTCGCCTTTTCGCCCTCGAATGAGCGGCGCGACCACCTCGATTCGAGTACCTGAGGGCCAGTCCAAAATGGTGTCGGCGATTTGGGCCGGGCTTTGCCGAAGGATCGCTGCTCCATCCTTGGGGCAATGCGGCGTGCCGGCTCTCGCCCAGAGCAGGCGCAGGTAGTCGTAGATCTCCGTGACCGTCCCAACGGTCGACCGCGGATTATGCCCTCCCGCCTTCTGTTGGATCGAGATGGCCGGCGACAGCCCTTCGATGACGTCCACGTCCGGTTTTTCCATCAACCCCAGGAATTGCCGGGCGTACGCCGAGAGGGACTCGACGTATCGCCGCTGTCCCTCGGCGTAAATCGTGTCGAATGCGAGCGAGGATTTTCCGGAACCGGAGAGGCCGGTGATCACGGTGAGTCGATTCCGCGGTATCTCCACCGAGATGTTGCGGAGGTTGTGAACGCGTGCACCGCGAACGATCAAACGATCTTCTGGCATAGCCAGGAAAGCTAGACAGATGCCGGATCGGCGGTCAACTGCCCCGTCCGCTCGCCATTCTTGCGTTACGCCGAGGGGCGGCGTACCTTGGGGCCCCTAATTGTCGCTGACTCTCGAAATGGTTGGCCAGGCCGACACGACGAAGGAGGGAGCAAATTCCCAACCCGACTTCCCACCTGGTGGTGCTGACGACGCTGGGCGACGAGGCAACCGCAAAGACGTTTATCGAGGAGTTGGTCGAGGATCGTGTCGTCGCCTGTGGAACCATGGTGCGCGCGACGTCGATCTTCCGCTGGGAAGGCTCCGTGACCGGCGAGCGGGAAGTGTTGGTGCTTCTCAAGACGCGGCGAGCACGTTGGGCCGACCTCGAAGCCGCCGTCAAACGCCGACACCCCTACTCCGTGCCCGAACTGCTGGCGCTCCCGGTCGAGGCCGGATTGGACGCCTATCTCAACTGGGTCGATCAAGAAACCACCAACACGGGAACCGCACTGCCATGAATCGCACCACGCATCGTCGCCGCAACCGTCGTCGGAAGGTGGTCGAGAAGGCCGGTCACACGGGGCACGAGTCTTCGGCCTCCACCACCAAAGCCGGCCCCCACGGTGCCGAGCCTACCCTAAGGCCCATCGAGGTGATTGCCCGGCAAGATGCCGCGGGCAGGATCGAGTTACCTTTCGAGATCGCATCGGAGGATGACGTCTTGGTGGCTGAGGAAAAAACGAACGGCAATGGGACGGCCGATCCGGCCCGCCACGCCACCGACACGCCGGACCAAACCGCCAGGCGCGGAGGGAACACCACGCCGCGCAAGCTGGACGACGAGCCAACCGCCCAGGAACTCCTCTACAACGCGGCAAAAGAGGCGCACTCACAAGGCGAGGTCCGCCGCGCGATGGCGATCTATCGCGAGCTTCTGGCACTCAACCCCGGCCACGTCAAGGCACGAAACAACCTCGGACTACTGCTGGACAACACCGGGGACTCGGAAGAAGCACTGCAGCAGCTACAACTCTGCCTCAACACGGAGCCCGATAACCCTCAAGTCCTGGTAAATCGTGGCGGCGTGCTCGGGACGTTGGGCCGCTTCACAGAGGCGGAGGACGATTTGCGGCGCGCCTTGGAGCTGGACGCGACCAACGCGGAGGCGCACTTCAATCTGGGGCTGCTGATGTCGCGCCGCGGCCTGTGGCGGGACGCGCTCCCGCATCTGAGGCGGTCCATCGAATTGGATCTGGGTCGCGCCACGGCCTACCTCCATCTGGGAGACGCCCTGAACCACGTGGACGACCTCGACGGGGCCCTGCAGGCGTACCAGCGATCGGTAGAGTTGGTGCCGAACAACGCGAAGGCCTTCTACGGCCTGGGAATCATCTACGATCGGCTGCATCGGCCCGAGGAGGCCGGGCAAATGTACCGTCGCTCCCGCGAGCTCGCCGGCAGGTGATCCACGTCGTGGTCGACGACCTCGCGTTCGTTCAAGCGGACGCGGTCGTTCGACCGGCCACCGCTAGCTTGGAACCCGGCGCACCCACCCGCACCCAACTCGAGCAAGCAAGCGGGTCTCGCTTTGGCGAGCAGTCGACGATGCGGGCGCCACCGGCGGTCGGATCCGCCACCGATACCGCCGCGATCGTGTGCGACGTCGGCAAGACTCCCGTCCGGGGCTATACCTTCCCGTCCGACATCCGAATCGTCGTGCAAAGCCAAGATGACAAAGATGCGCTGGAGAGTCTGCTCCACATGGAGGAGCGATGAATCGGCAAACATGGGCGGTGATCATCCTCGTGGCTTGGCTGGGCACGATTGGGTGGCTGCTCGCCCGCGAATTGGGGCAGTCGAAAGGCCTGGCGTTGGCCGACGCGACGCGCGCCGTAGAACCCGGAGCGATGTATTACACGGTCTCGATGGGAGACGTGCAGATCGGATTCGCCTCCAACACGGTGGACACAGTGCCCGATGGTTTGGTGGTGGTGGACCTCATGCTCCTCGAGGTCCCGGCTCTCGGGACGATCCAGCGTACTGAGGTCCGGACGATCGCCCGCCTCACCAACGCGCTGCGATTACAGAGCTTCGAGGCTGGCATGACTAGCGCGGCCGGCCGCTTCGCCGCGCATGGAACCGTATCGGGCGATTCCATCTTGACGGTCGAACTCGAGAGCGCCGACAGCCGGCAAACCGTCCGGGTCCGTCTCCACGAGCCCATGGTCCTGCCGGCGTATATGCCGCTCCATGTGGCATTCGGAGGGGATCTCAAGGTTGGCAACACGTACTCGCTGCGGACGTTCGATCCGTTGTTGTTGCGACACAGCGACGTGTCGGTCCGCGTTGTGGACGACTCCATTCTGTTCGTTCCGGACAGCTCGGCGTTCGACTCGACCGCGATGAGATGGGTGGCTGCACGGTGGGATACGGTTCCGGCTTGGCGGATCGAACAGACCGTCGACGGCGTCTCGCTGGACTCGTGGATCGACGGATTTGGGAGGGTCGTGAGCGTGTCGTCCCCTATGGGGTTAAGAATAGAGCGCTCGGCGTTTGAGTTGGCGTTCCTCAATTTTCGAGACCGCGACCGAGCCGAATCCATAGCGAGCTTTGGCGCAGTGAACATCATCCGCCAAACGGCAATCGCGTCGCACGTTACTCTCGACGGGGACCGTGCTGAGTTTCGTGTCGTGCTGGGCGACCTGGACCCACGAGCGTTCGACTTGGTAGGAGGGCGACAGTCCATGTCCGGGGACACGTTGATCGTGCGAAGAGCACACGGCAGAGAGCCTGGATGCCGACTACCGCATCCCGTTGGGTGGGCGGCCCGACCTCAATCGCTACGTCGCACCGGAGCCATCAATACAGTCGTCCGACCCGCGAATTCAGGCACAGGCGCGCCAAATCATCGGTCGGCAGCGCGACCCGGAACGAGTCGCGCGACTGCTGTCCGATTGGGTATATCAAGAACTGGATAAGCGCGTCACGCTCACTGTGCCCAGCGCGGTGGAGATGTTACAGACTCGCCAGGGAGACTGCAACGAACATGCAATCCTGTTCGTAGCGCTGGCGAGAGCGGTTGGCCTGCCGGCGCGCACGGCGGCCGGACTGGCATACATAAACGGTAGCTTCTATTATCACGCGTGGTCCGAGGTGTACCTCGGCGAGTGGGTGGCCGTCGATCCGACGTTCGGGCAGTTTCCCGCCGACGCTTCGCATCTGCGATTCACCATCGGGGGACTGGCGCGTCAGATTGAGCTCATCCGGGTGATCGGACAGTTGTCGCTCAGCGTCGTTGGAGTTGGAGATTAATCGATGATCCGGGTGGAGGGTCTCACAAAACGGTACGGTAATTTCGTCGCGGTCGATAACATCGATCTGCATGTGTCCAAAGGGTCGATCTTCGGTTTTCTGGGCCCCAACGGCGCAGGCAAGACCACCACTCTCCGGATCATCGCCGGCATCATGCGGCCCACCAAGGGCCGCATCACGCTCGGCGGAGACGATGTGGTAGATAATCCGATGGCTGCCAAGCGGCGCCTTGGATTCATTCCCGACCGTCCATTCGTGTACGAGAAACTCACCGGCGCTGAGTTCCTCCGGTTTGTGGCAGCCCTGTATCAGCAGGACGGCGAGATAGTGGAGCGCCGCATCGACGAGCTGCTCGACGTTTTTGAGTTGACCCCGTGGAAAAACGAGTTGGTGGAGTCCTACAGTCACGGGATGCGGCAAAAACTCATCATCTCGAGCGCATTGATCCACCGGCCCGAGGTGATCGTCGTCGACGAACCCATGGTGGGGTTGGATCCCAAGGCCGCGCGGCTCCTGAAGGACATCTTTCGACAGTTCGTCGACCGCGGTGGCACGGTGCTCATGAGCACACACACGCTCGAGGTCGCCGAGGCGATGTGCCAGCGGATCGCGATCATACAACAGGGAAAAATCGTCGCACAGGGTACCATGGAAGAACTGCGTCAGCAAACGGCCGCAGGTGACGCGTCGCTCGAGGATCTGTTCCTCAAGCTCACCGGCGGGCCGGTGATGCGCAAACTCGTCGCCGTGCTCGATGGCTGAGCATGACAGCCAGCACCCTTCCCCACATTGTCTCGCCCAAATGGCGTACGGCGCTGGCTCGGGTACGCCAGGCGCGACGGGGGCGCGGAGGCCGCACGATGCTTCTCGGCACCGTGGGCGTGGTCTTTTGGCTGCTCGTTTTCGGGGTCCTCTTTCGGGTGTTACGATACTTCCGGGGGGTCGCAGAGATTGGCCCCCTATTGGCCAGCAAGCTACTCAGCCTCGTATTGCTTTCGTTTTTCGCCATCCTCTTGCTCTCCAACGTCATCACCGCTTTATCGTCGTTCTTCCTAGCGAAAGATCTGGACCTTCTCGTTTCAGCGCCGGTCGATTGGCTAGATCTGTACCTGGCCAAACTCGCCGAAACGATGGTGCATAGCTCATGGATGGTTGCGGTGATGGCCGTGCCGATCCTCACGGCGTACGGCGTGGTCTACAACGGAGGCTGGTTGTTCGCTCCGTACGCCGCATTCCTCTTTCTGCCCCTGCTGATAATTCCGGCGGTGATCGGAACCGCACTGACGCTGATATTGGTAAATGTGTTTCCCGCGCGCCGGACCCGGGACATCTTGTCGATCATCACCATCGCGGCGGCTGGGGTGCTGGTTCTCCTCTTTCGCATGATTCGGCCCGAACAGCTCGCGCGCCCCGAGGGGTTTCAAAGCCTACTCGATTTCATCACACTGCTGCGCACGCCCACGTCGCCGGCGCTCCCTAGCGAGTGGGCGACGAGCGGATTCATGGGGTTCCTCGTGGGCCCGCTGGACGTGCTGCCCATCTTGCTGTTGTGGAGCACCGCTGCAGCCTCCGTAGTCATCGGTGCGTTGCTGCATCGCGCGATGTATGCCGCGGGGTTCACCAAGGCGCAGGAAGGCGCCGAACGCTACGTGACGGGCAGGCTGTGGCAGCTGTTGCTGAATCCGATCCTGAAACCACTTGCCGTTTCCAAGCGGGAGTTCATCATCAAGGATCTCAAGCTGTTCTTCCGCGACACCACGCAGTGGAGCCAATTGATCCTCCTGGGCGTGCTCGTCATCATCTACCTCTTCAACATCCAGGCGCTCCCTCTGTTCCGCGGCGAACAGGTGCCGTTCCTCCTCGTGTCGGTGATCTCTTTCTTAAATTTGGGTTTGGCTGGCTTCGTGCTCTCATCCATCGCGGCCAGGTTCATCTTCCCATCGATATCGCTCGAGGGACGTCAGATGTGGCTCTTGCGATCGAGCCCGCTCGATCTCCGGGCATTGATGTGGTCGAAGTACTGGATCGGCACCGTGCCGCTGCTGGTCATCGCGCTGGTCATCACGATCTTCACCAACGTGCTGCTACGAGCCACGCCGTTCATGATGACTCTGGGCATCGTGACCATCATCCTGCTGACGCTCGCCATCAGCGCGTTGGCCTTGGGGTTCGGCGCGCTGTATCCACAATTCGAAACGGAAAACGCGGCCCAGATTCCAACGTCGTTCGGCGGGCTGGTGTTCATGATGACGACCATCGCTCTTGTCGCCGGCGTGATCGTCCTCGAGGCAGTCCCGGTGTACGGATACATGAACGCGACTTTCCGGGGCCAGGAAGTTAGCGTCACTTCGGCGATGATAGCAGCGTTCGCCGGAGTGATCGCCCTGTGTGCGGCGGCCACCGCCGTGCCTCTCATCGTCGGGCTTCGGCGTATGGAGTCCTTCGAGTTCTAGCGCATGCGGGAGCGCCGGCAGCCCGCAACGCTCACCGTCCTACCACACCTAGGCGTCTCCGGCGGGCTGCATCGCGACGGGAACCGCTGCCGTCACGAGTCGACGGCGGCGGCCGGTATCTCTTCAGGATGCCGCGTGCCGCATGCGGCGCAGAACTTGGCTGCTGCGGGTAAATCCGCGCCACACATCCAACAGCGCATGGGAGCGTCTTCAGCGAGAAGCGACCGCCCGCACGTCGAACAAAAGATCGACGCGGCCTCCAACTTGTTGCGGCACGTTGGGCAAGCGGTAAGCTGCCTGGACTTGGCATTGGCGATCATCGCCTCGGCCGCGTCCTCCTCGCCTTCCCCCGAAGCCAGCCCTGCCTCCTCTTGCTGCTCGTTGCGGATGGCGGCGACCGCGGATTCGGCATATTTGCGCTTGAGTAGCTCATAGTCCGCATCCGATAGCTTGCCCGTTGCCTTGTCGAACTCGATTTCGCGCAGCGCGAGCAGCGCCTGAATCTTGGGCGACTCAGATTCCTCCATGATGGTGAAGTCGTCGTCCAGTGGTGCTGACGCGGGGGGGAGGAGGGAGGGTCCAGGCGCGCGGAGCAGTGGCTCCAGCACGACGCCAAGCGCAACCACGGCCACGACGATGCCTGTGATCAATTCGAGCATGGGCTACGACCCAACCACAACCAACACGGTCATCGAGAGGTCAGGCGGTAACCTTTTCCCGCTCATCGACGAGCTTTGCGGCGTATCCCGCAATCGTGCGGCGCGGAGCCCGCCGGCTGGGTCCGCCTCCAGGCCACATCACGATGACACCTCCGACCAAGAGCACGCCACCGCCAAACCAGACCCACCACACCAACGGATTCAACGTGAACCGGTAGATCGCTTCCTCAGTATCCTCAGCTATTCCTGCAAAAACCACATAGATGTCTTCACGATAATCACTGTGGATACCGGCCTCCGTCGAGGGCTGAAAACTCGCGCTCTCGGAACCCTGCGGGCAAGGAGACACCGCGACACGACAGCTGAAATGCTGTCGCTTCTCACTGCGGATTACCGCCACGCGTTTCCCGTCGCGGCGCACGTCGACCGTCGCCGCGGTAACGTAACGGTTCAGCGCCTTGAACCGAGAGATCCCCATGTGAGTGAACGTGTATTCATATCCAAATGGCGAGGCTAAAGTGGCCGTCTCGCCCGGCGCGAGGGCCACCTGCAAGTCGGTGCGAAACGCCATCCCGGTAAACCCGACGAAGTACGCCACGATGCCCAGGTGGACGACGTAGCCTCCATAGCGGCGCCGGTTGCGGCCGAACAACCGCGCCAAAGCCAGTGCGTAGCTTTCCCCATGCAGCCGATGCCGCGCCCCGACCCCACGCCAAAACTCCTGCAGAATAGCGACCGTGACAAATGCCGCCAGAATCCACGCGACGCCGGCATAGAATTCCCTGAATTGGAGCACGATGAGAATGGTCGCCACCACGAGTGCGACTCCAACCGGTACGGTGAACTGGCGTCGCAGGTTGCTGGTGCTGGCTTTGCGCCACGCGATCAGCGGTCCGATGCCGGTGAGCGCCAACAGCCCGAGGCCGATGGGGGTGGTGACCCGGTTGAAGAACGGTGGCCCAACCGTGACCTGTACGCCCTGTATCAACTCCGAGATGATCGGAAACAGCGTACCCCATAGAATGACGAAGGCCATCCCGACCAACAACAAGTTGTTGAATAGGAAACTCGCCTCGCGGGACACCATGCTCTCGAGATGCCCTTCACTTTCCAACCCCGGTAACCGCGACCACAACAGCCAGGCAAGGAACACGCACGCGACCACCAAGAACACCAGGAAGAAGTATCCGAGATTAGACTGGGTGAACGAATGCACGCTCGAAATGACGCCGCTTCGCGTGATGAACGTGCCGAAGATCGACAACAAGAAGCTGAGCATGACTAGGACGATGTTCCACTTCTTGAGCATGCCGCGTTTTTCCTGAATCATCACCGAGTGGAGAAATGCCGTCATCGTCAGCCACGGCAAGAAACTCGCGTTCTCCACCGGATCCCACGCCCAATATCCACCCCAACCCAGTTCGACATACGCCCACCACATACCCAGTGTGATGCCCACCGAGAGGAACACCCATGAAAGAAGCGTCCACTTTCGAATCGCGTGCACCCAGCCGGCATCCATCTGACGACTCATCAGGGCGGCAACGGCAAACGCGAAAGGAATCGTTATGCTGACGTACCCGAGATAGAGCATCGGTGGATGGATCGCCATGCCCGGGTTTTGGAGCTGTGGGTTCAGACCGTTCCCGTCGGCGGGTGTGAAGGGAAGGCGATCGAACGGATTGGCCGAGAACAGCATGGCGGCGATGAAGAACAGCGCCACCGCGCATGTGACCGCGCCGACGTAGGGCATGAGCCGCTCGTATCGGCTCGAAGTGAGCCACATCGCGGCGGCCGCGAAGCCGGTGAGGATCAGGGTCCAGAACAACAAGCTCCCCGCCTGTCCCGCCCAGAACGCCGAGATCGTATACACCGTCGGAAGTTGCCGGCTGGTGTAACTCCACACGTACTCGACGTTGAAGTCGCGCGTGAGCAGGGCGACCAAGAGGGAGAGCGCCGCAACGCCGATCACGGCAAAGAGCGCGAACACGGCGCGACGGGCGCTGTCGATCAGCTCCGGGCGTCCCCGGATACCGCCGATGGTGCCGACGACGGCCCCCCAGGTGGCCAACAGCAGACCAAGCCCAAGAGCGATCTGTCCGAGGATGGTCATGGAATCAGGTCGAAGCCTGGCTGCCTTCGGGCACCGCCTCGTACCGGGAACCGCACTTGGCCAGGACGTTGGTGGCGCGAATGGTGCCATCTCGCGTCAACCTGCCCTCGACGACCACCTCGACATCTTCGGTAAAGGTGTCCGGTACGATTCCGACGTAGACGACCGGGTAGCTCACGGCACCATCCGTTACCTCGAACTTGAGCGTCAGCGACGCAACGTGGCGGTCGATGCTTCCGTTCGCCACGTTGCCGCCAATACGAATCCCCACGTCGTACATCGTGGAGTCGCCCGCGACGCGCGCCGCCAGTTCGGACGGCGTCAAAAAGTACACGCCTGTGTCCTTGATTCCCTCGGCCATCAGGAAACCAACCGTGAGGACCACGACACCCGCACCCAGTAGGAATTTTGCTCTTGGAGACATGGATCGGAATATACTCGCCCCAGCGGCACCTGGGGAAGCTAGCTATCCATACCCTGACAGATTCCTCGCATCACCGGTCGCGGGCCCAGTGTAGCGCCGCCCGCACCGCCCTTTGCCACTCGCGGTACTCCGTGCCCCGTTGCTCTTGGGGCGCGAAATCGGTGTAGGACCTGCCAGACACGAACTCCTGCGGGGTCTGCCACACGCCGGTCGCCAGACCGGCCAATCCGGCCACCCCCAGCGCGGTGGTTTCCACCACATCCGGCCGGGACACGCGGACCCCCAGAACGTCCGCTTGGAATTGCATGAGCCAGTCGTTGGCCGCGGCGCCTCCATCGACTTTCATCACCTTCAGCTCGACAGCGGCGACATCCGCCATCGCCTGCGCTATGTCACGAGTGCCGAAGGCCATGGCCTCGAGGGCTGCCCGCACGAGGTGACCGCGGGTGGAGCCGCGGGTGAGCCCCACAATGGTGCCGCGGGCTTCAGGTTCCCAATGGGGGGCTCCCAATCCGACGAGCGCCGGAACGAAATACACACCGCCCGTGCCCTCGACCCCACGAGCAATGGCCTCGGTTTCGCCCGCGCTCTCGATCAGGTTCAGGCCGTCGCGCAGCCATTGCACGGCTGCCCCCGCAATGAAGATCGATCCTTCCAATGCGACCGTAGGCGCGCCGGCAGCGTCGCACGCAATCGTCGTGAGCAGTCCGCCGCCGGCGTGGCCTGCCTCGGGGCGTTGTCCCACATTCATCAAAAGGAACGCACCCGTTCCATACGTACATTTGGCCTGACCCGGTTCCCAGCATCCCTGGCCGTACAACGCCGCCTGCTGATCGCCCGCGATACCCGCGACCGGTACCTCCAATCCGAGATGCGCACCATCGGTCGTGCCCACGATCTCGCTCGATCCACGAATCTCGGGAAGCCAGGCGGAGGATACCCCAAAGAGCGAGAGCAAGTCCGCGTCCCACTCATGCCGATCGATGTTGTACAGCGCCGTCCGGGATGCGTTGGTGTGATCCGTGACGAAGGAAGCCCCTGACGTGAGGCGGAATACCAACCACGCGTCGATCGTCCCGAACAAGGCGTCACCCGCTTGGGCCCGTTCCCGCAATCCGGGTACGTTCTCGAGCAGCCACTCGATCTTGGTAGCCGAAAAATACGGATCCCACACCAGGCCCGTGCGTTCGGCCAGGTACGCTTCGCCAAGCTCGGCGTGCAGTTCGCGACAGCGCTGCGTCGTGCGACGATCTTGCCATACGAGCGCGCGGTGGAGCGGTTTCCCCGTGACGCGGTCCCAGGCCACGACCGTCTCGCGTTGGTTGGTGATTCCCACCGCGTTGGGAGATGTCCCCGCCCGCTCAAGGGCCTCTCGACCGGCTTCGAGCGTGCACTGCCAAATCTCTTCGGCGTCGTGCTCCACCCAACCGGGCTGAGGGAAATATTGTGTTAACTCCCGGTAACCGCGGCCGAGCACCGCACCATCCTGCCCCACAACCAGGCAGGTGGATCCGGTCGTGCCCTGATCGATCGCCAGCACCGACTTCACGGGTGCCGGCCTTGCGCCTGCCCCGGTTCTCCGGCGTGGTCCCGCACACCCGAAAACAGCCGATCGATGGACTCCGGATAGGGAGCCTCGATCACACCGGCGTCGGTCACGATGCCCGTGACCAGCGCGGCGGGCGTGACGTCGAACGCGGGGTTGTATACCGACACGCCGTCCGCCGTCTCGATTTCATCTGCGGCGCGTTGCTCTATCGGTATTGCGGCGCCGTCCGGCGCGCCGAGATCGAACGAGCTCCGCGGGGCGGCCACGTAAAAGGGAATCCCAAAACTCTTCGCGATCACCGCCAAGTTTTGCGTTCCGATCTTGTTGGCGACATCACCGTTGGCTGCGATTCGGTCCGCCCCCACGACCACCACGTCCACGCGCCCCTGCCCCATGACCGTGGCAGCCGCGCTGTCCACCATCACGGTGCAGGGAATGTTGGTCCGGCCCAGTTCCCATGCGGTGAGCCGACTCCCCTGGCGGAGCGGTCGTGCTTCGCATGCGTACACCTCGCTCACCCTGCCCTGCTCGTGGGCCACTCGGATGATGCCCAGCGCCGTACCGATGCCACCGGTGGCGAGCATGCCCGTGTTGCAATGCGTCAGCACGCGCGCCCCCTCCGGAAATTGGCTGGCGCCGGCCTCCGCGATGGCTTGGCACATCCGCGCGTCCTCATCCCAAGTGCGCTGCGCCTCTTCTCGCAGGGTTTTCGCCAGTGTCGCCCCCGCTTGGTCGTCATCGCTCGCACTAATCCGCTCGTCTGCCACCCGTCTCACACGCTCAACCGCCCAGCGCAAGTTGACCGCCGTGGGGCGCGCGTCCGCCATGGTATCGCACGCATCCGATAGCCACTGGAGGGCAGCCGATTTCCCAGCCGCCAGAGAGCCATCATCCACGGCTCGCGCCGCCGCCGCCGCCAATCCCATGGTGGCCGCGACGCCGATGAGGGGAGCGCCACGCACCCGCAGGGATTGTATCGCTTCGACCATGTCGTCGATCGTATGGATGTCGACAAACCGCGTCTCCGCCGGGAGGCATGTCTGATCGAGTATGCGAACGGCTCCCGCCGGTGTCCAACTGATCGCCTCTGAGTGCATGTCGTAAGAAACTACCGTCGACCTCTTTCCGTAGTTAGCTTGCCCGCCGGCCGAGACATTCGACCGGTCCTTCATGCATCTCTACACGCGACGGAGCCAATCGGTGGATACTCACGCTGAGGCTTTTCTCGTCGCAACACCCATGCTGTCCCTGGCCGTCACCGTTGCCGGCGATGCCATCACGGAGATCCGTCTCGGTGCCCCCGCGCCTCGGCTTCCCGCCACCACCCTCGAGCGTGGCGTGGCCGAGCAGTTAGCGCAGTATCTCGCGGGTTCACGCTCGGTGTTCACGGTGCCAACGGACCCAGCGGGTACACCCTTTCAGCAGGCGGTATGGAAACAGCTCTGTGCCATTCCCTACGGGCAAACCCAAACGTACGGAGAGGTCGCGGCCGCCGTCGGCAATCGCGGCGCAGCGAGAGCAGTGGGAATGGCCAATCACCGCAATCCCATCCCGCTCGTGATTCCCTGCCATCGGGTGGTCGCTGCGGGCGGAAAGCTTGGCGGATACGGCGGCGGGCCGCAACTGAAGCGCCGACTGCTTCGGCTCGAAGCAACGCGGATGCCATTATTCGGATGATCTCCTCGTTGATTTGAACGAAAGAAATCGGTATTTTATTGCATGCGCAACCTCACACGCGCGGCTTGGCTACGGTACGTCTCAAGGCGTTCCGTAGTTTTTTTTGAAGCCTGTGATGTTGATCCCGGACTGACGGCTGTGCGATAACTCAGCTCTGATGGGGGCGGTTTCCACGTGGGTCTGACCGACCTCACCATTCGGAACTTTCGCAACATCGCCGCTTTGGATCTCGAGCTGCCGGAGGCGGGGGCCGTCATCATCGGCGGGAACGGTCAAGGCAAAACGAACTTGCTGGAGGGCATCTACTATCTCGTACTTTTCCGATCCTTCCGCGGCGCCCACGACCGGGAGCTGGTTCGCTTCGATACGCCGGGTTTTTTCGTGGCAGGATCGTCCCGGGGACGGGTGACGGCCGGGTACGAGGTGGCAGGGAAGCGAAAGAAAGTCACGATAGATCGCGCGCCGGTTCATCGCCTCGCGTCCGCCGTGGGGCATGTGGTTGCCGTTGCATTTTCGCCGGCCGATCGGCAGCTCGTGTCGGGCGGTCCGGCCGTGAGACGACGCTATCTGGATGTGCTGCTCTCGTTGGCGCAGCAAGTTGAGCTTCAGTTGCGCGAGTCGGATCTGGCAGTTGATATTAAACCCGAGTTGCTAGACAACTTGAAAGACTGGTTCGCACAGACCATCATCACTCGCATAGAAACGCGAGAAACAGAACGAGTGCTTGAAACCGAATACGGGCTGGGGCTAAAGACGCCAGCTTTGATTTTCGCCAAGATGATGGCAACTCTGAAAGCGCACATCAAGCCCAGCTCGCA
>Ga0114948_10000421_pt1 | contig 16759 bp, 16 predicted proteins | sample CR04metaG_FD_83877 | JGI IMG/M metagenome (GOLD analysis project Ga0114948, IMG submission 83877) | Deep subsurface microbial communities from Mariana Trench to uncover new lineages of life (NeLLi) - CR04 metaG | ecosystem: Environmental > Aquatic > Marine > Ocean trench > Sediment | place...
TAAGGTGTTCCAGTATTGAAGGTAAAGTGATCTTTCTCATTGGCCAGGTACCTTTGACTGTACAGTGCAGGGGACAACAACGGGTGTTCCAGGAACATACTGATCGTTTGTTCATCACTCAGGCGCTCTCTGGCAAACGGTGGCCGTGCATTAAAATCACCGAGCAGAATTAGGGGTTTTTTAGTGATGTACTGCTCTACTACCTTAAGTACTACTTTGGCTTGAATCTCCCTTATCTCTTCGTCAAATGCTTCCAAGTGCACATTTAACACCATCACCGGCCTTCCGTTGATTAATATTTCGGTCACTTGAATTAAACGATCTAAGTAAAACGCACGATAATAAAATGGAGCTTTTTCAGGTGCCGGAAGCACGATTCTCTCACTGGTAGCCACCGGAAATTTACTTAGGATCGCTTGCCCGGAAAGCATCTTTCCAAAGTGTGCTGCAGGTGGCCAATAAGGAAAGGGCACATAATTCTTATCCCAGTTTACTGATTGGACAGCTACCTGATATCCCATGGAAAGACTATCAAGCTGATTCATGTAGTAAGACCTTCTTGAACCAAAATCAATTTCCTGAAGTCCCAATATATCAGGCTGAACTTGGTTCAGGAGCTTCCGTGCGGCCTTAAGGTTATCTTCAAATAGCTCTCTGGAGGGTTTTACCGGAAGATTATTGGCCATACCACTTAGATAACCCAGATTGTAGGTCATGATTGAGAAAGTATCACCAATTTGGCCCTGGCCAGATTTGAAAGAAATCTCTTGATGTAGTTGGTTTTGGTCTGGATTAACGCTACTGCCCCAGTAGAAGAAGATCACCAACAATACTACCAGAGGCAAGAGTATATACAAAAACACTATCCGCATCAATGAATGAAATATGGAGGGCGCTCAAAACAAATTACCTTGATTATTGTGCATCGACACTGTCTACATGCTGACCTTCAAGCTGGTAAGCATTATTGAGCCCCGAAATAATTTCGTCAGTGATGTTCAAGCTGTCATTGGCGTATAGCACTCCACTGCCTTTCTGGTAGGTAAGTACAAATTGATAATTGTTTGCCAGACCATAATCACGCAGGTAGTTAGCGACTTTATCATACAATTCGTTGCTTATTTTAGCTTCCTCCAGGATCAGGGTTTGGGTCAGGGTTTCCTGGTAGCGCAACAAGTTTTGCTGTTTCTTGTTCAAGTCTTCCTCCACGGCCCTGGCTTGGGCAATGGTCATGTTTTGGGCGTTTCTTTGGAAGTTTACTATTTCATTCTGCAAGCCCCTGGCACGGTTCTCGTATTCAGCTTGTAATTCATCCTTTTTGTTTTCTAATTGGTCCGAAGCTACCTTTGAAAATTCATAGTTTTTCAATAATGTATCGGAATTGATATATGCTATATTTGCCTGCAGCGAACGGGTCACCACAATACTATCTGATTCTTTTGTTTGAGTATGGCTTGAAAAGTGTAGAAAAAAAAGTACCAACACGGCTACAAACAGCACCACATTAAGGATTAAAGATAAGTTTTTCACGACTTTCTATTATTTGTAAAGCGCAAAGATAACATAAAAAAAAGTGGGATGGACTACTAACCAGGCAATTTTTCGTTTTCGCTGTCCTGGTCTAAAATACTCTGTTCCTTGTAGAAATATCGCAACTTTTGTTCCTGATTTTGAGAGGTATGATCGTAAGTAATTGATGGAAAGCGGGTCCCGGAAGGGGTAGGCATCGGTTCCGGTTCAACCAACTTTTCCTGAGTAGCTGCTGCATGCTTCCGATAGAAGAATGCAGCAATAAAACCACCAACGCTTCCCAATAAATGAGACTCCCAGGAAATCTCTTCATTGATCGGAAACAATCCATACGCCATCCCTCCATAAAGAAAAATAACAATCAATGATATTGCGATTGACCGGCTGTCTTTTCTAAAAAGACCACTAAACAACAAGAACGAGGCCAATCCGTAAACAATTCCACTGGCCCCGATATGATAGGCATCCCGTGCCAAAATCCAAACCCATAAACTAGTAAAAAAGTAAATCCCAAGGAAAACTTCAAGAGCAATTTTATGGTAGAAGTAAAACACTCCTATGCCTAGAAAAATGAGTGGTAATGAATTTGACATCAGGTGATGAAAATCCCCGTGTACCAACGGACCAGTGATAATGCCAACCGTTCCCGCTAAGGACCTTGGGTGAATCCCTAAAACTCCCAGATCAAATGACAGCAAACCTTCTAAAATCTTCACCAGCCATAAAAAACCGACAAATGTCATGGTATAGACTATACTGGAGCGAAACCTGATTAGATCTGTTTGCATGTATTTTCTAACACGTTTTCCATGACAATAAGTTCGGATCGTTACCGTTATAGCGCTGGTTAACTTGAAATAAAGATCCTGGTTCAAGTTGCAATATTTTTGAAGAATTTCCAGTTAAAATATGACCTAATTAAGGTAGAATTACTTGTCGATGGTCATGGTAATATAACTATTGAATATCAAAAAAGTACAAAAACATACACCAGCCAGAATTTGTTGTTCAATGCTATGGTAAATGCTGTAATTTGTCTTAGATTTGTAATCTATTTTTATGAAAAAGCAACTATTTTTTTTGGTTTTCAGTGCTTTTTTAGGGGTGTTGCCTATGTTCAGCCAACAAATCCCTCTTCAGAATCACTATTTTCTCACCCCATATGTTTACAATCCTGCACTTGCCGGTAGTGAGAACCATGCGATCATATACGTCAATCACAGACAACAGTTTAGTAACAACGATGCCCCTACTAACACTTCCTTCACCTTTAATACTCCCGTGGCCAGTTCCGGGGGATTTGGTATTTCTTTTTTTAATACTTCATGGGATACTGCATCACAGTCTTTGGCATATGTTTCATTTGCCCGGGTTATTCCATTAAAAGAAGATCAGTTCTTTTACTTTGGTATATCGGGGGGATTCGGACTGGACCGTGTTGAACTTAAAAGCATCAACAACCCCAGCATTCCTGGACTCCAGAGTGCTGAAGTTAGTATGGCTTATGCCGATGCCCAACTGGGCTTTGCCTATAGCTGGAAGGCGCTGCAAGTGGGGTTCGTACTCCCCAGCATGTTCGATCATGAGCCACTTGATTTGGAGAATCCCGATGATAACAATTTCAGCAGTCTGGATTTTGACCCTTTCAGAGGGGTGTTACTTTCGGCAAGTTATATGCTTCCAATAAGTGAATCGATCGAAATACAACCCCAACTTTTATATCGAATCAATAAGGATTCGAGTAATCAGTGGGAAGCAGCGGCAATTGCCCATATTCAAAAACAGTTTTGGGTTGGTGCTTTATACCGGCAACAATATGGAGCCGCCGGCATAATAGGCTTACGCATACGTGACATTGCTTCTATTAGTTATTCCATGGAGTTTCCTGGCTCCCTGATTGCCAGCCCACAGTACAACAACCATGAAATACAGTTGGGTATCAGAATTGGTGCTATTCGCCCGCCGGTTAAGAAAGGATTTAAGATCATTAAGGAAAAACAGAAAGGAACCCCTAAACCCAGATACTACTATCAGCCCAAACGAACCAGTCGAAGCGGTTAGACTGCGCTACTCTTTTCCGGTACTAGTTTGTGTAAAAAACTCACCAACACCGCCAGGATAAAGCTAAATATCACAGCCCACCAGAAACCATCCACCTGGAAACCATTAATAAATCGTTCCGCCAGCAAAGTCAGCGCTGCATTGATTACCCAAAGGAATAGTCCCAAAGTTACTAATGTAACAGGAATGGTCAGCACTACTAGAATGGGTTTAAGAAAGATGTGGAAAAGGGACAATACCCCAGCCACCAGGATGGCTATTCCAAAACTCTCCACATGGACATGAGGGTCAAGTACGTAAGCTGTAACCACTACCGCCACGGCTGATAATAATAATTTTAGTAAGGTTTTCATATAATCTATCGTGTGTGTCCGATCAATTTATGGTTACAAATGATCGAAGTCAAGATAATCTTTCACTATTAACCTGTTGCCAGATTAACCGGTTTAACTGACATTTTGTCATTTTTTTGTGTGGATTTAGTTATATTTGCTGCTTAATTAGCGTGTCAGGAATAGCCTTAGGACATCAGATGAATGAGTTGATCACAGACATAGACATTATTGGACAAGACTCTGAAAATGAGAATTATATAACTCAATTCAACAGCACTCCCGGACATAGAATGAATGCCAAGAAATTGTACATTGAAAGCTATGGGTGTCAAATGAACTTCTCAGATAGTGAAATTGTCACCTCCATTATGCAAAAACAGGGTTATGGCACCACGCAAACAGCTGAAGATGCAGATGTTATATTTATTAATACCTGTTCAATTAGAGATAAAGCTGAACAGACTGTAAGACGACGATTATCGCAGTTCAAGGCTATTAAGAAGAAAAATCCTAAAGTAACCATTGGGGTGCTTGGATGTATGGCAGAAAGACTGAAGACCAAACTGTTGGAAGAGGAGAAAATTGTGGATTTGGTGGCAGGTCCCGATGCATACAGAGATATTCCAAATCTTCTTCAAGAGGTTGAAGATGGACAAAAAGCGGTCAATACTTTTCTTTCAAGAGAAGAAACCTATGCTGATATCAGCCCGGTTCGTTTGAATTCGAACGGAGTAGCTGCATTTATTTCCATCATGCGTGGGTGCGATAACATGTGCTCATTCTGCGTGGTTCCATTTACCCGCGGTAGGGAAAGAAGCCGGGATCCTCATTCCATTGTTCAAGAGGCGACGGATTTGTTTAAAAAAGGATTCCGTGAAGTGACCTTACTGGGGCAAAATGTAGATTCCTATAAGTGGTCGTCAGAGGAAACACTTACAAGCAAGGCACAGATTGAAAGGAATGGGACCGAAAATTACATATCTTTTGCACAACTTCTGAAAATGGTAGCGGAAATTGATCCTTTGCTAAGAATAAGGTTTTCCACCTCCCACCCAAAAGACATTACGGATGATGTTTTGTTCACCATTAAAAGTTACCATAACATCTGTAATTATATCCATTTACCAGCCCAAAGTGGTAGTTCTCGTATTCTAAAACTAATGAACAGAACCTACAACAGAGATTGGTACCTGGCTAAAATATCGTCTATTCGTGATATTCTGGGAGATGATTGTGGGATCTCCAGTGATATGATCGCCGGATTCTGTAGTGAAACTGAGGGCGATCATCAGGAAACTTTGTCACTAATGGATGAGGTCAAATATGATTTCTCCTATATGTTTTACTATTCAGAACGCCCGGGCACCTTGGCAGCAAAGAAATACAAGGATAACATCGATCTGAGTACAAAGAAACGTCGGCTTCAGGAGATCATAACAAAACAACAAGAGCATGCCCTTGTGCGCAACCAACAAAGTCTTAACAAGGTTCACCAGGTATTAATAGAAGGATACTCCAAACGTCCACAGGAATATTTACAAGGGAGAAACAGTGAAAATAAGGTGGTGGTTTTTCCAAAGGGCAATCACCAAAAGGGTACTTATGTAGACGTTTTGGTCACCGGTTGTTCTGCCGCCACACTTCTTGGAGAGGCCGTATAAATTATGAAAAATTCCGAATTACTAAGTATAAAACAAAGGTTTGGGATAATAGGCAACTCTCCCTCGCTTAATCATGCTATTGAGGTGGCGGCCCAGGTAGCCCCCACAGATATGACCGTATTAATTACCGGGGAAAGCGGAAGTGGTAAAGAGTCCTTTTCAAAGATCATTCACCAGCTCAGTTCACGCAAACATGGGAAGTTCATTGCCATAAATTGTGGGGCCATTCCTGAAGGTACTATCGACTCCGAGTTATTTGGTCATGAAAGAGGATCTTTCACCGGAGCGTATGAAGCCAGAAAAGGCTATTTCGAAGTTACTGATGGTGGCACCATTTTCCTTGATGAAATTGCTGAAATGCCCTTTGGTACCCAAGCCAGGTTGCTTAGAGTGCTTGAAAATGGTGAATTCATTAAAGTGGGTTCTTCAAAAGTCCTAAAAACCAACGTAAGAGTGGTAGCTGCCAGTAATATAGATCCCCAATCAGCGGTGATTGATGGAAAGTTTAGAGAGGATCTTTATTATCGTCTTAGCACTGTACCTATAAACGTACCGCCTTTAAGAGAACGGGGGGAAGATATCTTACTTTTGTTTCGCAAGTTCGCGGCAGACTTCTCTGAAAAATACAGAGTGAAACCCATTCAACTCTCAGAAAATGGCCAGGCCATTTTGTTAAAATATCGGTTTCCTGGGAATATTCGCCAGTTGAAGAATCTGGTGGAACAGATGTCAGTTTTGGAGTTAGAGAGATCTGTTTCCGCCGACACCTTGCGCGGATACCTTCCCGACAACTACCGGAACATACCGATACTCTATCAAAGAAACCAAAAGGCAAGTGATGTTTCTGAAAGGGACATATTGTATAAAGTACTCTTCGATATGAAACAAGATGTTGCCGAGCTAAAAAAATTGGTATTCCAACTGCTTAGTAGTGATCAGGATGAACAATTGCTACAAAAACACCAGGGGCTCTTTAAGAACGTGCCCGAGGAAACCAGTGAATCTAACCTGCCGGTCAGCCCGCCTGACGTAGCCGTGCGGAGGGCAGGCACACAGGCATCTCCTTATATCTTAAATAATATCGACGAACCAGATGGCACCCTGAAAATCAATAACATGGAGTCTACCAACGGTGATAACATTATTCAGGACATAACTCATGAAACAGAATCCAATGATTCACTTTCTATTGAGAAAAAGGAAAAAGAACTGATAATCAAAGCTTTATATAAAAATAATAATAAAAGAAAATACGCTGCCCAGGACCTTGGCATCTCGGAACGAACATTGTACAGGAAAATAAAACAGTATCAAATTGGAGGATAGATGGTTATATTTGGGTTTAATGACACTGGTTATTACAGGGTTTGTGAGTTGTGGAGTTTATACTTTTACCGGGACCAACACCACCGCTCAAACAATCACGGTACTAAATTTCTACAACGATACTGGTCAGGGACCTGCCACTCTTAGTCAGCGTTTTACGGAATTGCTTCGTGACTACTATCAACGCAACACTAATCTTACCATTGTAGAATCAGGTGGAGAACTATTGGTTGAAGGTAGTATTGTGGGCTATAACACCATGCCGGTTGCACCAATTGCCTCCGGTAACGATCAACAGGCAGATGTCGCGGGATCCACCCGTCTGACCATCAGGGTTCAGGTTGACTTTGCCAATACCTTAAACGAAGAGGAAGATTTCAGTCGCAGTTTTTCATTCTATGACGACTTCGACGCTCAAACTTCTAATCTTACTGCTGAGGAGGATCAACTAATCGAAACCATTTTTGATCAGATTATTTTTGATATTTTCAATGGCACCGTAGCCAATTGGTAATTTTTGTTATTTTTGATTTTTAACCAAAATTAGAGTGAATAAGTCAAAGTTTCTAGAGTTAGTCAAGAACCCGGATTTAATTGAAGAGAAAGACCTGACCAAGCTGGCGGAACTCACCTCGGAACACCCATACAGTCAGATCATTCATGTCCTAAATGTTAAGGGACTCAAAATCTGGAATAAACCTGATTTTGAAAATGCCCTAAACCTGACAGCTGTCTATAGCTACGACCGCAAAGTCTTGCACTCTATAGTAGCAGAGGTAAGCACAGGGGAACAAGCTACCTCCCAACAAACACCTGCCCCTGCAGACCCGGGACATCCCGCGGAGGAATTGGAGGAATCAATTATTGAGGAAACTTCCGATTTTGAATGGATAAATGCGGATCTGGTTGAGAAGGATCAATCGGCCTCTCAACAGGAGGACGAGGAAGAGCCAGGGCAAGAGCAAGGAAAAGAGCAAGGTAAAGGAAAAGAGGAAGTAGGTATCGAAAGCGAGAAGAAACCGGGCTTGGAGGATCCATTGAACTTAGAAATAGAGGCATCGGGAATTCATGCGGAATTAATGGAGAATCTTAGTCAGCTCCAGAAACTTAGGGAGCAGTATAAAGGACAAAATGATGAAACCGGGGACCAAACAGGTCACAAGGAGCAAATAGAGATCGTTGACGATTTTATTAAAAACTCACCAGTCTTATCTAAACCCAATTTAAATGCTGAGTCGGAAATAATGTCTCAGAAAGACATGGCAAAAGATAGTGGTAAATTCAGTGATGAACTGGCCTCTGAAAACCTGGCAAAGATCCTTTTGAAACAAGGAAAGAGAAAAGATGCCGAAAAGATTTATAAAAAATTAATTGAGAAATTTCCTAAAAAAAAGACTTACTTTGCGGATCAAATTAAAAAGATAAAGAAGAAATAGCCATGATGGGATTAATATTTGGACTAATTATGATGATTTCAGTGCTGCTGGTGTTGATTATCCTGGCACAGAACTCTAAAGGAGGAGGCCTTTCAAGCCAGTTCGGAGGATCAGCCACCAGTCAAATTATAGGTGTGAAACGAACCGGAGATTTACTGGAAAAATTAACCTGGGGGTTTGCGATCACCATAATGGCCCTCAGCCTTGCAGCCAATAAGGTCCTCGATAGTCGTCAACTCAATCAGGGGGTGGTCAGTCCCAATATCGAGGCGGCACAAGAAAAATCTGCAATACAAAATTTTACCCCCGACCTGTCAACCAGAACCGACGAATCCACCGAAACCCTGGAAGTAGTAGATTCTACAGAAGGTCAATAAGCATCTTAAGCAGCAGCGCTAATATATTTTACCAGTAACCGTTTTGCTACCGGCATGGCAGTTTCATGGAATGGCATGTCTTGCTTAATGTCCACCAAATAAGTTGCAGGGTTTGGTAGGTCCGGGTATTTTTTAATCAGTTCGAGCTTTAAGCTTTCAAAGGTTATGCTAATTTTTTTGTGAACTGTCTCAAGATACCTGGTATGTATTCCCCGGTACTTCTCTTCAACATTTTCAAAAACCGTAATCTGGTACTGGTATACTTGTGTGGTACTTTTGGCCCGCTCATTAATCAAAAGGTAACCGTCATTTGCGTATAACGGACAAATGCCAATTGGCTCTACCTTCAGTTGTTCCTCTATATGGTCATATAGTCCGCGTCCTTCATTAAGTGTATTCCTAAGGGTAGGTATGGCAAAAGACAATATATGTTCTATTTCCTTCATCAAGGAATCATCTTCAACGATTTTTTGGTAATGGATCTTCAATTTTTCAAAATCTGCACGTGCTATTTTACGTGGGAAGTTTTCAAAAAGTAACTCCTTATTTTGCTTGATAGATTGCAGATTTTTATGATGGAAAATCAGATCTGAAAGGTAGGGATACAATTTTCTATCGTCAAAGTATGACTGAACCCCCTGCAAGTAACTAAGCAGAATATACTTTTTGTACTCAAAATCTATCAGACCATTGGTGAGCCAGTCTTTTTCTAAAGTTTTCATATCTACATTCCTTAGATTACTAAAACAATCTAGACAATCTGACAGTTCAACACAAGAGAAAAGCTAATGGCAGTTGTTACAATGTAATATTGTCAGTTAAATTATGCCACAAACTTTTTATTGTCTTAAAAGACTGCAAAATTGGCGGTTTTCCTCTAAAACCGGTCAAAAACACCAATTGGCACAAGAAATGCTATCAGAGTGTTAGTTTCAAGAAAAGTTAAACAAAAATTTGTAATAAAAATGTCGAAAGTAAACATTAAACCTCTGGCAGACCGAGTTATTATTGAACCTGCCACAGCTGAAGAAAAAACAGCTTCAGGGATCATTATACCAGATACTGCAAAGGAAAAACCTCAAAAAGGATCTGTGGTTGCAGTAGGTAAGGGTAAAAAAGACGAACCTATTACTGTTAAAGTAGGTGACAGTGTGCTTTATGGAAAATATGCTGGCACGGAGATCACCATTGATGGCAATGAATATTTGATCATGCGAGAATCTGATATTTTCGCCATCGTTTAAAACCTATATTTTACATTTCAACTAAAAACAAAAAGAAAAATGGCTAAAAATATAACTTTTGATCAAGACGCTAGAAACGCGATCAAAAAAGGGGTAGATAAATTGGCGGAAGCCGTTAAGGTTACCTTAGGACCAAAAGGTCGTAACGTAATTCTGGACAAGAAGTTCGGAGCCCCAAGTTTTACGAAAGATGGTGTCACGGTAGCAAAGGAAATCGAATTGAAAGACCCCATCGAAAATATGGGTGCTCAACTGGTAAAAGAAGTAGCTTCTAAAACTGCCGACGACGCAGGAGACGGAACAACCACCGCTACTGCACTGGCACAATCAATATTTGCCACCGGCATTAAAAACGTCGCTGCAGGTGCCAACCCTATGGACCTTAAAAGGGGCATTGAGAAAGCTGTAGAGGCCGTAATTGAAAGCCTGGCAGCTCAATCTAAGCCCATCAGTAACTCTGATGAAATTGCCCAGGTAGGAACCATTTCTGCTAACAACGACAGCGAAATCGGTAGTATGATCGCTGATGCCATGGAAAAAGTTGGAAAAGACGGTGTGATTACCGTTGAAGAAGCCAAAGGAACCGAAACCGATGTGAGGACTGTAGAAGGTATGCAGTTCGACCGGGGATACCTGAGCCCTTACTTCGTTACCAACACCGACAAGATGGAAGTCGAACTGGAGAGTCCTTATATCCTGATCTACGATAAGAAGATCTCCTCTATGAAAGAACTGCTTCCGGTATTGGAAACTGTTGCCCAGACTAGTAAGCCCTTATTGATCATCGCTGAGGATGTAGATGGAGAAGCGCTGGCTACCCTGGTAGTTAACAAGATCCGGGGTTCGCTGAAAATAGCGGCTGTAAAAGCACCTGGTTTTGGTGACCGACGTAAAGCCATGCTAGAGGATATCGCTATCCTGACCGGTGGTGCGGTGATTAGTGAAGAGCGTGGTTACAAACTGGAAAACGCTACCATTGAATATTTGGGATCTGCGGAAAAAGTAAATATCGATAAAGACAATACTACCCTGATTAACGGCGCTGGTAAGAAGGTCGATATTACTGCAAGAATTAATCAGATCAAGTCTCAAGTAGAAACCACTACTTCTGATTATGATCGTGAAAAATTGCAAGAGCGATTGGCTAAGCTATCTGGTGGTGTAGCCATCCTTTACATTGGAGCAGCTACCGAAGTGGAGATGAAAGAGAAGAAAGACCGTGTGGATGACGCATTGCACGCTACCCGGGCAGCAGTTCAGGAAGGTGTAGTGGCCGGAGGAGGCGTCGCATTTATCAGATCAATATCTGCTTTGGAAAGTATCGATGCAGCAAACAACGACGAGCAAACCGGAATAAACATAATCAAAACCGCACTGGAAAGTCCACTGAGAATTATTGTGGAAAATGCTGGTTGTGAAGCTTCTGTGGTTGTTCAGCGGGTGAAAGAAGGAAAGGATGACTTTGGATACAATGCTCAAACCGACAAGTATGAGAACCTGTTCAAAGCCGGTGTTATCGACCCTACAAAAGTAACTCGATTGGCATTGGAGAATGCCGCTTCAATTGCTGCCCTGTTGATTACTACTGAGTGTGTGATTGCAGACGAGCCGGAAGATGAAAATGCACCTGCCATGCCTCCAATGGGCGGTGGTGGAATGGGTGGAATGATGTAGTATCCTCCCCCTGATAAATTTAAACCCTGACGGTAACCGTCAGGGTTTTTTTATTTCTGTTTGTTTTATGAATAAAATAACACAAGTGACCATTCGGAACACCCACACTCACACCCACACTCAATTTATTCACTAATCAAAACCATCTCGATAGGCACCTTGAGGATTTCTTTGAAGTCCTCTCCTGACTCTTGCATGTCCTCATCCTCCTCCTCCTAGCACCACTTTACTTTCACCATGGACTGGTCATTCAGGCTCTCCAATCTCCTTAGTATCTCCACTAAACATTTTGAAGAGCTGGTATTAAAATATTCCAATTTGATTACCAGTAATGTACTTTGATTTGGCTCTTTAATATAGTTATCCAGCCAGTTGATGATGGGCTTATAAAACTCTATTGAGTTTTCAGGGATAGATCTTCCCGATATCTCAAACTCACCAGTCTCACTGCTAAAATGCATTTTTGGAGTTTTTGGGGTAGCCTCCAGATAAAAGTCATCCATTGTTGTTATGCCAATACCTTAACTTGGAGACTAAAATAAGAATAATCCTTGTTAACATGCTTAAAACTATAGATGATTTTTTCTTTGGATTTTCGAACTATGTCCACAAGTCCCAAGCCAGTGCCTCCATCATTGTTAATTTGACCCTGACTTAATTTTTGACGGTAGTAAGCTTTAAGTTCTGGTTGAGACATGGCATTAACCCGATCAATATAAGACCCAAGTACGCCAACTTTAGTTTTATGTACAGGGTTACCAACGGTCACCGTATAAGCAAGATTGTCTTTTCTCAAACTAAAGTCAACAGAAAAATCACCACGGTTTGGTGGTAAATCATCTAAATGATGGTATACGTTTTGCAAGGTTTCTACAAGTACCTTGAACACCTTTTTCTTGGTGGATTTGGTAGCTGATTCCAGTTGCAGCTTGTGCTCTGCTAATTCCAATATGCAATCAAACAAATTGTCTGATACATTTCCTTTGAAGCTTAATAGGGTTTTTGACTTACTGTTGGGTTCAACTCTATTTTTCATGTTCCCTCAAGAATCTGTTTAGCAAAGTAGAATTCAACCCATAGAAAATATTAAAGTTCCAATAAATGTTTAAGCATTAATAGCAATTTACACAGCTAACCGGTAAAAACAAAGTCATTAGCAATGGTAAAATCGATCAATTAGGCACCAGGTGTTTCCATTGTCCGTTCAGTTTCAGGCTGGGTAAGCTGAGCATTAGACTGCAAGTCCTCAGCACCATGGGTCAGCCTCTTTAATGGTTTTAATATAGACATTGCCAGAATACCGAATAGAATACAGAAAACGGAAATTCCTGTAAATATTTCAAACTCTCCCCAAGATTGAGATAATTCACCTAAAGTGCCGGCCAATTTATTGCCAAGGCCGGTTGCCGCCCAATAAACGCCCATTATAATTGCCGCGTAACGTACTGGTGCAAGTTTGGTAATAAATGAAAGCGCCACCGGAGAGGCACACAATTCACCTATGGTATGGAATAAATAGGCCAATATCAGCCAATACATGGCTGACTCTCCCAAGGCGTCATACTGCTTGGAAGCCGCGCTCATAAATAAAAATCCCACACCCATGATAATTACCCCCAATGCCATTTTAAACAGTGAAGAAGACTCCTTTCCCTTGAGCTTCCAACTATACCAAAATCCCGCTACACTCATTGCCAAAGTGAAAATAAAAAATGCATTCACTGACTGGAAAACTGACGCCGGTATCTGATAGGGGTTTGAAGTAAAAGTAAAAATCCTCAGTACCAGAAACACAACCGCTAATATTGCTGCTCCTGTGAACCAATAACCAGGCCCTGTTATTTTCTTCATTTTTTTATAAATCCCCATCCCTATCAAATATGAGATACCCGCTATAAATAAAAGGTCAATGGTCATCAAAGAAGCCATACGATTGGTTTTGTCCTTGGCATAAATATTCATTAACCCTCCTGCCTGTTCAAAAGCGCCCCAAAACACAATTACAATTAGGAAACTCAATAGTAGAACCAACACCCGGTCTTTTTCAATCCGGTTGAGCTCGCGGTAGATAACCATCCCAATTCCCAGTGAGAAACTTAATAAAGTGAATAGCGCCAAATACCCCCAACCATCAAATACTAGAAATGTCACCAGGATTAATAAAGATGAGGTAATCATGGAAGAGGGAGACCGGAAGAATTTTGAAAAAACCGAGGGTTCTGCGATGGTTGTGGAATCCTTAGGGGTTTCAATCAGGTCCCCTACCCCTTTTAGATACTTCTGACCCCATATAAAAGTGGCCTGACCAATGAACATGCCAATACCTGCCAGCCCAAACCCATAGTGCCAATTAATATTTTCACCTATGGTCCCTACAACTATTCCTGCCAAGAAAGCTCCAATATTAATACCGATATAAAAGATATAAAAGCCCTTATCACGTCGTTCATCCCCTTGTTTGTAAAGACCGCCAACCATGGTAGAAATATTTGGTTTCAAACATCCCACTCCCAGTATGATCAGTAAACAACCGGTATAAAAGGCCCATAGCGCATTGATCGCCAGTATTCCGTGACCGGCACAAAGCAGAGCTCCACCAAGCATCACTACTTTTTTCTGCCCTAACCACTTATCTGCCAGGATACCGCCAGGGATGGAAGCCACATATACCAACATAGTATACCAACCATACATTGACAGGGCAGCCTCATTGTCCCATCCATAACCTGGGTTTCCGGAGGTTATCGATGCTGTCAGGAAAAGTACAAACAATGCCCGCATTCCATAGTAACTGAATCGTTCCCAGAGTTCAGTAAGGAACAAAAAATACAAGCCCACAGGGTGTCCAAAAATCTGTGGGCCATTCATGGCATGCTGGGGATGGTTTTGATCAATAATCTGCATACAACAAGTGGTCGGTTAATATTGTGAGGTTAGTAGCCTTCGAAAATAGCACCTGGAGTTGAGTATTGCAAGTTCAAGCTCAGTCTCGAACCCGAAGCTTGGGGCTTTTTTTCATATCCGGTTTTTTTTTGTTTATTGAAATGTTTTACCAGATCAGAGTCGCACTTCAAACACTTAACCTACCTTCATGAGAATTCTTATACTCTGTACGCTGCTCATACTTCCTTTGGGAATTTATGCCCAAGATGACCCCATAGACATGCAGGCTCAAAAGGAGTTGATAACAATTGATGCATCCGAGGTTCTTTCAGATCTAGACCAGGGTACAGGGTTGACATTTGTTAACGTCATCCGAGGTTTGTTGGGGATGGCTGTTCTTATTTTAATTGCCTATATTTTTAGTAATAACCGTAAGATAATTGCCTGGAAGGTGGTAGTCATCGGCCTTACCATTCAACTACTATTAGCTATAGGAGTGCTCCAGGTTCCCTTTATACGCAGTTTTTTTGAAATCGTAGGCGGGATCTTTGTGGTCGTTCTTAATTCAACCACTGCAGGTACCGAATTCCTATTTGGTGACTTTGCTGACACCTCAAAATTCGGTTTCATTTTTGCTTTTCAGGTGCTTCCAACCATCATATTCTTCTCTGCAATCACCAGTCTGCTTTTCTATCTGGGGATTATACAAGTAATAGTTAAAGCATTGGCATGGCTTTTATCAAAAGCCATGAAGATCTCCGGTGCTGAGAGTTTATCGGTGGCTGGGAATATTTTTTTAGGGCAGACAGAATCTCCTTTGTTAATAAAGGCTTACCTGAAGGACATGAACCAATCTGAGATCTTATTAGTAATGATTGGAGGTATGGCGACCCTGGCAGGTGGCGTATTGGCTGCATATATTAGCTTTTTAGGTGGGGATGACCCTGCTCTGCAATTAATGTTTGCTAAACATCTGTTAGCGGCTTCCGTCATGGCCGCACCCGGTGCAGTAGTGATATCGAAGATATTGATTCCTCAAACGAAAGAAGTAGATAAAACCATTCAAGTGAGTAAAGAACAAATAGGTAATAATGCGCTGGATGCCATTGCCAATGGGACCGGCGATGGACTTAAATTGGCCATAAACGTCGGCGCCATGCTACTGGTCTTTTTCGCCTTCATAGCTTTTGGCAATTACACTTTAGATATGATTGGTAACTGGACCAATCTGAATAGTGTCGTAGTAGACCTTTCAAATGGACAATACAATAAACTTTCATTTCAATTTATTCTTGGCTATGTCTTTGCTCCAATAATGTGGGTCATTGGGGTTGCGTCAGAAGATATCACCCTGGTGGGTCGTCTTTTAGGAGAGAAGATTGTGCTTACGGAATTTATTGGGTATGTCAGTTTATCAGAGCTGCGCAGTGCGGGGTCATTTAGCAACCCCAAATCCATAATTATGGCCACTTATATGCTTTGCGGATTTGCCAATGTCGCTTCCATTGGTATTCAAATTGGAGGCATTGGCTCATTAGCACCCAACCAACGGGTTTTATTATCTAGATTTGGAATCAGGGCATTACTTGGCGGCACCCTGGCTTCTTTATTATCCGCTACCTTAGTAGGAATGATACTTGGATGATTTAGCCGGGTTTAATTTCGCTTATTCATCTCGTCACGGATCTTAGCAGCCTTTTCGTAATCCTCTTTACTAAGCGCATCTTTAAGTAGATCCTGAAGTTTTTCTGTGGAAAACTTCTTAAGTTCATCGGTTCCAGCACTCCCTGATGCCGGCTTTTCCTCACGATCCTCCAATATACCTCTTCCCTCGTCGTTGGTTTCGTCGGTCAGGATAATACCAGCCTCAGAAAGAACCGATTCGTAAGTAAAAATCGGGACCCCAAAACGGATTCCAATTGCGATAGCGTCTGATGGCCTGGAGTCAATTTCCACAGTTCGTTTGGTATTGTTACAAATTAGTTTGGCAAAAAACACCCCTTCCTTTAAATCCGAAATCAACACCTCGCTTACCTCAAACTTGAAATTATGAGCGAATGACTTGAACAGATCATGGGTCATCGGACGATTAGGAGTAATTCGTTCAATCTCAATGGCAATAGCCTGCGCCTCAAACATCCCAATTATTATTGGCAACCTGCGATTCCCGTTTGTCTCTCCCAATACCAACGCAAATGACCCGGATTGAGACTGGCTGGATGATAAGCCTAA
>Ga0114948_10000426_pt1 | contig 16623 bp, 9 predicted proteins | sample CR04metaG_FD_83877 | JGI IMG/M metagenome (GOLD analysis project Ga0114948, IMG submission 83877) | Deep subsurface microbial communities from Mariana Trench to uncover new lineages of life (NeLLi) - CR04 metaG | ecosystem: Environmental > Aquatic > Marine > Ocean trench > Sediment | place...
CGCGTACTGGCTGGAGGCCGGTCTGGATGCGCCGGGCCCGTACGACAACATGGAGCAGCGGCCCTTCGCCGAGCGCTGCCTCCTCTCGTTCAGCTCGACGGCGGGTCCGCCGATGATGCCGGCGCTCTACAATAACCACAAGCGGATCGTGCAGAGCGAGGACACGGTGGTGATTCTCGTCGAGATGGTGCACGACGCGAGGATCGTCAGGATGAACGCGGAGCACGACCCGCCCGAGATCCAGAAATGGCTGGGTGACTCGATCGGCTGGTGGGAAGGCGACACCCTGGTGGTCGAGACGACCAACTTCCGTGACCGCCCGGCGTATGCGCAGGGCTCGAAGAACATGAAGGTCACCGAGCGGTTCAGCCGCATGGACGCCGACACCCTGCTCTATAACTTCACGGTCGAGGATCCGACGGTCTGGTCGGCGCCGTTCACCGGCGAATATGCGTGGCCGCGGAGCGACAACAAGGTGTTCGAGTACGCCTGTCACGAGGCGAATTACGCGCTCGAGGGCATCATGCACGGCGCACGGCTGCTCGAGGCGGACTTCCGTGGCGAGGAGCCCGAAGGGGTCCCGAACCCGACCCGGTAGGCGGCGTCATCGCGTGGCAAGTACGGTATCACCACTGACTGTCAGGAGACGTGCGATGCGCAATCAGACCGAGTGAGGGTGAAGGTTGGTGTGGCGATGCTCGCCCTGGCGGGTCTCGTCGTGGCGGTCCAGGCCCCGGTAGAAAGAAGCGGATCGCATCGGCGGCGTGTATCGCCTAGCATTGTCGCGCAGGGTTTGATGACGAGACGCGCAGGATTGCTGGCGGCAGTGGGGGTCGCCCTCATGGCGGGCGGCCTCCAGGCGGTCGGCCCGCAGGCGCAGTCCGCAACCGCCGCCGCGTCTCGTGCGCCGCAGCGCACCTTGTTCAACCGGTATTGCCTCTCCTGCCACAACGAGACCCAGTCTGCGCGCGGTGCGGTTCCGGTCGCCTTCGAGCGTTTGGACATGGCGCAGGTGGGGGCGGACGCCGAGATCTGGGAGCAGGTCGTCCGAAAGATGCGCGCCGGTGTCATGCCGCCGCCCGGCCGGCCGCGACCGGATGCGCCCGCCTCGGAGAGCTTCGTGTCCTGGCTGGAGACAGAGTTGGACGCGGCGGCCGCGTCTCGACCGCACCCCGGCCGTACCGAAGCCTTTCATCGCCTCAATCGGGCGGAATACCGGAACGCCGTGCGCGACCTGCTGCATCTCGAGGTCGACGTCAGCGCACTGCTCCCGGCCGACGACGCCAGCTATGGGTTCGACAATATCGCGGGTGTGCTCAGGTTCTCGCCGACGCTGATGGAGCGGTATCTGGTGGCGGCGAAGAAGGTGAGCCGCCTGGCCGTGGGCATGCCTCCGCCGTCGCCGAATTTCGACGTGTTCCGCCTGGCCGACGACTTGCCGCAAGACGATCGGTTCGAGGCGCTGCCGTTTGGCACGCGCGGCGGCACGCTCATTCACTACAACTTTCCGACCGCCGGCGAGTACACCATCCGCGTCAAGCTCGCGCGGCAGGTGGGCACCTACGACCGGAACGTGCCCAGTTTTCATCAGCCACAGCAGCTGGAAGTCAGTGTGGGTGGCGAGCGGCTGACGGTCTTTACCTTGGCCGCCTCGGTGCCGCGAGCGCTGATGCAGCCGGAGGAGCGGAGACGCATCGACCGCGCCACCCTGGACCAGGACTGGGTGGTTCGCTTCCAGGCCACGGCGGGTCCCCAAGAGGTCATGGCGACCTTCATCAACCGCACACCCGCGCTGCTCGAGACGTTGATCGAGCCGTACCAGCGGCCCCATCCATCGGGTGGCCACAACTGGGGGTCCCGCAGAGGGGTGTATCTGCGCAGTGTCGAGATCAGCGGCCCGTTCCCGGTCAGTGAGACGCCGGCCGGCTCGAGCGCGTCCGTCACGACGCCTGCGGACGAGGCGGACGACACGCCCAGTCGTCGCCGCATCTTCATGTGTCGCCCGGCGGACGCCTCCCAGGAAGCCGGTTGTGCCGGCACGATCCTCTCGGCCCTGGCGCGGCGCGCGTATCGACGACCCGTGACCGATGCGGACGTGGCGGGGCTCCTCAGTTTCTATGAGGCGGGTCGGGTCGAGGGTGGCTTCGAGTCGGGCATCGAGTTGGCCATCCGGCGACTCCTGGTCAGCCCCGAGTTCCTGTTTCGCACCGAAGCCGACCCGGCGACCATCGTCCCGGACACCAACTATCGGATCAGTGACCTGGAGCTCGCCTCGCGTCTGTCCTTCTTTCTGTGGAGCAGTATTCCCGACGACGAGCTCCTCGACCTGGCCGGACGCGGCACCCTCCACCAGCCCGAGGAACTCGAGCGGCAGGTGCGGCGGATGCTGGGAGACCCGCGGTCGCACGCGATCGTGGACAACTTCGTGGGGCAATGGCTGCTCTTGCGCAACATATCGGCCCTGGGCCCCGACCCGTACAAGGATCCCGACTTCGACGAGAGCTTGCGGTGGGCCTTGCGCCGGGAAACCGAGCTGTTTTTCGAGGCCGTCATGCGCGAAGACCGCAGCGTGGTCGATCTGCTGAGCGCGGACTATACGTTCCTCAATGCACGGCTGGCCAGGCACTATGGCATCCCGTTCGTGCATGGCGACCACTTCCGGCGCGTCACGCTGCCAGAGGGGAGCGTGCGGGGCGGGCTGCTGGGCCAGGGGAGCATCCTGTCGGTCACCTCGCAACCGAATCGGACGTCCCCTGTCGTGCGTGGCAAGTGGATCCTCGAGAACATTCTCGGGGTGTCGCCACCGGCGCCGCCGCCCGACGTGCCAGAGCTCGACGAGCAGGAGCACGTGGCCACGGCGGTCACCATGCGCGCACGGATGGCCACCCACCGCGCCAATCCGGCCTGTGCCAGCTGTCACCGGATGATGGATCCGATCGGGCTGGCGCTCGAAAACTTCGACCAGGCGGGGCGGTGGCGGGTCGTCGAGGAATCGTTCGACAGTCGGTCGGCGTCGTTCGTGCCGATTGACGCGTCGGGGGTGCTGCCCGACGGCACCACCTTCGAGGGCGTTACCGGGCTCCGGAGCGTGTTGGTCAGCCGTGCCGATCGCTTTGTCGCCACGATGACGGAAAAGCTGCTCACGTATGCCTTGGGGCGGGGGCTCGAGTTCTACGACATGCCGGCCGTGCGCGCGATCGCCCGCGAGGCGGCCCGCGACGACCACCGCTTTTCGTCGCTCATACTGGGCGTCGTCAACAGCATGCCGTTCCAGATGAGGAGGTCAGAGTCATGATCATCACCAAGATGGCCCTGCCGCGGCGGACGTTCCTGCGCGGCATCGGAGCCACACTGGCCTTGCCTCTTCTGGACGCGATGGTCCCGGCCATGTCGGCCATGTCCCGCACCGCCGCCAATCCCGTGCATCGGCTCGGCTTTCTCTACCTGCCCAACGGGGTGGCGATGAACCACACGGGTATCAACTACTGGAAACCGGTGGGCGAGGGAGGAGACTTCGTACTCTCGCCGATTCTGACGCCGCTCGCACCCTATCGGGATCAGATGGTCGTCATCAGCGGACTCAGCCACGGACAGGCCGAGTCGCTGGGAGACGGCAACGGGGACCACACGCGCAGCACCGCGACATGGCTGAACGGCGTGCACCCGAACTTCACGCAGGGTGCCGAGGTGCGGGCGGGGGTCACGGCCGACCAGGTCGCCGCGGCCGAGTTCGGGAACGAGACGCCCCTGCCGTCGCTCGAGCTCGCCGTCGACCTCAACTTCCTGGTGGGCAACTGCGACAACGGCTACAGCTGCACCTATCTCAACACCCTGTCGTGGCGGACGGCCACGACACCGCTGCCGACGGAGAACAATCCACGCGCGGTGTTCGAACGGTTGTTCGGCGACGGGGGCACACCGGCCCAGCGGGTCGCGCAAGTACGGAAGGACCGCAGCATTCTCGACGCGGTGGCAGCGGACATGCGGCGTCTGTATCGGCGGGTCGGGTCGAGCGACCGCGCCCGAGCCGACGAATACTTCGACGCGGTGCGCGAAGTCGAGCGGCGCTTGCAGAAGGCCGAAGAGGCCCCGGTCGAGAGTGAAGCGGGGTCGGGCTTGGAACGTCCTCCGGTCGGTATCCCGGACAACTTCGGGGATCATGTCCGGTTGATGTTCGACCTGCAGTGGCTGGCCTTTCAGGCGGACATCACCCGGGTCTTCACCTTCATGTATGGCCGCGAAGTCGGCAGTCGCACCTACCCGGAAATCGGTCTGACCGGTGGGCATCACGCCATGTCGCACCACGGGGACCGACCGGAGAATCTCGAGCGCTACGCGAAGCTGAACACGTATCAGATGGATCTGTTCAGGTATTTCGTGGACAAGCTGGCCGCGACGCCGGACGGCGACGGGAGCCTGCTCGATCATTCGCTGCTGCTCTACGGCGGCGGCATGAGCAATCCGAATATCCATTCACACAATGACCTCCCGCTCGTGCTCGTGGGGGGGGCGTCGGGCAACCTCGAGGGAGGACGTCACCTGGCCAGCCCGCTCGAGACCAAGACGCCGATGACGAACCTGCTGGTGAGCATGCTGGACAAGTCCGGGGTGCATATCGATCGTCTGGGCGACAGCACGGGACGGGTCGATCTGGGCACACCGCCCGAACCGCTGACCGGGGTATGACTGGCCGGTTGAGATGACTCAGAAGACTGGATCGAAGCTCGTTCCTCTCGATACTTGTGGGGCAAGGCTTCAGCCTTGCCTCGCGGGCCTGAAGGCCTGCGCCACTGAGTCAACCCAAGCGCCCTCCGCGTCTCCATGCTGGGTCGTGCCGCTGCTAGCGGTCTGTCTAGCGGGGCTCGGGTGTGCGGCCATCAACGGGGCAATGCTGCCGCCTTGCCACGCAGGCCTGAAGGCCTGCGCCACAGAAGCTACCCAAGCGAGCGTCCGTCCAGGCCTGTCGACCGCTAGGATGGCGGCCTTGCCGGCTTCCGGCCAGACTCTAGCCGCCGTCGTCGAGGCGCGGCCGACCCAACCGGCACCGGGGACCGACACTGCGGGGCGCAGCCTGATCGAGGCAGTGCAAGCGGGGGACACGGCGGCGGTACGCGCGCTCCTGCGGCAAGGGACCGATGCCGACGCCCAGGCGGTCGACGGCACCACGGCGCTCCACTGGGCCGCGCACCGCGACGATCTGGACGCGACCGACCTGCTGATTCGCGCCGGCGCCAACGTGGAGGCGACGAATCGGTATGGTGTCGCGCCGCTCGCGCTGGCGTGCCTCAACGGCAACGCGGCGATGATCGAGACCTTGTTGAACGCTGGTGCGGACCCCAACGCGACGCAGCCGGGCGGAGAGACGGCGCTGATGACCGCGTCGCGCACGGGGCGGGTGGCGGCGGTGCAGGTGCTGCTGGACCGCGGCGCGGACCCGAACGCGAGGGAACGCTCGAAGGGGCAGACGGCACTGATGTGGGCCGCGGCCGAGAACAACGCCGAGGTCCTGCGCGCGCTGGTCGCGGCCGGCGCCGATCTTCACGCTCGCTCGAACACGAGTCTCGACCTGACACCCAACGAACCGGGAGACAAGGGGTTCACCGCGCTGCTGTTCGCGGCCCGCGCGGGACGGATCGAGGCCGTCAGCGCTCTGCTCGAGGCCGGGGGCGACGTGAACGACACGCTGTCAGACGGGACGAGCGCGCTGGTCCTGGCGACGCTGAGCGCGCAGTACGACATGGGCGTCTTCCTGCTCGAACAGGGTGCCGACCCGAACGCGGCGGAGCAGGGCTGGACGGCGTTGCATCAGGTGGCATGGACCCGCCGGCCCAGTCGCGGACCCACCACCGTTGGCCCGGTGGCGCGCGGCGCCGTCGACAGCCTGACCCTCGCAGCGGCGTTGGTAGCGCATGGCGCCGACCCGAACTCGCGAATCACGAAGGAGGCGATCGAGATCTACGTCGGCCGAAACCGGATGAACCGGCTCGGCGCGACCCCGTTCTTCATGGCGGCCAGCCGGGTTGACGTTGCATACATGCGGCTGCTCGCCCGCAGTGGCGCAGACCCGTTTCTGCCGAATGACGACGGGACCACGCCGCTGATGGCGGCTGCGGGTGTCGGACTGTGGTTTCCCGGCGAGAGTCCGGGCACACCGGAGGAGGCGGCGGCCGCGGTCGAGTTCTGTTTGGAGTTGGGTGGTGACGCGACGACGGTCGACGCCAACGGCGACACCGCGCTGCACGGCGCGGCCTACTGGGACTCGCCTCGAGCCCTGGAGTTGCTGGTTGCCGCCGGCGCCCGGCTCGACGTCGAGAACGACAAGGGATGGACCCCGCTCCGGATCGCCGATGGCGTGGCCATCACTGCCAGTATCCATATCTCGGCGGACGCCGCGGACACGCTGCGCCGGATGAGGAAAGAGCGTGGGCTGCCGGTTCCCGAACCGACCCTCGGGGTCGCGAAGTAGCGTGCTCCGAGACAGCGACTAGGGGTGACGTGACAGCATGACGGTCGCGCGCGGCGGCGTCCGGTCTCTCGGCCAGCCAGGAGGGGGTTCGATGACACGGCTCACGTCTATGTCAATCGCGGGGTGTGTGGTGGTCCTGGCGGCCTCAGGACTGCTGCACGGGCGTGTCGGCGCGCAGCAGCCACCCGCCGCCGGCCGCCGCGCACCGTCGACCTCGCAGGAGCCGCGCGCGTTCCTCGACCGGTACTGCGTCACCTGTCACAACGAGGGGTTGGCCGCGCGGGGCACCGTGCCGGTGGCGTTCGAGGATCTCGACACCGCGGACGTCGGCACCCACGCCGAGGTCTGGGAACAGATGGTGCGGAAGCTGCGGCTCGGCATGATGCCGCCGGTCGGCCGGCCACGGCCCGACCAGGAGACAGCGGACGGCTTCCTCACCTGGTTGGAGACCGCGCTCGATCGTGCGGCGACGGCCTCCCCGAATCCGGGCCGTCCGGCGGTGCGCCGGTTGACCGGGCCCGAGTACAGCAACGCCATCAAGAGCTTGCTGGCGGTCGAGATCGACCAGCGCTGGCTGCTGTTTCCTGCCGACAATGTGGACGAGCAGGGCTTTGGGACCAATGGCGACGTGCTGTCGATCTCGCCGGCGCTGTTCGAGCGGTATCTCTCGGCGGCAAATCGGATCAGTCGTCTGGCCGTGGGCGATCCGACCGTCGGGCCGGGCTTCGCCGCGGCGACCTACGAGACGCCCAGGCTGCTGTATCAGGATGACCGCCTGAGCGACGACCTCCCGTTCGGGTCGCGCGGGGGCATGGCCATCCGTCACTATTTCCCGGTCGACGGGGAGTACGAGCTCACGATCCGGCTCCGCCGGATGATCTACGACTACATCGTCGGGATGCGCACGGCACAGCAGCTCGACGTGCGCCTCGATGGCACGCTCCTCGAGAGTTTCACGGTCGGTGACGCCGAGCGGTCCGGGTATCCGTCAGCCTACAGTTTCTTCGGCACGATCCGGGGCGACCCCGAGTGGGAGGAGTATGTCTCCAGGGGTGCGGACGCGCATCTGACCCTGCGTTTCCCGGCGAAGGCAGGACTGCATGTGGTGGGGGTCTCGTTTGTCGATAGCCACACCGAGACGACCGGGATTCTGGAGCGTCGGTTGTCCGGCTTTTCCCTCAGCGGTCTGGGCTTCTATCACGGGAACGCCGCGATCGCGCGGGTGGATATCATCGGTCCCCACAGCGTCACCGGTCCGGGCGACACACCGAGCCGCCGGCGGGTCTTCACGTGTCGGCCAGCGACGCGGACGGACGAGGAGCCCTGCGCGAGGCGGATCCTGTCTGCGCTCGCCCGGCGCGCGTATCGCCGGCCGTCGACCGATGACGACGTCGAGACGTTGATGCGCTTCTACGACACCGGCCGGAGCCAGCGGGGTTTCGAAGGCGGGATCCAGAAGGCGATCGAACGGCTGCTGGTCGGGCCGGAGTTTCTGTTCCGTATCGAACGCGACCCCGTGGACGTCGCGGTGGGAACAGCCTATCGCCTCAGCGACCTGGAGCTGGCCACCCGGTTGTCGCTGTTCCTCTGGAGCGACATTCCGGACGACGAGTTGCTGACCCTGGGCGAGGAGGGACGGCTGAGCGACCCGGTGGTGCTCGAGGGGCAAGTGCGTCGTCTGCTGGCCGACGCGCGCTCGACGGCGCTGGTCGACAATTTCGCGAGCCAGTGGCTGCAGCTCAATCGCCTGGAGGGCGTGACGCCGGATGGGGACGTGTTTTTCGAGTTCGACGAAAACCTCCGGGCCGATATGATGCGGGAGACGACCCTGTTTCTGGAGAGCCAGTTGCGCGAAGACCATAGCCTGATGGACCTCCTGACGGCGGACTACACGTTCGTGAACGAGCGTCTGGCGGGCCACTATGGCATACGGGGTATCTACGGCGAACGGTTCCGGCGCGTGACGCTCGACAGCGACCGCGGCGGCTTGCTCGGACATGCGAGCCTGCTGACGGTCACCGCCTATCCGACGCGGACCTCGCCCGTGCTCCGGGGCAAGTGGTTGCTCGACAACATCCTCGGCATGCCGCCGCCGCCGCCGCCGGCCGAGGTCCCGGCCCTGACGGAGAACCGGGGCGGTGCTGAGATACGGTCGCTGAGAGACCGCATGGAACAACACCGGCGAAATCCGGCGTGCGCCGTGTGTCACCGGATCATGGACCCCCCCGGTTTCGCGCTCGAGAACTTCGACGCGATCGGGAGGTGGCGAGCCTCCGACACGGCCGGCATCCCAGTCGATGCGTCAGGTGTGCTCGGTGACGGGACCGTCGTGGACGGTCCCGCGTCGTTGCGGGAGGCGTTGCGCAACTACGAAGAGAGCTATGTGAGGACCGTCACCGAGAAGCTGTTGACCTACGCACTTGGCCGTCGCATCGGATACCTCGATCAGCCGGCGATCCGCGCGATCACGGCGGCGGCGGCCTCCGACGACCATCGCTGGTCTTCGATCATCCTCGAAATTGTCAAGAGCATCCCGTTTCAGATGCGGAGATCCGAATCATGATGATCACCAAGAAGGCGATTCCTCGGCGGACGGCGCTGCGAGGCATCGGCGCGGCCCTCGCCTTGCCGTTGCTCGACGGCATGGTGCCGGCGCTCAGTGCGCTCAGCACGACAGCGGCGAAGCCGGTCGTGCGTTTTGGCGCGGTCTACGTGCCGAACGGGATGGTGATGCAGAACTGGACGCCGGCGGCCGACGGGACCGCGTTCGAGATCACGCCCACGTTACAGCCGCTGGCGCCGTTTCGAGACCAGCTGCTCGTGCTGTCGGGGCTCAACAGCACGCCGCCCGGTGGGGTGCGTGGCGGGGTGCATTCACGTGCCGCAACGCGGTTCCTGACGGACGAACAGCCGAGAGACCCGAAGCAGTGGGCACGGCGGGAGCCGATCTCGATGGACCAGATCGCGGCCAGGGAGCTGGGGAAGCACACGCAGCTGGCGTCGCTCGAGCTGGGCCTGGAAGGCGCCAATTTCGCCGGCTCGTGCGACAGCGGTGGCTTCAGCTGTGCCTTCTCGTACACCATCTCCTGGCGGAACGCCTCGACGCCGTTGCCGATGGAGCACAATCCGCGGGCGGTCTTCGAACGGCTGTTCGGCGATAGTGAGAACACGGACCCTGCGGCGCAGCGCGCCCGCCTGCGGGAGCAGCGCAGCATTCTCGACTCGGTGAGCGAGGATGTGGAGCGGCTGCGACGCAGTCTCGGGCCGAGTGACCGCGTCAAGGTCGGCGCGTATCTCGATGCGGTGCGTGATGTCGAGCGACGCATCCAGAGGGCGGAGGCGCAGGGTGACCAGGAAGTGCCGCTGATGGAGCGTCCGCTGGGCGTGCCGGCGGATTTCGTCGACCATGCGACGCTGATGTACGACCTGTGGCTGCTGGCGTTTCAGATCGACCGCACGCGCATCGTGACCTTCATGAAGGGCCATGAATTGAGCGGTCGCACCTATCCGGAGATCGGAGTGCCCGACGCGCATCACCCGCTGTCGCACCATCAGGGAGTGCCGGCCGCACTGGAGAAGCTGACGAAGCTCAACACGCATCACGTGTCGCTCTTCGCGTCGTTCCTCGAAAAGCTGCGGGCGACGCCGGATGGTGACGGTTCGTTGCTCGACCACACCGTGATCGTCTACGGCGCCGGCATGAGCGACAGCAACGCGCATTCGCCCTACAATCTGCCGATCCTGTTGCTGGGTGGCGGGGCCGGCCAGCTCGAGGGCGGGCGGCATCTCGTGTATCCGTCTGGCACGCCGCTGGCGAACCTGCATGTCTCGCTGCTCGACAAGCTGGGTGTGCCCATTGAGGGTATGGGCGACAGTAGCGGACCGTTGCCGCACCTCTTCACGAAGAACGCCCAGCGGCTGTCCGGTGTCTGAATCGCGGTCGCCAGGCCGCTGATGCGATGAGGGAGCAAGGCCCTTTAGGGCCGTAGTCGGAGGTTATGAAGCAGATGCACACGCACAGGACGAGCGGGGCTCCGTCATGGGGCTGGTGGGCCCTGGCGACCGCCAGCCTCGTGGTCTCGGCCGGGAGCGGCGTACGGGCACAGGGTGATGACCTGCGGCTGCTGGAGGCGGTCAAGGGGCAGGACACCGAGGCCGTGGGCGAGCTGTTGGCTCGACAGGCCGACGTCAATGCCACGCAGCCGGACGGCGCGACCGCACTGCATTGGGCGGTGTATCGAGATGATCTGGAGATGGCGGGCCGGTTGCTCGACGCCGGCGCCAACGCCGGCGCCGAGAACGACTATGGTGTCACGCCGCTCTCGCTGGCCTGCACGAACGCGAATGCGGCGATGGTGGAGGCGCTGCTGGCGTCGGGCGCCGATGCGAACGCCGCGGTCTCGTCGGGCGAGACCGTGCTGATGACCTGTGCGCGCACCGGCAGCGTGGACGCCGTGAACGCGCTCGTCGCCCACGGCGCCGACGTGAACGCCCGGGAGGCAGCGGAGAACCAGACGGCGTTGATGTGGGCGGTGGCGCAGGGTCATCCGGAGGTCGTGCGGGCATTGGTCGAGCACGGCGCCGAGGTCGACGCGCGGTCGCGCGTGTCGCGCCATGTCATCAGCCGGCGGCTGCAGTCGGAGCTCAAGTACGGCGAGCTCGGCAGACGCTACGGCACCGACGCCGAAGAGACGGACATCGGCGGGTTCACGCCGCTGCTGTTCGCGGCCCGGCACGGCGACATCGAATCGGCGCGTCGGCTGCTGGCCGCCGGCGCCGCCGTCAACGACGTCGCCCCCGACGGTGCCAGCGTGCTGGTCGTCGCTACGTTCAGCGGGCATGGGGCGCTCGCACGCTTTCTTCTGGACCAGGGTGCCAACCCGAATGCCGCCGCGGCGGGCTATGCGGCGCTGCATGCCGCGGTGCTGACGGGGGATCTGGAGGTCGTCGCGGCGCTGCTGGCCCACGGCGCACGTCCGGATGCGCAGGTGACACAGGCGACCCGCGTCAGCCGTAACGGGCAGGTGCTGATGCTCAACGAGCTGCTGCTCGGGGCCACGCCGTTTGCCCTGGCGGCGAAGTTCACCGACGTCGAGATCATGCGTGTGTTGGCCGAGGCCGGTGCCGACCCGCGGCTGCCGCTCAAGAACGGGTGGACCCCGTTGATGCTGGCGTCGGGCGCCGGCTGGCGCTACGGGGTGTGGGACCGGCGGGACCGGGTCCTGCCTCACATGCTTGCGACGCAGGCCGAGCTCGTGGACGAACGCGGCACGTTGGCCACGGTCCGGTTGGCGGTGGAGTTGGGTGCCGATGTCAACGCGGTCGATGAGGACGGCAACACGGCGCTGCACTATGTCGTCGACAAGGAGTTCGACCGGGTCGTGACATTCCTGGCACAGAGTGGCGCGAATCTGAACGCGACGAATAGGCGGGGCCAGACACCGCTCGCGATGGTGTCACGTCGCCGGGGCGGCTCGGACGCGGCGCAGGCAACAGCGGCGCTGCTGCAAGAGCTGGGAGCGGAGGCCGAAGGGACCGGGGTTGCGAGAAGGGTTCCACGGTGAACACCTCAATGTTGCCGCCTCGTTGGTTCCCCGCCGTTTTCGCAGTGAGCTGGAGGGCGTCCAATGCCGTCGAAAGACCCGACATCCAAGCCCCGGCGTAGCCGCCGTGGCTTTCTGAAGGTTGCCACCCTCGGTTCGGCGGCGGCCGTACTGCGGCCATCGACGCTGGTCGGGCAAGAGCGGTCCCTGGGCGAGGGTGTCGCTGCCTATGGCGAACGGTCCCCGTTCGTAGCGGCGATGCGTCGGGTGCGCGAGTCGCGCTGGGACCAGGCGGCCGGGAGCCAGACGCCGCTCCAGGATCTGCGGGGCAGCATCACGCCATCGGCGTTGCATTTCGAACGCCACCACGCCGGGATTCCCGAGATCGATCCGACGCAGCATCGGTTGCTGATCGATGGCCTGGTGAACCGCCCGCTGGTCTTCACGATGGCCGAGATCGAGCGGTTGCCGGCGGTGTCCCGTATCTACTTCCTCGAGTGCTCCGGCAACAGCCGGGTGAAATGGTCCCCTGCGCAACCGGACACCGATGCCCAGGCCGCGTTCGGGATGACCAGCTGCAGCGAGTGGACCGGGGTGCCGTTGTCGGTCCTGCTGCGGGAGGCGGGCGTCCGCGCCGAGGCCCGCTGGCTGGTGGCCGAGGGCGCCGACGCCTGCCGCATGACCCGGAGCGTGCCGCTCGAGAAGGCGCTGGACGACACGCTGGTCGCGTATGGGCAGAACGGCGAAGCGCTCCGTCCCGCCCAGGGGTACCCGCTGCGGCTGCTCATACCGGGGTGGGAGGGCAACATCAGCATCAAGTGGTTGCGACGTCTGCAACTTGTGGATCGGCCCTACATGACTCGCGAGGAAACCTCGAAATATACGGACCTGATGCCGAACGGCGAGGCACGCCAGTTCACGTTCACGATGGACGCCAAGTCCGTCATCACCCGTCCGTCGGGCGGTCAGCGGATCGGCGCGCCAGGGTTCTATCAGATCTCGGGGTTGGCGTGGTCGGGGCGCGGGCGCGTGCGGCGTGTCGAGGTCTCCACCGATGGCGGCAGATCGTGGGTCGAGGCCCAGTTGCAAGCGCCGGTCTTGCCCCTGGCGCATACGCGGTTCCGTGTCGACTGGGTCTGGGATGGCTCGGACACGACGCTGGCCTCACGCTGTATCGACGAGACCGGCGACGTGCAGCCGACGCGTGCGGCCCTGATCGCCGTGCGGGGTACGCAGTCGAACTATCACAACAACGCGATCCAGGGCTGGCGCGTGCGTCCGGACGGCGTGGTGGAGAACGTCGATGTCTAGCGGTTTTCCTGGCGAGGCGTCCGCCTGGACGGCGTTGCTTCCTCGGTCACAGCCCGCCTGGCTGCTCCCTCGTCGCGCCTTGCTAGACGAACGCCTCGCCAGGAAAACCGGCCTTGTCATTGTTCAGCAGCCTGCTAGTGGTGTGAGACACACCACTGGAGTGCCGGTAGCGATTGGTGTGTTCATGCTCGCGATGGTGTGCGCCGGCGTGGCCGCCGCGCAGCCGACACGCACCGGTCTTGGACGCCCGGCGACACCGGTGGAGATCGAGTCGTGGGGACCGATCATCGGACCCGACGGCGCCGGGTTACCGCCCGGTCGCGCGACGGCGGCCGACGGCCGCCCGGTCTACCAGCGCCGGTGCGCGCGCTGTCACGGCCTGACCGGGCGCGAAGGCCCGGACACCCGGCTGGCGGGTGGCCAGGGATCTCTGGAGGGGGACCAGCCGCAGAAGACGGTGGGGAGCTACTGGCCCGCGGCCACGACGCTGTGGGACTACGTCAACCGCGCCATGCCGTTCGATCGGCCGGGGGGGCTCACCGCGGACGAGGTGTACGCCACCGTCGCGTATGTCCTCTACCTCAACGACATCGTCGCCATCGATGATCCGATTGGCGCCGCCACCCTCCCGGCCGTCGAGATGCCGAACCGCGATGGCTTCGTCACCGATCCTCGCCCGGATATCGCCCCCACGGCGCCGCCCGGTCTCTAGCAGCCCGTTGGCGACGGACTGCTCGTGGCCCGCGTGAGCATGCCATCAGTGCCTGCCTGGCTGCCGTCCCACCGCGAGCTCCAGGGGCTGGGGCTTGCGGTGGGTCTGGCGCTCGTCGCGCTCGCCCTCACACCCGTCGCCTTTTCAGGCTCGCCGTGGGCGTCTCCCGTTGTCGTGGCCATCGGTCTCGGCGCCCTCGTGCTCAACTCTCCCGTGGCGGGCTGGATCGGGCTGAAGGTCGATAGTGGCCGCGAGGGCGACGCGTACGAGCGGGGGCTCCGGTACACCGGGAAGTGGGTGCTGCGTCTCGCCATCGTCCTGATGGGGCTGAAGGCCAGAACGGATCTCATCGAGCCGCAGCTGCTGGCGCGGGTCCTCCTCGTGCTGGTCGTCACGTTGCCCACGACCTTCTTCGTCGCGCATGCCACCGCCGGGTTGCTGAAGCTGCGGCGGGAGATGGCCGATCTGGTGGCCATCGGCACGATGATCTGCGGCGCGTCGGCCATCAACGCGCTGGCGCCCACGGTGTTCGCCCGCCGTCGCGACCAGGGGCTCGCCGTGACGGCCATCTTCCTGTTCAGCGTGGCGGCGTTGATGGCGTTGCTGCCGATCGGGACGGCGCTTGGTCTCGACACCGAATCGGCGGGCCTCTGGGCCGGCCTCGCGGTGAACGATCTGTCCTCGAGCGTCGCGGTGGGCGGGCAGTTCGGGGAAGACGAGAGTGTCTTGGCCGCGATGGCGAAGACGGTGCGGATCGTCTTGCTGGGTCCCCTGCTGCTCGTCTTCAGCCAGTTCCGCCGCCGCGCCCCGGCCGAGGACAGCGTGCGCCTCCGCCTGACGGCGCACTTCCCACTGTTCGTCGTCGGGTATCTCGTGCTGTTCGGGGTGCGCGCCCTCGGGGACCGGATGTTTACGGCGGCGGGGCCAGCGGGCGGCGCGTGGGCGGCGCTGTTGGCGGTCAACGACGGCGTCGTGAGCCTCGCCATCGCGGCGGTGTGCGCGTCGATCGGCTTGCAGATCCACGTTCGCACGCTCGTCGATGTGGGGTGGCGCGTCGCCGTCACTGCCGGCGCCGCCTGGGTCACCATTGCCGGGCTGTCGCTGGGCCTCCTGACGGCGGGGGCGCAGGGCCCGACGGGCGTCAGCGTGACCGGGGGCCTCGTGGCGTTGGGTCTCGGCTTCGTCGTCTTCCGGCGTTGGGCACCGACACCGGTGTCTCTTCGGGCCCGACTCGAGGCGGGCGAACCGCTCACCCTACGTGAGACCGTCGACCTGCTGGCGCTGCTCGACCGCGACGGCCCGATCAGTGCGGAGGTCGCGCGCCGCGTTCTCGAGCGGATGCAGCCGGCCATTGGCGAGCTCGTCTCGCTGCGCGAGAGCCCGATTCAGGGTGGCATCAACTACCGGCGGTTGACCTACTGGCGGAGCCCGGAGCACGGCTCGTCCCTCGTGGGGATCTTATGGACGCCGGGGACGACGGCACATATCCACTCCCATGACTATTCGGCCGTGGGCCGGCGTATCGAGGGGACGGTCGACGTGGTCGAGTTCGCGCGTGTCGCGGCGGATCGTCTTCGCGTCACCCGGCGCACGGAACTCGGCCCGTTGGAGCGCATCGAGTTCACCGAGGATGACACCATTCACCTCATACGCAACCTTGGTGCTCACGACGCGATCGACGTGCACTTCTGCGCCCCGCATGGCGCCCGCGGTGCGTCGCGGTACACCCCCCGCGAGACACACCGCCCGTTCGGGGTGGGCCAGGAGCTGGCGGTCGACGTCGTGGAAGATCGTCTGCCCGTCGTCATGTCGGCGCCGGACGAGTGACGGGCCGCAGTGTGCCACCTCCTGCCCCCTGCCATCGCTGTTGCGATCAGGGCCGTGCTGCGTGCCGCTCATCCGTGGCGGCTCCGATGGCGGAGGAGTCGGTCTGGTGGCGCCCCGTCACAGCTCGGGGCGCATCCAGGCGGTGGCCAGGCTGTCCGCGTACTCGTTCCAGCGGTTGCCGGAGTGGGCGGCGATCCAGATCAGCTCGCACGTCGGGTGCGCCCGGTAGAGGGCCAGTAGCTGCTGCACCAGTGCCAGGTTCTTGATCGGCCCGGACTTCCGCTTCCAGCCTCGCCGCTCCCAGGCGGGCGCCCACTTCGTGATGGTGTCCACACACAGACGACTGTCGGTCAGGACGTCGGTGGCCGCCTTCTCCGGCAACACCGTGAACGCCGCGATCAGGGCCTGCAGTTCCATGCGGTTGTTGGTCGTGTCCGGATCGTGGCCGTGCTGCTCCGACCGGATCTCGCCGTCCTCCACCCACACCGCGCCCCAGCCGCCCGGACCCGGATTCGGCACGGCACTGCCATCGGTGAACACACCGGACCGGGGACCGCTACGGTATTTCGAGAGGACCTCGGCGAGGGTCAGGTGCTCCTCGCGCAGGGAACTGCTACGGTCGGCTCCGCCGCGTGTCGGGCGTCGCGTCTTCCGATCGGCGCTGGCCGGTTGCGTCGGGGAATGTTCCCGGCAGTACCGCGGTTGCCACCCGGGGTATTGGTCGATCGCCGCCTGCGGGATCTCAAAGGTCGCACCGCACACAC
>Ga0114948_10000427_pt1 | contig 16596 bp, 19 predicted proteins | sample CR04metaG_FD_83877 | JGI IMG/M metagenome (GOLD analysis project Ga0114948, IMG submission 83877) | Deep subsurface microbial communities from Mariana Trench to uncover new lineages of life (NeLLi) - CR04 metaG | ecosystem: Environmental > Aquatic > Marine > Ocean trench > Sediment | place...
CTACGCCATCGATATTCCTGTATGACTCCGCGATATCGGTGAAGCACGCCGCCACGGACTCCACGAAGGCGGCGGCGTCCGACGTGGTCGCCAGTACGACGATGAAGTTGCGGGTGCCGATGCCGCGGGTGCCGGCGCGGCGGTAGCCCTTGAAGGTCGCCGGGACTTCCACCAGGGGGACCTGTTTCCCCGGTTTGAAGCTTGTCGCCTCGAACTCACAAACTTCGATGTGATCGCGGAAATTTGCCTGATCGGGAAGCGGAAAGTCGATGTCGCGCTCGGCCAGCACCTCGAGGATCTTGTCATTGCACACGTAGTCACCGGGCGCCAGGTCGCGCACCGCAAGACCAAAGGGCAATCCCCAGGAAAGCAGCGGCTCGCCCGCTGAAATGGCCTGCGACGCAAAGCGGTGACCCTCGAGCACCGTGTGGGACAGGGCCCACTTCCACTCCCCGCGGACGATGACAGTGCCTGCCTCCAGGCGCCGGGTGGCGATGGCGACATTGTCCCCGGGCACGGGAATGCGGCCAACCTCGTCGAATGCCCTTGTACTCGTCTCTGACGCCATCGGTCGCAATGGTACCACCAGTCAGCTGGCCGCCCCCGCTTAACATATCTTTACCTTGCAGACAGAAGCCGGAAAAACACCTCGCTTAAGCTGTTCCGCGAGAATCCTACAACGCGATTCATCCACACAATGAGGAACAGGACATGAGCGAAGAAGTCGCAAACGAAAACTCCACTTGCCACGGGAGCCGCAAGCACCGGCTGGGACGCCGGGTCCGCTTGACCGTGGGCGCGCTGACTATGGTCGCCGTCGGCGCGATGCTCGGCGCCGGCGCCACAGCACACGCGGGGCGTATGGGCGGCTGGCACGGTTTCGGCCACCACGGAAAATCTGCCAAGACCGAGGAGCAGGTACGCGAGCGGGCAGCCGACAAGGCCGCCTGCTACTCGGGCGCATCGACGCCTCCCCGGAGCAGGAGACCCGCATCAACGACATCGTCAGCTCGCTGGTGCGCGATCTCTACCCCTTGCACGGGGAGCACCGGAATTTCCGCCGTCAGCTGATCACGGAGCTGGCGCGCCCGCAGGTCGACCCCCAAGCGTTGGAGCGGATCCGCGCCGACGGGATGGCACTTGCGAACTCGGCATCGAAGACGCTGGTGAACGCCCTGGTCGATGTCACGGAGGTTCTGAGCGTCGAGCAGCGCCAGGAACTCGCCGCCATGATCGGCCGCCACCGGCAGTGATCGTCTCTTCCGGCCTCTCTCTCGGAGGGGGAGAGGCCGGGGCGACGGGGGCCGCAACCGCCCTCCTTTGCGCGCCCTCCACCAGCACGTATTCTTGGCCCCATGAGCGAGCGAATTCTCATGATCGAGGACGACGAAAGTCTGTCCGCCATGCTGAAAGAATATCTAGCACCTCTGGGTATCGACTTGAGCGCCAAACCGAACGCGCAGTCCGGACTGGATGCCCTCGCTGAAGATCACTACGACGCCTTGATTCTCGATGTCATGCTGCCCGACGCCGATGGCTTCGAGCTTTGCCGCCGCGTACGCAACGACTCCGATATTCCCATTCTCATGCTCACCGCGCGCGGCGGCGAAACCGACCGCATCGTCGGCCTGGAGCTGGGTGCCGACGACTACCTGCCGAAACCATTCAATCCGCGCGAGCTGCTGGCGCGCTTGCGGGCAATCCTGCGCAGGCGCGCGGCGCCGGGAGTGCGGCCATCGGGGACCTGGCGATTCGGTCGCCTGGAGATCGATCGCGACGGTCGCGCCGTGCGTGTGGATGGAAACAACCGACCCTTGACCGCCTATCAGTTCGATTTACTCTGCGCGTTGGCGGAACGCGCCGGCACCGTGCAGTCCCGTGAAACGCTCATGGATCGGGTGCGGGGCGAAAACCTGGAAGCCTTCGACCGCAGCATCGACGTTCACATTTCACGCATTCGCAATGCCATCGAAGATGATCCCAAGCATCCACGCCGTGTGATCACTGTGCGCGGCGTGGGCTACGTTTTCGCGCGCCGCCAGGACGACGACTGACTCCCATGCGCCACCTCTACGTTCAAATCTATGTCGCGCTCGTAGCGATACTCATATTATTCGGCGTGCTGGTATTCGCTACCTGGCTGCTACTACCACCCAGTCAAGATCGCCAGCGGTTGATAACGGGTGGCGCGGCGGTGCTCGGCGATCTGCTGCCGGCAAAGGACCGGCCGATCGGCGAGACTCAAGCCGCTCTTGATCGCCTGTATGACCAACTGGGTGTCGATCTATCCCTGTACGCCGCCGACGCAAAGCTGTTGGCGGCGGCGGGTGAAGTGATTTCTGCGCCGGACCTCTCGAACAGAGAGAGCGGCTGGATACACGGCAGGGGCAGGGGCCCGAGGATTGCGCTGCACCTCGCCGATGGCCGGTGGTTGATTGTCCGCGCCCGCCATGAAGGCGGCGCGTCTTGGCTGGCGATGCTGAGCCTCCTCGCCATCGCCGTGGCCATCGGCGCGTACCCCGTCGTCCGGCGTATCACGCGCCGGCTGGAACGATTGCAGACGCGTGTCGATCAACTGGGCGCCGGCGATTTGAGCGTGCGGGTCGAGGTACAGGGCAATGACGAAGTGGCGCAGCTTGCGCGCAGCTTCAACCGCGCAGCCGACCGGGTCGAAAGGCTGGTCGATGTGCAGCGCAGCATTCTCGCGGGTGCCTCCCACGAATTGCGTACACCGTTGACGCGCATACGCATGGGCGTCGAGCTGTTGGCCGGTAATGGTCAGGGCGAGCTGCGTGCGCGCGTCAGCAGGGATATCCGCGAGCTCGATGAGCTCATCGAGGAACTCTTGCTGGCGAGCCGCTTGAGAGCCGGAGAAAGCCTCGAGATCAGCGAGCCGGTGGAGCTATTGGCATTGAGCGCCGAGGAAGGCGCACGGGTCGGTGCCCATGTCACTGGCACGCCTACGACGGTGCAGGGTGATACGCGCACATTGAGGCGCATGTTGCGAAACCTGTTCGAGAACGCCCGGCGACACGGTCAGGGGGCGCCGATTGATGCCAGCGTCGAGACCACCGACACGGGGTTGGCGCGCATCGTCGTCAGCGATGCCGGGCCCGGGGTTCCGGAGGCCGAACGCGAGCGTATCTTCACACCCTTTTATCGCGCCGCCGGCGTATCGAAGGATGGAAGCGGGCTCGGTCTCGCCCTGGTACGCGAGATCGCCCGCCGCCACGGTGGCGATGCGCGTTACCTGCCGCGGGAAGGAGGCGGGAGCTGCTTCCAGGTGACACTGGCGGGGAGCCGCTCGACGTGAGGTGCGATCGCGGCCAGTACCTTCAAATCTCGACCTCGAGACCGAGAATCAGACTGCTCCACGACTTTCCGTGGCCGTCCAGGTTCAGGGATTCGTTGACTCCGCCTTCGAGCGCATTCTGCAGGACGAAATTGAAGCCATTGAGGTGAGGAAGCTCGTAGCGCGTAATTTCACCAGTAAACAGTGCACCGAAACTGCGCTTCAAGTATTTCCCGGTCAATTGCGCGGAAACGGCAGCGTAGTGACTACCATCGTATACGAACACGCCCACGTTCGAGCAGTTTCCCTTGTCACCCGAGCGGGCATGTGCGATCTCCCGAAGGAGCACACGACGACTCATGCAGCGATAATCTCTGTTCGTGCCGTCACTTTCTCGCGCGCCATGGAGGCGGAGTAAGTGACCACCGACGGCGTAATGCTGCCGCGATAACCACCGCCCCCGGCAGGACCGCAGCAGAGCAGAGACTCCACCTCCCACAACAGCAATTCGGCCTGCTCGGCCGTCGATACGCGTTGGGCGCAATGCAGCCGCACGTCCTCGGCCTGGTCGTGGTAGCGCCGTGCAGTGGCGTGCAGGGACGCGGCACCGATGATGTCGACACGCAATGAGGAATTGCTTGCGTGAACGGCGTCCATACGTTCCTCCACGATGCGCCCGGCAAGCTCGGCCCGGGCCTGGGCTCCCGGTCCCGCATAGGAGACACCGGCCTCCGCCACGTAACCACCATCGAATGCAACCGTCAACTTGTACGATTCAGGGGCGGTGGTACCACCGGCGCCGCTGATGCCGACGCGGTCCCGCGCAAGCGTCTGGATGCGCACGCCGGTAAAATCCGCGCAGACATCGGGGGTAAGGTAGCGCGACGGGTCGTGCACTTCGTAGAGCAACTGTTCCTTGACGGTGCGTTCATCGACGCTCCCACCCGTGCCGTCGAGCTTGGTAATGCACGCGCTGCCATCGGGCTGCACCTCGGCGATGGGAAACCCCAGTCGTGCGAGCCCATCGACGTTCTTGTATCCAGGATCGGCGAAATAGCCGCCGGTGATCTGTCCCGCGCACTCCATGAGGTGCCCGACCACGGTCCCGGCACCGAGCGCCTGCCAGTCATCACCGGACCAGCCGAAGTGATGACGCAGGGGCGCAACGTACAACGATGGATCCGCGACTCTTCCGGTGATAATAACCTGCGCTTGCGCCTCCAACGCCGGCATCAGCGCATCGGCACCCAGATAGGCATGGGCACCGATGAAGCGGCGACCAACCTCCCCCACCGTCATACCTTCCCACAGCGGCGTATCCGGGCCGACGCCTTGACTCACGTCATCCCCTTGCACGTAGGCAATGCGAACTCCGGTGAGCCCCAGCTGCCTGGCGATATCGCGGGTAATCTCCGCGGCGCGGGCAGGATTGGCGGCGCCCATGTTGGTGACGACGCGCACACCGTTGGCGATGGCCGCCGGAAGGATCGCCCGCATGCGGCGTTCCAGCAACGGCGTGTAGCCGCGACCAGGATCAGCGGCTCGATCCCGATAAGCAAACGCCAAGGTACGCTCGCCCAGACACTCGAAGACGATGGCATCCAGATGGCCCCGCTCCACGAGATCCACCGCGGGGGCCACGCGATCCGCCGAGAACCCTGCACCGGTGCCTATTCGAAATGTGTCAGTGCGCACCATAGTCCCCGGGAATGCAACGCTGGGAAAGGAATGCGCTCCATTGTAAGCGCTCGTGCCCCGTCCCCCAACAGAGACATCCCCATGAGCGGCGTGCGGCTTTGTTACAATGCCCGCAGACCTCTCCTCTCACAACGCGCAAAGCCCATGGGAGTTACGCCATGCCCGTACAAACCCGCTACCTTTTCATCGCCAGTATGGATGTCGACCCGGACAAGGAGGATCTTTTCAACGAAGTTTACGACCGGGAGCACGTGCCGTTGTTATCCAAGGTACCCGGTGTCGTGTCGGTGACGCGCTTCAAGAGCGAACCGTTGACCATGATCATGGCGGGCGAAAGGCGCACGGTGGAGGCCGAAGGCGAGCCTCGCTACGGCGCGATGTATGAGATCGAAAGTCCCGATGTGCTGGTCAGCAAGGCCTGGGCCGAGGCCATCGATCACGGGCGCTGGCCGACCGAGGTGAGGCCCTATACCAGGAACCGCCGGCATACTCTGAAGAAAATCATCCAGGGGGAATGACCATGGCTCTAGCCGATTATGGTTCCGCGCTGGTCACCGGAGCCTCCAGCGGTATCGGCGCCGCGGTGGTGCGCCGCTTGTGCGCGCGCGGATTAACGGTGCACGCGATGGCGCGACGGCAACAACGCCTCGACGCGCTGGCCGAGGAGACCGGCTGCGTGAGCCACGTTCTGGACGTGCGCGACACGCCGCGGCTCTCCCAGGTCATCAGCGGTCTGGACGCCGACATCGTCGTCAATAATGCCGGCCTGGGGCGCGGTTTCGGAAAGCTTCACGAGGCCCGGGCGGAGGATATCGACGCCACCATCGACACGAATGTGCGCGCCGCCATTCACGTCCTGCGTGTGAGCCTGCCGGGGATGCTGTCCCGCAACCGGGGCCACATCGTGAACATGAGCTCGGTCGCAGGGTTGTATCCGATGGCTTCCCCGGTCTACGGCGCGAGCAAGAGCGCGGTGCACCAGCTGAGTCGCAATCTGCGCCTGGAGCTCGCCGGCAGCCGGGTGCGCCTCACCGAGATCTGTCCCGGCCGTGTCAGCACGGAGTTTTTCGATGCCGCTATCGATGACCCGGACGAACGCGCGGCGGTCAAGGAAACCGGAATCAACGAACTCACGGCGCAGGACATTGCCGATGCCGTCATCTACGCCCTGGACGCTCCCTGGCGGGTCAACGTCAGTCTCATCGAACTACAGCCGACGGAGCAGGTATTCGGAGGTATGCATCTCACACCTGTCCGTTAGGAGCGCAGAGCTCGATTTCAGTGCTGGCCCTGAAACATGTCGTCCTCACCCTGCTGGGCGACGGCTTCGCCGAACTCGACGGCACCGTCCAAGAGGACATAGGGAATAATCAGGACGACGGAATAGTTCGCCTGATGGTCCAAAGCGATGGCCACGGCCTCGGTTTCGTCCTCGGCGCCCGGTAGCTGGGCCTGGATGGGAAAAACCAGCGCGGTCGCACGATAGGTATTGGTATCGGCCCCGTTGCGCAGCTTACCCTTCAGCGCTTCAATAACGTCCTCTATGGATGAATCCTGATGTTCCTCATCGACGGCAAGCTGGGTGATTTCCCCGTCCAGGGTTACCGCACTGCCGAAAGGGAAAAATTCTCCATGGGCAATCAGCATACCCTCTGCATGGGGCAGGACAGCGCTGACCAGCTCCTCCGCTTCCGCCTGGGCGTCACTCATGGCTCTTTAGTTTCCGGACGTTTCACGGCCGAGCATAACACGCGCACGAGCAATCAGGGCGATCCTGAGATCCTCACGGTAAGGTCGAAATCTGTAAAGTTCCACGAAGTGGTGTCTGGGATCTGCCGAATTCGCGCGGCGGCGTGGGGCTGACTGGTCGCGGAGCCTCAGTACCTCGGCCGGCGTGGTGAACGCTCTCCCCGGGGGCGCGCCTGGTTGACCTTGATGTTGCGTCCGTTGAGCGCGCTCTCGTTCAGGGCCTTGATGGCCTGGTCGGCTTCTGAGTCGTCGGGCATTTCCACGAACCCGAATCCCTTCGACTGCCCGGACATCTTGTCCATGATGATGCTTGCGCTGGAGACTTCCCCGAACTCCGAAAAAGCTGCCCTCAGATCATCCTCGGTAAGGCTATAGGGCAGATTGCCCACGTATATGTTCATTCTGAATCCTCGTGAACTGCGGGTCGAGCAGTCGATAGCCGCCGGCCGGTCACCCGCACGGACCGGCTGAGGGCATTGGTCGAATTATTGGACAAAACTCGCCGGACAGCAAAAATCTTATACTCGTTGGAAGGTGCCGGTCCCGCCTACCAGGCAGACCAGCCGCCGTCGACGGGCAGGACGACGCCTGTTACGTAGCTACTCGCCGGGGAGGCGAGAAACAACAGTGCCGGCGCCAGCTCCTCCGGTACCCCGAAGCGGCCCATCGGTACGAACTGCTTCAGCTGCCGCGCGGCCTTGCTCGCCAGTAACTGCTCGGTCATCTCGGTAGGAAAGTAACCCGGAGCAATGGCGTTGGCGGTAATTCCATGTTCGGCCCACTCCACAGCCTGAGTGCGTGTCAGACCCACGAGCCCGTGCTTGCTGGCCGCATAGGCAACCAAGCCGGAGCGAACCGGTGCCGAGATCCCGTAGATGGAGGAAATATTGATCACCCGGCCGGCACCGGATTTGGCCAGCCACTCGAACAGCGCTTTGGCGAGCCGCCACTGCGCCGTCAGATTGAGATCCAGGACCCGGGAGAAGCTCTCGTCATCCATGCTCTCGATCTTGCCCACCTCCGCGGTGCCGGCATTTGCCACCAGCACATGGCAGCCACCCCGCTCGCTCACCGCTCGCGCCACCGCGCCGACGCCGTCGGCGCTGCTCAAGTCCGCCACACAGTGAGTGATGTTTCCGGCTAAATTCGTGGCGGACTCGGCGAGCGCGAGCAACCGATCTTCGCGGCGTGCAACCGCGATGACATCTGCGCCGGCGCTCGCCAACGCCAGCGCCATCTCCGCCCCCAAACCACTGGAGGCACCGGTGACGACGGCGGTACGACCGCTTTGCCCGAACAAGCGGTAGAGATAGTCGTGGCTTTGCGTTGCGGCGGTCATCTACAGGTGTTTACGGTAAGGATTGAAAAAGCAGCGCCGTCGCCGACCGCCGGTGAGCACTCAAGTCGGCAGGCTGAAGCTCAGATGCTCCTCGACAGCGGTCACACCAGGGATATTCTCGGCGGCCACCCGCAGAGCCTGACGCTGGTCGCCGGAATCGATGACACCCCACAGATGCACGACACCTTCGGAGACGATGACATTCACCATGGCGCTCATGGCCCACTCCTCGTTCTTGAGCACGTCGTTCATGGCGGCGAATGGTGGCGTCGGATTTCGCCGGCGGAGGAAGCGGATCGGCTTGTCTCGCCGCGAGCGCGCGCAGCAGATCGGCACGGCTCACGATGCCCACCAGCTTGCCGTCCGATAGAACCGGCAGGCGCTTGATGTTGTGCTTCTCCATCAGTCCGACGACCTCACCAAGTGGCGTCTCCTCGGAAACGTGGATCACCTGCTCGGTCATGACGTCGCCGGCACGCAACGCGTGGGATTTGGTGAACTCTCGGGCTTGTTCATCGACACCGCTGAAAAAAGAGACCCAGCGTCGCCGATGCTTCTGCGTGCCGATCTCGGGCCGCCGCAGGAGATCCCCCTCGCTCACCATCCCGACGAGTGTGCCATTGTCGTTTAACACCGGCAGTCCGCTCACGTGCCTTTCGACCATCAGTCCGGCGATATCGCGCACGGATGTCGACGGGCTCACCGTCACGACTTTCGTTGACATGATATCGCGCACTTTCATGGCCGCATCTCCTGTAACGAGCAGACGAATCCAGATAGCTGTTCAAAATTCTGTTGCACAGGCAGATTCAGGCGATGCGATCGCCTTTTTCCACCTTGGCGGTGCGATTGTCGACGCCCGGCAACATCTTCGCCGGATCCCGGGTCACCACCACATCGATGACCGTCGGCCTGTCTCGCCGCTCGAAGCCGGACTCGAGCGCTGGTGCCAGCTCCTCAGGCTTCTCCACCCGAATGCCGGCGCAACCCAGGGCTTCGGCAACACGCGCGTAGTTTATCTCGTGCAGGTCCGACGATTGATATCCGCCCTGACCGTACATCAGGTGCTGCAGCGCCTTTACGTAACCCGACGCGGCATTGTTCACCACCACCAGCGTGAAGGCGAGCCCGATACGGCGCGCGGTTTCCAGCTCCCCCAGGGTCATGTTGAAGCCGGCGTCCCCGGTAATTGCCACCACCGGGGCATCAGCCGTTACGTGCGTCGCGCCCAGAGTTGCACCAATCGCTCCGGGCAACCCATAGCCGATGGAAGCGAAACCGCGATCGGGCACGAAACCGCGGCCCGGACGCTTGGTATCGTAGAGCAACCCGCCCCAATGGGCCGCAAAGCCGCCGTCCGCCACCAGCCACGACTTCGCCGGCATGGCATTGTTGAGCTCGTGCATCAGACGCGCCATGTTGATGGGCACTTCATCGGATGTGAGGCGCGCATCAACCTGCTCGCGCCAGCGGGCCATGCGTGTAGCAACATCCTCGATGTACCCGGCACGCTCCGTGCGCAGTCGCTCGGCGTGAGCCGCTAGCGCCGCGTGCAGATCGATAATGCCCTCGCGGGCATCGGCCCACATGCTGACTGTCGGTGTCACCACCCGCGTGAACTCGTCAGAAAGAATGTCCAGGTGCAACAGCGGCGTGTCGGCGGGAATCAGTGAGTAGCGCTTGGTAGCAACCTCACCGAGCTTGCAGCCAATCACCAGCAGGCAATCGGACTCGGCGATGAGATCGTTGGCGATGCGATCGTAACGGCCGAACAGGCCGGCTGAGAGCGCATGGGTGCAGGCGATAGCACCTTTACCGGTCATGGTGTGGGCTACCGGGATCGACTGCGCTTCGGCGAAGCTCTGCAGAGTCTTTGCCGCACCACTGAGATGCACACCGCCGCCGGCGAGTATCAGGGGCCGTTGCGCCACCGCCAGCTTCTCTACGGCCCGCGCGATGCTGTCGCCACTCGGGCGCATACGCAGCGATGGCGCCATGCCGTTGCGCAGGTCGGCACAAAACTCGCCCTCGGCGAAGGCGAAGACGCCATGGGCGATGTCCTCCGGTAGGTCCAGGACCACAGGACCCGGCCGGCCACTGGTGGCAACGGCGAAGGCGCGGCGCACCAGCGCCGGGATACGCTGGATGGCCTCTACGCGAATGATCTCCTTGGCCGCCGGCCCGAGTATCTCCACTTGCCGGCATTCTTGGGTCATGTTCTTCCAGGAGTGCTCGCGATTGCTGTCACCAACGATGACCACCAGCGGTGAACCGGCATTGAGGGCCTCCACCATGCCCGTTATCAGATTGGTCGCCCCCGGGCCGAGGGTGGCGTCGCAAACGCCCACGCGTCCGGTGACCTTGGCGTACGCATCGGCGGCGAAGATCCCGCAGCGTTCGTCGTTGATCAGATAGTGGACCAGCCCGAGACGCCGTACCGCATCGTAGAAGGGCAACAGCTGGAAACCGCCCATACCGAACATCGGCCCCACCTTGTGCGCCGCGAGCATGCGCGCGAGGGCTTCACCGCCAGTAATTGCTTGGTTCTTCATCGTTCAGACATCAGTCGCCTGGCCGCCTCCACGATACGGGCGGCGGTCACCCGTACGCAGTCCTCCAGAGGCGGCGAATAGGCGATTGGCACGCAGGGAGTCGAAGTGTTGCTGGCAGATTGCAGCGACGATTTCGGCGCCAAATCCCGAAACACCCACCGCTTCGTGGGCCACCAGCAAGCGACCGGTCTTCCTGACCGAGGCGGAGACCGTCTCCTCGTCCCATGGCCACAGAGTGCGGAGATCAATGACCTCGGCGTCGATGCCCTGACCGGCAAGCGCCGCCGCTGCTTCGCTCGCCGTGTGCACGGTCTTCGACCAGCTGATGATGCTGACATCGGTTCCGGCGCGCACCACGCGCGCGCTGCCGAAGGCCACCAGATGCTCGCCCTCCGGCACCTCGCCCTGCAAGCCCCAGAGATCCTTGTGCTCCATGTAGACCACCGGATCGTCGCTGCGTATGGCGGTCTTCAACAGGCCCTTATTGTCCGCCGGCGTCGACGGCATCACCACCACCAGGCCGGGGATATGCGTGTACCAGGATTCCAATGATTGGGAGTGCTGGGCCGCCGACGAACGCCACATGCCCACGGGCTCTCGCGCCACCAGCGGCACCCGGGTCTGGCCGCCGAACATGTAACGGGCCTTGGCCGCTTGATTGACGAGCTCGTCGATGGCGCACAGGGCGAAATCCGAGAAACGCATCTCCACCACGGGCCTGGTCCCCATCATGGCGGCGCCTACGGCGGTGCCCATGATGGCGGCCTCGGATATGGGCGCGTCGACGATGCGTTCGGCGCCGAACAGATCCGCGAGACCGGCATACTGTCCGAACACGCCGCCACGTCCCAGATCCTCACCCAGCGCCCACACCGTGTGGTCGCGCCGCATTTCCTCTGCCAGCGCTGCCTTGCCGGCCTCCAGATAGGTGCTGATCGGCACGGTCTTTAGTCGCTCCCCTGCAACCCCTGGCCGTGGGTATCCTGGACATGCGTATGCGTGTGCCGGTCCTCCGGCCACGGGCTCGCGCGGGCCTGGTCGAGCACCGCGCGCATGGCGTGGCCGGCTTCCGTATTCATGTCTTCGAGCTCCGAAGGCGCCATGCCTGCGTCCACCAGCATGGCCGCCGCCAGCGCGATGGGGTCCTGCTGCCAGCGCTCCGCCACTTCATCGCTGTCGCGGTAGCCCGCCGGGTCGGTTGCCGTGTGGCCGGCCAAACGATAGGTGAGCGCATGGATGAAGCACGGGCCGCGCCCGGCGCGCACCGTCGCCAGTGTGTCCCTGACAACTGCGTCTACCTCCAGCACGTCGTTGCCATTGACGGTGACGGATGGAATGCCGAAGCTCTGGGCGCGGGCCGAGGGCCCCGGGCCTGCGCTCACCGCGCAAGAGCGCGTGGTAGCGGAAAACTGATTGTCCTCGCAGAAGAACAGCACCGGCAGCGCGAAAATCTTTGCCCAATTGAGACCTTCGAGAAAGGGGCCGCGGTTGATGGCGCCGTCGCCGAATATGCACACGGCGACCCGTGACTCGCCCTTGAGCTTGATAGCGTGGGCAGCGCCGGTGGCAATGAGTATGTTGGCACCCACCACGCCGTTTGCCCCCAGCATACCTACCGAGAAGTCCGCGATGTGCATGGATCCGCCCTTGCCGCCGCAGCATCCACCTTCGCGTCCCAGGAGCTCGCGCATCATGGCCAGGGGCGACGCGCCCTTCACCAGGGTGTGACCGTGGCCGCGGTGGGTGGAAAGCAGAATATCGTCGCTGGCGAGATTGGCGCACACGCCGGAGGCCACCGCCTCCTGGCCAATGGATGGGTGCAGGGGGCCCGGGACCAGACCCTCTTCAAGAGCCTCCAGGGCCGTTTCCTCGAATGCGCGCACCCGGCACATGTTGCGGTAATGGGCTAGCAACCGTTGCTTGTCCACGTTGGCAGAAAGCTGTGGCGGCGACCGTTTCGCCATTGGCACGATCTCATCCTGATGGAAGCACGAAGCGGCGGCTATGATCCGTGCTGCCGGCGTAGCGGTCAAATCCCAGGGCGGATCACCAGCTCCACGGCTTCCCGGGCCGGCGTTCCCGGGGCCATTCCGAGAGCCGCGGCGGTGGCGTTGACGCGACTCAAGGTTCCACTCTCATAGGTAGAGCGGCCATCACCGATGCGCGCGCTGGCGACCGTCACCGTGGCCCCTGCGATGCGCTGCTCGTGGAGCACGGCTAAGCGGCGCACGCCGGCCTGGTCCTTGCCGATGCCGGCATCGTTATAGAACGCGGCGGCCACAGCAACGCGAATAGCGAGACTGCGCTGACCCGATACGATACCGCCATGGGAACCACTCAAGACAATCTGACCGATATCGTCCGGCGTTACCAGGGAGACCGAATCCACGCACACGATACGCAGCCCGTGGCGGTTCACACCCAGCATCGCACGCGCCTCGTCGTAGGCGGCGGCCTCACCGTGGCCCGGGGGCGTTGCCGACAACAACGCAACCGCTTCGGCGCAGGCCATGCCGACCCTGACACCGGCCCCGGCAGCGATGGCATTGCGGTGGCTGATGACGCCGTGAGCCAGAATATCCTCGGCGTCGCCGATGCGGGCGCTATCGTGGCAGACGGCCGCGGCGGCGTCACCCAGCGCCTGGCAGTGGCCCAGGGCACCGATGCCGGCTTCGTCCAGACCCACGCCAGCATCGTTCAGGACGACGGCGCGCACCTGGTGCACGGGCGGCCAGATAGCCGGCGTAGGCACCGGCGTGGGAGCCACACACCAGCACGCGCCCGCGGGCAGTCTCCGGGATCTTGGTTGCCGTGGGTGCAAGAACGATAGATTCAGTTTCCACGCCGGTGGAGACTGACCTGACGAACCATACCCTCGATGTTGAGCTCGCGCCATTTATCGTACATGGACAGATGCTTGAACTCGTCCAGGGTGATGCTCTTTTTCATCTCATCCAGTGTCTGACCCTTCCTGGCCGCGGCCAGTACCGCTTGATGGAGTGCCTGCAGGTATCGTCGATGCTCGGTGGCATCCTGCTTGGTGCCCATGGGCCCGTGGCCGGGAACCAGAATGTCGAAGTCCATGGCCTCGACTTTTTTCACCGCCTCGATCCACTCCGGAAAGTAGGCGTCACTGAAGTTTTTGTACGGCAGACTCTTCACCGAAATGAAGTCCACAGTGTAAACGGCCCGCTCCTCCGGAAAGTGCATGACGATCATATTGTCCGAATGCGACAGCCCCAGATAGATGAGCTCCACCGATTTGCCACCCAGCGTAACAGTCATGCGATCGGTGAACGTAATGTCAGGGACTGCCGTCGGGCGTTGTTCCCCGATGATGGCAGCGCGCGCCTTCTGGTGGGCGATGACCGTGGCCTGGGGAGCAAACACTTCGCCGCCCGCGATATGGTCGCGGTGGTCATGACTGTAAATCAGATATTCACCGATGATTCGAAGCGCGCCTTCAGTTCCTGCTTCAACCAGCGCGCAGCATCGGGGGAAACTGGATCAGTGGCGATGATCCCATCGGAGGTAACGAGAAAAACGGAATAGTGAAAATTGTTCTGGAAGCGATACAGATCGCCAGCAATTCTCGTGATCGAGCGTTTCGCCTCCTGGGCGATCAGCGGGGACGCGGCGGCGAAAAAGGCGCCGAGCACCATGCAGAGTATGATTCTTGCCATTATCTTTCCCTCCTTGTGCTGATTTCGCCGGGCGAGAGCCTCTAACGGGCGCCCGCGCGTTATTATATGTGCCTTTGACCGCGAACGGTTGGGGGAGATTGCCCGCCCGGACACGGTTATTCAAGCGCTCGAGGACCTTGGCGATGGCAAAGATCGGTTTCATCGGACTGGGACGCATGGGTCGGCCCATGGCGGGCAACATGCAACAGAAAGGTTTCTCGTTGCTGGTTTACGATATCGCCGATGGCCCGCTGCAGGAGCTTTCCGGATTGGGCGCCTGCACCGCCGGGAGCATCGCCGAGCTGGCCGCGGAGTGTCAAACCATCATCACGGTGCTGCCCAGCCACACGGAGGTGGAGTCCGTGATTCTGGGTGAGGGCGGCGTCATCGCCCATGCCGCGCCCGGGACTCTGCTCATGGACATGAGCACCGTAGACCCGGCAAGCACTGACCGGGTGGCCGCTGCGCTGGTCGCTGCAGGCATGCGTTTCGTCGATGCTCCCATCGGCAGGCTGGCGAGCCACGCCGATCGCGGCGAGTGCCTGTTCATGGTGGGCGCCGGCGACGCTGACTTCGAGCAGGTGCGGCCGATGCTGGACGCCATGGGCACCGACATTCATCACTGCGGCCCCCCGGGCAGCGGCATCCGCACCAAGCTGGTCAACAATTATCTCGCGATCACCTCCTGCCAGATGAACGCCGAAGCGCTGGCGCTGGCCCAGCGCTTCGGGCTCGATCTCGAGAAGACCCTGGAAGTCATCCATGGAACCACGGCCACCAACGGTCAGCTCAAAGTCAACTACGCCACCAAGGTGCTGGCCGGCGACATCGAGCCGGGGTTCCAGATCGACTTGGCCCACAAGGACCTTTCGCTGGTGATGACCGCCGCGAATGCCGGGCGCGTACCCATGGCCATCGGCGCCGCAGCCCGTGAAAGCCTGAGCATGGCACGGGCCAGAGACTGGGGCGGCAAGGACTTCTCCGCTCTTCTCGACGCCCTGTGCGAAACGGCGGGCCTGGAGAAAGTGCGCCTCGGCTAGACAACTCTCCGAAAATCAACGGAGAAACTTCGGATGGGCGTAGGTTGGGCTGAGCGCAGCGAAGCCCAACCTACGCGCGCAACGCTTTCATGGCGTCGGCGTAGGCGGCGGTGAACAGCCTTATGTCCGTGCCCATGGTCACCAGGTCGAAACCAAGCTCGAGCATCTCCCTGGCGTAGGCCGGCGCCAGACAGTGAATGCCGGCCTTGATGCCGGCATTCTTGGCGGCTTCCAGTATGCGCGTGATGGCATCCATCACCACCGGTTCCGTTTGGTCCAGCTTGGCCTCGTAACCCAGCGAGAGTCCCAGATCACTGGGCCCGATGTAGACGCCCGTGAGCGCCGGGGTGCGCGCGATATCCGCCACCTGGGCGAGGGCTTTGCCGGTCTCGATCATGGCCAGGGTGATAATGCTGTCGTTGGCCTGCTCGACGTAGCTCGGCCCGTGCACAAGCCCGGCTCGCACCGGGCCAAAGCTACGATCGCCGTCGGGTGCGTAGCGACAGTAGCGCACGAACCGTTCCGCGTCCTCCGGCGTGTTGATCATCGGGCAGATGATGCCCAGCGCCCCCGCATCCAGCAGTTTCATGATAATTCCAGGCTCGAGCCACGGCACGCGCGCCATGGGTGTCGCGTCGCTGGCCGAGATGGCCTGGAGCATGGGGACGGCGCTCGAATAATCGATAATCCCGTGCTGGAGGTCGATGGTGATGGCATCGAAACCCTGCCTGGAAACGATCTCGGCGGTGATGGTGCTCGGGATCCCCAGCCAGGCGTTGACCGCCGAAGCATTCTCATTCCAGAGCGTGCGTAGCTTGTTCTGCATTTATCGCCTCCTTGACTCCGGACCGGCCGGGTCAGCGGATTATCTTACACGGGCGCGCTCGCCGAAGGGGCCAGGATGTGACCCGGGGCGCAGCGCTGACTATGCTTAGGGGAGCACCATTGACAGCTGGGCAGATTATGCCGGAGGCCAGCGCGTGAAAAGAGACGTGGAGCTAATCAGAAGGGTAATGCTCGAGGTCGAGAAGAGTAAGGACCCGTACGAGTTGGTCGACCCGAAGTTCGAAGGTCACAACGAGACCGAAATCTCCTACCACATTTCACTCCTCGACGACGCCGGGCTGTTGCACGGTCAGGATCGCTCCGCCATCGGTGTGTTCCGCTGGTCCGCCGGAGCACTTACCTGGGCCGGGCACGAATTCGTCGAGGCGGTCAGGGACGATTCCGTATGGAAGGAGGC
>Ga0114948_10000428_pt1 | contig 16589 bp, 11 predicted proteins | sample CR04metaG_FD_83877 | JGI IMG/M metagenome (GOLD analysis project Ga0114948, IMG submission 83877) | Deep subsurface microbial communities from Mariana Trench to uncover new lineages of life (NeLLi) - CR04 metaG | ecosystem: Environmental > Aquatic > Marine > Ocean trench > Sediment | place...
CACCCCCAGAGGGTACGAGCTCGCCCCGCTACCGGTCCCCAGCCCCCTCGGCGATCGCATACAGACGGTCGCCGGCACGGATGTAGAAGTGCCCGTGCGACACTGCCGGCGTGCTCAGCGTGTAACCCGGAAGCGGGTTGGTCGCCAGAATCTCGAACTCGCGCCCGGCCCGATAGACGGTGGTGACTCCATCCTCGCTGATGATGTAGATCTTGCCCTCGGCGAGGATCGGCGAGGCGCTGTAGGTGCCGGGCTCGATGCGCTGGTTCGTGTACACGACCTCGCCGGTGGCGAGCTCGAGGCAGTGGACGACGCCGTTGTCGCCGACGACATACAACAGCTCGCCGTCCGAAACCGGCGTCGGCACGTCGGGCCCGCTGCCGAACGTCCACAGCAAGTGCGACGTCGTGACGTCGCCGCGCCCGCCGGCTTTGAGCGCCAGCATCGGCCGTACCCGTGTGGGCGCGATGATGGTGTCGCCGATGACCACCGGTGAGGCGATGATGCGGTAGTTGCGGTTGTTGCGCGGGTTGAGACCGTCGGCACGCCAGAGCTCCGCACCGGTTTCGATGTCGTGGCCGGTGACGACATCGCCGCCGCTGATGACGATCTCGGTGTTGCCGTCGTACTGCAGCAACGCCGGCGTGGTGTACGAGTCGGGGGACTCGACGATGGCGTCGGTCGGGCGCTCGACCATCCAGACGGTCTCACCGGTTGCCTTGTCGATGCGCAGCAAATACGAGGGGTCGTCGGTCTTCATGCCGTGCAGCACTTGCACGTAGAGCGCGTCCTCGTGCAGCAACGGCGACGACGCGAAGCCCCAGTTGAGGCCGAAGCTCCAGTAGTCGTTCGAAATGTTGCGCGCCCAGATCTCGTTACCGTCGAAGTCGAAGGCCCGCAACCAGCCGGTACCGGTCATCACCCAGACGTGCTCGCCGTCGGTGACCGGCGAGGGCGACGACATGTTCTGCTTGCGTTCCTGGTGGTCGCCATCGCTGAGGAAGTTCTTCCAGATGATCGAGCCGTCGCGACGATCGACGCGCCACAGCTCGACGTTCAATTCCTCGGTGGGTGCGGCGGGCCGCGCCGCGGGCTGTGCGGGGGCGGCCCCCCTGACGCGACGCCGGCGGCCAAACCCACCACCACCACCTCGCTGCACCCGCGAGACTGTCAAGAAGATCGTGTCATCCCAGATGATCGGTGTGGCGCCTGTCCAGGAGGACAATTCGAGCGTCCACGCGACGTTTTCCGTGTCGCTCCAGGTGGTTGGCAGGCCGGTCTCGCCGCTGGTGCCGTCGAGGTTGGGGCCGCGCCACTGGGGCCAGTTTTCCACCGCCGGAGCGCCGCCCGCGTCGGCGGTTCCGGTGTTGATCGCGAAGGCCACCGCAGCCGCGATCACCAGCGAAAGAATCGTCAGTCCAACCGTTTTTTTCACAGCCAGGTCCTCCTCATGCGGGTGTTGCCCTCCTCATGGGGACGTCGGAGATTCGATGGGGCCATCAGCGCCGGCCCGCCCCTATCGGTTCTTCGAATGGCTGTGGGGCACGCCCATCTGGTGCGCGCGCTGGTGTGCGCCTTCATCCTGCTTGATCTTGGCGTCGCTGCCAAGCGCGCCGCGGGCTTTTTCATCCGTTGCGCCGCTGTCGAGCCCGTGGTCCGCCACGAGGTGGGCGCGCAACGGGTCGTAGCCGAAGTCGTCCTCGAAATCACGCCAGACGCTGTGCACGTGGTTGGCGTTACCCTGGGTATTGTCGTATTCGATGACGAACGTCGGGCCTTGGATCCGATAGTAATGCCCTTCGCCGGGCCGGGTGCCGCCCGCCCAGGCGAAGTGGATGCGGTCGATGCCGGCCTGGCGGATCTTCGCCAGCTGGTAGTCGAGCAGCGCCGGGTTCATCCGCGTGCCGTAGAGCTCCATCATCTCCCGGAGAAGGGCGCGCTGCGGGTCGCTCATGTCGGCGACCGCAATCCCCTCGGGAGGCCCTAGCTCCATACGTTGGGAATTCGAGGTGAGAATGTCGCTCGGGGCCTCGACGTCGACGATCACTCGCTCGCGCTGTTCGTCGTCGAACGCATCGATCAATTGGAAACCGAGGTCCTCCTCGCGGCCGAAGGGGCGCAGCCCGGCATGTAGTTCGGAGTCCTCGGGAACGTTGGCCGGGTTGCCTCCGAAGAAGGCCGGCGTGCCCGACACGACGTGGTCGTCGACGATGGTGAAGCTGGCCGAGAAGTGGTGCCCCTCGAAGCGCCAAGCCCAGGCGCCTTCGGTGGTCGGGATTCCGAACGTCATCAAGTAGTAGTTGCCGGGATTACGCATCTCGCGGCCGCCCGATGTGGCGAAGAGGATCTCTTCGAGCTGCACGATCTCGAAGGCCTTTTCGGTTCCGCCCTCACCCAGGCCGGTGTCGAGCAGCGCGCGCAGCTCCTTCATCTGGTTCTCGTCGAGGTCGCCGATCCGGAGCCCGACACGGTCGACGGGTGTGTAGAACCATTCGTGTCTCTTGGCGTCGTCGAAGGAAAACCCGACCGCCTGCATTTGTTCCGGTGCGAGCCTGCCTGCAAGCGCTTGCCAGGCGTTCAGCATCGCCTGCGCGGGCGGGGCTTCGGGGGCTGCGGTTTCTTGGCGTCCGGGCGGAGTTGCTCCGGCGGAAGAAACGGCAGAGAAGGCGACCGCGACAACGGTCGTTAGCAGTGCGGTGTAGGCGAGTGTTTTCCGGAGCACGAACCCTCCTCGGGGCAAGAGGCGATTGGACGTTCCATTCACCCAAGGTGTACCACGGGCGAGCAGGAGATGGCACGGGCGTCGACGCGGGTCCGTACGGCTTTGCCCATGTGCCTCGTGCCCGGTCAGGAAGCAGCAGCCTACTGTTGTCGGATTTTGATTGACACTGATGGCGGCGCGCTGACAGCATCTTTACATGGCCGAGAACACCTACCCGGGGCCGGAAAGGCGGAAGTTCCGTCGCTTCGATCTGCGCTACCCGGTCCATATCGAGAACGTGGTGAAGACCGACAGCGCGCCGACGCTCGTTGCCGACGGGGTTACGGTGAACCTCAGCTTCGGCGGTGCCCTGGTCGGCCTGTCGGACGCCAGTGGCTTGCAGGGCGCGATGCCGGTAAACCTTCAATTCGTCGCCGCCGGACGAGTGTTACCGCAGACGCTGTCGGGGGTCGTCTGGCGCCTCGAGCATGGCAGCGACGACGGCAACGTTGCGGTCGAGTTCGATGCCCCGCTGATGGGCTACGAAGGCGCTGTCGAGCTCGCCGATCGTTTGGAATGGCTCGGTGAGAAGATGGGCGGCGACGACCTTGTCCGCGAACTGGTGGAGCTCTTTCTCGATACCGTTCCGGATACCATCCGCCGGGCCCGCGACAGCCAGCACAACGGCGATCTCGAAGCGGTAGCGCAGATCGCCCGCTCTCTCAAGTCGAGGGCTGGCAACATCGGCGCGGTCAATCTCTACGAGGTCGCGCGCCGCGCCGAACAGGCCGCTCGCGAAGGCGATGTCGCGACCTCCGCACGCCACGTGGACGCCCTCCAGCGATACTTCGAAGCCATCAAGGGCCAGCTCGAGGATGCCTGCTGAGTCCGATTCATGCCTACTTTCCGTCGACTAAAGTGGTCGCCTCGCCGCCCGCGGCAGGGAGCCATCGAAGTGTCGTGGGCCCCCATCGCCCGTCCACGACGGCCTGCCCGGATGGGTCTGGAATGACTCTTTCGGTCCTGTAATAATCAACAGTGAGTTTCTCTTAATTGCAGCGCCATTTCTCTGGGCAAAATTAGTCAATAAGCGTCATTCATGGCGACGCATCGGTTGTGGTGCGCCGCCATTCGAGGTGTGCGGGGTGCGGAGTGCCCCGGCGGCCTGACGTGGAGACTCGATGGTCTGGAATTGGACTTCGTATGCGCTGCCGCTGTTCGGCGCGGCGCTCATTTGCCTGTTGGTGGCCGGGCTCGGCTGGAGACGGCGGGGACCCGGAGCGACGGCGTTCACGGCGCTCCTGCTGGCGGTCGCCCTTTGGGCGGCGACCTACGGCCTGGAACTGCTCAGCGAGCCGTTGGCTCAGAAGGTGTTCTGGGCGAAGGTCCAGTACTTCGGCATCGTGTTGATTCCGGTTGCGTGGTTCGTTTTCGCGCTGCAATACGCCGATCGCGTCGCCCAGCCCGGTGTTCCGCTGTTGGCGTTGCTGATGGCGGTGCCGCTCATCACGCTTGCGCTGCTGTGGAACCCGAGCGCCAACTCCCTGATCTGGACCCACGCCGAGATTGTCGAGGGATCATCGATCAACCTGTTGCGGCTGAGCCGCGGCCCGTGGTTCTGGGTGCACACCGCCTACTCGTACTTGCTTTGGGCGACCGCGGCGATGGTCCTGCTGCGCGCCATGCGCTTGTCACCGCCGCTGTACCGGAAGCAAGGATTGGCGGTGGGCATTGCGGTTCTCTCCCCCTGGATTCTCAACGTCCTGTACGTTGCCGGCGCCGTGGTCGTCGACCCGACCCCGTTCGGGTTCACCCTCACCGGCGTCGCCATGTTTTGGACACTCACCCAGCAACAGTTCCTCGACATCATGCCGGTGGCCCGCGCCAGCATCGTCGAGGAAATGAGCGACGGCTTCGTGGTGCTGGACGCTGACGAGAGGATCGTCGATCTCAACCCGGCCGCCGAGACCGCCATCGGCGAGGCCGCGTCGACGGTGCTCGGACGTCACTTCGACGACGTCCTTTCGGGACGCGTCGAGCTGCACGATCTAACCGGGGCAAACAACGAGCTGCAGCTCGAGGCGGTGCTCAGTGGCGGCGGCGAGCCACGCAACTTCGAGTTGCGAAGCTGGCCGCTCCACGATCGTCATCAGAACGACTGCGGGCGCCTCATCGTGTTTCGCGACATCAGCAACCAGAAGAAAGCCGAGGAAGCGCTGCGCGGCAGCGAAGAGCGCCTCGAGATGGTGATCCGGCAGATGCCCGCGGTGTTGTGGACCACCGACGGTGATCTGCGTTTCACCGAGATGCTCGGCGCCGGGCTGCAGCAGTTGCGCGTGTCGCCCGACGCCGCCAGCGGCATGGATCTGTTCGAGTTCGTCGGCACGATCGACAAGACCCACCCGGCAATCGCCGCCCACATGAACGCCCTCGACGGCATCCCGTCGACGTACTCGGTGGAGTGGTTCGGACGCGACTTCGAATGTCACGTCGAGCCCCTCATCGATCGCAACGGCTCGTCGTGCGGGGTCATCGGCGTCGGCCTCGACGTCACCGAGCGGCAGGATTTACAGGAGCAGCTGCGGCAGTCGCAAAAGATGGAGGCGATCGGTCGCATGGCCGGCGGTGTCGCCCACGATTTCAACAACCTTTTGACCGCGGTTACCGGCTACGCCCAGCTCGCCAAGGAAGACCTCGACTCGCTCGACAGTAATCCTGCCGCGATCGCCCACCTACGGCGTGACCTGGACGCCATCAGCCAGGCTTCGGAGCGCGCCACTGCGATTACCGCCCAGCTACTGGCGTTCAGCCGCCGCCAGGTCTTGCAGCCGCGCGTCGTGCAACTCAACGCAGTGCTCGAAGATATGGACAAGATGATGCGGCGGCTCGTCGGGGACCATATCGAGCTGGCCACGTTTTTCGACGACGAAACTGCTCCGATCAAGGCTGATCCCGTGCAAATCCAGCAGGTGCTTATCAACCTGGTGCTGAACTCGCGTGACGCGATGCCGAACGGCGGCAAGATCAAGCTCGAGATCCGAAACGCCAATCTGCGCCAGGCCCGCGCCGGACGCTACGACACGATTCAGCCGGGCAAATATGTCCTGCTGACGGTGAGCGATGACGGCTTCGGCATGGATGCGCGGACTCAGGCCCACGTCTTTGAGCCGTTCTTCACCACCAAGGAAGAGGGCAAGGGGACCGGCCTCGGGCTCTCGACCGTGTACGGCATCATCAAGCAGACCGGCGGCAGCATCGAGGTCGACAGCGTCCTCGGAAAAGGTACTACCTTCCAGATCTATTTTCCGGTTGCGTCCGAGGATGAAGACGGTCCCGAGGGCGAGCAAGTGAGCGTGGCCGGGTCACGTCGTCTGCGCGGTACCGAAACGTTGTTGCTCGTCGAGGACGAAGAGATGGTGCGGCTCCTCGGCACCCGTGTCCTGAGCAGCCACGGCTACCTCGTGCTCGAGGCCGAAGACGGCGACCAGGCGCTCGAGGTATGCAAGCGCCACGAGGGCCCGATCGACCTGGTGGTTACCGACGTCGTCATGCCCGGGATGAACGGACGTGAGCTCGCCCAGCGTCTCGCCACCATCATCCCGGACGCGGAGGTTTTGTTCATCTCCGGCTACACCGGCGGCGCGTTGATCGAGCACGGCGTCCTGCAGGAGGACACCAACTTCTTGCAAAAGCCTTTCTCTCCCCAGCGGCTGGTGCAGAAGGTGCGCGAGGTTCTCGACGCCCACGGCTAACCCGCCGTGGCAGGACCCGGACCGGTCTTGGTTACGCGCTCTGCATTCCCGCCCCTTTCCGCCCTTCGGGACGCACCCCGTCAGGGAATGCGGGCCAGTGGCGGCCCCCCTTGATTGCGGCTACCTTCTCGGGATGAAGGTCGTAGCGTGACGATTCGTCAGGGCGGGGCGCGGGAGGTGAGGCGGTGAAATGGTCGTCGGTGCTGTCGCGCGAACGATCCCCGCGCTTTGCTGTCGAGGAAGCGCTCGAGGGCATTGCCGCCAACCTCGAGGGTGAGGCTCCCGATCTCGTCCTGGTGTTTGCCTACCCGAGCCAAACAGACCAGTATCCGCTGGTAGTCGAAGCGGTGGCGGAGCGCTACCCGGACGCCGCCTTGGTCGGCTGCTCGGCTGCGGGCGTCGTCGGTGGCGGCCGTGAGGTCGAGCACGAGCCGGCACTTGCCTTGACCGCCGCCGTGTTGCCGGGGGTCGACGTCGAGGTGTTCCACCTGCTACCCAACGAAATGGAACTGCTCGGCGACGAGCCACTCCTGTGGCGACGACGGTTCGGCGACGTCGCCGCCGGCGAACCTTACTTCGTGTTGTTTCCCGACCCGTTTACTTGCGATGCCGGCGTGTTGATTCGGGCGCTTGACGACGCCTATCCGGCGAGTCCGAAGGTAGGGGGCTTGGTCAGCGGCGGCGGCGCCCCCGGAGAGAACCAGCTATTTGCCGGCGTTGAGGTCCACTCCGCTGGCGCGGTCGGCGTGGTGCTGCGCGGCAACCTCGTGATGGACACGATCGTCGCGCAAGGGTGCCGGCCGATCGGTGATCCGCTGTTTGTGACCTGGGCCGAGGACAACATCCTCTGCCAGCTCGAGGGTCGACGGGCCACCGAGGTGCTGTCGGAACTCTACGACTCGCTGTCGGCCGACGACCAGGAGCTTTTCCGCAGCTCCCTGCACCTCGGTGTCGTCATGCAAGAGGGTGAGCAGGAGTATCGTCACGGCGATTTCCTGATCCGCAACGTCATCGGGATGGACCCTGAGTCCGGCGTCCTGGCGGTCGGGGAACGGCTCAACAACGGGCAGGTGGTGCAGTTCCATGTTCGTGACGCCAAGACATCGGCGGCGGATCTGCAAGCGATGCTCGACCGCTGCAAACAGGATCTCGGCGGCGCCAGTCCGGAGGGCGCATTACTTTTTTCGTGCCTCGGGAGGGGTGAGCGCCTCTACGGTGTCGTCGATCACGATAGCAACCTGATCGCCGCGAACCTCGGCCAACTGCCGATCGGCGGCTTTTTCTGCAACGGCGAGATCGGGCCCGTCGGCGGCCAGAGCTTCCTGCACGGATATACGAGCTCGATCGCGGTGTTTCGCGCGCGCGACGATGGTTAACCCGCATATCTCAACGCCCTCGCGACGAAGGGCGTTGAGATATGCGGATTAGCAGCAGGGTTCTGGTGGTCGCGAGCTTCCTCTGTTCTTTCCTTCTCTGCCCTGCATCGGCGACCTCCCAAGGGGCGACCGTCGAATACATTGCCCACGCTTCGTTTCGAATCGAGTCATCGAGCGGTTCCAGCGTTCTTATCGACCCCTACGCGAGCCGCGTGTGGCGCGGCTACGACTTTCCGCAGGGGGTCTCGGCCGATGTCGTCCTGGTTACCCACCCGCACTACGATCACGACGCCGGCCGGCGTCGCGGCCGGCCGTTCCCGTGGCGGGGATCGACGCACCGGGTATCCCGCGCCGTTGACCCACCGGGCAGCGTGCTGAGAGACTCTCCACAGTTTCCAGTATCACGCTAGGGTGGCACGAGAAGATTCCTTATCCCCAGGGCGCCCAACGACCAGAGGCCCGGAACCGGTGTGAGCACGGTGCCCGGGTCCGCGGAGACGAGAAGATGAGCCGAAACATCGCGAAGTGGACTTCGATGGCGGTTGCGTTCGCTATTTTTGCTGTTGCCGTCGCCTTGCCGACGGCGAGCGCCAGCGCCAGCGGCCGGCAGGCTCCCGACACCGAGGAGATCAACGCCAAGATCCGCGAGGAGGGCTGGGAGAACTCGCAGGTGATGCGCACGCTGCACTTCTTCACCGATCGCTACGGACCGCGTTTGAGCGGGTCTCCCAACCACGAGAACGCTGCCAAGTGGGCGATCGAGCAGATGGCCGACTGGGGGTTTTCGAACGCCCACCTCGAGGGGTTCGACTTCGGCCGTCCCGGTTGGCTCAATGAGCGCTTCGCGGTGCACATGATCTCGCCGATCAAGGATTCACTGGTGGGTGAGGTGCTGGCGTGGACGCCGAGCACCGACGGTGCAGTGACCGCCGGCGTGTTCCACCTGGTGCCGCCGGAAGGGCCGACGGAAGCGGAGCTCGAATCGTTTTTTTCGGATGCCCGAGCCGATGTCGCCGGCAAGATCGTTTTGGTCGGAGAGCCGGCCGAGCCGGGCGTCAACTTCAACGAGCCGAGCAAGCGCCGCGACGACGAGCAACTTCGCCAGCAGTACGATCCCAACCGCGAGCCGGGCGCCGGGCGCGGTGGCCGGCGCGGTGGCGGCCGGGGCGGACGGGGAGCGGGGGACCCCGACGTGCTCAACGTCCGCGAGGTTGGGGCGCGCGTCGGTCAGTTCCTGATCGACAACGGCGCCATTGTGCGCATCAATGACGGTGCCCGACCGCACGGCCAGATCCGAGCTTTCTCGAACCGCACCTACGATCCGACGCTGGCGCTACCGACCGCGATCCTGCGCAACGAGGACTTCGGCCGCATCGCACGCCTGATCGAGTACGGCGATAGCGTTGTTCTCGAGGTCGAGATCTTCAACCGCGACTATCCCCAGGGAAGGACCGTCTACAACGCCATTGCCGAGATCCCCGGCACCGACAAGGCCGACGAGGTCATCATGCTCGGCGGGCACCTCGATTCCTGGCACGCTGCGACCGGTGCGACCGACAACGCCACGGGTTGCACGGTGATGATGGAAGCGGCTCGCATCCTGATGGCTATCGGCGTCCAGCCGCGACGCACGATCCGCGTAGCGCTCTGGGGTGGCGAGGAGCAGGGGCTGCTGGGCTCGCAAGCCTACGTCGCGGAGCACTTCGGCAGCGCCGAAAACCCCAAGCCCGAGTTTGAGAAGTTCGGCGGCTACTTCAACATCGACTCGGGGACGGGACGGGCGCGGGGTGCCAGCGTCTTTGGGCCGTCGGCGGCAGCCGCGGTCCTGCGCGAGGCGTTCGCGCCGTTCGAGGACCTCGGGCTCATGGGGTCCACCAGCACCCGCAGCCGGCGTCGTGGCGGCTCCGACCATACGTCGTTCAACGAAGCGGGTCTGCCGGGTATCGGCATGAGCCAGGATCCGATCGAATACGGCAGCCATACCTGGCACACCAACCTCGACACCTACGAGCGCGTCGTCGAGGCGGATCTCAAGAGTTCGGCGATCGCCATCGCCGCGGCGGTCTACCAGCTCGCCATGCGGGATGACCTGCTGCCGCGTTTTGCCGAGGGAGAGATGCCGGCGAGGCCGGGAGGGCAGTAACAGGCCGTGGTGAAGGGGTGATGGGTTTGGCGGGTCGATCTTACGGGCCAGGGCGTGGGCACAGCCAGCGAAATCAGGATTCGACGACCGAGATCAAGTCGGCGATCTGCCAGCCCTTGTCGAGGTAACGCTCGATGCCCATCGATTTGAACTTCCGGCGATGGTCCTCGGCGCTGGTGCCGACGATCTTGACGTCCGGGCGGATCGAAACCAGCTGTTCGGCGAAGCCGCCGAGGTCGTCGACCGACATCTCGTAATCGAGGATCACGACGCCGAGCTTCTCATCGGCGCGAAAGAGCTTGAGGGCGAGCTCCTTGTTTTCGGCCTTGTAGCAGACGCATCCGACTTGCTCGAGGAGCTGGGCGCATAGCGATCGCACCTCGCGAACGTCGTCGATGACCAACACGCGGTCGCCGAACGGCCATCGCACCGGGCGCGGCCGGTCGATCTCCAGCAGTGTCTCGATGAGCGGATCGCCCCGCATCGATTCCGATGCGCTCGGCAGGACGACGAGGATGCCTCCGTCGGGCCAGGTCTTGGAGCGCATGAGCCACTCGATCGGCTCGCCGGCGGCCGGGTGTCCGCGAATCCAACGTTCGTTCGACTCGACCAGGTGGGTGATGGCATCGGCGCCGAACAACTCGTCGAGCCGTCGCGCCTCGGGGCCGACGTTGGTGCGCTCCAACATCTCCCGCGATTTGCAGTTCGTGTTGACGATGCGCCCGACGCTGTCGACCTCGATGACCCCGAACAGGGCGATTTGCCCGGAGTGCTTGGTTGTACCGGCGCCGTTGACCGCATCGATCATCTCCTGGAGCTCGAACGGCTTCTCGATGAAGCGGTAGACGCCGGAATGACGGGCGTCTCGCTGCAGGTCGGTGGAAGGGAATCCCGTAATGACGATCGCCTGAAGGCTCGGGTCGACGGCGCGCAACACGTTCGAGACACGGAGCCCATGGATCTGATCGTGGAGCATCCAATCGGTCACCAGGACGTGCGGCCGGAAGCGGACGCCGTGATCGATCGCAACCCGCCCGGTGTCGACGGTGCTTACTTCGTGCCCGTGCTCCGCCAGGCTCACCCTCAGGTAATCGCGGTAGTGTTCTTCGTCGTCTGCGATCAGTACGCGCACGTCGCTTACTTCGTGTTCCGGGGAGAAAGCGGGAGGCTCACCGTGACGGTCGTTCCCCGCTCCGGCGAGCTTGTCACATCGAGCGATCCACCGTGATCTCCGACGATCGCGTGTGCCAGGCTGAGCCCGAGGCCGGCGGCGCCGGCTCCCCGCTTGGTCGTAAAGAAGGGATCGAAGAGGTGGTCGATCACGTCGTCAGGGATGCCGATCCCGTCGTCCATCACGGTGATCCGCAGGCTGTCGCTCGGCTCATCGATGGTGGCAGCGATGCGGACCTCGGTGCCCTGCGACTCGAGCGCGTTGTTGATCAGGTTGACGAGCGCCTGCTCGATCTCCGGCCGGCTCATCGAAACGCGAGGCAATGCGTCGTTGCGCTGGAAGCGCGTTTCGGCAGCCATGTCGTCGACCCTCCGCAGGGCGATGCGGAGCGCTGATTCCACCACGTCGTTGACGTCACATTTGGAGCGCTCGCCCCGTTCAGCGTTGGCGAAACGCCGCAAGCGCCGGACGATGGCGGCGCAGCGTTTGGCGTCGGCTTCGATGTCGCTGAGAGCCTTGTCGACGACGGCACGTGCGTCCGGCCGGTCGAGCGATGTTCGCGCGTACTGCGCCGCCATCAGAATGCCGCCGATCGGATTGTTGATCTCATGCGCGACGCCGGCAGCCAAGGTTCCGATTGACGCCAAGCGCTCGTTGCGCCGCAAAAACCGCTCGACCTCCTTTTCCTGGGTGAGGTCGTGAAAGATGGCCACTGTGCCGCAGACGACGCCGTCGGCTGCGCGGATCGGTGCCAAGGTCAACAAGCCGACGATCGTCGACCCGTCGTGATGCATGCGGGTGACTTCGCGCCCCTGAACGGTTTCCCCGGCGCGCGCTAACGCCAGCATTCGGTCGGCGTTGTCGCGACTTCCCTCGGGGATAAAGGGGGCGAGCTCTTTACCGATGACCTCGGTGGCCGACAAGCCGATAATCCGTTCGGCGGCGGCGTTCCAGCTCATGATGCGGCCATCGAGGTCGGCGGTGATGATGGCGTCGGGCGATGCCTCGACGATCGCCGCAGAAATGTTGACCGTATCGTCAGCGAGGCGGAGCATGGCGAGTATAGTAGCCCGACCATGCGCAAGTTCCAGCAGTACCTTTTGCCGGGGATCGTCTTTCAGTCGGTCCTGATAGGCGGTGCCTACGCCACCGGGCGGGAGATCGTCCAGTACGGCGCGCGTTTCGGCGCCCGCGGCCTGTGGAGTATCGTCGCCATCTTCCTGGGCTTCTCGCTCATGTGCGTGCTGGCGTTCGAGTTCGCCCGCGTCAGCCGAGCCTACGACTATCGGAACTTCGTGCGGGCGTTGATCGGTCCTGTGTGGCCCTTGTTCGACGCCTTGTTCGTGGCCATGGCGATCCTCGTGATCGCCGTTGTCGGTGCCGCGTCCGGCGACGTTGTCGAGGAGATCCTCGGTCTGCCGTACTGGGTCGGCGTCGTCGTGGTGATCTGCCTGGTAGGGGCGCTCAACGCCGCTGGCCGCGCTGCCATCGAGCGTTTCAAGACGGTGGGCTCCGCGGTGCTGTACGCCGGCTACATCGTCTTCGCCGGCGCCGTCCTGTACGAACGCTGGCCGCAGACCATGGCGGCATTGCGCGCCGGGTCGGGCACAGAGGGAGGTGATGGCGGCCCGTCGATTGCCGCCGCCTTCGGTGTCGGGGTGCTCTACGTCGGCTACAACCTGGCGACCATGCCGGCGACGTTCTTTACGTTGGACAGACTGACCGAGCGACGCCAGGCGATCGGCGCCGGCCTTATCGCCGGGCTGATGGCGACGGTGCCGTTTGTGCTCACCTATTTGGCGATCATGGGTTACTACCCCGATGCCGAGGTCACCGCCGCAAATGTCCCCTGGCTGGTCATGTTGGGTCGCGTCGGCGGCGGCACCCTGCTCGCCGTGTTCGCGTTCGTTATCGTCTGGACGCTGGTCGAAACGAGCACCGGGATGATCCACGCCATCGTCGACCGCGTTGCCGTAAACCTCGCCGAGGTCGGGCGGCCGCCGATGAGCCGCGGCCAGGTCGGGGCGTTGACCGTCACGGTACTGACCCTCGCCGCCGTTCTGTCGCGACTCGGGCTCATCGAGCTCGTGTCGAGGGGCTACACGGTGATGGCCTACGGGTTCCTCTTGCTGTTCGCCCTGCCGCTGTGCACGGTGGGCGTGTACCGGATCTTCACGGCGCCCTCGCAGTCGCTCTACACCACCCGTTGAAAAATTCCGGGCTACTATCACGGCATGGAGGAGCCGGAACATCACTGTTGTCACGGAGACGGTGCCGCCGCGGCTGAGAGTGTCGTAGAAGACGCGGAGGGCCTGACTACGGGTATCCCCGCCTGGGTCTGCCCGATGTGCCCCTCGGTGCGCGAGCCGGCCGCGGGCGCCTGTCCGATGTGCGGCATGGCGCTCGAGTCGGAGGAGATCGCCGGACCGGCGATTCGATACACCTGCCCGATGCATCCCGAGGTCCAGCAGGAGGAGCCCGGTTCCTGCCCGATCTGCGGCATGGCGCTGGAGCCCATGACAGTCGTGCTCGACGACGACAATCCCGAGCTCGACGACATGCGGCGCCGTTTCTACGCCAGCCTCGTTTTCACGGTGCCGGTTTTCCTGCTGGCGATGTCGGAGATGATTCCCGCTCAGCCGCTGCAGCAAGCGGTGTCGCCGGTGGTGCTCGGCTGGGTGCAATTGTTGCTGGCGACACCGGTTGTCGTGTGGGCGGGGTTTCCGTTTTTTGAGCGCGCCGTGGCGTCGTTGCGCAACCGCAGTCCTAACATGTTCACGCTCGTCGGGCTGGGGACAGGCGTGGCCTACGTCTATAGCGTCGTGGCGACCCTGGCACCGGGTGTGTTTCCTCCGTCGTTCCGCGGCGAGGGGGGCGTCGTCGCGATCTACTTCGAGGCGGCGGCAGTCATCATCACGCTGGTCTTGCTCGGTCAGGTGCTCGAGCTGCGGGCGCGCAGCCGCACAAGCTCGGCGATCAAGGAGTTGCTCGGCCTGGCGCCGGCAACGGCGCGCCGGATCGGCGATGACGGATCCGAGCAGGACGTTCCCCTCGACCAGATTCAGGTTGGGGACCGCCTGCGCGTACGCCCGGGCGAGAAGGTCCCCGTCGACGGCATCGTGACCGACGGTGGCAGCGTCGTCGACGAGTCGATGGTGACCGGTGAGCCCATCCCGGCGGAGAAGGCCGTCGGCGACGAGCTCACCGGAGGGACCGTGAACGGCACCGGGGCGTTGATCATGGAGGCCCGCAAAGTCGGTCGTGACACGTTGCTCGCCCGCATCGTCCAGATGGTGAGCGAGGCGCAGCGCAGCCGGGCGCCGATCCAGAAGCTGGCCGATGTGGTGTCCGGTTACTTCGTTCCCGCTGTCGTGCTGGCCGCCGTGCTGACGTTCGTGCTTTGGGCGACGCTGGGTCCCGACCCGAGAATGGCCCACGCGCTGGTCAACGCGGTTGCGGTGTTGATCATCGCCTGTCCCTGCGCCCTCGGGTTGGCGACCCCGATGTCGATCATGGTCGGCATGGGGCGCGGCGCGCGGGCCGGCGTGCTGACCAAGAACGCCGAAGTCCTCGAGATCCTCGAGAGCGTCGATACGCTGGTCGTCGACAAGACCGGGACGCTGACGGAGGGTCGCCCAAAGCTGGTTTCCGTGGTCGCGGCCGATGCGGGCGAATCCGCAGACGGAAGCCCCGGTGGCGATGTCGACGGCTTTCTTGCCGTCGCCGCGGCGCTCGAGGAGGCCAGTGAACATCCGCTTGCCGCCGCCATCGTCGCCGGCGCGATCGAGAGGGGGCACTCCGTTCCGCGGGCCGACGATTTCGCCTCGCATACCGGCAAGGGAATCACCGGGCGCGTCGGCGGTCGGACGGTTGCGGTGGGCAACGAGGCGCTGATGGCGGATCTCGGCATCGACCCGGCGGGACTCACCGATCGCGCCGCGGCGCTGCGGGAGGAGGGGCAGACGGTGATGTACGTCGCCTTGGATGAGCGCCCAGCCGGCTTGTTGGGGCTTGCCGACCCGATCAAGCAATCGACCCCGGAGGCCCTGCGCATGCTGGCCGCGGAGGGTGTGCACGTGGTGATGATCACCGGTGATAACAGCGCGACCGCGGCGGCGGTGGCGTCGAGCCTCGGCATTGACGAGTTCGAGGCCGAAGTTCTGCCGGAGGGCAAGAGCGAGGTCGTCGAGCGCTTGATGGGCGCCGGGCACGTCGTGGCAATGGCCGGCGACGGGATCAACGACGCGCCGGCCCTCGCCAAGGCCAACGTCGGCATCGCCATGGGGACCGGAAGCGACATTGCCATCGAGAGCGCTGACGTGACGCTGGTGAAGGGCGATCTTCGTGGCGTTGTCCGGGCCATCCGGTTGAGTCGCACGACAATGAAGAACATCCGCCAGAATCTGTTCTTCGCGTTCGTCTACAACTCGCTCGGAGTGCCGGTCGCGGCGGGGATCCTCTATCCTTTCGTCGGCTTGTTGCTGAGTCCGATGATCGCCGCCGCCGCCATGACATTCAGCTCGATTTCGGTGATCACCAACGCATTGCGGCTCCGCAACGCCGAGTTGTAGCATCCTGCTTGGCAGACCGCGGCAAGACCGGGCACGGTCGGCTAACGAGATTCGCCCCCCCACTACAACGGGAGTTCAGATGTCGCTACTCGAATCGTTGTTCGACACGCTGCGGGGCGGCTCACCGCGCATGCAAGAGGCCGGCGTCGACGAGACCGAAACGGTGCGCAAGATCGCCCGCGCCCTCAACGAGCTCGACACCGACCGGGCGCGCTACATCGCAACTTTCGCCTACATTCTTGGCCGCGTCGCGATGGCCGACCTGGAAATCAGCGAGGAAGAAACGCGTGCGATGGAGCGGATCGTCGTCGATCGGAGCGGTCTGCCGCCGCAGCAGGCCGTCATGGTGGTGCAGATTGCCAAGAGTCAGAACCTGCTGTTCGGCGGCACCGAGGACTTCCTCGTCACCCGCGAGTTCAACGAGATCGCCGACCGCGCTCAGAAGCTGCAGCTTCTCGATTGCCTCTACACGGTTTCCGCCAGCGACGAGAACATCTCGACCGTAGAGGACAACGAGATCAGCAAGATCGCCAACCAGCTGCACCTGAGCCGCGACGCGCTCATCCGGGCGCGCGAGGCTCACGCCGAGTACCTGGCTGTGCTCCGGCGGCCGAATGGTTCGGCGGATCAGCCGGAATCCGGCGACTGAGGGGTTTCGATCGCTGCGCCACCCGGTGAGAAAGGGCTAGCTGCTAGCCGGGCGGCCGGGGAGTCGTGAGCCACGATCGCCGGGGGGGCCGCCGGACGGGCCTTGCGGGTAAGGGAGATCGGCGTGCCCTCGAACCGGGGTTCGGTCGTCCGGACTTTGTGCTCGGCGAGTCCCTGCGAGTCGTGGCTCCCGGCTCCCCGCCCACCCTCTGCACCGTTTCTGCCAG
>Ga0114948_10000430_pt1 | contig 16560 bp, 12 predicted proteins | sample CR04metaG_FD_83877 | JGI IMG/M metagenome (GOLD analysis project Ga0114948, IMG submission 83877) | Deep subsurface microbial communities from Mariana Trench to uncover new lineages of life (NeLLi) - CR04 metaG | ecosystem: Environmental > Aquatic > Marine > Ocean trench > Sediment | place...
CGAACCTGCCGAGGACGAGGGCAGCGCCGTCCGCGCCGACGATGCCGGCCGGCAGGGGAAACAGGACCAGGGCTCTTCAAGCTCGCGTCGGCGACGCGGTTCGCGCCGTGGGCGTGGTTCTCGTGGCGGGCGCGGCGGGCGCGGCAGGGCCGCCGGCGAGAACCGGCAGGCAGAGATCAAGGACGACGGCAGCGTCGCCTCGGGCCGGCGCGGTGCGTCGGCGAAATCCGATGATGAGGGGTCTTCTCGTCGCCGCCGTTCGCGGTCGGGTCGCTCGAGTGCCTCGGGTCGTACGGGTGGTCGTGGCGGCGAGGGCAGAAAGTCAGCCGACTCCGCCGGGTCCGCCGAAGCCCGGCGCCAGCGCGGCGCCTCGAGCCGCACGGCTGCGGCGAACGACGGGGCGGCTGCGAAGGACACGCTCGAGGCTCCCGAGGGCAATGTGGAGTCCCCCGAAGAAAGCACGCGGCCACCCAGGGTGAATCCCTATTTGACCGACCTCTAGATTTGACCGACCTCTAGCGGGGCCTGCCGGATGCTCAGCGCGGACCGATTCGAGACCGTCATCGGCCTCGAGATCCACGTGCAGCTGCAAACACGGACCAAGCTGTTTTGCGGCTGCGCCAACGAGTTCGGGGGGAGCCCCAACACGCGCACCTGCCCGGTGTGCCTGGGCATGCCCGGGGCGCTACCGGTGCTCAACGACAAGGCCATCGAGTTCGCAGCGCGCGCGGCGCTGGCGCTTTCCTGCGAGCTCAACCTGCGCAGTCGCTTCGCGCGCAAGAACTACTTCTATCCCGACCTGCCCAAGGGGTATCAGATATCCCAGTTCGATCAGCCGCTGGCAGGACCGGGAACCTTCGTCTTCGACTGCGAGGGCGAACGACGGGAAGTCCGCTTGCTGCGCCTGCACGTGGAAGAAGACGCCGGCAAGTCGATCCACGAGGGCATGCCGCAATCGTCTGATTCCAGCTACGTCGACCTGAACCGCTGCGGCGTGCCGCTCATCGAGATCGTCAGCGAGCCGGATATCCGCTCGGTGCCCGAAGCCCACGCGTTCCTGACGGCGCTGCGAAATACCCTGCTGTATCTGGGCGTTACCGACGCCAACATGGAAGAGGGCAGCCTGCGTTGTGATGCCAACATCTCGCTGCGGGAGCCCGGCGAGGAGGTGCTCAACCCCAAGACCGAGCTCAAGAATCTCAACTCGTTTCGCTTCTTGCGGCAGGCGCTGCGATACGAGATCGAACGGCAGAGCGCCCTGCTGCAAGCGGGCGAGTTGCCGACCCAGGGCACCCGGCTGTTCGACGAACGCAGCGGCAAGACCGAACCCATGCGCGCCAAGGAGGAAGCGCACGATTACCGCTATTTTCCGGAACCCGACCTGGTGCCCATTGTGCTCGAAGAGGCCGCCGTCGCCGCCATCGCTGCCGACATTCCCGAGCTGCCGCTAGCCCGTGCCGATCGGTTCGTTGCCGCCTTCCAGCTCTCGGGTCCCGACGCTGCTTGGCTCGTCGAAGAGCGCTCCCGCGCCGAGTATTTCGAGGCGCTGGTGGCAGCCGGCGTGGCGGCTCCCGACGCCAACAACTGGGTACGCAACGAGATCGGTCGCTGGCTCAACGACAACGGTGGCGGTATCGAAGCCTTTCCCGTGGTCGCTTCGGCGCTGGCCCAGCTGATCGGCGCGGTACGAGACGGTGTCATCGCGGCCGGGGTGGCGGGCAAAGTAATGGACCGAATGGCCGAGACCGGGAGCGCCGCAGCCGATATCATCGCGGGGGAAGGCCTCGAGCAGATCTCCGGGAACGACGAGCTTGCGCCCGTCGTTGATGAGATCCTCGGTGCCCACCCCGACGAGGTCGCCGCTTTTCGGGGTGGTCGGGAACAAGTGTTCGGCTTTTTGATGGGGCAGATCATGCGGGTGACGCAGGGCAAAGCGAATCCGGACACCGTGCGTCGACTGCTGCGCGCCCGGCTCGACGAATGATTCGCTGTTTCCACGTAACCAAGCGCTACGGCGCCATCACGGCGCTGCGCGACATCAGCCTGCACGTCGAAGAGGGCGAGTTCGTCTTTCTCACCGGGCAGAGCGGCGCCGGCAAAACCACCTTGATGCGCTTGTTGTACCGCGCCGAGCTGCCTTCCAGCGGCCAGCTCATCGTTGCCGGCCGCAATCTGGCGACCATGCCGAAACGCCACGTACCGCGCTTCCGGCGCCGACTGGGCCTGGTATTCCAGGACTTCAAGCTCATCGAGGACCGCTCGGTGTTCGAGAACGTCGCGCTGGTGGGCCGGGTCGTCGGTCTGTCGTACACCGAGAGCCAGCGGCGTGCCAACGAGCTGTTGCGCCTGGTGGGTGTGGATGGGCGGGCGCAGCTCGCCCCGGCGCAGATTTCCGGCGGCGAGCAGCAACGCGTCGCCATCTCCCGGGCGCTGATGACAGCGCCGGAGCTGCTGCTCGCCGATGAGCCCACCGGCAATCTCGATCCCGACCGGGCCATCGAGATCATGCGCATCTTCCGCGCCATCAACCGGCGCGGCACCACGGTTCTGGTGGCCACCCACGACCCCGATCTGATCGCCGCGATGCGTCGGCGTACGCTGATTCTAGAGGGCGGCCTGCTGCGCACCCTGACCGCCGCGCGCAAGGTTTCCTGACCATGCGGCTGGACCGCTACTTCCGGTTGTGCATCGGGGAGGCGGCGCGCGGACTGCTCGGGCACCGGCGCACGGCGGCGCCGGCGATCATGATCATCGCCGTGTCGATGGTGGTTTTCGGCGGTTTCGTGCTGGTTTCCGACAACCTCAACGGGATGTTGGAGAGCTGGCGCGAGCGTGGTCACGCGCAGGTGTTTCTCGATTTCGATGTCACCGCGTCGGAGCGCCAGGCGGTGGCTGATGCTATCCGAGACAGCGCCTCCGTCGAGAGCTTTCGTTACCTGAGCGCCGACGACGCCGCGGCGCAATTTCGCCAAGATTTCCAGGAGCTCGGGGATCTGCTCGCCTTCCTCGAGAGCAACCCGCTGCCGGCCTCGTTCGTGGTCACCGTAAGCGCGTCAGCGCGCCACGAGGAAGCGCTGGTTGAGCTTACCGAGGGCTGGGAGTCGATGCCCGGGGTGGATGCGGCACAGTACGACTTGCAGGTAATCCGCCGGCTCGAGCTCGGCGTCAACGCGCTGCGTTTCGTCGGTGCCCTGCTCGGTGGCGCCGTGCTGCTCGCCGCCATTATCACCACCGCCAACGTCATTCGAGTGCTGGTGGTGTCGCGGCGCCGTGAGATTGTCGTACTGCGCTTGGTGGGCGCCAACGAGAGCGTGGTACGTGGCCGGTTCCTCGCCGAAGGCGCCATCCAAGGGTTTCTGGGCAGCGTGTTGGCGCTCATAGCGTTGTACGGCATCTACAAGATCGGGGTGGCGTTCATCACCGCCGGCGGAGGACCGTTGCTGGCCATGATCCCGCTGCGTTTCTTCAACCTGACGCTGTTTGCCGCCATCATCGGGTCGGGCGTCGCCGCCGGGCTCGTCGGTGCGCTGCTGGCCTTCGGCGCGGCAACTCGTCTGGAACGCTGAGCGGCCTGGGTGAGAATCCGATGAACCGGGAACGACTCGAAAAGCTGCTGAGTGCCGTCGCCCGGGGGGAAACCGGCGTCGACGAGGCGGTCGAGGACCTCAGCGCGCTACCTTTTCGGGATCTCGGTTTCGCCAAGCTCGACACCCACCGCTCCTTGCGCACCGGCTACCCGGAGGTGGTGTTCGGCGCCGGCAAAAAGCCCGAGCATCTGGTCGGCATCGTCGAGGGCCTCGCCGACGCCGGCGATGCGGTGCTGGTGACGCGTCTCGAACCGGAGGGCGAGGAGATGCTGCGGCAGCGCTTCCCGCAGGCCCATTTCGACGCCGAGGCCAACGCCATGGTGCTGGGCCAGGCCGCTCCGCCCGAAGGCAACGTCGCCGTGTTGTGCGCCGGCACTTCCGACATCCCGGTGGCCGCCGAGGCGGCGCTGACCGCCGCCACCTTGGGCAGCAACGTGTCGCGCCATTGGGACGTGGGCGTCGCCGGGCTGCAGCGCCTGCTGGCGGTGCACGAGGAGCTCGGGGATGCTCGCGCCATCGTCGTGGTTGCCGGTATGGAAGGCGCCTTGCCGAGTGTGGTTGGCGGGTTGGTGAGCGTGCCGGTGATCGCGGTGCCGACCTCGGTGGGCTACGGCGCGTCCTACGGCGGCCTGGCGGCGTTGCTGAGTATGCTCAACGCCTGCGCGCCGGGGATATCGGTGGTCAATATCGACAACGGATTCGGCGCCGGATACCTGGCGCACATGATCAACGCGGCTCCCTCCACATGAGCGCCGTCGCCGAGGGCGCGACGCTCGCGGCGCTCGATTTCCCCCTCGTCATCGACGCCCTGGCGGGACAGGCGCAGACCCCCATGGGCGGGGCGCGTCTGGCCGCGCTGCAGCCCAGCGCCGACCGCGAGTTGGTGGAGGCACTGCAGGCCGAGGTGGCAGAATTCCGCGTCTTCATGGCCGCCGGGGCGGCGCTGTCGCTAGCGGCCGCACGACCCCTCGAGGCTGCCTTGCGCGCCGCCGGAGTCAAGGGCACGGTGCTCGATTTCGACGACATGGTCGCCGTCTACCGCACCGCCCAGGTGGGTCAGGAGGTGCGCCGGCAGCTCGCCAAGGTTGACGACCTGCCGCTGCTCGCCGCATGCGGCGAGGCGCTGCCGGATCTCGGTGCCCTGGTGGCGCAAATCGAGCGCGTGTTCGACGCCGAGGGGCAGGTGCGCGATTCGGCGTCGCCGGAGCTGGCCTCGTTGCGGCGCAAGAAGCGCGCCATACGAACCCAGGTGCTGGAGTCGCTCGAGCGCCTGGTCAAGGACGACAAGCTCGACGGTGTGTTGCGCGACCGCCTGGTGACCCAGCGGGGGGGTCGCTACGTGGTGCCGGTGCGCTCGGGCAGGCGCGGCGCCCTGCCGGGAGTGGTGCATGATGCGTCCTCATCGGGGCAGACGATCTACGTCGAGCCGCTCGAGACCCTCGAGCAGCAAAACGCCATGGTCGAGGTCGATCGCGCCGAGCAGCACGAGGTCCAACGGCTGCTGGCCGATCTCACCGGGCACGTGCGCGCCGCGGCGGGCGCCTTGGCCCAGGTCGAAGAGGCCATCGGCGAGCTCGATGCGCTCCAGGCCAAGGCACGTTTCGCCGAACTGACCGGGGCCGTGCGTCCCGTATTCACCGAAGGCGAGCTGTCGCTCCTCGGCGCACGTCACCCTTTGATGATTCCGGCGGTGGTGCGCATGTCGGACGACGTCGACGCGCTCATCGAGGATCCTGCGGAGCCCATACCCCTCGATCTCGAGGTTGCGGCGCAGACGCGGGCTGTGGTGATTACCGGTCCCAACACCGGAGGCAAGACGGTGGTCCTCAAGGTCGTCGGCCTGGCCACCGTGATGGCGCAGTGTGGCGTCCCGGTGCCGGCGGTGCAAGCGCGCTTGCCGTGGTGCCCGCGGGTACACGCCGATATTGGCGACGAGCAGAGCATCATCGCCAGCCTGAGCACGTTTTCGGCCCACCTGACGCGCATCAAGCGGTTCGTCGACGATTCGCCCCCCGGCAGCCTGGTGCTGCTCGACGAGCTCGGTACCGGCACCGATCCTGCCGAGGGAGCGGCGCTTGGCATCGCCGTGCTCGAGCATCTCACCGAGCTCGGTGCGACGATCATCGCGTCGACGCATCATGATGCCCTCAAGGCTTTCGCCCACGCCGCCCCCCTGGCCATCAACGCCGCCATGGAGTTCAACAGCGAGACGCTGCAGCCTACCTACCGGCTGCGCGTCGGCTTGCCGGGGCGCAGCAACGCGTTTGATATCGCCGACCGGCTGGGTCTCGATGCGGGTCTGGTGCGCCGTGCGCGCGGCCTGATCGGCGTCGACACGGTGCAGCTCGACTCGCTGATTCGCAGCGTCGAGGGTGAGGCCGAGGCGCTGGCTTCCGACCGCGCCGGGGTGCGTGACGAGCACAGCCGCCTGGCGGAGGCTCATCGCCGCTACGAAGCCCTCAACCAACGGCTCCTGGAGCTGCGCGACGAGTTTGTCGGGGAGGGTAGGGAAGCGGTGGAGGCGGCGCTGGCGAAGGTGCGTGGGGCCGGCGAAGAGATGCTGGAGGCGTTGACGCGGGAGCTTGGCGAGACCCGCAAGTCCCGCGCCGCCCAGGATCGGCGCGCCGCCTGGGCGGCCAAGGTGGGTGCCGCCGAAGCGGCGGCCCGCCGGCAGCTGGATGGCAAGGTGGCGGAGGCCGCGAGGTCGCTTGCCGAGGTCAAAAAGGCGGCGGCGCCGCCCGTCTTCGCCGAACCCACCGACCAGATCATCACGGATGACGACCCGGAGTCGTCGCTGGGACGCGGCGACCCGGTGGTGGTGATGCCGTTGAATCTGCGCGGCCGGGTGGCGCGCGATTGGCCGCAGCGGGGTGACCTCAAGGCGGCCGTCGAGGTCGATGTTCACGGCAAGCGCATTATCGTTTCGCGCCGCCAAGTCAGTCGTCGCCGCGGCTAGCAAGCGCGACCCGCTCATCGCGCCCCCTGGCGCTCGCGTCGCCGCGGCCGATTGAGGAAGGGGGTAGGGATCCGCTCTTGCCTGAGCGGCCGCGGCGGGGTATCAAAGAGGGCCATGGCCTATCCGCGATCGTTCATCGATGAAGTGCGTCGCAGCGTCGATTCGCTGCAAGTCATCGGCGAGATGGTCGCCCTCAAGCGCCGGGGCAGCCGCTGGGTTGGCCTGTGCCCCTTCCACAACGAGAAGACCCCCTCGTTCACCGTCGACGCCGAAGAGGGCCTGTGGCATTGCTTCGGTTGTGGCGAGGGGGGCGACATCTTCCGTTTCGTCATGGACCAGGAAGCGCTGGGCTTCTCCGACGCGGTGCGTTCCTTGGCCGAGCGCGCCGGCCTGGAGGTGCCGGCGTCGGAGGCTACGCGGACGCCGCAAAACCGTCGTGCCATCGACCGTCGCCGGGTGATTGCCGTGCTCGCCGCCGCCGACGCTTTCTACCGCGACCAACTCAGCGGCGAAGCCGGTGAGCGGGCGCGCCGTTTCCTGGTCGAGCGCGGCTTCGAGGACGACATCGTGAAGCATTTCGGCGTCGGCTTCGCGCCCGATTCGTGGGACGCTGCGCAGCAACACCTGACCTCGGAGCAGTTCGACGAGGAAGAGCTCGAGGTTGCCGGATTGGTCAAACGCCGCGACACTGGGAAGGGCAGCTACGACCGTCTCCGCGATCGCGTGGTGTTCCCCATACGCGACCTTCGCGGCCAAACGATCGCTTTCGGCGGCCGCGTCATCGATCGGGGCGAGCCCAAGTATCTGAACTCTCCGGAGACCCCGACGTTCAACAAGGGCCGCACGCTGTACGGCTTATACGAGGGCCGGGACGCCATCGCCGAGAGCGGATTTGCCTTGCTCGTCGAAGGCTACTTTGACCTACTGGCCTGTGCCCAATATGGTTTGCGGAACGTGGTTGCGTCACTGGGCACGGCCTTTGGTGAAGAGCACGCCAAGTTGCTGGCGCGATTCACGCGAAAAGCGGTTGTCGCATTCGACGGTGACACGGCTGGCCAGACAGCCGCCGAGCGCACCGTCGGCATCTTTTTGGGGCAGGGATTCCAGGTGAACGTAGTACGTCTAGCCGCCGGTCACGACCCGGATTCGTATTTGCATGCCGAGGGAATCGACGGCTTCCGCGCTGCTATCACGAGCTCCGACTCGGGACTCGAGTTCACCATTCGGCGGGCCGGCGAGCGCCACGACCTGGGGACGCCGCACGGCAAGGCGGAGGCTCTTTCGGCGCTGCTCGAGTTCGTCGTCCCGATCGCCGACCGCGTCGAGCGTGCGGAGTGGATCGGTCGCCTGTCGGAGCGACTCGACATCGAGCCGCGTCTCATCGAGGCCGCCGCGCGGGACCTGCGGGCCCGTATCCGGCGTCGCCGCGAGCCGGTGTACGAGGAGGGCCCGCCGCCCGGGCGGATGGAAGCCGGGCCCCCGGGCTCGGCCCCGTCATCGGGATCCTGGAGGGCCGACCTCGACAAGGTGTCGCTGGCGGAGCGCGACCTGTTGCGGGCCGTTCTCGAGCACCCGGAGTGGCTTGCACCGCTGGCGGAAATCTGTGTCTTCGAGGCGATTCGAGACGCCCGGGTGCGGGCGCTGCTGGCGGCGGTGGCGGTGTGCGAAGACGAGGGTGTGAAGGTGGACGTCGCCAACGTGTTGGGGCGCTGCGAGCTGCCCGGGTGTGAGCCGCTGCTGTCGCGCTTGCACCTCGAGGAAGGCCTGCCGCTGGACTGGGACGCGGCGCGCAACTGCGCCCTCGGCATCCACGACGACAGCCTGAAGCGGCGGCTGCGTGCCATGACCAAGGACATTCGAGAAGCGCTCGCGGCGGGCGACCAGGAGCGCTTCAGCGAGCTGAACAAAGAAAAGGTATCGCTGGCCCAACAGATCGGGTCGGCCTAGGAAATTCATTGGGGACGCAGTGGAAGTAGACAAGAACACCAGAGAGATCGGCGCGCTCATCGACCTCGGTCGCAAGAAGGGTTTCCTTCTGTACGACGAAATCAACGACATGCTGCCGGCGGAGATCACCGCTCCGGCGGAGATTTCCGCCCTCCTGGGGCGCATCACCGCCGCCGGGATCTTGCTGAGCGACGAGCCGCTTCAGGTGAATACCGGGGGGAGCGGCACCGCCGGGAGCGCGGGGCCGGGCGAGGCGGTCGAGGAGCGCGCCAAGGTCGAGGAGGTCGGTCGCGCCATTCGCTCGGGCGCGGTGGATAAGACCACCGACTCGGTGCGCATGTATCTGCGCGAGATGGGTACGCGCGCGCTGCTCGACCGGGAAGGCGAGGTGGAGCTTGCGCAGGCCATGGAGGAGGGCCGGGATCGCGCCGTGCGCGCCTTGTACGGCACCCCCTTGGCACTGCGCTTGGTGCTGCCAAACGCCTCCAAGGTTGCTGCCAAACCCCACAATTTGCGCAAGATCGTGGATTGCGTCGATATCGAGGACGAAGCCCTGGGTGCGCGCGCGCGCCAGTTCATCGACTGCTGCGAGGAGTTGCAACGCCTCGCCCGGTTGCTGTCCGAGGGTCGCGCCCTGCTGGCTTCGCTGGGCGATCAGGTTCCCGCCAGTGAGGAGCTCACCAAGGAGCAGCGGCGCCGCTGGGACCGCGTGCGCGAGATCCTCGACGGCATGGGACTACGCGAGGAGGTGCGGCTGGCGCTCGCCGCCGAGCTGCGCGAAGCGGTGGATCGCATCCGCCTCATCGAGAGCGCCATCAAGCTCGAACGCCGGGAGATCATCGGCAGCAGGGAAGGCGGCGCGGCGCTGCAGCGTATCCATGAGCTGCGTGCCGAGATCGCCGCCATCGAGGTGTGCTACGACCTGCCGGCGCGCAACCTGAAGAGAGCGCTGCACGAGGTCACCGTCGCCGAGCGTCAGCAAGAAGAGGCCAAGCGGGACCTGGTGGAGGCCAACCTGCGCCTGGTGGTGTCGGTGGCCAAGCGCTACACCAACCGCGGCCTGCAGTTCCTCGACCTCATTCAGGAAGGCAACATGGGCCTGATACGCGCCGTCGAAAAGTTCGACTACCGGCGCGGCTACAAATTTTCTACCTACGCTACCTGGTGGATCCGCCAGGCCATCACCCGCGCAATTGCCGACCAGGGGCGCACCATCCGCGTCCCGGTACACATGATCGAGACCATCAACCGTGTGGTTCGGGTGTCACGGCGCATGGTGCAGACGCGGGGGCGCGAGCCCAAGCCGGAGGAGATCGCCGAAGAGCTCGGTATTTCGGCCAGCGAGGTGCGCCGCGTGCTGCGCATCGCCCAGGAGCCGGTATCGTTGGAAACTCCGGTGGGCGAGGACGACGGTTCCAACCTCGCCGACTTCATCGAGGACCACGGAACCGCCTCGCTGGTCGACTACCTGGTCGACGTCAACTTCAAGCAGCAGACCCACAGCGTGCTCGACTCCCTCGCCTTTCGCGAGAAAGAGGTGCTGCGGCTGCGCTACGGTATCGAAGACGGCGAGGAACACACCCTCGAAGATGTCGGCGGCCGCTTCGCGCTCACCCGCGAGCGCATCCGCCAGATCGAAGCCAAGGCGCTGCGCAAGCTGCGCCACCCGACGCGCTCGAAGCATCTGTTCGAGAAGCGCGACGGGCGGAAGGAATAGGGGCCCTTAGCTCAGTCTGGTTAGAGCCGCCGGCTCATAACCGGTAGGTCCCAGGTTCGAATCCTGGAGGGCCCACTCTACAAAATTGCGCCTCGCGCCACCGACGCGTGGCCGTCTCTACCTGGATGATCTGCGTTGGCCACCCAGGTCCGCCAGGTAGGTGCGATTTCTGCAGCGTACGACTGCTCGCTGCTCACCGGTGCCGGCGCATCAGGGACGGGAGCGGCTCGAGGAGAGGGTCTCGTGGGTCAACTTGCGCGGGAGCAGGCTCGGGTATACAAGTTACGTTTCATGCAGCTGGCCTCAGGACTAAGGCTCCTGGAGAGGATTCGATGGGCGTGCGGCTATTCAGACGGGAGCGGGGCAAGACGCCGCCTCTTGGTGCGCGCGCCGGGATCGGCCGCATGGGTGGGCTTTTGCCCGCCCTTTTTTTTGTGCCCTTAGCCCGCTACGGGGACGCCGTGGCGACAACCATTTCGGTTCGATCATGAGTATCAAGGAAGATCTGAGAGCCCTCGTGCAGTTGCAGTCGCGCGAGCTCGAGTTGGGTCGTGTCGATGACGAGATCGCCGCGATCGGGGAGGCGCGTGAGGCAGCGCGCGCCGAGATTGCGGCAGCGGAAGCAGTGGTGAAGAAGGCCGAGCAGGATGTCACGGATGCTCTTGCCGACGCCAAGCGTCTCGATCTGGACCTCAAGTCGGCGGAAGACGTAGTGTCGAGGTTCAAGGACCAGATGCACAACGTCAAGACCAACGAGCAGCTATGGGCCATCCAGGAGGAGATCGCCCACGCCGAGAAGGGCGTCGGCGACGTCGAAACGAAGATTCTCGAAGACCTGGAGATCGCTGACTCTCTCGAGGGCGTCATCAAGGAGAAGAAGGCCGAGCTGCGCGAGGAAAAGAAGCGCGTAGATTCCGAGATCGCTGCGGCGGAGCGCACCGAGGCTGAGCTGGTGGCGACCAGGGCGGAGGTCGAAGCCGCCATTGCCGAGTTCGCCGGCCAGGTTCCCGCCGACCTCATGCGGAAATACGAGGGCATCAGGGCGCTGCGCGGCGGCGTCGGTGTCGCCGAGGTGTTCGAAGAATACTGCCTGGTGTGCAATACCAAGGTGCGCCCGCAGCTCTATGTCGAGGCCTTCAACCTCACCGACGTCCTGCAGTGCGAGAATTGCAAGCGCATCATGTTTGTCGCCGAGCCTCTGGGCCTGGCCGCCAAAGTGCCGCCGGCGGCGCCCGGCGAGGCCACCAACGCCGATTCCACCGCCGACGTTACTTCTTGAGGCTGTGGGGGATGGACAGGGCGGTGGTGTACATCGACGGTGGATCGCGCGGCAATCCGGGCGCTTCCGCCTGCGGGGTTTTTGCCCGCGATGGGGAGAGCCGGCCGGTGGCGGCGTTCGGCCGCTTCTTGGGCACCATGACCAACAACCAGGCCGAATACAGCGGTTTGCTGGCGGCGCTCGAGTGGGCCCGCGAAGCGGACGTGCAGGAGCTCCATGTGATGTCGGACTCGCAGCTCATGGTGCGGCAGATGAACGGCCAGTATCGCGTCAAGAGCCCCAACCTCAAGCCACTGTTCGAGGACGCCAAACGGCGCGCCGCAGAGTTTCCGCGTTTCGTCATCGAGCACGTGGGGCGCGAGGGCAACGTCGAAGCCGACCGGCTCGCCAACCTGGCGATGGACGCGCGCGGTCCGGTGGAGGAGGAGTGCGGCTAGCCCGGACAGCTTGGGCTGACCCGAGCGTCTAACCGACCAGGGCGATGCCGCACAGCATGCGACCCGCGGCGTCGCCAGCGGCGCGATACGACCACAGCCAATCGCTGTTGCATACGGTGCAGACGGCGGCGTGGGCGACGTGGTCGTCCGGGACCCCGAGCCGCCCCAGAATGGCCACGGCGATTGCCCCGAGGTTGGCGTAGGGTCGAGTGTGCCGGGGCCCTGACACCCGCGCCTCGGCTTCGTAGCCGCGTGCAGCGAAGGCCTCGATAACCTCGGGGCCCACCTCGAAGCAGCACGGGCCGATGGCGGGGCCGATGCCGACCACCAGGTCGCTGGGGGTGATCCCATACATCGATTCCAGGGCGGCCACGGTGTTCTCGATGATGCCGGCGGCAAGGCCGCGCCAGCCGGCGTGTACGGCGGCGACGGCGCGGGCGCGCCGGTCGGCGAACAGCAACGGCAGGCAGTCGGCTACCGCCACCGCCACCGTTGCTCCGAGAGCGTCGGTCATGAGGGCATCGGCGGGGGGTCGTTCCCCCACCGTGGTCCGATAGAACGGGTTGCGGGCGTCGGTGCCCCGCGGCAGCGCCAGCACCTCGGAGCCGTGTACCTGGCGCAGGCGCGCTGCCGGGGCCGGGGTAACCTCTTCGAGGCGTCCGCGACGGGTGGCGAAGCCGTGTCGCACTGCGGGGACGACGTGGAGCTTCTCCAGCTGGAGGACACCTTCGGCGTCGGGTAGGGCACGAATCATGACTGCCAACCGCTCATGCTGCGGCGTCGACGCCGCCGCCCATCGCCTTGTTCCACTGATTCGCGAGCGCCGCGTCCGAGGCGCCGGTGTGTAGGTGATCCCAGGGTAGGGGGGTGGCGGGGGTCAGCGGCCGGTAGGCGAAATGCTCGAGGGACCCGCCACGTTCCTCCCAGGCGCGCACCGCTGCGGGCCAGGAGTCGGCCTCGGCCCATAAGTCCACCAGATCGGCAACCCGGCGGTCGCCGCGCGACATGAGCGCCTGGATCTCCGTGGTGCGGGGCGGCATCGCCTCGATCTCGACGTTGGGCACCTTGCCGAGCCGCCGGCGTAGCCACTTGAGCTTGCGGCGGTACTCCGCCGGGCGGATCTGCTCGGCCCATTGGAACGGCGTGGAAGGCTTGGGGATGAGGCAGTTTACCGACAGTGTGATGGTGCCGATGCTGCCGCGCGCCCGGCCTTCTTCGATCATCACCTGGCGCATGTCGGTGGCGAGATCGACCAGATCCTGAAGATCCTGCTCGGTTTCTCCGGGGAGGCCGATAATGACGTAGTTCTTCAGGCTGCGGGCGCCGACGCGGAAGATCATGCGCACCTTCTCGAGGATTTCTTGGTTGGTGATGCGCTTCATGATGAGCTCGCGCAGGCGGTCGGAGCCGGTCTCCGGTGCCACCGTGATGGAGCGTTGGCCGGATTCGATGACGGCACGCAGCAGCGGCTCGCGCAAGGTCGAAATAATGAGGCTGGGAGAGAAGACCTCGAAATCGCGCTGGCGCAGGCCGGTGGCGATGGCCTCGATGTCGGGATGGTCGAGCAGGGCGGTGGCCACCAGGCCGACGCGGGAGGTCGTGGCGCGCCAGCGCTGGGCTACCTCGAGCACGTCATCTACCGCATGAACCCGGAAGGGCAGCACGTTGTAGCCCACCCAGCAGTAGCGGCAGCCCTTGGTGCAGCCGCGCGCCACCTCGATCATGATGCGATCGCCGAACTCGGTGTCGGGCGAGAGAATCGCCGTCGCGGCGACCGATTCCACGCCGCCGAAGGTGGCCCGCACCTTGTTGATCGTCGGCGGCGCGCCATGTTGTGCCGTAAGCGATACGAACGCCGGGTACTCTCCGCCCTCCGACGCGTATCGAGGCTCATACAGCGAAGGCACGTAGAGCCCGGGAAGCTGCGCCAGGCGCTCGAGCAGCGCTTGGCGCGTGGTGTCGGTAGCGCCGCCGGCATGGCTGATCACCGCTTCGATCAACGGGCCGATGATCTGCTCACCCTCGCCGACGCAGCACACGTCGAGAAACGGCGCCACCGGCTCGGGGTTGATGGATACCGTCGCGCCCCCCATCAGCACCAGCGGATGACGCTGGTCGCGCGCCGCGGCGCGAGGTGGCAGGCCGGCGAGGCGCAGCATGCGCACCACGTTGACGTAGTCGTTCTCGAACGAGGCAGAGAAGGCGATGATGTCGGCATCGGATACCGGGCGCTGCGATTCCACCGTCATCAACGGCGTGCCACGGCGACGATACGTCTCGATCTCGTCGTCGTCGGGCAGGAAGGCCCGCTCGCAGCATACCTCGGGATGGGCGTTGAGCAGCCGGTAGACGGTGTGCAGCCCGAGGTTGCTCATGCCCACGGCGTAGGTGTTGGGGTAGGCCAGCACGACGCGCAAACGACCACCCTGATTGGGCTCCACCAGGCGCGTTTCGCGCTGTCGGCGGCGCCGCAGGCGCTGGGCGAGGTCTAGACCCATCACATGTCCGCCTATTGCTCGTCGTTGCCGATCGGCAGGTCTTGCGTGCGCAAGAAGGTCGGTACGTCGAGGTCTTCCTCGACGCTGTCGGAGGTGGTTGAGGTGTGGTCATCGCCGGCGGGGCGGTAGAAATGCCCCGCATCCGATGTGGCCTTCGGTACGACGCTGTCGTGTTCCATGCGCACGCGTGACTGGAAGGGGGCGGCGGCTTCGAATCCGGTAGCGATGACGGTGACCTTGACGGCGTCTCCCATGTTCTCGTCGATTACGGCGCCGAACAGGATGTTGGCGTCGTCGTCGGCCGCCTCGTAGATGATGGAGGCGGCGTCGGAGACCTCGTGCAAGGTCAGGTCGAGACCGCCGGTGATGTTGATCAGCACGCCGCGGGCGCCGTCGATGGAGGTGTCCTCGAGCAAGGGGCTGGAAATCGCCGCGATGGCTGCTTGGGTGGCGCGGCCCTCGCCGCGTTGGGTGGCGGTTCCCATGATCGCCATGCCCATCCCCGACATCACGGTGCGTACGTCGGCGAAATCGAGGTTGACGAGGCCGGGCACCAGGATCAGGTCGGCAATGCCCTGAACGCCCTGGTGCAGCACCATGTCGGCCACCGAGAAGGCCTCCACCAGCGGCGTGTCGCCGGCCACCGTCGCCAGCAGGCGGTCGTTGGGAATCGAGATCAGCGTGTCGACGGCGTCCTGCAGTTCCAGCAGGCCCTGGTCGGCCTGCTGGGCGCGGCGGCGGCCCTCGAAAGTGAACGGGCGGGTGACCACGGCGACGGTGAGCGCGCCGAGCTCGGTTGCCAGCCGCGCAATCACCGGTGCGGCGCCGGTGGCGGTGCCGCCGCCGAGGCCGCCGGTGACGAACACCATGTCGGCGCCCTCGAGCATGTCGACGATTTCTTCGGTGCTTTCCAGCGCTGCCTGGCGGCCGATCTCGGGGTTGGCGCCGGCTCCCAGGCCACGCGTCAGGCTGGAGCCGAGCTGCAGCTTCTCGGGTGCATCGTTGACCTGCAGGGCCTGCAGGTCGGTGTTTGCGGCGACGAAGTCGACGCCCTTCAACCCTGCCTTCATCATCCGGCTGATGGCGTTGCCGCCGCCGCCGCCGACCCCCACGACCTTGATGTGGGCGCCACGCAGCATCGCCTCGGAGGACTCGCCGAGCGAGGATGAGGTCACCGCCGGTGCGTCGGGCTCGGCGCGCGTCGGTGCCTTTTTCTCGGAGGTCCTTATGACACGAATCGGGGCGCCGGCCCCGGACGCCTGCTTGCCTGTCTCGGACTCGGCGGGAGTGGCTTCGGTAGCGGCCTCCGACTCGTTGCTAGCGGTTTCGGTAGCGGCCTCGGCCTCCAGCGGCTCGGGGCTGGCCTCAGAGTGCTGCTCGCGCAGCCGTCGGAGTTCCTCGTGAAGCTCTGGCTGCCAACCCCTTGGTCCGTCCGACATACTCACCCCTCCTTGCTCACCCTGCGTGGTGGCCCCAATGTATCCCGGCGCCATCGAGAGTCAACCCTGGGGCCTTATTGAGCCGTCGCAACGCAGTACTGGCGCGTCGCACTGGCACAGTAGCCACCCGTTGAGATATCCAGGTTCGCCCGGATATCTCAACGGGTCACGGCTGCACGAGCGCGATGGCGCACGAGTACTGCGTTGCGCTTGATTCGGGTGCTCGACGTACTGACAAGTACGTCTCCGCGCCCGAATCGGCGCGCGCCTTGTCCTCGCACGCCCTCGCGCCCGTTCGCTTCGCGACCCGTTGAGATATCCAGGCTAGCATCAGAACAGCTCGGTGAGCCATCGAGACAGGCGGCCGGCGGTGCGGCCCAAGAGCCCCGCACCGGCGCGGCCGAAGTAGGTATCGACGTCGCGGTTGTAGTGGCCGTACAGGACCAGGCCGACGGCGGTGGAATACGTCGGACTGGAGACCACGTCGACCAGTCCTTCAACGCCGGTGGGTTGTCCTAGACGGACCGGCAGGCCGAAGCGTTGCTCGGCGAGCTCGGCAAGTCCTTCGATGAGCGAGCCACCGCCGGTCAGTACCAAGCCGGCGTTTAGATGCTCCATGAAGCCGGCACGCGCCAGCTCGTTGCCCACCAGGTCGAGAATCTCGATGGCGCGCGGCTGCAAGATCTCGCACAGCCTGGCG
>Ga0114948_10000436_pt1 | contig 16467 bp, 21 predicted proteins | sample CR04metaG_FD_83877 | JGI IMG/M metagenome (GOLD analysis project Ga0114948, IMG submission 83877) | Deep subsurface microbial communities from Mariana Trench to uncover new lineages of life (NeLLi) - CR04 metaG | ecosystem: Environmental > Aquatic > Marine > Ocean trench > Sediment | place...
CGTTTTGTTGATATTCGTGATGCGGGTAATCCAGTGGAAATTGCTCAGCGCTATGACGAACAGGGCGCAGATGAGATAACGTTTCTTGATATAACCGCGAGCTCGGACGATCGTGACACCATGGTACCGATGGTGGAGGCCGTGGCAAGTACGGTATTCATCCCACTCACAGTCGGTGGCGGCGTTCGTAATAATGATGACGTTCGTCGAATGCTAAATGCCGGCGCCGACAAGGTGGCCATCAACACGGCTGCGATTGTTAACCCGGGATTTGTTAAAGCAGCGGCCGATCATTTCGGTGAACAATGTATTGTCGTTGCTATAGATGCAAAGCAAGTGGAGTATGGCGACTGTCCACGTTGGGAAGTCTATACCCATGGTGGGCGCAATCCGACCGGAATCGATGTGCTCGAGTGGGCGACTAAGATGGACGCATATGGTGCTGGCGAGATCTTATTGACGAGTATGGATAGGGACGGTACACGTGATGGCTTTGATCTAGCACTAACACGGACTATCAGTGACGCCGTTAATGTACCGGTCATTGCATCGGGGGGTGTCGGCGGGCTCGATGATTTGGTGGCTGGCGTTATCGATGGGCATGCGGACGCCGTGTTGGCGGCAAGTATCTTTCATTTTGGTGAGTACACAGTGGGGCAAGCCAAAGAGCGTATGATGCAACACCATATCGATGTTAGACTCTAGATATTCGGAAGATGCTGAAAAAACCCTTGCCACGCTCCGCCCCCGCGCTTCGCAGTCCTGCGCCGCTTGGGCGTTCGGCGGGAGGAAGGTTCACTGGACCTTCGCCTTGTTCCGCCTCACCCCGCTGCGCTTGCAAGTCCGGAGTTCGCTGTCCGTGGCCAACCCGCTCAGCGGGACAAAGGACCACCGGACCTTTGTCTTGGCCCGCTTCACCCATGGATCTTTAGATCGAGGAGTGGTACACGGAGGTACCGGTAATGGAGCCGATGGACGCAAAACGGAAAGCACAGCTTCCCGTTTTCTCCGTGCCCCGATTGTCTAAGCGTGAGGCATGGCGATACGTCCGTGTACCGCACGCTAATCGAAGCTTTTCGGCTCGATTTTCGATGATGTTTGTTTACGGCGATGAACCATGTCTGATTCTTGGTTGGATGAGATAAAGTGGAATGAGGACGGACTCGTCCCAGCAATCGCGCAGGAGCAAGGTACGAATCGGGTGTTGACACTCGCGTGGATGAATCGCGAAGCCTTGGCCGCAACCGTGCGCGAACGAAGGGCCGTATACTGGTCGCGAACGCGCAGCAAGCTTTGGCGAAAGGGAGAGCAGTCCGGCCACACGCAAATCGTCAACGACATTCGGCTCGATTGTGATAACGACGTAGTCTTGCTGGCGGTCGAACAGAAGGGTGGTATTGCTTGTCATACCGGGCGTCATAGCTGTTTCTTTCAGCAGCTCCAGGGGGATCGTTGGGTTACGGTAGAGTCTGTCATCAAGACAGAACGGGAGATCTACGGTAAGAATCGTTGAATCACCGGCTACTTTGAGGAAGTTGTTACGAGATGTCCGATATCCTCATGAAACTTGCTAACGTACTTGAGGCACGCAAGGGTGTAGATAAAGGTACATCGTATGTGGCGAGCCTCTACGCGGGCGGTCTGGACGCGATTCTCAAGAAAATCGACGAGGAAGCGAGCGAAACCGTCAATGCTGCCAAGACTGGCGATCGACAGCAAATCGTGCATGAGACGGCAGACCTTTGGTTTCACACCTTGGTGCTATTGGCCCACCAAGGGCTGGGTCCGGCGGATATATTGCGGGAGTTGGAGCGCCGTCTGGGGACGTCAGGATTAGAGGAAAAAGCGCGACGAAAAACCCACAAAGTCGATGGTAAACCGCCTGATAAGAGCAAAAGTTAGGCTGTAGAATCGCTATAGCGGTGGATATTCAGATCGTGGGCGGTGATAATCTGGTTCGATTGCAGACAAAATTGGAGACTGGAGATGGGTGGTATTGGTATTTGGCAACTGGTGATTGTCTTGCTCATTGTGATTCTTGTCTTCGGCGCTAAGAAGCTCAGGAACATCGGTGGCGATCTGGGCTCGGCCATCAAGAACTTCAAGCAGGCCGTGAAGCAAGATGAAGACGACGGCGAAGATGAAGCGAAACGAGTCGAGACCAAATCAGAAAAAATAATCGACGGCGAAGTTACGTCGAAGAATAACCAAAAGGCCTGAAACCAACTGGTGTTGATACGCCACTGCAGCCATGTTCGATATTGGAGTTTGGGAGCTGGCGCTAATCGGCGTTCTTGCTTTGATCATTCTAGGGCCGCAGCGGCTCCCGGAGGTGGCGCGCACGGCCGGCAAGTGGGTGGGGCGCATGCGCCAATTCGTCGCCAGCGTCAAATCAGATTTCGATAACGAACTGCGAACGGAAGAACTCACCGAACTCCGAAAGCTTCATACCGAATTAAACGAAACCCGCCAGCTCATCCAGCGATCCTCGAGCGACGCCTTCGAAGGTCTGCAGCAAGGCCTGGATGCAGGCCGGTTGGCTGCGGATGTTGAAAAGCCAGTGAAGCGCAAACTGGCCGCGAACAAGCAAGCGAAGAAGCGGAAGACGACGACACGTACGGCGCCGCGAAAGAAAGCTGCTACCAAGAGAAAGACCAGTGGAGCCAGAAGAACACGAAGCCGCTGAAGGTACGTTTATTTCGCATCTCGTGGAGTTGCGCAATCGTTTAATGCACGCGATTATCGCTGTGTTTATCGTCTTTATCCCGCTTGCTATATTCGCTGAGAAGATATTTCAGTTGCTTGCCATGCCGTTGTTGCGGGCTTTGCCGGTTGGTAACAGTATGATAGCGATCGACCCGGTATCACCCTTCTTGACACCCATAAAACTCGCCCTTGCTGCTGCTGTGGTTATCTCCATCCCTTATCTGCTCTATCAGCTATGGGCATTTGTTACACCAGGCTTGTATAAGCATGAACGTAAACTGGTATTACCGTTGTTGGTGTCCAGCACCTTACTATTTTATGTGGGCATGGCGTTTGCCTACTTCGTGGTGTTCCCGCTAGCGTTCAGTTTCTTTATCAGCATGGCACCGGAAGGTGTGGAAGTCATGACCGATATCCGCGCCTTCTTGAGCTTTGTGTTGTCAATGTTTTTTGCCTTTGGTATCGCTTTCGAGGTGCCAATTGCCATTATCTTGCTGTCGCGAGCAGGGGTGATCGACCCCGATGATTTGGCGTCCAAGCGCGCCTATGTGCTTATTGGGACATTTGTTGTCGCTATGCTGCTCACTCCGCCGGACGTGATTTCACAGACGCTGCTCGCGATTCCGATGCTGTTATTGTTTGAGGTTGGAATCTTCGTTTCGCGTCGAATGAAGCGCGCTTCAGGCGAGAACAGTGACGAGTACAGCAAACCGACCGAAGAATCCATCGACGCCGACCGCGGCGTTTAATGGTACGCCACCAGCAGATATTATTATCGCAACCGTGTCCGTGGCGGCCGCTCGATAGCAACGGCCTCCAGATCGAGCTCGATGTCATTGCGGGTAATATGCAGTTTTATGCGACTGCCGGGTTTTCGACTCGAGATAGCTAGTAAGGCATCACCTGCTTCCGCAATAGTTTTGTCATCTATCGTGAGAATAACGTCGCCCGGCTGCAGTCCTGCCTGATGCGCTGGGCCGTCACGCAGTATACCGACTACGAGTATGCCACGCGTATCGAGTAACCCCAGTGAACGTGCAAGCTCCGGCGTGATTGCACGTGCCTCGAATCCCAGCCATCCACGTAAAGCGCGACCATGTTGGATAATGTCTTGTAAAACGTTTTGTGCCAAGCTCACAGGAATTGCAAATCCGATCCCCTGTGATCCACCACTGCGAGAGTAGATCGCGGTATTGATGCCGACCAGATTGCCGTTTGCATCGATTAATGCACCGCCAGAGTTGCCGGGGTTAATGGCGGCATCGGTTTGAATAAAATTTTCGAAGGTGTTGATGCCAAGTTTGGTGCGGCCGGTGGCGCTCACAATACCCATGGTGACTGTCTGACCAAAGCCAAAAGGGTTTCCGATCGCCAGTACAACATCACCGATGCGCAAGCCCTCTGACTGCCCGACGGTAATGGCTGGTAGATTCTCTAGGTCTAATTTTAGTACCGCAAGATCGGTCTCGGGGTCTTTGCCGATTACGCTGGCGGAAGCAGTGCGACCGTCTCGTAACGATACTTGGATCTCATCGGCACCTTCGATCAAATGGTGGTTGGTTAGAATGTAACCACTATCACTCATTATTACCCCTGAACCGAGGCTTGTTTCGACACGTTGTTGCGGTGTAATTAGGTCGTCAAGGCTGCGCCCAAAAAAACGTTCGAATAAAGGCTCATTTAGAAAAGAGTGGCGGCGCACTGAGACAACTTTCGCGGTGTTTATGTTGACAACGGCCGGGGCCGAGTTTTCTACCGCAGCGGCGTAGGATACAGGGCCAAAGTCAGGACGGCTGACCGTAGTCGGTAGCGCCTGTCTGATCTCGACGGAATTGGTCTTTAGGTGGAGTAAGTCGGGCCAAACGATCGTTAAAACGAAGGCTATAGCAAGCCCCAAAACAACGGCGCGGACAATGTACGATAAGATGCTTCGCAGACGCATGGCAGTCCTTTGGAATAGCGAAAATTTGGTCTACGTCACAGACGAATTAGCTAGCCTGATGAGCGGCCGCCTGCCAATTCTACCGTATCCGGACGATCTTTGTTGTGCTCCCGTGCGTACCACCGTTGACTTACACCGTGATTCGATACCTGCCCTGTGATGATTATTGTCACGGGTCATGTATAATCTCCTGCCGATCGCGCCATGTATTTGTAGATCAAACTATCTAGATCGCTGTTGCTGCGTAGTGCAGGATCTCGGCTACTAAAAAGGGGCGCATATTTTCAGGGGGGGACTCCATGAGTGATGAGAGCACTGACCAAACTCGGCGGCAGCTGCTTGCAATAACGACGGGGTTGGGGCTCGCCGGTACGGTAGTCGCAAGCATACCGTTCGTCCTCAGCATGCAGCCCAGCGCCCGTACTCGTGCCCTCGGCGCGCCCGTGGAAGTGGATATAAGCAAGCTCGAAGCTGGACAGCGGTTGGTATTCGAGTGGCGTGGGAAGCCGGTGTGGATCGTGAACCGCACGAAGAAGATGCTAGACACGCTGCCGGGAATGGCCAGCAAGCTCGTCGACCCCAGCTCGGATGCAAGCGAGCAACCTAGTTATGCACAAAACGAGTGGCGTTCGATAAAGCCGGACATACTCGTATTGGTGGGCATCTGCACCCATCTTGGTTGCTCACCGCTAGCCAAATTCGTAAAGGGGGCGGTTTCCGGTCTAGGACGGGACTGGCCCGGCGGGTTCTTTTGTCCGTGTCACGGCTCCTTGTTTGATCTTGCCGGGCGTGTTTATAAGGATGTACCCGCACCGACCAATCTGGTGGTGCCGCCGCACGCTTACTTGAGTGATACCCGCATAATCGTCGGTTTAAGCCCGGACGAAGTCGAGAAAAACAAAAACGCCTAATGCAAAAACTCATCGCTTGGATCGATGCTCGCATCCCACTCACGAAGGTGTGGGATGAACACCTCGCCAAATATTACGCGCCAAAGAACTTCAACTTCTGGTACTACTTCGGTTCGTTGGCGATATTGGTGTTGGTGATTCAGATCCTAACTGGCATCTTTCTCACCATGCACTACAAGCCCGATTCCAAGTTGGCGTTCGCGTCAGTGGAATACATCATGCGCGATGTCCCCTGGGGATGGCTGATTCGCTATATGCATGCCACCGGCGCCTCACTGTTTTTCGTCGTGATTTATCTGCATATGTTCCGTGCATTGCTGTATGGTTCGCATCGATCGCCGCGCGAACTCTTATGGATAATAGGCATGTTGATTTATGTTGCCCTCATGGCGGAGGCGTTTATGGGCTACCTGCTTCCATGGGGCAACATGTCATATTGGGGCGCGCAGGTAATCATTTCTTTGTTTGATGCTGTGCCATGGGTGGGGCCACCGGTAGCAGAATGGATCCGCGGTGATTTCGTCATCTCGGACGCGACCCTCAATCGCTTTTTCTCCTTCCACGTGATAGCACTGCCGTTAGCGCTGGTTGGGCTGGTATATCTACATATCGTCGCGCTTCACAAGGTTGGGTCGAACAACCCAGATGGTATCGAGATCAAACGGCACAAAGACAAAAATGGTGTGCCACTTGATGGGATCCCGTTTCACCCTTACTACAGCGTCAAAGATATGGTCGCGGTGACGGTTTTCATGATGGTGTTTGCTGCCGTCATGTTTTTCGCACCGGAAATGGGTGGATGGTTCTTGGAGCGCGACAACTTTGTACCGGTGAACCCGTTGCAGACACCGCCAGAGATCAAACCGCTTTGGTACTTTACACCTTACTACTCGATCCTGCGCGCAAATACGGTCAATTTTTTCTACATACCAGGAAAGTTGTGGGGTGTCTTTTTCATGGGTCTTTCCCTGGCGATGTTCTTCTTCTTGCCATGGCTTGATCGCTCACCGGTTAAATCGATTCGCTATCGTGGCTGGATGTATAAGACGGCACTGACGATATTCGCCATCAGTTTTATTATTTTGGGCTATCTTGGCACGCGACCGCCGGAGGGCATCTACAAGGCATTGGCGCAGATTTGCACGATATTGTATTTCGCGTTTTTCTTCCTTATGCCTTGGTACACGAAATACGACAAAACCAAACCTGAACCGGACAGGGTCACATAGCTTTGAGACGTCTCTGTTTATCGCTTTTTTTGGTTGCGGCATCGACGGTTGCGTCGGCGGCGGCATTGCCGCCGGGCGTGAAGCAACCACAGCTAGAAATCGACCTTGGTGACCAAGAATCGCTTCAGCGTGGCGCACGTACCTTTATCAATTACTGCCTTTCTTGTCATAGTGCCGCCTATATGCGCTACAATCGCATGGGCAAAGATCTTGGAATTGATGAAGAACTCGTAAAGGATAACCTGCTGTTTGCCGCCGACAAAGTCGGTGACCTTATGAAAGCAGTGATGCCGCCGGAAGACGCCAAGGTATGGTTTGGTACCGCACCGCCCGATCTGACTCTAGTAGCGCGTTCCCGCGGTCCCGAGTGGCTGTATCTCTATATGACGGGCTTCCACCGCGAGGGCGGTCGATGGGACAATATCGTATTCCCAGACGTAGCTATGCCGCATGTGCTCTACGAATGGCAAGGCGAGCAACGAGCAGTGTTCAAGACCATGGAGGACGGCAGTAAGCGGTTCGATCGTTTTGAGTTGGTGCGTCCCGGCAGCATGAAGAAGGAAGAGTATGACGCAGCCATGCGCGACCTCGTCAACTTCTTTGTATATCTGGGCGAACCAGCGAAGTTGGTCCGCTATCGGATTGGCGTATATGTCCTCATCTTCCTCGGTGTGTTCCTTATCTTCACTTATCTTCTTAAGCGAGAGTACTGGAAACAATTGCACTGAGAGGGCGGTATCTAGGTTTAGAGACAGCTTTTAGCTCATGTTGCTGACGAGACTGTCGTGGTGGAAAAGTGGTAAATGGCATCCCCCATAAATAGAAAACCCATTATGACTTTGTACTGTGAGGCCGACGATCCTTATAGTCATCGCACGCGTATTGTCTTGTTTGAGAAAGATGTTGAGTGTCGAATTGTGGAGGTCGACCTCAACAAGAAGCCACGGGAGCTTGCTGATCTGAACCCCTACCTTCAAGTACCGACAATTGTTGATCGGGATTTAGTACTCTATGATTCACTGATTATAAATGAGTACCTGGATGAACGGCTGCCGCATCCGCCGTTAATGCCCGTGGACCCCGTGTCGCGGGGCCGTGCGCGGCTTATGTTGATGCGGTTCGACCGCGATTGGTACGGCCTGCTGCCACAAATCACCAGTGGCGAAAGAAGGGTCGTAACCCGTGCCCGTAACGTTATCCGCGATGGGCTCACGGTAATATCTCAGATATTCAAGGAACAACCGTACGTCCTGGGAGATGACTTTTCATTGGTTGATTGTTGTTTAGCCCCCATTTTGTGGCGGCTTGGGGCCTATGGAATCAACCTTCCTCGCCAAGCCAAGCCCATACTTGACTACGCCGAGCGCATATTTGAACGTAAGTCGTTCAAACTCAGCCTCACGGAAACTGAAAGGGAAATCAGGGCCGACAAATAAGCGATTGAGGTACAATGTAGCCTGGATTATCATCTCGACCTGATGATGACGCCTATTAAACCCTACCTGATTCGTGCCGTCCGAGATTGGGCCGTAGATAGCGGCTTGACCCCATTGATTGTCGTAGATACGGCCTTAAGGGGCGTCAACGTGCCAGCCCATTTTGTTGAGAATGGGCGGCTACTGCTCAATGTTCACACGCGGGCGGTACAGAATTTCGTTATAGAAGACGAATGGGTGTTATTCGCGACGAGGTTCGGCGGTAAGCGCAGTTCGCTAGAGATACCGGTTGCGGCTATTCGTGCCATCTATGCACGCGAGAACGGCCAGGGGGTCACTTTCCCCAAAGAGTCCGCCGGACAGCCGGGTCGCGCCGCTGACGAAACAGGTCGCACTGCACCCGAAGTCACTACTGAGGAATCACCAAAGAAACCTTCCCATCTAAGGGTCGTCAAGTAGTAGTCGCCTGGCGCTAACCCATCGCTTAACCGAATACCGCCCTCGTTTGCGCGTGTCAACCTGACGTGTCTTGGGCCGGCTATCTTCCATTAAGACAGATGACTTCAGGATCACCGTCAAGGGACGACTATGATTAATGGGGAGCCCCACGACTCCAGGGCAGGGACTTTTCCCAGTCGGGCGACCTGCAGGGCAAGGATTGTCGCACGGTGAGGCGAATGACGCCGCGGCGCTGAACCCACGATAACTTCCATCTGGCTTTATCGCGATTCTGGCCGTGGTACCTGTTCGCATTTGGGCTTATGCTTTGACTCCAACCCTACGCCGGACATGGAGGGACGATGATTAAGATAGTACGGGCCGATATTACTAGCCTGGCTGTCGATGCCATCGTCAATGCGGCCAACGAGACCCTGCTCGGTGGCGGTGGTGTGGATGGGGCCATACATCGGGCAGCTGGACCAGAACTGCGACAAGCCTGTCAAAAGATCGGCGGCTGTCCTACCGGTGAAGCACGCATTACACTGGGGTTCCGGTTGCCGGCAACCTGGGTGATTCATACCGTCGGACCGGTATGGCAGGGCGGCGACAAAGGCGAGCCAGATTTGCTTGTTGCGTGTTATAAAAATTCGTTCGATTTAGCACTGCAAAATGGGGTTAGCACGATCGCCTTTCCAAGTATTAGTACGGGCGCCTATGGCTACCCGATAGAGGCAGCGACAGGTGTCGCCGTCGGTGTCATGAGAAGTTATGAAGACAGGCTTGAAGAGACAATATGTTGCTGTTTCAGTGACGACGATGGAAAGGTCTATGAACTGACGATCTCTGCCGCCGGTTGGCGGTGATTACACCGGCGGGAAGATCTTATCGGGATTGAGAATACCGTTAGGATCAAATTGTTGTTTTATTCGTTTCATGAGATCGAGGGTTACTGGGTCGATTTCTCGGTTAATGTAGTCACGTTTTTCTCGGCCGACGCCGTGTTCGCCAGAAAGCGTGCCACCGAGCGCCAGTACCAAGTCAAAGACCTTAGATAGGCACGGCTGCGCCTTTTCTGCCTGGACTTCGTCTTGTGAGTCGTAGAGTAGATTGACATGAATATTGCCGTTGCCAGCATGGCCGAAGTTGACGATTGGAATACCGAACTCCTGACTCAAACCTTCCAGCCCCGTTATCAAGTCAGAAATACGTGATACCGGGACGACGATATCCTCGTTTAGTTTGTTAGGGGCAATTTTGCGTAAGGCGGGTGACAACGCTTTGCGGGCAGCCCATAGCGCGGCTGCCTCTGCCTCAGTTCTCGCTGCTTTAAGTTGCACCAGCCCTTCATTTTGTGCCGCCTGACTAACGGCATCGACGGCTGCGTCAATGCCTGATTTGGGTCCGTCTACTTCGATCATGAGCAACGCGCCGGCCTCGTCTGGAAGCTCGGCCTTCGAAAAGTCCCGAATCATGTCGATCGATGCCTTGTCAATAAATTCTAGGGCACATGGAATCACGGGTTGAGCCATGATGGATGATACCGCTGTCGTGGCGCCATCTACGTTACTGTATACGGCTTGTAACGTGCGCTTGGCTTGCGGGTGTGGAATTAGTTTAAGCGTGGCCTCGGTAATGACGGCGAGCGTACCTTCAGAACCGATGATAAGCCGAGTAAGGTCATAACCGACTACGCCCTTGGTTGTGCAGACGCCAGTGTTTATTTCGTCACCCGCACCGGTTACCGCACGTAACCCCAACACATTTTCTCGTGTTGTGCCGTACTTAACCGCGCGTGGACCCGCCGCATTCAACGCCAAGTTACCACCGACAGTACAAAAGGCACTGCTCGTAGGATCGGGTGCCCAGAAAAAGCCGTGTGCAAGCGCTGTCTCTTGTACCGCCTGATTGGTTACTCCCGATTCCACGCGCATGAATCGATTGGCCGGATCCACTTCCAGGATGCGATCCATGCGTTCCAGCGATAGTACTAAGCCTCTGCGCAAAGGAATCGAGCCGCCGGTGGTGCCAGTGCCGCGGCCGCGAGCTACCAGCGCCGTGCCATAGCGATTACATAAGCGTACCGTTTCCCGTACCTGTTCCAGGGAGGTCGCAAATGCAACGACATCGGGCTCGCTATGTTTACGTGAATTGTCGTAGCCATAGGACCACCGATCGGCCCGATCGGTGAGCACGTTGTCATCCCCGACGAGTCGTGCCAACTCAACCGCCAAATCTTCAACTGCACTAACCATATCGACGAATTCGTTCTATCAGGTTGCTTGTGGAGCGCTCGAAGCGTACGGGGACAGCATGGACTTTTCCGCCATATGATGCAACAAAGTCGGCACCAACGATCTTGTCCGGTTGCCAGTCGCCACCCTTTACCAAGTGATCGGGTCTGACGGTTTTGATGAGTTCGAGTGGTGTGTCTTCGCCGAACGATGCAACCAGCGAAACGCAACCGAGGGCAGCGAGCAACGCCATACGATCGTCAAGCGGATTGATAGGTCGACTGGATTCCTTGTTTTGTCGCGCCACGGAAGCATCGCTATTTACGCCGACGATCAGTGACGCCCCAAGTGTAGCCGCTTCCTCCAGGTAGGCCACATGCCCACGATGTAGGATGTCGAAACATCCGTTTGTGAAAACGAGCGGGCCAGGTAGTGCCGCCAGTCTATCCTTAATCAGTTCCTGGTCCTGAACGATCTTGGATTCACTAAGCGTCAATCAGTGTACTCAAATAGTTTAACTACGCGCGTGACCCCTTTTGTTTCACGAGCGAGCTTTGTTGCCACAGCGGCTTCCGACCGCTTAACCAAACCCATCAAATAGACCACTGAATTCGACGTCACGACCTTTACGTGGGTGGGCCCGACGCCCTTGGTGGTGGCCTGTTTGCTTTTAATCTTGCTGGTAATCCACCTATCCTGGGTACGGTTCTTAGTCAACGGACCGGCCGGCGGGGCGATACGAATATGGTTGTTGATCCGGCGTATACCCTGGACAGTTCTGACTTTGCTTAGCGTGCGGTCGCGAAGACTCTTGGTTGTTGCCTCCCCGGTTAGAAGCACAATGCCATTCATGCTGGTCACATTCGCGCGTACCGTATTCTTTAGTTGCGGATCTTCGACGATCAATTTCTGCGCCTTCAGTTCGAGCGTCTGATCGTCGATCATTTTGCCAGTCGTACGCCGATCTGTTGCTACTGCTGCTCCCGTGGCAGCCCCGGCCACCAGCGCGGCGGCGCAGCCTTGGAGCAGTCCCGCGACAAAGATGATCAGTGCCGTCATTAGCGCAACGTATTTCATACTAAACGTCTCCTAATAGTTGATAGTCGATCAAATCACACAAGCAGTGGAGGATAATTCCATGGACTTCTTGAATGCGGGCAGTGGACGAATCGGAGACACAGATATTGATGTCGTTTCCCGAGAGCACGGACACCAGTTCGCCGCCGTTGCGTCCATTGAGGGCGACACAAGTCATTTCTCGTTCGTGTGCTGCCTCTACCGCCAACAACACGTTGGGGGAATTTCCTGAGGTCGAAATCGCCAATAAAACATCCCCGGGTTGCCCAAGGGCTCGCACCTGCTTAGCGAAGACATCCTTGAAACCATAATCGTTGCTGATTGAGGTTATGGTCGAACTGTCTGTGGTGAGCGCCAGCGCCGGCAGCCCAGGTCGTTCGCGCTCAAAGCGATTTAACATTTCTGCCGAAAAATGCTGTGCGTCTGCAGCCGAGCCGCCGTTGCCACACGCGAGAATCTTGCCCTGTTTGTGTAGTGCGGCGACCATCTCGATGGCCGCGGTCGTAATCAATGGTGCTAACTCATTCATTGCAGCGCTAGTGGCCCGGACGCTGTCTTCAAAATTTCTCTTGACTCGGACCGTCAGCACCGTCGCGTCACCCACTTTCCTGCTGTTCCCAGCTCTTGCGTCACTCATGTTGTGTCAAAAGGCATTTTGTAGCCATTCAACTTGATTGCTATCTGGCGTACCCGTTACCGCGACGATATCAAATCGACAGGGTTTCTTGGAGATTTTTCTGTTTCGCTGGAGGTAGTGTCCCGCGCTAGCCCTTAGTTTCTCCTGCTTACGGGTGCCGACGGTTTCTGCCGGTGTGCCGAATGCCTTTGACCGCCGATAACGCACTTCAACGAATACTATAGTGTTGTTTTGTTCCATAATCAGGTCGATCTCGCCGAACGGCGTACGATAGTTGCGCGTTATTAGCCGTAACCCCTGGCGTTTCAGATGCGCATACGCACATTGTTCAGCTTCAAGACCCTGTCGCAGGTGCCGTGCCTGTTCCGCCTTCAATCCGTTGGTATTGCCCAGTGTAGTTTATGAACGTGTCCAACAGTTTAGGAGACCCCCGCCTAAACCGTGCCCATAGGAGTTGGCGGTGTAACCGGCCATCACGGCCCAGGCTAAGGCCGCTGGTTACACCACTAAAACGAACCGCATTTTCCGAACTGATACGGTTTAGGTGCGGAATAATCGCATAACTATCCATGCCCAAAGCAAATAGCCTGTCTAATTGGCTACGGCCATACGGCCAGTTTGCTTGAAGTACACGTCGAAGCTCCGATATTCGGCCATTGCTCACCAGCATCCACGGCATATCTCCGAACATTACACCATCTAAGTCTCTGTCACGTATTTGGTCATCCTTGCCGGTAAATATGTGTGAGGTTGCATACACAGGGATGTGTAGAGCCTGATGATAATTTAGTTGTGGCTTAAGTAATCGGCCGCGCTTCGCGTCGGCGGCAAGAAAAATGAGATCAACATCTTCACGCCGTCGCGCCTGAAACTTGAGCTTCAAACCCAGTCTTGCCCGAAGCGCGCGTTTTCGTGCTTCGCTTTGAGAAATGTTAAGCAACTGTTTTATCGAGCGTGAGTGATCGCTATCACTCGGATTGTACGGTACCGACGTCAATAGGATGCCGCCTAGCTGTTGCCAGTGGTCAACGAACGCGTTGAGCATTCGTTTACCCCAGTCACTCTCTGCATAAAGCACTGCTGCCTGCCTATGGCCATCTAGGTAAGCGCGCTCGGCGGCTTGGCGAGCTTCCTGTTCCGGCGGCAATCCGAATTGGAATATGTGACCAGGTAGTGGCTCGCTGTCTTCTTGAATATGGCTAAGCAGAAGTGCGGGAATAGATAGATCCGTCTCTCTGACCACCTGTTCAACTGCTTCACGCCCAAGCGGACCAATCACCAGTTGCGCGCCATCAGCCACCGCCTGTCTATAATAGTCCGGTGCTTGTGACGGATCATCGCCGATGTCATAGATCATGATCTTGGGTTTGTCCGGATCGGAGTTCGCCGCGTCCATTGCCAATACCCCGTCACGAACGGCTTTTGCCGCAACTTCGTATGGTGAGCTCAGTGGGATTAACAGCGCAATACGGTCCACGCGGCCAATTAAACCGGGCCTGGTGCTCGCTAAAGCTCTAAGTAGTTGTTCTGAAGCCGGGTGATCAGGGTGAGTTCTTTTCCAAAAGTCGATGGCATTCGCCAATGGGCCGGATCGACCCACGTTTTCGATTGCCTTGACGGCAAGTTCTATCCAGCCGGCAAGCACGGGGTCAATGGTCGATTCCGCCTCTCGCTTCAACTCAGCGCGTGATAGCGAAGTTAGAATTCTCCAAAGTTGTAGCTGATTTTCGGTAATCGCATCCTTGGCAACGATGTACTGTTCTCGCACAATAAAGTTCTTTACGGCACCGATGGGATCACCCAACGCAAGTTCCGCCTCTGCTCTCACACGATAGATCTCTGCCAGCAGGGTCGGATCGAGATTCCGTAGACTTTGCGCTTTGTTCAGCAACCGAATAGCTTCTTGATGGGAGCCCGCGTGCGATGCGATCTGTGCTTCGAGTACGGATCTGCGAGCATGAAGGTTGGGGTCAAGTTTAGCTACTTCGATTTCTCGAATTTTCTCGAGTGCCTCTTGAATCTGCCCCGCCTTGACCAGGGTCTCAATCGACTTCAGTTTCAAGTCTTGTCTTTCAAGTCCCTTGGCAGCTTCGGCGGCGCGTTCGTACTCCTGCGCAGCACGAACGTATTTACCGGTACGCTCGGCTTGTTCGGCTGGTGTACTTGCTCGTTCTTGCGTTACGGTTGTGCAAGACTGCAGGATCAATCCGATAAGCAGTATCAGAGTCGAAGTCAGCGCCTGTATTGGGGAGACCAATCTCATGATAAATCCCGTTAAGAATCGGATAGATAGAGTATCTAAAGCGGATGCATCGATGTCAAACGATGTAGGTACTCTATATGTCGTTGCTACGCCGATCGGTAATCTCGAGGACATGACCCATCGGGCCGTACGGATATTGTCAGAAGTTGAGCTGATCGCGGCCGAGGACACCCGCGTTAGTCGAAAACTGTTGCACCACTACGGCATTTCGAACCGCCTCACTGCCTGCCATGAGCACAACGAGCGCAACAAAACTCGAAATCTGCTTCGTTTTCTGCAGCAAGGTAAGTGTATCGCACTAATCAGTGACGCGGGTACACCACTCATCAGCGACCCTGGGTTTAGACTGGTGCACGCAGCAATCGAAAATGGCATCCGCGTCATCCCTGTCCCCGGGGCTTGTGCCGCAATTGCCGCACTCTCGGCTGCCGGTCTACCGATCGATAGTTTCAGCTTTGAGGGCTTCGCGCCTGCCAAGAAGGGTGCGCGGGCGAAATTCTTCGAAGAACGCAAGCATGAAACCCGGACGTTGATATTCTATGAGGCATCACATCGGATAGTGGCATCCATCGGGGACATGGCAGCTATTTTTGGCCCTACGCGAAAGGCCGTCATCGCGCGCGAGCTCACTAAGAAATTCGAGACCATACGGTACGCTACACTTGGTGGACTCTGTGCGGAGGTGGCGTCGCAGGATCCCAAACACTTGCGCGGTGAGTTTGTGGTACTTGTCGAGGGCTCGCGGGCGAACGCGGTGCCTGGCACCCTAGATCGTGAGGCCAAACGGATTGTGCAAATTTTGCTACGACAGCTCTCGACCAAGCAGGCGGCGGCGCTGGCGGCCGAGATTACCGGCGTTCGCAAGCACGAGCTTTATCGCTTTGCCCTGAGCGCGAAAGACACTTAGGGAAGCCCTGAATCAATCCATCCTGGATTTCTCAGGGCACGGAAAGCGAAAAGCGCGGTTTTCGCTTTCCTTCATGTTCAACCACTTGCAGTGGTCGAACATGGCGCCACATCTGACCTCCATGGATGGCCGCTCTCGCACCTCCTGTGCTTCGCGGCACCTGCACGTCCAGGTGCAATGGAGGAAATGCGAAGGATTGTTGGGCCGCTCCTCCGCATCCTGCGCCCGCGGCATTAGTGCATCCTTGCACGTCAGAGCAATCCGAGCCGTGTACTGTGGGAAGGTCTGGATAAATCAGGCCTTTCTTGATGCTAAAATCGGCGTTGCCGTGTGATCTAGACTGGGTACATGGGTATAATAGAAGCGGGAGTGACCAGACAACCGCCCGACCGCTCGAGCAGTCATTTTAGGCCGAGCGACCGGGAGGAAAGTCCGGGCTCCATTGGGCAGGGTGCCAGGTAACGCCTGGGGGGCGCGAGCCCACGGCCAGTGCCACAGAAAACAAACCGCCTGATCACCTACCCCTGACACGCTGAGCATTGCTTTCGGTGCGCCAGTGTTGGTGCCAGTGTGCCAAGGGTAGGTGGCCAGGTAAGGGTGAAAAGGTGCGGTAAGAGCGCACCGCGCCGGTGGTAACACCGGTGGCAGGGTAAACCCCACCCGGAGCAAGGCCAAATAGGGGAACAA
>Ga0114948_10000438_pt1 | contig 16438 bp, 14 predicted proteins | sample CR04metaG_FD_83877 | JGI IMG/M metagenome (GOLD analysis project Ga0114948, IMG submission 83877) | Deep subsurface microbial communities from Mariana Trench to uncover new lineages of life (NeLLi) - CR04 metaG | ecosystem: Environmental > Aquatic > Marine > Ocean trench > Sediment | place...
CAAATAGTGTGTGCTCGCTTGGACGTGCGGCGGCCGGCGCCGACACGTGGGATCCCCGGCCAGACGTATGCGGCTGAATTTCACCGCGAGCTGCAAGAGTGATAGAGGCTCAGCATCTTTCGAAGGCCTACGGTCGTGGCGTTTACGCACTGCGTGACCTGTCTCTCGTCATCGACAAAGGTGAATTCGTCTTCCTGACCGGTCCGAGCGGCGCTGGCAAGTCGACGCTGCTCAGGCTGCTGCTGTGCCAGGAGCGCCTGTCGGAGGGGCGACTGATCGTCGACGGTGAGGACCTGTCGTTAATGGGCGCCAGCGAGACCCAGGCGTATCGACGGCATGTCGGGTTCGTCTTCCAGGACTTCAAGCTCATCGAGCGGATGACGGTCTTCGAGAACACCACGTTCGTGCCACGGGTGATGGGCGTCGCTCGGACCGTGCAGCGTCGCAAGGCGGAGCAGGTGTTGAGGTGGGTCGGGCTCGAGTATCGTCTGGAGGCCTACCCGTCCCAGCTGTCCGGGGGCGAGCAGCAACGTGTTGCAATTGCGCGCGCGCTCATCAACGACCCGATGATCGTGCTGGCCGACGAGCCAACCGGCAACCTCGATCCCGATCTGGCACTGGAGATCATGAACCTGTTCAGGGAGATCAACGCCCGCGGCACGACGGTCGTCGTGGCGACCCACGATCGCGAGCTGATCCAACAGGTGGGCCGGCGGGCGATCATGCTCGAGCACGGTGTGATCACGGAGGAGTCACCGGCAATCGGAGACGAGTCGTATTTCAGGATGAAGGACCGGGCTCAGGCCGAGTCGGTGGTCGAGATCGAGCCCGGGGTCGGTTCAGTAGCGGATGTCGGATTGGGGTCCGGACGCCCGATGGCGCCGGAGGGCGATCCGGACAGCGAGGCCGTCGCGTCTCGCGCCGGGGGGACGGCGTCCGAGGCAGATCTCGGCCCGATTTCTGGTCTGGACCTGAACGACCTGACGTTGTCCGAACCGGCGGTGACGGAGACCACCTCCGTGGCACCTGGCGAGACCGTCGCCCTCCATCCGGACGGTGGGCCGTCTGTGGCGGCGGCGTCGGAGCCGGCGCGGGTGGAGCCTGACGAGATCGAGCGCCACGATGCCTCGGGGTCGCCCGACAGCCGGTTCGTCACCGACAGCATGTTCGCGGGCATCGACGACGCCGTGACGGAGGGCGACGACGCGGCGGACGATGACGAGATCACGGCGCCGCTCCGTGACGCGAACCGCGACGAGACGGGATGACGGTGTGAGGGTGCTGCGCTACAGCGTCGAGGAGGCCGTTGCAAGCCTGTGGCGGGGGCGGCGGTCCAGCGCGGCGTCGGTGGCGACGATCGCCGCGGCGCTGGTCGTCCTCGGAGCGCTGTTGCTGGTGAGCTCGAACGTCGAGCGGTTGCTGGCCCGGTGGGCCGCAGCGGCCGAGATGTCGGTCTACCTGCACGACGACGTCACACCGGAGGCACGAGCGGCGGTCGAGCAGATGTTACGCGAGAGTGAGCTGGTCAGCGACCACGAGTTCGTGTCCAAGGCAGAGGCGCTGTCCCGTTTCCGGCGGGATTTCGCCGATCTGGCTGGTGTCACCGCACAGGTGACGGCGTACCCGTTTCCGGCGTCGTTCGAGGTGCGTCTGGATCCGGACGTCGGTGACGCGACCGCCGTGGAGCGTCTCGCCAACGTGCTGCAGGGTGCGAGCGGTGTCGAGGAGGTGCGGTTCGACCAGACCTGGATCGAGCGGGTGACCTCGGCGGTCGTGCTCTTGCGCGGTGTCGGGTTGGTGGTCGTGCTGGTGCTGGTCGTGGCCGCAGCGTTGACCGTCACGAACGTGGTTCGGCTCGCGTGTTTCGCGCGGCGGGACGAGATCGAGATCATGCAGTTGGTCGGCGCACTGCTGACCTACGTGCGGGGGCCCTTCGTGCTCGAGGGGATGTTGCAGGGCGGTCTCGGCGCACTCGCAGCGCTGCTGCTGCTGGGCATCGGGTTCGCGGTCGGTCAGTCGTGGTACGGGGACACCGCCGCCCAGCTGCTTGGTGTAGACGCCGTGCGGTTCTTGCCACCCGCCATAGGACTCCTCCTGGTCTTGGGTGGGATGGCGGTCGGGTGTGTGGCGGGCTGGTCGCGGCGCGCAGCACCCGCAGCGGGGTAGAGATCTCGGGAGAGCCATGAGACCCAGGGCTCGGTCGAGAACACCTTCACAGTGTTGGCCGCCGATGCATCCCATCGGGCGGCGTGACTCGTCGGTCGCATACTGCCGGTATGCTCCCGCCTCGCGCCGTGCCAGCCGGGCGCCTCGACGCCCAACAATGCGAACCGATGCTTGACCGGACCCCAAGACCTGACAGCGAAGACTATCTGTCGTTGACAACGGCGAAGCCACCCACGTAGACTGAAGACTCTCAATGTCCATGTCGCGGACACATCGCAACGTCGCCGGTCTGCTGGTCGATGCGCGTCGGTCCCTAACCGTAGCGGACAGCATTCGCACGAACTTCTACCGGGAAGAGTTCCTCAAGCATCAGGAGTGTCTCCAGCGGCAGCGCGAGTGCTACTCGGAGTGCACGATCGCCGAGATGGAGGCAGCGTTGCGCCGCGTGATGGCCCGTGTCGATGAGCTGTGCGTGCGGGGCGACGCCGATGTCGATCTGGTGGTCAGCCGTCTACTACGTACGTTCGATGGCGTGACGAAACTTTCCGCCTGGTCGGAGCCCACAAACACGAACTGACCTGCTGCTGTTATCCTGCCCCGTTCCCTTTCGCTCCTTCGCCGACAGACGTTCGAGATTGTTCAGGCTGCAATCGACGCCGTCAGGCCGTCACGACTGGTGCAGGCGGCGCTCGAGGATTCCGTGGTCCGGCAGTTCATCGGCGGGGGACCGGTGACCCTCATCGCCGCCGGCAAGGCGGCCGAAGGGATGCTGCGGGGGCTCCTGGCCACGTCGATTGGTCCCATCGAACGAGGCGTTGTCGTCGGGCCGGGTCCTCGCACGCTGGTGCCGCCGCCGATCGCGTTTCACACCGGCGGGCATCCGTTGCCCGACCGCGGCAGCCTCGCCGCGGGACACGAGGCGTTGCGGTGCGCCGCCGAGATGTCGCCATCGGGGTGTCTCGTGGTGCTGCTCTCGGGTGGGGCCTCGGCGCTGCTGACCGTACCGCTCGAGGGCGTGACCCTCGCCGAGAAGGTTGGCGCCACCCGTATGTTGCTCGCCGCGGGTGTGCCGATTCACGAGCTCAACTGCGTGCGGAAGCATCTCTCGGCGATCAAAGGCGGCGGGTTGGCACGTGCGGCTGCTGGGCGCGTGCTGACGCTGGCGATCTCCGATGTCGTTTGGCCGGTGGAGGACGACCCGGCCGTGATCGGCTCAGGCCCCACGGTCGTCGACCAGACCACGTTCGCGGAGGCCACAGCGATTGTCAGCCGGCCCGAGGTCCGCGATCTGATCCCTGCCGGGGTACTGGACATCCTGGAGCGTGGCCGCGACGGGCATCTGCCGGAGACGCTCGAGCAGAACGGGGTGTCCGGCACGATGTATCGTGTGATCGGGAGCCGACGGCAGGCGATGGAGGGAGCGATGTCGGCCGCGCGCGGTCTGGGCTACGAGGTGACGCTGCTCGAGAGCCCGGTTGTCGGGGTGGCACGCGTCGCCGGCGCCGACCATCCGCGGCGGGTCGCTGCGGCGACACGGCAGGTGGCCGGACCGGTGTGCGTGGTGTCGTCTGGAGAGACGACCGTCACGGTCTCTGGTCGTGGTCGGGGCGGCCGAAATCAGGAGCTGGCCCTGGCGGCCGCGTCCGAGATGAGCCGGCTTGGCACCGCGGCTGTGCTCGCCAGTGTTGGCACCGACGGCGTGGACGGTCCCACGGATGCCGCCGGCGCGCTGGTGGACTCGAGCACACCGGCGCGCGCCGAGGCACTGGCGTTGGCGCCGGCGGCCACCTACCTGGCGGAGAATGACGCGTATACCTATTTCGACCGGCTCGGCGACCTGATCCGGACCGGGCCGACCGGCACGAACGTCGGCGACCTGCAGGTGGTGGTGACCGCCGGGAGCGAGTGACGCTGCGCCGTGCAGCGCCGCGCCGACCGGTCGGCGCAGTCTTGCGAGCAGCGCGTTTCTCATGGCTCCGCGACGCGGGGGCTACATATCTTGTCTAGGCGACCAGCACCTGCGTCAGACGTGACGATGTCGTCCTCGCACGATGTTCAGCGAGATGTAACCCTGTGACCGCCGTTGTCCATTCTCCCACCGTGTGGACCGCCGGCGAGGTCGTCGAGCGAATTCGCGCGCGCGTCGGTCATCCGGCCACCATCCGGGAGCTGATGCGGGTCCTGACGATTCCGTCGGAGGACCGACATCGGTTCCGGCGCCGGATCATGCAACTCGTCGAAGCCGGCGAGCTGATTCGGATCCGGGGGAACCGATACGGTCTGGCCGACCGGATGCACCTGGTGGTAGGGCAGCTACAGGTCAACCCGCGCGGGTTCGGGTTCGTCACGCCGGAGCATGCGGCCGAGGGCGCGCGCCCGGATATCTTCGTGCCCGGGGTACATCTGCATCAGGCGATGCACGGCGATCGGGTTGCGATACGGCTGGAACACATAGGGGGTCGGCCCGAGGGGCGAATCGTACGGGTGATCGAGCGTGCCAACGACGACCTCGTCGGTCGCTACGATGTGGACGACACCGGCGTCGGGTTCGTGTTGCCGTTCGACCAGCGTGTGATCATGGACATCCAGATCCCGGCGGGAGCGACCGGTGGGGCGCGCTCAGGGCAGATGGTCGTGGTCGAGATCGAACGTTGGCCCACACCGTCGCGCAACCCGATCGGTCGTATCGTCGAGGTGATCGGGAGGCTGGCCGACCCGGGTGTGGACACCGCGCTCATCATCCGAAAACACCGGATCCCGGACGCGCACGAACCCGCCGCCGTGGCGGAGGCCGACCGGCTTGGCACCGTAGTCACGCGGCGGGATTTACGGGGCCGGACCGATTTTCGGCCGGTGTTGACCGTGACCATCGACGGGGAGACGGCGCGAGATTTTGACGATGCCATCACCCTCGACACGCTGCCCAACGGCCATCACTGGCTCGGGGTGCACATTGCCGATGTGGCGTACTACGTGAAGGAGGGCGGCGCGCTCGACGCGGCAGCGTACACGCGCGGCACATCGGTCTATTTTCCAGAACGCGCGCTGCACATGTTCCCGGCACCGCTCGCGACCGGGCTGTGCAGTCTGAACCCGGGTGTCGACCGGCTTGTGCAGTCCTGTCTGATGGAGATCGATCGCCGTGGTGCGGTGGTCCGTTACGAAGTGCACGACGGGGTGATTCGATCCGACGCGCGGATGACCTACACGGTGGTCGAGGCCATTCTGACGCGACGCGATCCAGAGACACGACAGCACCACGCGGCACTGGTTCCGCTGTTCGAGCGGATGGAGACGGTGTATCGGCGGCTCCACGCGCGACGCGTGCGACGAGGGTCGATCGACTTCGACCTGAAGGCGACGCAGCTGGTGCTCGACGAGGCGGGACTGGTCGAGGACGTCGTGGCGGCCGACCGGAACGTGGCGCATCGCATCATCGAGGAGTTCATGCTGGTGGCCAACGAGACGGTCGCCCGGCATTTGCGGGACAGCGACGTGCCGGGGCTCTTTCGCGTCCACGCGCCGCCGGACCCGGCCAAGGTCGCGGACTTCGAGGCCTTCACGAGCACGCTCGGTTGCGGGTTGGGGGCGCCGCCGGACCGCGTGCGGCCGAGGCACTTTCAGCAACTGCTGCAGCGGCTGCACGGACAACCCGAGGAGCGGCCGGTGGCGCTGTTGATGCTCCGCACCATGCAGAAGGCGCAGTACGACGCGGTCAACGCCGGTCACTTCGGTCTGGCGTCTGAGACCTACACGCACTTCACGTCGCCCATTCGCCGATACCCGGATCTCGTCGTGCACCGGTTGTTGCGAGAGTCCCGGGGGGAGGGTCCGTCGCCAGCGCGCATCGAGGAGCTGAGGGACGCGCTGCCGGAGATCGGGCGGCACACGTCGGCCATGGAGCGTAGGGGCGAAGAGGCTGAGCGGGAGATCGTCCAGTGGAAGAAAGTCCGGTTCATGGCGGACAAGGTCGGCGACGAGTTCACCGGCTATGTGACCGGCGTGACCGGGTTCGGGCTGTTCGTGGAGCTGATCGAGCATTTCGTGGAAGGCCTGGTGCACATCTCGAGCATGGCGGACGACTACTACCGGTTTCTGGATGCCGACCACGCGTTGTTCGGGGAGAACACCGGGAAGACCTACCGGTTGGGTGACATGGTGACGGTGCAGGTCGTGCGCGTGGACATCGAGCGTCGTCAGATCGACCTCGGGCTCGTCGAGATCCTCGACGCGGTGAGGGCATCGGAGCGGAACCGTGGATCGCGCCGGCGCCGTGTCACGGGGCGGGGGCGTCCACTCGGCGGCGGTGGGCGCCGTGTGCGACGCGGTCGGACACGGCGGTAAACGTCATAGCGGATGCCCAAGGCGTCAGGAGACAGCCGGCCTGTCCGCCGAAGCCTTGGCGAAGGCGGGAGGGCTTCGCCACCTGCGTTTCAGTGTCAGGCCGGGGACGGGTCTCTGGCAGAGACCGGGCGCGCTCGGTGTGTGAGATGCCGTTGATTGCCGATCCCCGGTCCGCGAACCCGGCAGGCTGCTGTTCTTCGGCAGGCTGCTGTTCTTCGGTAGCCTGCCATCATCGGAGGCCAGCGTGACGCGGTATGTCGTCGTCGGCACGGCCGGGCACATCGACCATGGCAAGAGCGCACTCGTGAAGGCCCTGACCGGCACTGATCCGGACCGACTGAAGGAAGAGAAGTTGCGCGGCATCACGATCGACCTCGGGTTCGCGCATCTGAACGAGGGCGAGACGCAGCTTGCGTTCGTGGACGTGCCCGGTCACGAGCGATTCGTCAAGAACATGCTCGCGGGCGCGAGCGGTATCGACGGGGTGCTGCTGGTCATCGCGGCCGACGAATCGGTCATGCCGCAGACACGCGAGCACTTCGACATCTGTCGTCTGCTTGGCGTGTCGACCGGCGTCGTGGCGTTGACCAAGGCGGATCTGGTCGATGCCGACACGGTGGAGTTGGTCCAACTCGAGACGGCAGAGCTCGTCGCGGGGTCGTTTCTCGAGGATGCTGCGGTCGTACCGGTGTCTGCCCGGACGGGTGAGGGGCTGGCCGAGGTCCGGAGTGCGCTGCTGGAGATGGCCGGCCAGGCCCGCACCCGCTCGCCGCGCGGGGCGATCCGGTTGCCGATCGACCGCGCTTTCTCGGTCAAGGGGTTCGGCACCGTCGTGACCGGGACGCTGGTCTCCGGTCGGGTTGCGGTGGATGCGATGTTGACGGTGCTGCCCTCTGGTCGCGATGTCAAGGTGCGGGGCTTGCAGGTGCACGGTGCCGCGCAGCCGGTGGCGGTGGCCGGGCAGCGTGTGGCGGCCAACCTGTCCGGTGTGGACGTGTCGGAGATCGCGCGGGGCGACACGGTCGTGACCCCCGGGTGCTTCGAGGCGACGCGGCGGGTCGACGCGGTGCTCGACCTGCTGAGGTCCGCCCGCCGGCTGCGGCACGGCGCCCGGGTGCGGTTTCATCAGGGCACCAGTGAGGTGCTCGGCCGGGTCGTCCTGGGGCCCGGACTCGGGGAGACGGGCGCCGCCGGTGATGCCCCGGGAGAGCTCCTGCCCGGGGGGCGCGGGTTCGTGCGGCTGCGGCTGGAGCAACCCGCGGTGTTGACCCGAGGGGACCGGTTCATCTTGCGGGCGTACTCGCCGTCCCTCACCATCGCGGGGGGGCAGGTGCTCGACCCACAGCCGCCGCGTGGGGGAATCCGAACGGCCGCAGCGCGTCGGCGGCTCGAGCGGCTGCTGGATGGGGTCGTGGGGGAGGTGGCGGGCGCACGAGATCTGGCCTTTGGCGTCCTGGTCAGAGAGCGTGGAATCGCCGGGCTGCCGCTGGCGGCGCTCGTGACACGAGCCGGCGTGTCCCCGGAGTCGGTTGATGCTGTTGCGGGCCGACTCGTGGCGTCCGCCACCGTGCGTCGCATTGGGGACCTGATCGTCGATGCTGCGGCGTTGGCGGCGGTCAGCGATCGGTTGATCGATATGGTGACGACGTTTCATGCATCCCACCCGCTGAGTGAGGGGCTGCCGCGGGAGGAGGCGCGCGAGCGTCTGTTTCGACACGGCGCACCGGCGGTGTTCGAGGCGGTGCTCGAGCAACTGGTCGGAGACGGCCGCCTGCTGGCACGTGATCATCTGGCGCTGACACGCCATCAGGTGACGCTGTCGCCGGAGGAGACGCGCGCCAGTGAGGCCGTACAGGCGTTACTGGGCGATGCCGGGTTGCGTCCACCCGTGCCAGCGGTGATCTGCGAACAACTCGGGTGCGACACGGCGGTGCTCGACCGGGTGCTGAAGCTGTTGGCGCGTCAACAGCGCGTGGTGCGGGTCGGGGCGCTGGTGTTCGACAGCGCGGCGCTGGAGACGCTCAAGCAGGACGTGTTGCGCCTCAAGACCTCAGCCGGGACGGAAACGATCGACGTCGGCACCTTCAAGCAGCGCTATGGGATCAGCCGCAAGTTCGCGATCCCACTGCTCGAGTACTTGGACCGGGAGCGGGTGACCCGGCGAGTTGGACAGCAGCGCATCGTGTTGTGAGCGCCTCCAGAGGGCCCGGTCGAGAAGAGCGTCACAGGTCTGGCCGTCGGTCCATCCCGTCTGGCGGCGTTGCGCGTCGGTCGAATACTGTCTGTAGGCTCCCTTCTCGCGCCCTGCACTGGCCGAGCGCGGCATGCGGACGACGCCCACGAGAAGGCGAACGTATTCGTGACCGGACCCTGACGCAGAGGGCGGACGCGGGAGAGCAGGAGGACCAGATGGCGTCGAGGCCGTCCCCTCTGCCCCGTCGTTCGCCGTCGGTTGGGCGTGCAGGCTGTGGGCTTGGGCACCCCACGGACATCTATACTGTAAACTAGAATCGACGCCGGGCGTGTGTGTATCATGCCCGGTGAGCCGAGTGGCGACGGCGACGCAGCAGATCGATGCGTGAGGAGTGGCATGGACAACGTAGATCGCCAGTGTTTCACGGTGGGTGTGTTTCAGGATGTCGAGTCGGCAGAGCGCGGGCTGGAGGCGCTCACGAAAGAAGGACTTGCGGCAGAGTCCTTGTCGCTGATCAGCAAGGAGACTCCGGAGGCGGCGGCGCTCTTGCAGCGTACCTTCGGTGTCGAAGGCGGCAGGCTGGACATCGTGAGAATTGGGCCGGTGGTGGCGCACGGGCCGCTGGTGGGGGTGCTGCAGGGGCCGGCGCGGGATCTGGACCGGTCCGGGGTGGCTGCCACCATGCGACGCGCCGGGTTTCAGGTGCACGACGGGTTCATCTATGAAACGCTGACCGCGCGAGGCGGCGTGATGGTGGGGGTACACAGCGAGCCGCGCGCCGCTGACGCGCTGGCGGTGATGTTTGCGTATGGTGGCGGCAACGCCGCCATCGGCGCCTGGGCGGGGCGCGTCTAGCAGTGCGTGGCGATAGGTCCGCGTCGCACCGAGACCCGTCTCGAGAGACGTGGCGTCCGGCTCCGGCAAGACGCGACGAAGGCGCCGATCGGCGGGATGCGACCGAGAAGCCACGCAGGCACCCGCGACACAGCGCCGGTTCTGGCGGGATGCATCGGCGGCCGATTGCCGGCGCCCTTCTCCAACGGGTCGCCCAAGCGCACGGCCGCGGCGTCTAAAGATGCGGGCAGCGGTGCCACCTGGAGTGGCCGCGGGGGATGAGGGCCTGGCGATCAGCGTCACGGCTGTGGGCATGACGTAAGTACCTGGTGCCATGATGGTTATGTGTGCCCTGGCAGTGTGCGCGAGCCGAGCGGCGTCCCGGTACCGGCTTTGCACTCTGGAGTGTATGACCGTGGCAGACAACGAGAGAGCCTGGAGGGAGCGCATCGCGTGAACGGCCTGGGCCTCGGTCAGATTCCGTTTCCACCGGGATACAAGCCCTACACGCCACCTGAACGGCGCGGGCGGAAGCGCCGCGCGGCCGCGCAGCGGGCGACGCGTGGCGCCCGGGCCCGCCGTGGCGTGGTCGGGAGCCCAGGCGGCACGGTTGCCAAGGCCGGTGCGGGACACTGGCTGTCGATCAATCCGGACGGTGGGACCAACTATGTTCCGTTCCTCGGGGTGCAGCGCGAGCGGATTCGCGGGGCGCTTGGCGCCTCGGTCGCCAGCCATGTGGTCGGGATCGTCCTGCTGTTGCTGGTGATCCGGGCCGCGCCAGCGACCGAGGCGTTCTTCGAAGTCAACCGGACCAACTACCAGCTCGTCTGGATTCCTCAGGCCGGGCCGGGCGGGGGTGGCGGTGGTGGCGGCAACGAGTCGCTCGAGATGCCGCGGCTGGCCGAAGTGGCCGGCGAAGACGATCTGAGCGTGCCGATCGAGGTGCCCGACGAGGTTGAGGCGCCGCCGGACGTGGAGCCCGAGCCGGAGCAGCAGCCGCTCGAGTCGCAAAACATGCGACTTACCGTGTTGCCGATGGCGGCCGCGCAGCAGACGCGAGCCGGATTGCTCGAACGGTTGTTAGCCCGGTCGCTCGATTCGGCGGGGAGCGGCGCCGGCGGCGGCGCCGGTGCGGGCAACGGCGCCGGAATTGGTCCGGGGCAAGGTGACGGGTTAGGACCCGGTCAGGGTGGCGGCTCCGGCGGCGGTCCCTACCGACCGGGCAATGGGGTCGAGACGCCACGGCCAATACGGGAGATCAAGCCCAGATACACAGCCGAAGCGATGCGCGCCAAGGTGCAGGGGGCCGTCTGGCTCGAGGCCGTCGTCCTGCCGGATGGCTCGGTCGGTGATGTGAGGATCATCCGGTCGCTCGATCGGAACTTCGGGCTCGACGACGAGGCGGTCAAGGCCGCGAAGCAGTGGCGGTTCATTCCCGGCACCCGTTTCGGCGAGCCGGTCGCCGTGCTCGTCACGATCGAGCTCACGTTCACGCTTCGCTAGCCCCACGTGTTCGGACAAACAAGAAGGGACGCGCACCCAACGGTGCGCGTCCCTTTCGTATCTTTGCAAGAAGCTGGCGAAGCCCCACCGGTTATTCGTCTGCCTCCTGCCTCCTGAACACTGGCGAGGGGCCGGGAGCCGCGGCGGCTCCCGAGCCCTGGCCAGGACTTAGTACATCCCGCCCATGCCGCCCATGCCGCCCATGCCGCCGCCACCACCACCGGGCATTCCGCCATCCTTCTTCTCTTCCGGGAGCTCGCTGACCAGCGCTTCGGTCGTCAGCAGCAACGCGGCGATCGAGGCGGCATTCTGCAGCGCCGCGCGGACCACCTTGGTCGGATCGACGACCCCCGCCTCGACCAGGTTCTCGTAGACCTCGGTCTCGGCGTTGAAGCCATCGTCGGCGTTCTTCAGATCGCGCACCCTCTGGACGACGATCGAGCCCTCGTGACCCGCGTTCGTGGCGATCCAGCGCATCGGGTCTTCGAGCGCGCGCCTGAGGATGTTCACGCCGACCTGCTGGTCGCCGTCGAGTTTGAGTTCGTCGAGGATCGTCTGGGCGCGTAGCAGGGCGACACCGCCGCCGGGCACGATGCCTTCCTCGACCGCCGCCTTGGTCGCGTGCATGGCATCCTCGACACGCGCCTTCTTCTCCTTCATCTCGGTCTCGGTCGCGGCGCCGACTTTGATCACCGCCACACCGCCCACGAGCTTCGCCAGCCGTTCCTGCAGCTTCTCGCGGTCGTAGTCCGACGTGGTCTCCTCGATCTGGGTGCGAATCTGCTTGACCCGACCTTCGATGGCGCTCTTGGTGCCGTCGCCCTCGATGATGGTCGTGTTGTCCTTGTCGATCGTGATTTTCTTCGCCTTGCCGAGATCCTCCACGCGGATGTTCTCGAGCTTCAGCCCGAGATCCTCGGTGATCGCCTTGCCGCCGGTGAGTGTGGCGATGTCCTCGAGCATCGCCTTCCGGCGGTCGCCGAAGCCCGGCGCCTTGACGGCCGCGCCCTGCAATGTGCCACGGAGCTTGTTGACCACCAGCGTCGCCAGGGCCTCACCGTCAACGTCTTCCGCGACGATCAACAGCGGGCGGTTGAGCCGGGCGACCTGCTCGAGTAACGGCAGCAGATCCTTCATGGAGCTGATCTTCTTCTCGTGGATCAGGATGATCGGGTTCTCGAGCACGACCTCCATCCGCTCGGAGTCGGTGACGAAGTAGGGGGAGAGATAGCCACGGTCGAACTGCATGCCCTCGACCACCTCGAGCTCGGTCTCGAGGGTGCGCGCTTCTTCGACGGTGATGACGCCATCCTTGCCGACCTTGTCCATCGCGTCGGCGATGATCTTGCCGATGGTCTCGTCGTTGTTCGCGGAGATCTGACCCACCTGGGCGATCATATCGCCGGTGACGGACTTCGACAGACGCTCGAGGTGGGCGACGACCTTTATGACGGCCTGCTCGATGCCACGCTTGATCGCCATCGGGTTCGCACCGGCCACCACGTTCTTGGCCCCCTCGCGATAAATGGACTGGGCGAGCAGGGTCGCCGTCGTCGTGCCGTCACCGGCGATATCGGAGGTCTTGCTCGCCACCTCGCGCACCATCTGGGCGCCCATGTTTTCGAGGCTGTCCTTGAGCTCGATCTCCTTGGCGACCGTCACGCCGTCCTTGGTGATCGTCGGGGAACCGAACTTCTTGTCGAGGATGACGTTACGACCCTTTGGTCCCAGCGTCACCTTGACGCAGTTGGCCAGTTGGTCGATGCCGGCGAGGATGTTCTGTCTCGCCTTTTCACTGTAAACAATCTGCTTTGCCATGTTGATGTGCTCCAGTCAGAAAATCAGTCCGGCCGGCGTGGCCCCGTCCCGTGTCCTCGGGCGAGAGCGGCCGCCGGTGTCGTATCGTGTGTCACTACTGCGGGTCTATTGCACGACGCCCAGGACCTCGTCCTCGCGCATGATCAGGTAGTCGTCACCGTCGAGCTTGATCTCCTGTCCCGAGTACTTGCCGAACAGGATCGTGTCGCCATCCTTGACGTCCATCGGCAGGATGCCGCCATCCTCCTTGACCTTGCCCTTCCCGACGGCAATGACTTTGCCCTGCTGCGGCTTCTCCTTGGCCGTATCCGGGATGATGATGCCGCCGACCTGCTGCTCGTCTTCTTCCTCCAGACGCTGGACGATGATGCGGTCGTGAAGTGGTCGTACCTTGATTGCCATGGTGTATCCGACTCCCTTGAAAGTGATAAAAGGACCCTGCAAAAAAAGGGTTTGCACGAGGAGAGCTAGCACTCTCGATATGCGACTGCTAATTCTAGCGAGGTGGCGTTCCGGTGTCAACAGGCGGGTCCGGCCGGCCAGCCCGTGGTGCCCCAACGGCATGCCCCCGGGGCTGTCTCCCGTCTGGCGGCGGTGCGTCCTCGGGCGCGTACAGCCGAGGGTCTCTCGGCGCGTCGTGTCCTGCGGGCGCACCGCCGGCCTCGGTGCGACGCGAGTCACCACGGGCTGCTAGCGGCGCTGCGCCTCAGACCGACAAGAGCAGACGGACCGCCGCTTCGGCAGCCGACGCTGTTCTCACGGCCCTGTTATACGGGGGCGACACATCTCCCGTACCTCGCATCCTTTAGATGCACGCGTCATGCGTGTTGCTCTCAGGAGATGTCTACCCGGTGCGCTTCAGGCGGTATTCGGCGACCTTGCGGCTGAGGGTGTTCCGATGGATGCCGAGCATCTTCGCGGCACGGCCGAAGTTGCCCTTGGAATGCGCCAGCGCGCGGCTGATGAACCGGCGCTCGAATTCCTGGCGCGCGTCCTCGTACAAGATGCCCTTGGACACCATCTCATCCACCAACCGGTTCAGTTGATCACGCACTCTCGTTCCCTCGTCCGCGCTAGTCGAGCTCGCGGCCGGTCAGCAGACGGTGAGCCTCGAGATACTTCTCTCGGGTGCGGGCCACGACGCTGTCTGGCAACGCCGGCGCGGGCGGCTGTCGATTCCAGTTCGCGGCGTCCAGATGGTCGCGCACGAACTGCTTGTCGAAGCTCGGTTGCGCGATGCCGGGACGGTAGGTGTCCTGTGGCCAGAAGCGAGACGAGTCCGGGGTGAGCAGCTCATCGATCAGCACGATCTCGGCGCCGTCCGCGAGGTCCGCGCCGGCGTCAGCCGTATCTCCAGAGGCGCGCACGAGCCCGAACTCGAACTTGGTGTCGGCGACGATGATGCCGCGCGACTCCGCGTGCGCCGCGCCATGCGCGTAGAGTGCGATCGTCAGCTCACGCAGCCGGGCCAGCAGGCGCGGGCCGACGATCGCGGCCGCCTCTGTTGCGGTGATGTTCTGGTCGTGACCGGTGGAGGCCTTGGTGGCTGGCGTAAAGATCGGCTCAGGCAACCGATCCGACTGCCGCAACCCGGGTGGGAGCGCAACGCCGCAGATCGCGCCCGTTCGCTGGTAGTCGGCCCACCCGGAGCCGGCGAGGTATCCACGGGCGACACACTCGACAGGTATCGGTTCGGTTCGTCGCACCAGCATCGACCGACCCCGCAGCATGTCCGCATGCGGGCGACAGACGTCCGGGTACTCTTCCGGTGTCGTCGAGACCACGTGGTTCGGTACGATGTCGCCCGTGCGTGCGAACCAGAAGGCCGAGAGTTGCGTCAGGACCTTGCCCTTGTCTGGGATCACCGATCCGAGCACCAAGTCATAGGCGGAGATGCGATCGGTCGCCACGATCAACAGATGTTCGTCCACGATGTAGAGATCTCGAACCTTGCCGCGCCGTTGTGGGGTGAGACCTTCGAGGGTGGTGGCGAAGAGCGGGGGAGCGGACGTCACGGCGTGCCTCATCACGAGCGACAGGAGCGCCTAGCTTACAGAAGACATGCGTGTGCGGCAAGGGAGAAAATCGTGGGACACGCACGTCGCCCAGGTTGCCGTGTAGTACAGTCGAACGGCTTGCTCGGTCGTGTCTTCGAACGGGGTGACCGTCACGCTGCGGCTGATGGCTCGGTCGCGTCTGGGGGGGCATGGCTCCCCGTCACGATGTCGGCAGGCGGTGATCGATCTGTCCGTCGGACACACCCCCGGCACCAGGACTATCGCGCCGGTCGAATGCGGCTGGACTTTCACCACGGGCTGCCAGTCCGGGTCGGTCCCGAGCCGGAAACATCGCATGCGTGGCCACTTTCGCACCGCGATCGTCATCGTGTGCACCTTCGCGCTCATGGCGTTCTTTCTCCGCAGCGCGGACCTGGCGTCAGTGTGGTCGCACATCCGCCACGCGAGACTCGACCTGATCATCGCCGCGTTCGGGGCCATCGCGGTGTCCTACGTGGTGCGGGTGCGACGGTGGCAGCGCCTGCTCGCCCCGATCGGTCAGGTGGGGTTTGCCCCGGCGGCGCGAGCGACGGTCATCGGGTTTGCCACGACGGCGGTGCTGCCGGGGCGGTTGGGCGAGCTCCTGCGACCGTATCTGCTGGCGCGTCACGAGCGATTGAGCGCGAGCGCGGCGCTGGCGACGATCGTCTTGGAGCGTTTGTTGGACCTGATTGCGGTGGTGCTGCTGTTCGGTGTCTTCCTGCTGTTCTTCAGTGGAGACCTGCCGCAGACCGACCCGCAGGTGCTGACCGTGCTCAAGGTGGTCGGGCTCGTCGCGGCAGTCGGTGCCGGGACGATGCTGGCGCTGCTCGTGGTCGCGGCGCGTGCGCCGGACCGCGTCGCTGGCGTGGTGGCGCAGGTCGAGCGCCGGTTGCCGCAACGGTTCGGAGCGGCGGCGAGTCGGTTCGTCATGAAGTTCAGCGCCGGTCTTGGCATCGCCCGGCAGCCGGGCCGATTCATGCGCGCCTTTGCCTGGTCGTTTCCCTTGTGGTTGTGTGTGTGCGTCTCGGCATGGTGCGTGTGCCAGGCATTCGGGATCGCGCTGCCACCGGCCGGCTCGCTGCTGTTGATGATGCTGATGGTGTTGGGGGTGTCGGTGCCGACACCCGCCGGAGTCGGCGGATTCCACGCAGCCTTCCAGGTCGGCCTGACCGGCGTCTACGGCGCACCGGTCGATGCGGCGGTCGGCGCGGCGCTGGTGCTGCATGCACTGTCGTTCGGGCCGGTGACGCTGCTCGGGATCGTCTGGATGGCGCGCGAAGGGTTGACGTTCCGAAGCGCGGTGGACCTGGCGACCTCGGGTGGGAGGGCCAGCGGGCGCGGAACGGAACCGGTCGCGGTCTCGGCCCCGGAGGGGCATGGGCCGACGCCGAGCCGGCCGGTGGCCGGTGAGGACGAGCGGGCCGCGGGTTGCTAGCGAAGCGGCGCCCAAGACTGACGCGCAAGTGAATCGTAGCCTCGCTAGCAGAAGCTGTTCTCACAGCCCCGCGACGCGGAGACTAGCAGTCCGTGGTGAAAGTCG
>Ga0114948_10000440_pt1 | contig 16395 bp, 12 predicted proteins | sample CR04metaG_FD_83877 | JGI IMG/M metagenome (GOLD analysis project Ga0114948, IMG submission 83877) | Deep subsurface microbial communities from Mariana Trench to uncover new lineages of life (NeLLi) - CR04 metaG | ecosystem: Environmental > Aquatic > Marine > Ocean trench > Sediment | place...
CCCAGTCGAGGATATTGGCCTCATCGTTGTTGACGAAGAGCACGAGTGGACTTACAAACAGGGCGACCAAGCACCCCGGTATCACGCACGCGCCGTGGCAGAACGCATTTCAGCAGAGACCGGTGCGACACTCGTGCTAGGCAGCGCGACGCCTGAGATACCAAGTTCTCGAGCCGCCAAATCGGGACGTTACCAACTGCTCGAACTTTCAGACCGAGTCGGACACCCCGGGCACAGTTACACTGTCGGGCGCAGTCGCGCAAGCTGGCGCGCACCCGCGATGCCGGCGGTCCAAATTGTCGACATGCGCGATGAGCACGCCGATGGCCACTTCGAAATGCTGAGCCGGACCCTGATCGACTCGATGCGAGACGCGCTGGCCGACGGTGGAAGGGTGATTCTGTTCATCAACCGCCGCGGCACCGCCTCGTTCGTACAGTGTGTCGAGTGTGGCAACGTCCGCCAGTGCCGCCGCTGTGATACGGCCCTCACGTACCACCGCACCCCGCAGGGGCAGCGTACTTCACGTGCCCGAAAAGGAAAACTGGTTTGCCACTATTGCAACTATACGGTCGGGGCAGGCAGGGCGTGCCCAACATGTGGCGGGAAACAGATGCACCGGTCATCCCCCGGCACGGAAATGGCCGCACGGACCGTCGGTCAGTACTTCCCTGGCATCGAGGTAATCAGGTGGGACTCAGATTCTGCACGGACCGCCGCCGACCACAAACGGATCATGGACGAGTTTGTGTCAGGTTCCGCAAAAGTCCTTGTAGGTACCCAAATGGTCGCAAAAGGGCTCGATATTCCAAGCGTAACTCTGGTGGGCGTCATATCGGCGGATACCGGTCTTGCGGCACCGGATTTCCGAGCCGCTGAGCGTGCATTTCAGGTGTTGGCACAGGTAGTCGGGCGTACCGGCCGGGGGACATGGGGAGGTCGTGCCGTGATCCAGACTTTTAATCCCGACCACTACGCCATACGGGCTGCGGCAGACCATGACTACGCGTTGTTTTACGACACGGAAATTCGATTGCGTGCCGCACAGGCCAACCCACCGTTCACAAATATGATCAAGCTGATGCATTCGACTAGAAACGCCGGAGTGGCCCGGACGGAAGCTGACCGCCTTGCGACTGAACTCAACGCCGCTCGGGAAACCCACGGTGAAACATCGATTGAAGTTATCGGCCCGACGCCCGCGTATCCGCTCAAAGTGAGGAACCTGTACCGCTGGCAAATATTGCTGAAGGGCCCCCACCCTGCGAGACTTCTTGAGATCGTGCCGACAGGGGCGTTTTGGACGGTTGATGTCGATCCGGGATCGCTCGGATGATCGGCGCCACCCGGAGCAACAAGCGCCAAACGTGCCGAAATTGAAAACACGGCCGGGATAGGCCAGAGCAGAAAGACTAGCGATTGGCTATCAGGCGAATCAGGGTATTTCCCGATCCGATTCTGCGTAAGAAATGCAGGGTAGTCCGCCGCGTCGACGACAGGGTGCGCGTTCTCGCCGCCGACATGATCGAGACCCTCGACGGCGCGGGCGGGATAGGGCTCGCGGCCAACCAGGTCGGCGCGCTCCAGCGGGTTGTGACTATCCACCTGCCGGGAGACGAATCGGCGATTGTGCTCGTCAACCCGGAGGTCAGGGAAACCGAGGGTGAGCGCGAGATAATCGAAGGCTGCCTGTCATTCCCCGGTTACGAAGGTCTGGTGAAGCGCTCGGTGAGCGTGAAGGCGAGGTGGCTCGATGAAAACGGCTCCAAAATGAAGGTGACGGCCGAAGAGCTTTTCGCACAGGCCATTGAGCACGAAATCGATCACCTGAACGGAATCCTGTTCGTCGACCACCTGTTGGCGCACGAAAAACTTGTAGCGGCAGGTACGCTCGAAAGGGAAGACGAGCCGCACATGCACGACGTCGAGCTTGAGGTCCACGCCGACCACAGTGATGACGCCATTGACGACGAACGAAATGAACCGGACGAATCGGACGTCGAGATCGTGCAAAGCACAATAAAATTCAGCGACTTGTACTCAGATTCTTCGATTTCTCAAATGCATTACGACCTCCGCAGTGCCGGATACGTGATCGACGACCCCGACCCCGACCCTGGTCCTGGCCGCCAGCATCACAACGGCGACGGCCAGAACCGCGTCGAGTCAGACGACCCTCACCTGAATGGCGGCGTGTTGCTCGATCCGGAACGCAGAAATTGACCGGCTAATCTGGAACGGCAAAATACGCGAATAGTGGCTTGATTTATTACCAAAACGCGGGCGTTGCCGCACGACGAATCCACACTGGGCCGGTGCTATACTTTTCGCTGGCCTGAAACGCTCTTGCGATTTCAGCCGTATTTCACACTTGAACCGATGCCGGGTTCCAATCAATTCGGGTCGGCGTCGGGGGTACGTCCTGGCAACATCGTGGCGGCACCAGATCGGTGATCGACCGCCAGAAGAGATCACATAGACGCGCCGCCTTTGCGGCGCGTTTCGCGTAAGAGTCCGGATTATTGAATAGATTCAGAGGCCTCGTCCTTGTCGCAATACTAGTCGTCCTTTCGGTGGTCGCACTGGCAATCTCCGAGATTAATATCTTCGGTTTTTCCCGCGGTGGCGACAGTGCCCTTGGCCTGACGCTCGGACTCGACCTTGAGGGCGGGACTCATCTGGTCTACCGTGCCGTGCCCGAGGACGGACGGCAGCCGACACAGGAAGATATGGAAGGCGTCCGCAACATCATCGACAGGCGGGTTAACGAGTTCGGTGTGAGCGAGGCCAGTGTTCAACTGCTCGGCGGCAGTGCCGGGACCGTTCCCGACCGGGTGCTGGTCCAGATCCCCGGCCAGACCGGTGCAGCGATCACGCTGAATTTTGGAGCGGATACCGTTTCTGCCAGGACTCTCGAAGCGTTTTTTCACGATAACCTCGACCGGCCTGATGCCAAAGTGAAGCAGAACGAAAACCGTTCGCTCAATGTTCAACTGGACAAGATCCGTGCTGAGGTAGTCGATAGGAATGGCAACGTTATTACGCCCTCAGAAGCGGATGCATGGCGGGAAGCCATTATCGACTGGTTCCCGGTGGCCCTGCAGGTTGGCTATATCTTGCCCGATATCATTCCGCCCGCCGGGGGCGACGACACAGCAGTTGATCCCGTGACTGCCGAAGTAGGGACGCTTCCCACGCTCGAAGACGTTCAGGCTGCTTTCGCATCGGTTGGGCGCAGCGATGCCGACATCGACCAGGTCGAGGCTGTAGATGGTCTATTCTCGATCCTTCTAAAGGGGATTGACACCCGCACGACTGATGATGAAGGCAACCCCATCCTGGGCGAAGACCTGCGAATCCTCAATGCACTCCGCGAGATAGGTACCGTCCAGTTCACTTCCAGCCAGGGTGCTCTCACGCAATGGATAATCGGCGGTGGCATTCAAGAAGCGAAGAACCTGATCGGCAAAACGGCCCAGCTTGAGTTCCGCTACCGTGAATGCGGCGATTTGCTGCCTCCATCCAGCGATATCCCATGGCCCCCGGACGGTCTTTCAGTAGACGAGTGGGCTTCCGCGCGGTGCACCAACCCGGCCTACTTCACCGAATCGGCCACCGAGATCGACGCTGCCGACCTGGACGATGCGTTTCCCGATATCTCGGGAGGCGGAATCCCGAGGCCCGTCGTTACGCTCGTCTTCAATGACGATGGGGCCGATGCGTTCTTCGACGTTACCGACCGTGTCGCACGCCAGGGCGACCGGCTGGCAATTTACCTCGATGGCGAAGAACTGGTGGCGCCGGGGGTCGATCAAGCAGTGGGTGGCATTTCCGGTGGACGGGCAATCATCGAAGGCGGGAGCTTCACTGCGGAGGGAGTCCGAACAATTGCGATTCAGCTCCGTTCCGGTGCGCTGCCTGTCGCCCTTGACCTGATCCAGGAGCGCAATGTCGATGCCGTACTGGGTAAAGAGTCTCTCGAGCGCAGCCTGGTCGCAGGTGGGGTCGGGCTCGTGCTGCTGCTCATGTTCATGATCGCCTACTACAAGATTCCGGGACTCGTGGCGTCGATTGCGCTGATCGCTTATATGGTAATGCTGCTGGCAATCTTCAAAATGATTCCGGTGACCCTCACGCTCTCTGGCGCAGCTGCGGTGATCCTGTCACTCGGTTTCGCCGTTGACGCCAACGTCCTGATAGCGGAGCGCACGAAAGAAGAATTGCGATCGGGCAGGAGCTTGCTGGCGGCGATTTCCGCAGGATTCGACAGGGCATGGCCATCGATAAGGGACGGGAACGTCTCGACGATTATCGTCGCCCTCGTGCTTTTCTGGTTCGGGGACCGGTTCAGCACCAGCGTTATGCAGGGATTCGCCCTGACGCTCGCAATCGGCGTGCTACTTAGCATGTTCACCGCATTTTTCGCCAGCAGGCTATTGCTCCGCCTGGTCGCAACGTCGAGGCTTGGAAACAACCTGAACCTCTTCGTGCCGGTGCGTGACCGGGGTCACCAGGACCAGCAGGGCGAACCAGCCGTCGGAGGCAACGCCTGATGGACATCGTCGGAAAGCGTCGGATATTTCTGAGTATTTCGCTCGTACTGGTCATCCTGTCGGCGGCTGTACTGGTGACTCCCGGGCTGAATCTGGGAATCGACTTCACATCGGGTTCGACCGTTACGTTCCGGTTCGAAGGCGGAGACCCCGGTACCGTAAGAGTTAAGGCCGCCCTCGACCGGGCGGACCACCCCGAAGCCATCGTCCAGGCTACGGGCGACAACCAGTACTTCATTCGCACCGATGATCTCGGGAATACCGGGTTGGATGCCATCACCGACGAGGTGGCATTGATGGCCGAGGCGCCGGCCACTGTGCTGGACACCTCTACCGTGGGTGCGTCGGTCGCCGAAGATACCGTCCGAAACGCCGTCGTAGCCGTGATCGTGGCCGCGGTGTTCGTAATGTTGTACATCATGTATGCGTTTCGAACGGTGCCGTCGTCGTACAAGTACGCCATTGCCGCGATCATTGCGCTCGGACACGACGTATTGATCGTACTTGGCGTGTTCACCGTACTCGGCATGGTGATCAACGCTGAAGTGAACGCAATCTTTATTGTCGGAATTCTCACGGTTATCGGTTACTCGGTGAACGACACGATCGTGATCTTTGACCGGATACGTGAGAACGTAACGCTCGCGCCGGCACGCGAGTTCCGAAGCACCGTGAACCTGTCTATCAATGAATCGATCACACGGTCCCTCGGCACGAGCCTGACGACGATGACCGTGATCACGGCAATGCTGCTCTTTGGCGGGGCGTCTCTCAGGGACTTTCTGATCGTGTTGCTGGCCGGTGTGATTGTCGGTACTTACAGTTCCATATTCATTGCCGCCCAGGTCCTGGTGCTGTGGGAACATCGAGCGCTCCTGCCCTGGCGACGGACTGCCGTTTCGTCCTGACGACCCGGCATAGAAGTCGCACGCCGGAGTATATTCGACTACCATGCGCCATCTGGGAACCATCCCGGTGTGGATGGTAAGGCGCTTCATTTTAAGGGGATCAGGGAGCCGGACAGGATGCTTATTGGTGCGCATGTTTCCGCAGCGGGTGGAACTTTCAAGGCCGTCGCACGAGCTGAGGAAATAGGGGCAGAGTGTTTCCAGATATTCGCTTCGTCGCCACGGATGTGGTCTGCAAAGCCAATTCCCGAAAAGGTTGCCGAAAAGTACAGGTCGGAGATGGAACGCGCCGGCATGGGGCCGACGGTCCTGCACGGAAAGTACCTCATTGCGCTCGGTTCTCCCGATGCCGAGCTGGTTGCAAAATCCGAAACGGCTCTGCGGGCGGACATGGCAGCGGCCAACATACTGGGAGCACTGGGCGTGATCTTCCACCCGGCGAGCCACCGCGGCCAGGGTTTTGACGCCGTTGTCGACCGGTTTGCGGCATCGGTGCGCAAAGTCCTCGACAGTGAGCCCGGCGATACATTGCTGATGCTCGAAACCAGTGCCGGAGCAGGAGACCACATCGGGTCGTCGTTCGCAGAGCTCGGAACTCTCGTCAGGGCCATCGGCGACGACCGCGTGGCCGTCTGCCTTGACACCCAGCACGTCTGGGCCGCAGGTTACGACATTTCGAGCACCGACACCCTGAACACGGCGATTGACGAATTCGACAGGGAGATAGGCCTGGATCTACTGCGTTCCGTGCACGCTAACGACTCGATGCGGGGCCTCGGCTCGGCGGTCGATCGCCACGACAATATTGGCGAAGGATTTATCGGGGCTGCTGGTTTTGCGACGGTGATGTCGCATGAAGCGTTCAAGGATATCCCGTTCTACCTTGAGGTTCCCGGCACCAACAAAAGCGGCCCCGACCGACCAAACGTCGACGCGTTGAAGAAGATTCGCACGCAAGTCGGAGCCGGGTAAGTCAGCGTTGCGAGTGAGCAGGGACAGCTTCGAGAAACTCGTGCGCGACGCTGTTTCTTCGTTGCCCGACCGGTTCCTGAAGAAGATGGGCAACGTCGGGGTTGTTGTCGCCGACCGCCCGACATACGCTCAGAGGGCCCAGAACGACCTGGGGCCGCAAGACACGCTGTTCGGGCTATACGAAGGAGTGCCGCTGACAGAACGCGGCGCATATGTGCCACCCCTGCCCGACGTTATAACCCTGTTCCAGGAACCGATTGAAGATTCTTGCGATTCGATGGAAAAACTTGAACGGCAGGTGCGAATTACGGTTGCGCACGAAGTGGCCCATTACTTCGGGTTTTCCGACGATGAACTGGCCGACATGGGGATCGGCTGATGCCGGGACCAAGATTAGTGATAGCAGTGTTCGACGGGCTGCAGCCTTCACAGGTATCCCGCGAGCGGATGCCGGTCGTAAGCGGGCTTGCCACCAACGGCGTCAGGTTCCTGCATAACCACGCTGTGTTTCCGACGGTCACCAGGGCCAACTCGGCGACCCTCGTGACCGGCGTGACACCGGGCAAGCATGGCCTTACCGCAAACAAGTCCATCTTTCCCGAGTACTCTAAAACGGTGGTTGTCGATGCTCTCTTTCCGGAACTGGCTGAGATCAACCGACTCACCGGGGGCAGGCTGCTTTTTACGCCCACCATTGGCCAACTGATGGGCGAGCAGGGTCTCAAATGGGTGTCCGTGGTCGGTGGCACGAGCGGAAACGCGTTCGTCCAGCACCCGAACGCAATTGATTTTGGCGGCGTAGTTATCCACCCCGAGTTCACGAACCCTCCGTTTCATCACACCGAAATCGTAAGCAGATTCGGAGAGTGGCCTGCTAAAGAGGCCCCTGCCGCCGAACTCGTAAAACGGACAGCCGAGGTGGCGATCGAATACGCAGTCCAGGAGCTGAGCCCCGATGTCCTGCTCGTCTGGTTCCCGGAGCCCGACACGTCCCAGCATGCGTTCGGCGTCGATAGCCCCGAAGCACGGGAAATGTATTCAGTGGCCGATGGGCAGCTTGGCCGGGTCCTGGGCGCTGTGCAAGAGCGAGGAGACGAGCCGGATGTCTTCGTTGTGTCGGACCACGGTTATTCGACGATAGATTCAGTGATCGACGTTCAAAACGAACTGGCGAAATCCGGGTTCAGGCCCGATGGCATTGATAGCGGCTCGGGGGGCGGCCCAGATGGCGATAGGGACAGAGTCGTTGTCGCTGAAAACGGCGGTTCGGTGCTGCTGTACGTTCCGGACAATAGCCGGCAGCTGACAGTCCGACTACTGAAATGGCTGTCTGCTCAGCGATGGGTCGGGGCGATCGCAACCGATATGGCAAACCCTGGCATACCCGGCGTTGTTGCGATCAGCGATATTGGACTTGACGGCCAGCGCGCACCGGATATCGCCGTGGCAATGCGGTCCCACGACACGGCTCGACCGGCACCGCATGCGAGAACGGGGGCGTCAGCCGGGGGCAAGCTCGGGGCGGGTTCTCACGGTGGTGGCAGCCCTGGCGAACTTCACAACACGCTTATCGCCAGCGGCCCGTCGTTCAGGTCGGGCCTTGAGTCAAGTTTGCCAAGCGGCAACATCGATATTGCGCCAACAGTCCTTGAGCTGCTCGGCCTTCCTGTTCCCGACCACTTCGATGGTCGCGTGCTCCGGGAGGCACTTCAGAGCCAGGGGTCCCACGCCCGCGCCGTGCCTGGACGGCCGAAGGAATTTCCGTCCACAGCCAAACCAATGAACAGGCCTGCGACGAAACCGGTCATCAAAAAGGTTCGAGTGGATAATACCGAATACCTGTGCTCGTTCGGTTAACTTTGCCCCGCGACAATCAAATACCTGAACCCGGCACCGATTCCGCACCATCCGGTCTGTTATTGGTCATTCACATATGAGAACGTAGTGAAACCGAAAAACGGGTAACCCGAACATGGTCAGTTCAAAACTAGAAAACGAACCGACAGGTAAAAAACTACCTCGCATCGAGATTCGGATGCTGTCGTTCGACCTGGTTGAACGCGTCGAGATCGCACGTTTATTGACCGACGCCGGGTACTCAGTGCGCAACGAATTGGCGGCCAATTTCGACAGGTTCGAGTCGCGCGTGATGGACGATGACTGGGACGTCATATTCGTGGATGCCCGCGTTCCGTACGATTCTGTGTCCCGTGCCCTTGACCTGGTCCGGGCAATCGGGTCAGACGTCCCTGTTTTCGCCCTGGTCGATTCCCACCAGGAAAACCAGGCTGACTTGATGGAGCTTGGAATCGCCGACCTTTTCACTTCCGACGACTTACAGCGGCTACCGGGCATCATCACACGAGGACTCGAAGCAACCGACGATCGGAAAATCGCGATCGAGGCCCGGCGTCTGCAGAACGAAATCGAATTCGCCGGCGACGAACGGGCGGTCCTCGCCGAGATCGGTCGATTGGTCTCATCGTCCCTGGACATAGGCCAGGTCTACGACCAACTGGTCGAACAGGTCAAGATTTTAATTCCGCTTGAAACGGCTGCGATTGCGGTTGCCGATGTCGCCAGCGACTCCGTCACTATCGAGTACCTGTCAGGCCGGGAGCTCCCCGGTTTTGACCGGGGCCGGGTCATGGCAATGTCAGGGTTCACGTCGATAAACCAGCTGCCCCAGTTCGTCTTCGTCTTCGACACCGAATTGATGGAACAGATGCGTACGGAGTTCCCCGGAATCCGGGAACTGCTCAATGCTGGCGTCAGGTCCATAATGGTCGCCCCTCTGGTCCACCGCGATGAAGTAGTTGGTTTTTTTGCGACGGGCACCTCCACCGAGAACGCCTACGAACCTGAACACGTGGCAGCAGTGGAGCAGATAGCGGCGCAGATTTCCGGGGCTCTGGCCAACTCAAGACTGCACATCCACATCAGCCGCATCGCGCGCGAGCGGGAGACCCTGATCCAGATCGGGCGCGATGCGGCCGCAGCGCACGACCTTCAGAGCCTGTACGGAAGTGTCTTCAAGAACTTGAAAAACCTTCTGCCTGTCGATCGCGGAGTGATCGCGCTAAAGGGCGAAGACGGCAAGTCGTTGGCGATCGAATACGTTGAAGGGCTAGATATAGAAGGCCTCAGGGTGGGCGATAACCTGGAGTTACTCGAATCCTCGACTGCCGTGCTGACCGGGTCTCAACCGGTCACGGTAGACAACGCTGTCAACCGGGAGCCGTTTGATCTGACCGACGGCAAGCTGATTACCGCTGGCCTCCCATCCACCATGAGGACACCGCTCAGGGCACGCGACTCCATAGTCGGTCTGATAGCCGTCAGCGCCCGCGACGACCGGGCCTTCACCCAGGACCACCTTTCTGCGCTGGAACGGGTCTCCATCCAAATATCGCCAGTAATCGAATCGTTGTCGCTGCTCAATCAGGTCCAGAGCCTTGCGGCTGCCGTGGAAACGACATTGGACCTCTTCGCAATCACCGACCTCCAGGGCGTCACCAGCTACCTGAACCCGGCAGGTATCCGGTTGATCGGACTTGAAGAGGGCGCTTCCGGTGTTGGTGTTGACCTGAAAGATTTCATGTCACCTGAACAGGCCGAGACCGTCAGTAGCATCGGATTTGCCCAGGCCTCTGAGACAGGCGGTTGGCAAACCGAGATTTCGATAACCCCGCGAAATTCGGAGAGGCCAATCCCCGTGGAATTGCTGCTCGTTACAGTCAGGAACCCGAGCGGGGGGAGGGGCAGAGAAGTGACGACTGTGAACGTGTTTATGCGCGATCTTCGAGACCGCGAGGCCCTCCAGGTCGAACGCCGGGAGTTCGTCTTGACCGTGTCGCATGAACTGCAAACTCCGTTGACCAGCATGAAGATGTATGCCGACATGCTCGGCGAAGGGGATGCGGGTGAGCTTACGGATCAACAGCAAAGACTGGTAAATAATCTAAAATCCACCGTCGACCGATTGTCTCGGATGGTCGACGATTTAAACGTCGTGTCGTTGCTTGAAGCCGGACGGTTCAACCTGCGCACCGAGAGGTTTGATCTCGATGACCTGGTCATCTCGGCGATCGAGATTTCGGAACCGGCCTTTGCAGATCGCGGCATGCGCGCGCGGATGGTTCAGCCGGGTGCCGCAGTCACCGTCAATGCCGACCGTGAACGGACGCTTCAAGTAATGGTCAACCTCCTGAATAATGCGGCCAAATATGCCGAGGCCGACACCGAAACAGTAGTTACCGTTTCAGTAATTGGCGGCGAAGTCAAAGTCGAAGTTGCCAACAAAGGCCCGGGAATCGCCGAGGAAGACCTGCAGGCGGTGTTCGAAAGCTTCTATCGAAGTGAAACTGCGCGCGTTTCCAGGATTCCCGGCTCGGGGCTGGGGCTTTCGATTGCCCGCGGGTTCGTTGAAGCCCAGGGTGGAAAAATCTGGGCGGAGAGCACGTTGGGCGAAGGCAGCACATTCATATTTACGTTGCCCCTGGCAACCGGGTGAAAATTCCTACCTCCTTTCCAGTTAGGGGTTGGGTCGAACCCAGCTAACGCAAACCACCCTGCGACCAGGCCCGGCCTGCACGCCTGGCGACGAACGTCCAGCAAAATCAGGAAAGAGGGCTGAACGAGAACGGCAAAAATATCGTGTTTTCCTGGTGCAGCGGTGCCGGACCGCCCGGGGCCGGCCAGATTTTCCGTTCCATCATTTCCGCCCGAACCCGTGCCCGCTCCTCAAGCGACGGGTAGGCCCAGATATGCGCCCATTTGTTCAGGTCCCCGATCTCCGTGTACCACGCCCCGATGAACGACGAATGCTTCCGGCGCTCGTCGATCGCTTTTGACCACGCATCGATCACTTTCGGAATATCCCCCGCCGCATACATGTAGGTCCGAAGCTCGTAAAACGGCCCCTGTTCGCCCGAGATCGACTCGTCGTTGAACGGCGACGGAACGTAGATCTCCGTATTCTGACCCGCCAGCAAAGGCGCCGTTGGCGGCGGCCAGGAATCTAAACTCGACACCTTCTCCCGCACCTCAGTCCGCTCCTGCAGGTCCCTGTATGGCCAGATGTGCAACGCCTGGTTCAACTGCCCGAACTCGGAATACCAGTAACCGAAAAGCGGCGAGTGGTTCAGCCGCCCCGCCCCCAGCGACTTCTCCAGAATCGAGTCATACTGCCCCAGAGTCCTCGGCTTCAGATCATACTTCCGGAACTCGTAGATCATTGTTTTTTCCCCTTGCTCTGACCCTGGGCTCTTACCCTGGTCGAACGCGAATGTCCGTCGGCGCCCGGCGAATCGTTGTCATCGAAGCGGGACAATACCACCATTTGTTGACGACCGTCAAAGTAAACAGCGGTGCCCTGCCGCGCGCCGCCAGGCCTGCAACTCGTCGCCCGGTCGCGAATGTACGCAAGACGCCAGACATCCTGTCCGTTCGGGCGAGGTCACGTTTACAATCGAGCACCGTTTCCCAATCGTAGACCAGTGAACCCGTCTTGCGAATCAATCCACTCGATCGAGCACTTGAACTGGCCGAACAGGTCAAGGGTGGCGTCGCGCCGCGTCCGCCGGTCGGGGCCGTCGTTGTACTGGATGGCGAAATCGTCGGCGAGGGTTCGACCGCACCCAGGCCTGGCCGACATGCCGAAACCGTCGCCCTCGACCATGCGGGTGGCCTCGCAAAGGGTGCAGCTCTTTACTGCACACTCGAACCCCATTCGTTTCAGGGCGCTACCCCGCCCTGTACCGACGCCATTATCAAGGCCGGCATAAGCAGCGTGGTTTCGCCACTTGAAGACCCGAACCCGCGGGTTTCTGGGAATGGTTTTCGGCAACTGAAAACCGCGGGTATCGAAGTGGTCCGTGAATCGACAGAGGAGCAAGGGATTCGCGCTGAACTTCTAATTGAGGGGTTTGCACACCACCTGAAAAAACGCCGGCCACTGGTGACGCTGAAAATCGCTTCGAGTCTTGATGGAAGAATCGCCACACGCACGGGCGAATCGCAGTGGATCACAGGTGAGGCTTCGAGGGTGCGCGTTCATGAGATGCGGCGACAGGCCGACGCCGTCATTACCGGGATTGGCACCGTGCTTGCCGACGACCCCCGGCTAACCGCACGCGACGTCAATGGCGCAGCGACCGATCGTCCGCTTCTGCGGGTCGTGGTCGACAGCAATGGCCGAATGCCATCCGATGCAGCGCTGCTCGGCGAACCGGGCGAGGTCCTCTGGGTGGTCGGCGACGCTGTGGAAGTAGAACGCGAAAATTTGGCCGACTCGGTAACGGTCCTCAAATCTTCTCGAACAAATGGGAAAATAGACCTGGCGGTGGTGATCGGTGAGCTGGGCACACGTGGTCTGCACAACGTAATGATTGAGGCAGGTGGCGAACTGGCCGGGGCGTTTGTCGAGGGCGGGTTCGTGGACAAAGTAGCTGCTTTTATAGCGCCGAAGATTATCGGAGGTCGTGATGCTCCCGGTCCTATCGCAGGTCCGGAACCGGGTATCACGTCACTCGCAGATGCCCTGACGCTCGAACGGGTCACCCATACCGTCATCGACGGCGATATTCTGGTGGAAGGTTACGTTCGCCAGATCCAGACATAGCCAAGTATTCTGGTGGATCAGTTAGCAGAGCCACACGTTCCTAAAATACAAAACAATGTTTTCTGGAATCATCGAAGAGGTCGGCACCGTCGAATCGTACGACGGAGCAACCCTGGTCGTGGGTGCAAAACAAGTTCTTGACGATCTGAAAGTGTCAGAATCGATTATGGTCGCCGGGGCTTGCCTCACGGTGATTGAACTCTCCGATTCGACCTTCATGGTCGAAACCGTTCCGGAAACCCTTCGTCGCACTAATTTCGGGGAATTGAGACCCGGCGATCACGTCAACCTCGAACGGTCGTTGCGCTACGGAGACCGTGTGGGCGGCCACATGGTGCAGGGTCACGTCGATGGCGTGGGAACGGTGCGGTCGGTGACCGACGACGGCAACTCGAGGATCATCGTGTTCGGAGCAGCGGAGAATATAATTGAGAACGTAGTTGAGAAGGGCTTCATCGCTATCGATGGGGCGAGTCTCACGATAGTCGACCGCAACTCTGATAGTTTCAGCATTGCGATCATTCCGTTTACATTCGATCACACAACGTTCAACGAACGGTCCGAGGGTTCCAGAGTGAACATCGAAACGGATGTCACCGCAAAGTACGTGGCAAATCTTATTGAGCCATATCGGGCCAAACTCGCGAAAACTGACTCTCCAGATAACTCCAAATAACCAGTGACGACTAACCCGCACATCCCCGACACGGTCAATGCTCGAGCAATCGAGTCGGTCGAACGCGCCGTCAAGCATATTAAAAAGGGTGGAATGGTGATTCTGGTCGACGACGAGGACCGTGAGAACGAGGGCGACATGGTGATGGCGGCGGAGCGTGCCACGCCTGAAAACATCACCCTGATGACGATGGAAGCACGGGGGCTGATCTGCACACCGATGCTCGGGGCCGATCTCGACCGACTCGAACTGCCAATGCAGGTGCGTAAAAACACGGCGGAACACCACACGGCTTTCACGGTAACCGTCGATGCAGCGTACGGGATAACGACCGGTATTTCTTCCGCCGACCGGTCTCGCACGATTCAGTTGCTGGTCAACGAAGAAGCGACCACGGCCAACTTCGTGCAGCCGGGTCACGTATTCCCCCTCCGCTATGAAGAGGGCGGCGTCCTGGTGAGGGCGGGACATACCGAAGGATCTGTCGATCTGGTCAGGATTTCGGGTCTGCACCCTGCCGCGGTGGTCTGTGAAATTCTGAACGACGATGGCACTATGGCCCGCCGGCCTCAACTCGAGAAAATCGCCAAAAAGCGTGGCATGCCGATCGTCACCATTGCCGATGTCATCGCTTATCGAATGAGCCATGAGAAGCTTGTCGAGCGGGTGGCCGAGGCCCGACTGCCGACCGAGCACGGAGTTTTCACCGCCGTCGCTTACAAGAGTTTGGTCGACCCGGCGGAGCACATTGCGGTTTACATGGGTGAAATTGACGATTCGGAACCCGTTATTGTTCGTGTTGAATCGGAATGTCTCACCGGACATGTTTTTGGCAGCACGCGCTGCGACTGCGGCGATCAGTTGAACATGGCCCTGAAGATAATCGCCGAAAACGGCCGAGGGGTGCTGGTCTACATGCGCCAGGAAGGTCGTGGGATCGGTCTGCTGAACAAGTTGAAGGCCTACGAACTACAGGACCAGGGATTCGACACTGTGGAAGCAAATCTGAAACTGGGCTTCCCGATGGACCTGAGACGCTACGGAGTCGGCGCACAGATTCTCCTTGACCTCGGGGTCCGCCGGTTCAAGCTGCTCACAAATAATCCCAAAAAGGTCGTTGGACTCGAAGGGTTTGGGCTGGAACTGATAGAACAGTTGCCCCTCGCCGCCCCGGTCAATGACGAGAACAGGTTTTATCTGAAGACCAAGGCCGAGAAGATGGGTCACACGCTCGACGTCGCCAATGATCCACCCGGTGAAATTTCTCGGGGTTCGCCAGGGGATTTGTCAGCGACTTCATCTGAGGACGATACCTCGCCAGACAGGACGCCCGCACCTGGAACAGCAAACTAGTGCCTCCCCGAACGATTGACCGGCAACTTGATGGCAAAGGGTTGGGTATTGGCGTGGTGGCAGCCCGGTTCAACGGCTACATCACGGACCAGATGCTCAAAATTGCGCTCAAGCGACTGTCGGAGCTGGGCGTTGCCGATGACGATGTTATTGTAGTGCGCACTCCGGGCGCGTTCGAGTTGCCCCTTGTTGCACGCCGACTTGCCGACCGCGGTGACATCGACGCAGTCGTCGCAATCGGTGCGGTCATCCGCGGCGATACCGACCACTACGACCACATCGCCTATGCGGCGTCGGAAGGGATTTCACGGGCTGGCGAAATCACGGGCAAGCCGGTGATATTCGGAGTGCTGACGACAGACAACACCGAACAGGCCGTTGCTCGAATCGGTCATGCTTCCGAATATGCCGAATCCGCCGTGGAAATGGCGAACACAGCGCGACAGATCCACGAGCTTCCGTAACGAGGAGCGAGGGGAGCGTGGTCGTAGTTCTCCCTTCCCTTGAGAGACCGTCTCATAAAACCATCTCGTCGTCGAATCTCGGAGTAACAAGCCGGAATCAGATGGTAATGATGTTTACGATTACGGAGCACTACTGACATTTGACTTCCAATACGTATTTCGACGGGTTGTCTGACTTATGAGACAGCCTCCTTGAGGGAGGGAGTTAGAGGGCGGGTGAAACAAGGCATCGCTATAACATGACTGTCTTGACAGGTCCGACCCACACCCTAACCATCTCCCTGTCACGGAGAAGGAATTAACCCAGCCTCCGCAACGTCGTCCCGTTTCGATGTGCCTCATCCTTCGTGCTAGCCTGCTGGTATGACCGATCGCGAAAATCATGGCGCACCAGAGCGCGTAATCTTCCACGTCGATCTCGACGCGTTTTTTGTTGAGGTCGAACGCCAGAACGACGCCACTTTAGTTGGAAAACCGGTCGTCATCGGCGGTCTCGGACCTCGCGGCGTGGTCGCGACCGCGTCCTACGAGGCCCGCAAGTTCGGAGTGCACTCGGCACAGGCAATGGCGGTGGCGCGCCGTCTGTGCCCACAGGCAATTTTCATGCGTGGCAGTCACGGTCTTTACCGCGAGGTGTCGAAAACATTCATGGATGTCCTTCGCAATTATTCGCCGACGGTTGTTCCGGTGAGCGTCGACGAAGCGTATATGGACATGACGGGAACCGAACGACTGTACGGTCCGCCGATGGACGCAGCCCGCGCGATAACAAAAATGGTGCGTGACGAGTTGGGATTGCCGGCATCGATCGGCATCGGACCCAGCAAGCTGGTCGCAAAGGTTTCGA
>Ga0114948_10000444_pt1 | contig 16356 bp, 16 predicted proteins | sample CR04metaG_FD_83877 | JGI IMG/M metagenome (GOLD analysis project Ga0114948, IMG submission 83877) | Deep subsurface microbial communities from Mariana Trench to uncover new lineages of life (NeLLi) - CR04 metaG | ecosystem: Environmental > Aquatic > Marine > Ocean trench > Sediment | place...
ATCGATGCCTTCGCGCAGCAATTGGCGCCAGACCTTGCGAACCCCGTAGACCTTGAAGTTCCCTTCCCAGACGCGCGTGATCTCTGGCCGCAGAGCGGCATCGCGCCTGACCCGGGCCGACGCGCTTGGGGTTCCATCCGCCGCCCTGCTGGAGTAGGGGACGGGACTGCTTCGACTAAGACCTCCCAGCGTTCGCGCGCGTAGTCCGGTTTCCGAGCACATCTTGAGCGTCCTTGAGCGGTCCTGATAGCGACAGGACTAGCGCCGCGCTGATCGCATCGCTCCCGGACCGGTCGGCGCTGACTGGGGGCTACAACAAACCGGGCTCAAGGCCCTGCCCCGCCACCGCCGCCATTGGTGGAACGGTCCTCGTGGCGGGGCCTTTCTTTTGTATCGACGCTCGAATGTCGGATGTTGGGGTAGAGGATATTGCGCGTTTGGCCGATTGAGCCCAGAATATTGGAATAATCTCATGACGTTGTGGGCCAGTTCTGCGGTGCTAAAATGCCGGCCAGCTATCGGATTGATAAGTCTCTTGGGTTGGTTTTCACCACGGCACTACGGGTGCTTACTGGATAGGACATCCTGACACATCTCCAGTGGCTTCGCGAAGATCCGGATTTTGACCCAAGTTACAATCAGCTTATCGACCTTCGGGATGTCATCGAATTTGCCGCATCGACTGCCGAAATGCACACGATTTCCACCCACCACTTATTTAACAAAAGAAGCCGCAGAGCCATGGTAGCGGAGAAGGACGTTAGTTTTGGCATGGCCCGAATGTATGAGATGCTTCGCGAAGCCGAGCCTGACCAAATCAAGGTGTTCCGAGACATGGCAGAAGCACGTCGCTGGCTCGGACTCGACTAAGTTACAAATTCAAACTGACGCACTACCGCAGGGTTACCCAGGTTGACCGCGGGGAGGCCCGGCGCTTTGCCCGAAACTACACGCCGTCAGCCCCCAGGCCCTTGATCAACAGGTACACCCGCTTGCGAACATCCGCGTCCTCGATCTTGTAGTACGCGCGCACCAGCTCCATTGTCTCCCGCTTGGTCAAGAAGCCAGGGTCGTAACCGACTGGTTCCCTTGCCCTGCCACGCCCTTTAGCCAGCGAGCTAGCCGCGACCTCAGGGGGCATGTCCTCGAAAAAGTGCTCGATCGGCACGTCGAACACCCGGGACAGGTCGTAGAGCCGACTCGCCGAGATCCGATTCGTGCCCCGTTCGTACTTCTGCACCTGCTGGAAAGTCAGGCCTAGGGCATCACCTAGGCCAGTTTGGGTCATGCCAAGCAGCGTCCGGCGCAGCCGCACCCGTGCGCCGACGTGGGCATCGATCGGATGCGGGTTGCCCGTGCCGTGTCCAAAACGTGTTTTGGATTTAACCATGTCGCCCCTCCTTGTTCCCAAGAAAGGTAGCACAAGCGGATTGTCCGGGGGAACCAGTACGAGACGCGGAAGCGCGTCCTCAAGGCAGTCGAGAAGTTGCCGCGGGTGGTGCCTAAGGAGGGCGAGCGAATCTATTCGGTGCTGGAGAAGGGCGACCTGGACGTAGGCTTGATCTCACAACCAACCACAACCATTCGAAGTCTTATCCTATAGAAATCCTATATATAAGTGTTCCCATGTCACCCCGAATCGGGGTATGCACCGGGACATTCAGGCGAGCGCGGGGAAGGCTGTCCTGTACCTTGTCCGACCAGGATAGGGTGGCACGATCGCTCTCGACCTGCCGAAATCTGCGGGAGGCGCTACAGGCGGAGGAGCCGGTGGCGACGGGAGAGCCGCAAGCACGTGGTGAGACGGTCCTGGTCGTCGAGGACAATGAGGATCTTCGGCACCTTGTCGTCACGTTCCTGAGCCGTCTCGGTTACCAGGTCCTGGAGGCTTGCGATGGCGCGACGGCCAACGAGGTCTTAGGGCGCACGCCAGGCGTCGATCTCTTGCTCAGCGATGTGATGTTGCCTGGCGGCCGCAGCGGCCCGGAGATTGTGGCCGAGGCCCGCCGTCAGCGCCCCGGCCTCAAGTCCCTGTTCATGTCGGGCTGCGCCGGCTCCGGTCCGGATCAGTTGCCCGAAGGGGCGACCCTGCTCCAAAAGCCCTTCACCAAACATGATCTGGCGCAAAAGCTGCGGGCAGTTCTCGACGAATAGATCATTCGATCCGGCACGCGTGATGCGGGCCGCCGCATCCGCCTCGCGGTCGACCACCGCCAGGACCGAGGCGACCAGCCCGCGCGCGGTGGGCCTAAAGCCCCATCAATTTGATCGGGGGTTAATGGCTCGCTTGACGAGTGGTGCTTGCCGTTTGAACATGAGGCAGTGTTATTTGGAAAATGTCGCTGAACATACGGGAGCGTAAGAAATGAGTGAAAACAGTCGCGATTTGGTCATCATGATTGCCCATGGAATTGACCATGAGCTTTCGTCGGTTGGTTTCACCATCGCCAACGGGGGGATCACGGCAGGCCTCAAGGTGTCGATATTTCTGACTAGCTCGGGTGTTGACCTAGTGCGCAAGGGGGCCGCCGACGCTACTCAGGTGCACCCGCTCGAGCCATTGGCCGATTTGATAAAGGATTTCCTGGCCCGGGGCGGCACGCTTTGGGCTTGCACCCCTTGCGTCAAGGCGCGGGCCTACGGCGACGACGATCTCATCGAGGGCACCGTGGTCACGGGCGCGGCGCCGATGCATGCACTCATCAAAGATGGCGCCGCTACGCTGAGCTTTTGAGATCGAATTTTTGCTTTCCGCGCGCTCTATCGCGGTGCGCCCGCGGGGCCGGGCGGCGTTCCGGGCGTGTACGGACCTCCTCGACAGCCGTCACGGGTACCTACGTGCGGGGTCTCCTGGACAAGCTGATCGCACGCCTTCACAGGACGGGGCCGTAGCCACCTGCCCTCTGTGTCAAAATATCCTTACCGGGAACACGCTAGCGCAGGCTAGGAATTCCGCGCCGTGCGGGCTGCGCTAGGCTGTGCCAACAAATCACTGGGTTTCGCGGGTCCTCGGCCGCGCGAGGGATGCAAAACCGGCTTTTTTCGGGCTTGGGTGCGAGATCATTACTTTCCGGAACCTAGGTCGATAGCGAACTGCCCGACATGTGCGAAACCGCAGGCGTTCATTAAATCGTTGACCAGAACGTTCAAGGCGTCCCGGAACCGATTGGCGTGGCTCACGCTCTGTAACGGCAAATGCAAGGGCTGTGGACCTAACTTGACCTCGGGGTTATCGTTGCCAAGGCTAACGTCAAACACCGTGCTATGCCGTTCCATATTGATAACCGCGGTGCGAATGCCCGTATGTCTAACAGGCTGATACAGGTCGCACCGAAGCTCGACATCCAAAAGTAACTCCGCGCCCGGCACACCCGCAACCCGGCGCGCCGCATCGGCTACGAGGAGCGCGTTGGCGGCCATGGCCAAGATATGACGTATGTAGATCGGCTTGTTCTGGTCCACGTGCTTGTAGAAAAACTCAACGAGGCCGTCGCTATGAACGCTCTCAACGGTGACCCGATCCTCCCGCCTAGCTTCTCGCGATCCGCTCCGTAGGCCGGGTCGGAACGCGTGCTGAAGTAGCTCGCTCCATCCTGGTAGGAATGCCTCAGTTTCATCGCCGTCGATCCGCGCGGCCATTCGCCCACGAAGTTGTTTCAATTCTTTGGCCTGGTACACTTGGTTGATGTAGATACTTCCGCCGACGGGCAGAGCCGTGGCCCGCGCGCCGACCTCGTACTGGGTATGATCGCCCTTGGGGCCAGCGCCCACTTCCAAGTAGTGCTCTCGACTCTCCTCCAGGCGCTCTTCAATGGCATCCCCGCCACGAGCCAGGCGAACCGATATGTCCTGTATTTCGCGCATCGTCATCTCCTCCGTGCGGTCCGCCCGGCGCAGGTAGCAGTGCTTCGTGGGCTTAAGGCGGTGAGGCGCGAGGCGTGACGGCGGAACCCGGAAGAGGACGACGCCCGCGTGCTCGTCTCCGCCCGGCATCGGGACGCCGCACGCCTCCAGGCTCGGAAGCTGTGGGTCGATGCAGTCGCGCGCCATGAGGCGAAATCGGTCGGCAAGCTCATGGCAGTGCGGAAGGTGGTTGACGCCCACTGCCCGCCTCGGGTGGTCACCGCTCTCGACGATGCCAAGGACCACGTTGCCCCCGCCGCTGTTCGCGAAGGCCACGACCTCTTTCAGCACGTCGTTCCGCCCGTGGTCGCCCACTTCGTCGCCGCCGTCGAGCCACGGGGCGGTTCGGCCACTTCGTGCGGCCAAGGTCCTCTTGAACTCGACGTTTTGGCCCTCGGGCACCTCCTCGCGCCGGAGCGTTTCGACGTGCTCCGCGCGAAGCTGATCGAGCGGGAGCGTGAACAGCGGGATCATCGCGGCGGGCCGTTTTGCGGGTGTGGACGGTTGAATGTATCATGCCGATATGGAACAGGCGATCTCATGTAGCGACTGTGGCGCCGAGATAGACGAGAACCTGGACCCACCGGAGGACCGGCGGCCTTGTCCCGAGTGCGGCTCGACCAACCGTGTGTTCCACGAGGCGATCCAAATTGCTGCGGCCGCGTCGGTCGATTTTCGCAGGCACATGAAGCGTCGGGGGTCCGGTCGGCACAGGCACAGATACGACTACGAGGACGACGAGCGGTCCATCCAGTTCCACGGCCAGGCCCCAGCAATTCTCAGGATGATCGTTGATCGGGTCGACGACGTGTACCACAAACTAATCCGCGACCGCAGGACCGGCGAGGTCCTCTATGAGGATCGGGGGCCACTGAGCGAGCACCGCGACCGCGGCGACGCCAAGCGCCGGCCCCGCTAGTCCTCTTCGTTCCGCACCTTCGTGGCAACGCTCTCCACAAGGTCATTCGCTAACATTCGCCTTCGCTCCAGCCGCGCGTAGAAGCGGCGGGCCACCTGCTTGATCAGGCGCCGGCGCAGTCTCAGACGGCGCTCCATCATGCGGCGACGGGCGGTCATCGCTCAGCACTCGCTGGTTGCGTCGGGTCTGGCCCGGCTTCTTGCTCTCCCGCAGACGATAGCGGCCTGTTGAGAAACCTCGGCCAGAGCGCCCCTCCAGAGCCCTGAGCGAGTCGCTGGTGAGCGTCTTGGGTGCGGGGCATAAGAGATGTTCCCCTCTAAAGCGTGGTGCGCCTGTGCGAGTCTCCAGGAGTCATAGAGACGATGTCGCTCACCAGAAGCTACCACGTTCGGGAACGAGCAAGGTCCATTAGCCTGTGAGGGTCGCGTCCTCAGCAGCCGAATATGCTGCCGCCCATGGGAAAGACGACAGGCCCCCAATACACGTCCGATGGGAACCGAGGACCTGAGGGGAACCCCCGCCCCCCCTAGCCCGGCTGTGCCACGGGCCTTTCGATGCGGGCCGGGCCCCGGGCCGGGCCCACGGAAAGCGGGCATGCCCTAGGCGCAACCGGCCGCAGGATGCATTGCTCAAGCCCTGGCAGACGTGACACGGTAGGGACCAGTCGCAGGCCACGCATGGGGCATGAGCATGCCCCGAGCCGGAGTCATGGGCCTTGTAATGGAATGGCTCCCAAGGACGTCGGCACCGCACTGGTTCACATCGCGCTCACCGTGCGCACACCATGAGAACAAGCAGCGAACTTGCCCGCTGTTGAGCACCGCTTATTGGAGAAAAGTTGGAGAATATTGAGCGGTCAAACGCTAAGCCACTGAAATTCTTGGCGTCCCCTAGGGGAGTCGAACCCCTGTTTCCGGCGTGAGAGGCCAGCGTCCTAGGCCACTAGACGAAGGGGACGTGGGCGCGCGGGCGCCCGAAGCGGCCGTGGCAGGCCCTTGATGTAGCGAATGGGGCCGGGCCTGACAAGGGGGCGCGTGGCGGGGGCGGCCCCACCCCCAGGTTTCCCCCACCCCCTGCCTCAGCTCAGCTCGCGGGCGGCGCTCAGGAAGGCCTCGACGTCGGCCGGGTCGGTGTCGAAGGCGGTGACCAGGCGCAGGCCCCGGTCGGCCTCGGGGCCCCAGCGGTAGAACCGGAAGCCGCGGGCGAGCAGGCCCTGGATCACCGGCTCGGGCAGCACCACGAAGATCTCGTTGGCCTCGACCGGGTGGCGGAGCGCGGCGCCCGGGAGCTCGGCCAGCCCTTCGGCCAAACGCGCCGCCATGGCGTTGGCGTGGCGCGCGTTGCGGAGCCAGAGGTCGTCGGCCAGGTAGGCCTCGAGCTGGGCCGAGAGGAAGCGCATCTTGGAGAACAGGTGGCCGCCGCGCTTGCGCAGATAGCCCAGCCGCTCGGCCTGGCCGGGATCGAACAGCACCACCAGCTCGCCGGCCATGACGCCGTTCTTGGTGGCGCCGAGCGCGAGCGCGTCGACCCCGGCCTTCCAGGTCGCCTCCGCCGGGCTGCAGCCGAGCGAGACCAGGGCATTGGCGAAGCGCGCGCCGTCCAGGTGCAGGCCCAGGCCGTGGGCCTTGGCGAGCTCGGAGATGGCGCGGGTCTCCGCCGGCGTATAGATCGTTCCGGCCTCGCTGGCGTTGGTCAGGCTGACCGCGGCCGGCTGCACCGCGTGCACCACGCCGGCGCCCTTGATCGCCGCCTCGAGTACCGCGGGCGCGATCTTGCCGTGGTCGCCGGGCAGCGCGATCAGCTTGGCGCCGCCGCTGTAGAACTCCGGCGCGCCGCATTCGTCGACGTTGATGTGGGAGTCCCGGTGGCAGTAGATCGCGCCGTAGGGCGGGGTCATGACGCTGAGGCAGAGCACGTTGGCCGCGGTGCCGGTGGCGACCGGGAGCACCGCCGCCTCGGTCTCGAAGAGCTCCTGGACCCGGGCCTGGAGGCGGCGGGTCCAGTCGTCCTCGCCGTAGGGCATGGCCCAGCCGTGGTTGGCGGCCGCGAGCGCGCGCAGGATCTCGGGCGCGGCGCCGCTTGCGTTGTCGGAGCAGAAGTTCACCATGGCACGGCCTTGCGAAGGGGTGGAGACCTATCGGGGGACATCAAGGTTGCGGTGCGATCGTGATCCGGCCGAGCTCGGCGCCGCTCGCGGGATCGAGCAGGATCACCTGCTGGCAGTCGCGCCGGCCCGAAGGGCCTCCGGCACGCAGCACCAGCCGGCCGGCTTCGAGATGCGCCTCGGCCAGGACGCAACCGGCCGGCAGCGTCACCGAGGCCGCGTCGAAGCCGCCCGGGGCGCTCGGGCCACTCGGGGCGCCGGGGGCGGCGAGCTCGGAGACCTGACCGACCACGCCGTAGACGAGCAGGCCGAGACCGGCGAGGATGAGCAGGCCCATGAAGAGGACCAGAACCTTGATCGATTGCATGGCGGTGACCAGGATCCAAACTGCGGGGATGACCGGAAGGCCTCGGAAAGACGCGACATGACGGCGGCGGAACCAGCCAAAACCTACAAGATCGCGGTCGCGAAGGCCGAGGCCGGCGAGCGCCTCGACCGCCTGCTGGCTGCGCGCCTGCCGGATCTTTCCCGCAGCCGCCTAAAGAACCTGATCGAGGCGGCGCGGCTGAGCGCCGGCGGGCAGACGATAGTCGAGCCCTCATACCGGGTCAAACCCGGCCAGCGCCTGGTCCTCGCGGTGCCCGCCGCCGCCCCGGCGCGGCCCCAGGCCCAGGCGATCCCGCTCGATGTCCTGTTCGAGGACGCCGCGCTCATCGTGATCGACAAGCCGCCCGGGCTGGTGGTGCACCCGGCACCGGGCAACCCGGACCGGACCCTGGTCAACGCGCTGCTCGCCCACTGCGGCGAGGCCCTGACCGGGATCGGCGGCGAGCGCCGGCCCGGCATCGTGCACCGCCTCGACAAGGGCACCAGCGGGGTCATGGTGGCGGCCAAGACCCAGGCCGCCCACGCCGGCCTGGTGGCGAGCTTCGCCGCCCGCGAGATCGAGCGCGCCTACCTGGCCGTGGTCTGGGGTCTGCCCGAGCCGCGTAGCGGCGAGATCGCCGGCAACATCGGGCGCAGCCCGCGCAACCGCAAGAAGATGGCGGTGCTCCAGCGCGGCGGCCGGCCGGCCCGGACCCGCTACCGGGTGCTCGAAGCCCTGGCGGACGGCCAGGCCAGCCTGGTCGAATGCCGCCTGCTGAGCGGCCGCACCCACCAGATCCGGGTCCATATGGCCGCTCACGGCCACCCGCTGCTCGGCGATCCGCTCTACGGCCGGGCCGGGGGCCCGCGCGCCAGGCGCCTGCCCGGGCCTGCGCAAACCGCCCTCGAGGCCCTGGGCCGGCAGGCGTTGCACGCCCGGACCCTGGGTTTCCGGCACCCGGTGAGCGGCGAGGCGCTCCGTTTCGAGAGTGAAATACCCCTAGATATTAAGAGGTTGATTGATACCCTGGAATAGATATAAGATAAGGTCAAACCTGACCGGATTGGTCGTCTTTCCTTGATGTTGCCTTATTCCGATGTTAAGTAAGCCTGCGTACAAGAATTCGAGACTCGGCGGTTTTCGCGAACGGTGTTATTTCGGCGGTCCCGCACAGGCGGCGACAGTCAAGGGTTGAAAGGTAGGAAGTATGGTACAACCCGGACTCCCGGTCCTGGTGCCGGAAGGCAATCTGTCCCGATATCTCCAGGACATCCGCAAGTTCCCGATGCTGGAGGTCGACGAGGAGTACATGCTGGCCAAGCGCTGGCGTGAGGACGACGATCTCGATGCGGCGCACAAGCTGGTGACCTCACACCTGCGCCTGGTCGCCAAGATCGCCATGGGCTATCGCGGCTACGGCCTGCCGGTCTCGGAGCTGATCTCCGAGGGCAACGTCGGCATGATGCAGGCGGTCAAGCGCTTCGACCCCGAGCGCGGCTTCCGGCTCGCGACCTACGCCATGTGGTGGATTCGCGCGGCGATTCAGGAATACGTCCTGCACTCCTGGTCGCTGGTCAAGATGGGCACCACGGCGGCTCAGAAGAAACTGTTCTTCAACCTGCGCAAGCTCAAGGGCCAGATGCAGGCGATCGACGAAGGCGACCTGGCGCCGGAGCAGGTGACCCACATCTCCGACATGCTCAACGTGCCCGAGGTCGACGTGGTCAACATGAACCGGCGGCTCGCGGCGCCCGACCACTCGCTCAACGCACCGCTGCGGATCGACGGCGACGGCGAGTGGCAGGACTGGCTGGTCGACGAGACCGAAAGCCAGGAAACCACGTTCGCCAGAACGGAAGAGTTCGAAAAGCGCCGCAACCTCCTGACCGCGGCCATGACGACGCTCAACGAGCGCGAGCGTCACATCCTGCAGGAGCGCCGGCTCAAGGACGACCCGACGACCCTGGAGCAGCTCTCGCAGCAGTACGGCATCAGCCGCGAGCGGGTGCGCCAGATCGAGGTGCGCGCCTTCGAGAAGCTGCAGAAGTCGATCCGCAACGCCGCCATCGAAGAGCGCTTGGCCATCAACTGATCCTGGCACGGCCACGACGCTGTTCCCGGGAGCGCGCCGATCGGGTAGGATGGGCGCCAGGCTTCGGCCTGTCCGGACACTCGTAAAGAACCCGAGCATACGACATGCTGGACGCGAGCGAACCAGGCGGCGGCGCGGTCCCGCGGGACCGCGCGGCCATGTCCCATTTCTGGTGGCTGTGGCTACCGGTCGCGGTCGTGCTGGTGCTGTTCGCCTGGCCGCAGGCGTTTCCGGCCAGCTACCGCGCCTGGGTCGGTGGCGAACGGGGCGCCTTGGAACTGCTACACGTGCTGATCCCCTTGGCCAGCCTGGTGCTGGCAGGACGCATGCTGGTCTTGACGCAAGTTCGGCGCCAGCCGCTGCTGTGGGCGTGGCTGGCCTTGGCGGCCCTGGGGTCGCTCTACATCGCCGGCGAGGAAGCGAGTTGGGGACAGCACTATCTCGGCTGGGGAACGCCCGAGGTTTGGCAGGGGCTGAACGATCAGAACGAGACCAACCTGCACAACATCAGCTCCTGGCTCGACCAAAAGCCGCGCACGCTCCTGGAGTTGGGCGTGATCATCGGCGGCATCGCGATCCCCTTGGCGGCGCTGCGTTGGCCGGCCATCCGGCGCGCGCGCCTGGCGATCATCCTGCCGCCGTTCCTCTGCCTGCCGGTCGCGGTGATCGCGGAGGCCGTGCGCATGTCCGAGCGCGCGCTGAGCGCCCTGGCCCCGGGAACCACGCTGTTCGAACGCGCCAGCGAGGTGCAGGAGCTCTATTTCTACCTGTTCATCCTGCTGTACTTGATCGTGCTGCGACGGCGGCTCATACCAAGGAGCGCTGATCATGACCCATAGAGACCGCGCGAGCGATGCGTCGGGCCATCGGGCGGGTCATCGGGAAGCGGCATGCGCTCCTTGGCCGAAAACCTTGGGAAGCCGTCTCTAAGGGTCATGATCGGCGGCCCTTGGCATAAACCACGAGATGCCCCCGTGAAAAAACTGCTCAGCACCGCGCTGTTCCTGGGGGCACTCTACCTGGCCTTCGTCTGGGTGACCGAGACCGAGCTGTTCTCGACGGATATCCGGTTCAATTTCCACAGCGAATACGGCGCCCTCCTTGGCGGCCGGCGCTGAGCCGTCCGGATCGATGCCAAGGACCGCCTACTCGTTCCGCGCCTCGGTAATCTCGCAGCGAACCTCCTCGCCCCAGGCCTCGACCAATACCTCCTGCTTGCGCCGGTGATTGAGCAAGCGCGCCTGAGAGGTGATGCCGTAGTAATGTCCCAGGACCGGCGGCAATCCCAGATAGATCACCCATCCGATCGCGGCGGCGCCATAAGCCATCAGCCAGTGGATGGGGTTGCTGGAAATATCCAAGGCGGCGTCATAGCTCTGACCCTGCAACCAGAGCATCGCCAACGCGGGCACGGTGCCGCAGGCATTCAGCAGGCCGACCGTGACCGCCAGGTACTTCTCGTGACTCTTGTCGACCACGTAGGCGATGAAGGTGGGCACCATGTTGACCGCGAGCACGATGCAACTCGGCAGCAGCACCGCGACCACCGGCAACATGAGCAGGCCGGTCATGACCAGCTTTCCGGTTCCGCCGCCCTTCGCCTTTTCTCGCTGCGCCTGTTCGGCCATGGTCGATTCCCTAGGTAATGTAAATCAGGCTCAAGGCGACGATCGTCATGGCCGAGACCGTAGCCGAGATCAGCGTCGCGGCCTGCTGGCTCCTGAACCGGATGTTCTCGGCCGAGGTCAGCCCGCCGCTCTGGAGCCAGGCAACGGTGCGCGCGTGGTTAGCGTACTCTTGCTTGGCGCTCTCGAAGCCTTGGGCGTCTTGGTTCCGCGCATCGAGGCTATCGAGAAGGAACAATATCTCTAGGAAACTGCCCTTGCTGCTGGCGGATTCGATTTCTTGGGCGAGCCGCTCGCGATAGGCACAGTTGTGGTAGGAATCGAGGATCGGCTGGACTGATGAGGTGATGTGCTTGAACAACGCCGGATACTTCCGTTTCGTATCGCCCGCCCTTTGCACCTCGGCCAAGAGGTGCAGGACACCCAGGCGGAAGGTGGCGACGTCGTCGTGTTTATCGAGACTGCGCAAAATATGGTTGGGTAGGGAACGAATTCGCGCGGCGCAGAATGCCACGATGTGCCGGTCCACCACCTCGTTGGCGATGCCACCCTGCTCGGCGGTCCGCTCCAGAGCGGGCAGCAGGTCCTGGATTTCATAAACATAGAAATTCTGGACCAGTGGGCTTTGGCACGGCCAGGCCTGGTTCGTCTCGTAGAGCGCGCGCTCGATGCCGGCGCCCATGGTTGGCCGGTCCACAAAGAAATTGATCATGTCGAACTGCTTCATCAACGCGATCTGATCGGAGCGCGTGCCCAGCTGCGACTGCAGATAGATCTGGGGCAGCTTGGTCCCCACCATTTCGATGAAGGTTTGCTGAAACTGCTGGTCATGGAAGTCGATCGCGAAGGCATAGGTCAGCCCGTCAATCTTCACGGACAGGTCCTTGTAGCGGAGCGGCAGGGACGGCTCCAAGACGATCAAGGTCTTGGCCGTCAGCCGCTCCTCGTTGTCGGCCATGATCGAGGCGGACTCTATGACCTCGTTGAGCTCGTGAACGGCTTCGTCATCCGATAGCGCGCGCTGCAGCCATCTTTCCAGCTCTCCACTGTTGATGAGCTGGCCCGCCTCTTGCCAATTTTTGCCCATGGCATTGCACAGCGACAGCTTGGTCCAGTGTTCATCGCCACCCATGGTCAGGGACCGGGACGCGCGGATCGGCAGCATCGGCTGCTTGGGGCTCAGCTTGCGCCCGCCGAGCCACAGATCGATATCGGTGACGGCCCAACGTTCCTTGGGGTCGTCGCAGAGCAGCCCGCGCAGTGGCTCCATGATGCCCAACGAGACCCGCGCATCTCCGAGCAAGGCGGAATAGCTGCCCAGCAGGATCTTGGAGCGGATGATTTCTTCGTCGCTCTTGCCGACGATCGTCACCCCGCCGGTCAGCAGGAACGCCAGCACGGCTCCGAGCGAGTAGAGGTCGTCGGCGGGCGAGCCCAGGCCGCGCGCCGAAGGCCTGGCCATGGCGCTTTCGATCGGCTCGTAGGCCACCGGCTGCGAAATGGCCGCCGGCGCGCTCACGCATTCGCCCAGCACCACCGCCTGGCGGCTATCGTCGGTATAGAACAGGTTGTCCGCGCGGATCGCGCGGTGGGGGATGTAGCGGTTGCTCAGTTCCTTGAGCCCCGGCATCAAAGGTCGGATGACGTTTCGGACGACGGCATCTTCGTGCATGGGCTCGAGCGTGGCGTCCGGCGACGGACAAACGCGCTCGCCAAAATTCAACTCGAACGGGATGACGAAGCGGCGGCCGCCGGTTTCCGGCCAGTCGACCGCGCCCGCATCGACCGGGTTGATCAGGGGCAGGCGCTCCATGCGCGAAATCTGCGGGATGAAGTCGATGCGCGGCAGCAGGTCGGGACGGCAGACGAGTGCGAACATCTTGCGATCGGCGGCGCGCAGGTCAGTCACGGCGACGGCCTGCGCCATCGGCGAGTCCAGGTGTGGGAGGGGCTGTTCGGGATGAATCTGGTACCGGTCCCCGAGCACCGGTCCCGTCCCCGGCCCCGACTCCAGCCCCGTCCCCTGGCCTTTCTGTGCGAGATCGCTCATGCCGCTCCCGGCCACTCCCGGTCAAATTGCTACGCCGCCGCAGCGGTCCCAAGGGTCCGCGCGCCGGTTAAGCTCCAGTTAAACCGAAAGTCGCGAAGAGACGGTTAACGAGTGGTTTCCAGGGACCGAATAACGGCGGCTTATACCAAAGGTCCTGAGTAATGACCCATAGAGACGGTTTCTAGAGACGGTTTCCCCAAGGATTTCGGGCTGGGGCTTTCGGGCGGCGCCCCCCGTGGCTTGGGATGCCGGGGCATCGCCGCACCAAGCGCTCCTGGCCGAAAGCCCCAACCTGGAAGCGTGGGGGGAAGCCGTCTCTATGGGTCATTACCAAGGACCTTTGGTATTAGCCCGCGAAGGGATCGCGGACCAGGATCGTGTCCTCGCGCTCGGGGCTGGTGGAAAGCAGCGCCACCGGCACCTCGATCAGCTCCTCGACGCGCCGGATGTACTTGACCGCGGTGGCCGGCAGGTCGGCCCAGGAGCGTGCGCCCTTGGTGCTCTGGCTCCAGCCCTCCAGGGTCTGATACAGCGGCTCCGCCTTGGCCTGGAGCGAGGGCAGCGCCGGCAGGTGGTCGCAGGTCTCGCCGTCGATCCGGTAGCCGGTGCAGACCTTGAGTTCCGGCAGGCCGTCGAGGACGTCCAGCTTGGTCAGCGCGATGCCGTCGATGCCGCCGATCTTGGCGGCCTGGCGCACCAGCACGGCGTCGAACCAGCCGCAGCGGCGCCGGCGCCCGGTCACGGTCCCGAACTCGTGGCCACGCTCGCCGAGCAGGCGCCCGATGTCGTCGTCGAGCTCGGTCGGGAACGGCCCCTGGCCGACCCGGGTGGTATAGGCCTTGGTGATGCCGAGCACGTAGTTCACGCCGCTCGCCCCGATCCCGGCCCCGGCGGCGGCCTGCCCGGCCAGGGTGTTCGACGAGGTGACGAAGGGGTAGGTACCGTGATCGACGTCAAGCATGGCGCCCTGGGCGCCTTCGAACAGGATCCGCTTGCCCTGGCGGCGCGCCTCGTCGAGGCGGTGCCAGACCCGGTCGGCGAAAGGCAGGATGCGCGGCGCGACCTCGCGCAGCCGCCCCAGGACCTCGTCGCACGAGACCTCCTCGGCGCCCAGGCCGCGCAGCAGCACGTTGTGGTACGCCAGCAAAGCGTCCAGCCGCTCGGCCAGGTACACCTCGTCGGCCAGGTCGCAGACCCGCACCGCGCGGCGCCCGACCTTGTCCTCGTAGGCCGGCCCGATGCCGCGTCCGGTGGTGCCGATTCGGGCCATGCCGCCGGCAGCCGCCTCGCGTGCCCGGTCGATGGCGCCGTGCGAGGGCAGGATCAGAGTCGCGTTCTCGGCAATCCGGAGGCTGTCCGGCGTCACCACGACCCCCAGCTCGCTCATGGCGTCGATCTCCGCGACCAGCGCCCAGGGATCGATCACCACGCCATTGCCGATGATCGAAAGCTTGCCCGGCCGCACCGCGCCGGAGGGAAGCAGGGACAGCTTATAGGTGGTGCCGTCGATCACCAGGGTGTGCCCGGCGTTGTGGCCGCCCTGGAAGCGCACCACCACATCGGCGCGCTCGGACAGCCAGTCGACGATCTTGCCCTTGCCTTCATCGCCCCATTGGGAGCCGACCACCACGACGTTCGCCATGTTCTTTTTCAGTCCTTCAGGGACGCGATCGCGCCATCGATCAGCGCGTGGCTGCAATCCAGCCGGCGCGCCTCGGCGGCGGGATCGCCAGCCGGATCCCCTGCCGAATCCAGCCCGGCCAGGGTGATCCAGCCCTCCGCCCGCAAGTCTTGTCCGCGCGCGGTTGGGCAGTCCGGCGGCAGGTAGAGCCGGCGCGGCGGCACCGGCTCCGGCAAGGCCCGTTGGACGCTGTCCATGAACAGGGTGAATCCGGTCGCCGATTCCAGCTTGGGCCCGGCGGCCCCGCCCGCGGACGGAACGGCGGACGAGGCGGCGGACGAAGCCGGCGGATCGGTCGCATAGCGCCCACCGCGGCCGAGTTCGCCGCGCACCCCGCGCGCAAAGAGAATGAACGAAATCCCGGTCTGGTATTCGAAGCCGCGGTGTTCGGCCGGGTCGACGGTCAGGGTCAGCCCGGGCGCCGCCGCGCGGATCGACTCGATCACCCGGGTCAGCCGGGCAACCTCGGCGGCCGCGTCGCCGCCCAGGGCCATGCCGTTGAGCGCCGCAAGCGCCGCTTCGGCCGGCCCGGCGGCGCGCAGCAGGGCTTGGAACGTCGCCGCCGACGCGCCGGCGATCGCCGAGACCGCGGCCGCGTCCTTGCGGTCGAGCGCCTGGCGCAGCGCCGCCAGCCGCTCGCCATCGACGTCCAGGTGCGCGGCCATCGCGTCCACGAGCGGCGGCAGATTGAGATCGATGGAGAGCCCCGCGATGCCGACCGCGCCGAGCGCCTCGGCGGCAAGCAGCACCACCTCGGCGTCCGCGCGCTCCGAGGCCGCCCCGATCAGCTCGGCGCCGACCTGGGCGAACTGGCGCTCGGGCCGCAGCTGACCGCCCTTGATCCGCAGCACCTGGCCGCCGTAGCAGAGCCGCAGCGGCCGCGGCGCGTGGCGCAGCCGGGTCGCGGCGATGCGCGCCACCTGGGGCGTGATGTCGGCGCGCAGGCCCATCATGCGCTGGCTGACCGGGTCCATGAGCCGGAAGGTCTGCTGCGCCACGGCGGCGCCGGCGCCGGCCAGGATGGTCTCCTCGAACTCGAGCAGCGGCGGCTTGACCCGCTCGTAGCCGTGGCCCGCGAAGCAGGCGATCAGCCGCTCGATCACCGCGGCCTCCTGGGCGGCGTGGGGCGGCAGGACGTCCTGGAAGCCGGCGGGCAGCAATGCCTGGTCACCAAACTCGGTCATGGGCGCCTTCGGGCTCCGGTTATTCACAGATCGCTGGCACGGGTCGCAGGGACCGGCGGCGTTACTAGCGCATTTTACCCCCCGGCATCAAATGGAAATGCCCAGGTCGAGTGGTTACAATACACCGCTCCGAGCCACGGCCGAGCCTGGAAAGCCGCCCCATGCCTGAAAAACCGCCGCAATCCAGCCCACCCCGCGCCGCATCGGTGCGCCATCCGCGCTCGCTCGCCGCCACGGCGCGCGGGGCGGACCGCTGGCTCGGCCTCTATTTCATGGCGGTGAGCGGGCTCCTGCTGGCCGGCTGGACCCTGCCGATCATGACCGTCCACAAGCTGGTGTTCTTCGCCGAGGAGGTCTCGATCTTGGCGGGCGCGCGCCAGCTCTGGGACAGCGGAAATATTTTCCTCTGCATGGTGGTGCTGACCTTCTCG
>Ga0114948_10000456_pt1 | contig 16152 bp, 17 predicted proteins | sample CR04metaG_FD_83877 | JGI IMG/M metagenome (GOLD analysis project Ga0114948, IMG submission 83877) | Deep subsurface microbial communities from Mariana Trench to uncover new lineages of life (NeLLi) - CR04 metaG | ecosystem: Environmental > Aquatic > Marine > Ocean trench > Sediment | place...
AAAAAATCGGCGAGTATTTTGATACTCTGATAGGTGAAAAATTTGAAATGCAATGGCGACTGTATTTCTCAGACTACACCCCGCGAATGGCTATTTTTGTTTCAAAGATGTCCCACTGCCTTCATGACATTCTATCAAGAAGCCAATCCGGTGAATGGAATGTAGAGGTACCACTCATTATAAGCAATCACACCGATCTTGAGCCGATTGCGAAAACATTTGGAATTGACCATCATACAATCTCTGTTACTAAAGAGAATAAGAAGAACGCTGAGGAGAAACAACTCGAATTTCTTAAAAAATATAAGATTGATTTCATTGTTCTCGCCAGATATATGCAGATTCTTAGTGATGAATTTGTATCACACTATCCAAACAAAATAATTAACATTCACCATTCTTTTCTACCTGCATTCCCAGGCGCAAAGCCCTATCATTCCGCCTACGAGCGTGGGGTAAAAATTATCGGCGCCACAAGCCACTATGTCACAGCTGATTTAGACGCCGGCCCCATTATAGAACAAAGTGTTGTCCGAGTAAGCCATAAGGACAATATCGAGGACCTTGTCAGAAAGGGGCGTGATCTTGAAAAAGTAGTCCTATCACAGGCCATCTGGCACCACCTGAAACGCCATATACTTGTTTACGGCAACCGGACGCTAATTTTTGATTGATTGTTAGTGTTTCTTATAATGCTTATAAATAGAAGGAAAGGTCTTTCAGTTACTATGTATAGAAACTCACTATTACATAAAATTTTTCTAAGTCTTTTTTTCTTGTTGGTAATACCGGGCTTAAGCCCTACCCTATCATACGGCTCCGATAATATGGAGACGGCTTATAATAATTCCCAATTTGAGAAAGTTAAGCTCATCAGCAGGGGCAGGTTGATAAATGTGATGAAATATCTTGAACCCCACAAATATACGGTCTTTATGTTTTATGCCGACTGGTGTGCACCTTGTAAACCGCTTAAGGAAAAACTTGGAGAGCTTGCAGAGAGGGTCAACAATATGGCACTTAGAGAAATCGATATTATAAATTTGGAAAATCCACTGGTTAAATATTACAACATACCCGCAATTCCTTTTTTTCTTGTTTATGGCCCGGACGGGAATTTCCTTGAGCGTGGGCCAATGCTATCTAAAAACCTTTTAAAAACTATCGCTACTGAAACCAGTAAATAAATATCTCATCTAAGGCCTATGGCAAATAATATTTCAACAGAGCTTAAGAACCTGATCGGCTTTCTCAAAAATTGGTATAACGAAATTGTTGTTATCTGTTTCGCGACCCTCTTTATGATTCTGCATAGCTACCGTGAGATAGAAAATTTCTGGATCAGCTCTTTTATATATTTTGGGATATTTCCTGTACTTACTATATTAATATTTCTAAGGAAGAACCCGCTTGATTTTGGCCTGAGGCTAGGGAATTACAGACTCTGGCTGCCTTATATTCTAATCTTTCTCGCTATAGCAATTCCAATACTCTATTTCACCTCCGACATGTCTTCCGTGCAAGGTTACTACCGCTCCCACAGAAACTTTGACCTGCTTAAATACGTGCTCCAGATGGGGGTATATATGCTGGGGTGGGAGTTCTTATTCCGCGGGTTCATGCTGTTCGGACTAGAAGAGAAATTCAAAGAGGGCAGCATTATTATACAGATGATTCCCTTTGTACTTTTGCATTTCGGAAAGCCCGAGATAGAAACGATCAGCACAATATTTACAGGACTGCTCTGGGGATATATATGCTACCGCGGAAAATCCTTTTGGCCCGCTTACATAATGCACATCGTGGTAAATATCTCGAATAAAGCGTTTGTACTGGGATTAGTATAGTTATTTATACTCAGTAATTTCAAGCAGCACACCGTCAGGGTCGTAGAAATAGCAGAGCATCTTATGCCCTGCGTCGTGAGTAACAACAGTTGTAGGAACAGTCACAGGCTCGCTCAGCAGTCTTACACCCGCATCTTTTAGTTTCTTAGCTGAGGCTTGTATATCATCGACTCTAAGGGCAATGTGACGTAGACCAATTGTATTTGCAAGTGAATTAGCAGGTATAGATTCGCCAATTGGAGATTTATAGCAGAGCAGCTCAATACGCGGCTCCCCGGCAGGTGCAACGATAAATACTACATCAGCAACTACACCCTTGATTCCGACAATTGACTCAATCCAGTCTCCCTCAAGATGGGCGCTGTTTGTCTTCTCAAATCCCAGAATCTCGGTATAAAACTTCACCGACCTTTCCAGATCTGAAACAACAATGTTTATATGGTCTATAGATTGGATCATTTTTTAGCTTTCAATAGTTTATAAAGAGATACTGATCGTGTCCGGGATATGGTTCAGAATGGCCGAAGTTAATGCCCCTCAAACTTCACCTTCTTATCTTTAAGAGCTTTAATTGCCTGCTGTAAGCCTCCCATCGTTAGTGGAAACATGCGGTCTTTCATAAACTCCCTTACCATTCCAATTGACTCTGTATAGCGCCACTCATCAACAGGCACAGGGTTAAGCCATACCATATCTGAAAATTGATCTTTAAGGCGATCAAGCCATACAAACCCCGCTTCATCGTTATCATGCTCTACACTCCCGTTCTGGTATAAGAGCTCATACGGGGACATAGAAGCATCTCCAACTATAATCACTTTATAATCGCTGTTATAGGTGTGCAGTACTTCAAATGTGGGTATGGCTTCCTGCCGTCTCCTAACATTATCCTTCCAGACCGATTCATAGAGACAGTTATGAAAGTAATAGTTCTCTAAATGCTTAAATTCGTATTTAGCTGCTGAGAACAAACGTGAACATAGCTCAATATGATCATCCATCGAGCCTCCAATATCGAGAAACAAAAGTACTTTTACATTGTTCTTTTTAGCCGCCACCATCTCTAGCTCAAGAAGACCGCCATTCCTGGACGTTTTATCAATAGTCTTATCCAGATCAAGCTCCTCTTTGGTTCCTTCTCGTGTTAGTATGCGGAGTCTCCTGAGCGCCATCTTCATATTCCTTGTCTCAAGCTCAACACCGTCATCCAAGTCTTTAAATTCCCGCTTATCCCAAACTTTAATAGCTCTTCTGTTCCTGCTTTCTTCCTGCCCGATCCTGATACCTTCGGGATTGAATCCATAAGCCCCGTAGGGTGAAGTCCCTCCTGTCCCTATCCATTTATTACCGCCCTGATGCCTTTTCTTCTGGGTTTTCATAAGTTCTTTAAGGCGCTCAAGCAGTTTATCGAGCCCGCCCATAGCTTTAATCATTTCCTTGTCTTCGTCGGTAAGCTTATTTACGAAACTTTTCTTAAGCCACTCCTCAGGGATTTTCATAAATTCTTCCATATCTATCTTCTCTATCCCTTCAAAAAAATATCCGAAAAGGAGGTCAAATCTATCTAAATGGTGCTCATGTTTGATTAATGATGTGCGGCCAAGGAAGTAGAAGTCGTCGACGCTATATTCTACAACATCTTTATCAAGCGCTTCAAGAAATGTCAGGTATTCTCTGATCGTTACCGGAATACCGTCATTTTTAAGTAGTAAGAAAAAGTCTAGGAACATATCTCACCTGCATTTTTATAAAGGTAACTAGTTACCGTCTAAACCTGAGCCTAATACGGGTAAGTAGATCGTGATCCTGCTCGTTTTTAAGCAGTGCTCCTGCCAAAGGAGGAAGTTCTTCTGACAAGTCCACATCACCTAATTCAGATTCTGTGACCTTGCCTACTATAAGGAGTTTAATCCAGTCTATGAGCTCGCTGGTAGAGGGTTTTTTCTTAAGACCGTCAATTCCCCTTAGATCATAAAACACATTCATCGCGTTCTCAATTAATTTATTCTCAAGCTTGGGGTAATGAACCTTTACAATTGATTTAAGAGTCTCACGCTCCGGAAAACTGATGTAATGAAAGAAACACCTTCTCAAAAAAGCGTCCGGCAGCTCTTTTTCGTTGTTAGAAGTAATGATAATAATAGGGCGGTGTTTAGCTTTTACAGTTATTTTTAGCTCGTAGCAATAAAACTCCATCATATCCAGCTCAAGGAGTAAATCATTGGGAAATTCAATGTCTGCCTTGTCTATCTCGTCAATTAGCAATACAACCTGTTTTTTTGACTCAAAAGCCTCCCACAATTTTCCCTTGTTAATATAATTTGATATATCACTCACCCTCTCATCTCCCAATTGCGAATCGCGAAGCCTCGATACAGCGTCGTACTCGTAGAGCCCTTGCTGTGCTGTGGTGGTGGATTTGATATGCCAAGTGATTATATCTTTCTCAAGAGCTTCAGCCACTTCAAACGCCAGCATAGTTTTACCTGTGCCCGGCTCACCCTTTATTAAAAGCGGCCTCTCAAGTGTTATAGAAGCATTTACGGCAAGATTTAAATCCCTTGTCGAAATATAATTATCTGTACCTTTAAATTTCATATTATAAGCCTCTTAATATTTCTGTAATCATAATTTGTTAGGATACCCGTTCAATACTATAAAATTAAATCTTATCTGACGGGTTCTCATCATCGGGATCGTATTGTGGTATGGATACCACAAGAAGCCTGTTATGCTCAGAAGCTCTAAGTACCTTATGATGGATCCCTTCTTTGACTATAACTAGATCATTTAGGGACGATTCTACAGTCCAAGTATTACCATTTTGGGGATCATAAAACTCAAACTTCAAATCTCCGTCCAAAACAAAGAAAATCTGATCGAAAGTTTTATGATAATGAGCATCCATCTGCTCCATATCAACTGCTATTGCTACACCCGCTCTCTCATATTCATTGCTATTAATTATCTCCCGCATTTCCCTGGCATAGGGGGAATCCAGAACATTATGGTCTGCATATTTTTTAGTAATCATAATACGCCTCAAATTCATAAAGTTTTCATTAGTAAAATTTTACTTCTCCGTAACCAGCTCAAGAATCTTATATACACGGCTCACCATTTCTCTTGGATCCTCTAGATAACCTGCTGCAATCAATGCATTATCTAGTATTTGCTCAACTACAAGTTTGGCAGTATCGGAATCTTTATCTTTAAGGCCGGCCAGATTTTTGATAAGTTCATGGCCTGGGTTAATTTCAAGGTTAACAGAATTCTGCATATTAACGTCCCGTTTCATCGCTTTCATCATTCGCCGCATTGACGGCGTCATAACCTTATCCGCATTAAGAGCAATCGCGGGGCTATCGACCAGACGTTTGCTAACGCTGACATCATTGACGGAATCACCAAGTGTCTCCTTGATCCATTCACAAAGAGTTTTTGCGTCATCATCGGACATTAAGCCTTTCTTTTTGTCAGACGTGACTTCCTCAAGCACAATATCCGAGTTATCAGCGGAAACGAGGTCCTTATCGTCATACTTTGCCAGACTGGTCATCACGAATTCATCAACTGGCTCATATAGATATAGCACTTCGATCCCACTGGCCTTAAAAGCCTCCAGATGAGGACCGCCGTCTATTGTTTCCCTATTAGGTGCATATAAATAATAAATCTCTTTTTGCTCTTCTTTCATTCGGGACACATATTCATCAAGAGTAGTAAATTCACCTTTTTCAGCTGCCGAGGACTCGTAGCGAAGAAGTTTTGCAAGCTGATCCCGGTTCTTAAAATCTGCTGCCACCCCTTCCTTTATAAATATTGAAAAGTTCTGATAAAACTCTTTGTACTTCTCCTGATCGTTTTTAGACTCTTCTTCAAGCAGCTTTATAAACCGCCCCGTTATTACCTGACCGATTTTATTTGCAAGCGCACTGTCCTGCATCTTCTCACGAGATATATTGAGAGGAAGATCAGCGCTATCCACTACCCCCTTTAGAAATCGCATCCAGTCCGGAAGAAGCCCTTTAGGATTTGAGTCGATCAGTATTTTTTTGCAGTAAAGACTAACGCCCGGATCAACTTTCCCAAAACCCAATTGCTCCGGATTGAGTTTAGGTACAAAAACAAGGGCGTTTATTTCAATTGGAGCATCCGAGCTAAAGTGCATCCTATAGTTAGGATCATCAAAAGCGTTTGCCTGGAATTTATAAAACTCAGTATACTCCTCATCCTTTATCTCATTCTTGTTTCTCATCCATATGGGCTGGATGTTATTAATCTGCTCACCGTTTAACTTAATAGGGAATTGTACGAAGCTTGAATAGTGCTTGAGGACATGTTTTACCCTTTCAGTATTTGAGAACTCTTTATCTTCTTCTTTTAAACCTACTACGATCTTTGTACCGCGCCTCACACCCTTTGCACTCTCTATTTCGTAAGTTCCTCCACCGTCACTTTTCCACAAAAGACTCTTTGCAGTTTTTTTCCAGTTATGCGTATAAACCTCTACAGACTTAGCAACCGTAAACACACTATAGAAACCAACCCCGAACTGCCCGATCAGGTTTTGTTTAACTTCGCCTCCTTTCTTTACGGCATCAAGGAAAGCCTTTGATCCCGAATGGGCGATTGTGCCCAGGTTTTGGGTGAGTTCATCCCGGGTCATTCCAATTCCATGATCTTCTATTGTTATAGTATTTTCTTTGTCATCTGTAGTAATACTAATTTCTAAAGGAAGCTCTTCATCATAGACTTCTTTTTCCGTTAGTTGTAGATATCTCAATTTTTCGAGCGCATCTGAAGCATTAGATACAAGCTCTCTTATAAAAATCTCTTTGTCGGTGTATAGAGAATTAATAACAATGTCCAGCACTTGTTTTACTTCAGCCTGGAATTCATATTTTTTTGCAGCTTTTTCAGACATTTATGTAACATACCCCCTGTTAATATGCTTGGATATTGTTGATAGGAAATTCAACTAGTTCAAGCTTAAGATAGTCACTAGTATGGGATTTTCAAGCCCACTTACGCCTTTTAATTAGGCAATTTTTCAGGATTCGAACTTTTTCTGGCTTCAGCCTCGACAAAGACTCTTTTCACTTGCAAGTAGTTCTTCTTTATCTCTTTATCCAGCTTTTCGACTGTGGTCTCAATTTCATCGGCCGTGGCTTCATCCATGAAGTCAAGGCTTATATTCACAAGTATAAAGTCAGGACCCATATGCAAAGTCAGCACTTCATTTACATGCTCAACGTAGTCATGACCAGAAGCAAGCTCCCTTATTCCCTGAACTATAGAATCATTGGCACTTTCACCTATTAATAAACCCTTAGTTTCATACGCCAGCCATGTAGCGGTACCGGCCAGAATAAGGCCTATAATTATTGACGCAGCGCCGTCAAAATAAACTATCCCTGTGACCTGACCTAGAAAAATGCCGAGAAATGCAACCACAAGTCCAATTAATGCGGCTGAATCTTCGAAAAGAACAACAAGGATTGATGGATCCTTTCCTTTTTGTACAGCCATTATGTAACTCCACTTACCTTTTGACTTAGTAAATGCCTTAAAAGCAAAGTACCATGCAAAACCCTCAAACATCATAGCGAAACCGATAACGATGTAGTTAATATATGGAGTAGTGATAGGTTTTGGATGGAGAAGATGAATTATGCCCTCATAGATAGATATACCGGCTCCCAGTGCAAAAATTAGTATTGCAACAATGAAGCTCCAAAAATAGATCTCCTTTCCGTATCCAAATGGGAAGTTCTTGTCCGGGGGTCTTTGTGCCCGTTTTAACCCATACAATAGTAAAACCTGATTAACCGGTGTCCACCAGAGAATGAATAGCCTCTGACAACATAGCAGAGCTTCCTGTAATGGCCGCAGCTATGAATTTAAGTATAGCAATAAGGGCATTTCCTATAAGAGCTACGTAAATTACTTTTTTGGAGCCTGTCGCCATAATAAAGACCTTCCTGAAAATAGAGGTCTACTATCTAAAGGAAAATATTCTTTAAGTACTTTAGAGAATTTTTTAATGAAATGGAATTACAATAAAATTTTATACTAGCTGACCAACTTAACTTCACCTGTTTTAAGATCGTAATTAGCGCCTACAACTTTTACTTTTCCCTCTTTTACCATTTTGGCAATTACCGGGTCTGAAGTCTCGAGTTTATTAACCCCTATCCGGACATTAGATATTATTGAATTATGAAGAAGATCACCCTTTTCACCTTTAGCTTTTTCTACAGCAGGCTTTATTGTTTGTACAATATCATTTATGGAGCCGGGGAATTTAGTTCCATTCTGTAAAGCTTCTATAGCGCCTGCAACAGCTCCGCACCCGCTGTGTCCGAGTACCATTATCAAGGGCGCTCCCAATGCCAGCACCCCAAATTCTAAACTTCCCTGTATCCCGTAATTAGTTGGATTAACTATATTTCCAGCGACTCTGACCACGAATAAATCTCCTATTCCCTGATCAAAGAGAATCTCAGGAGCAACTCTTGAATCAGCGCAGGCTAAGATTGCTACAAAAGGATTTTGCCCCGCCGCAACTTCTTTACGGCGCTCAGCCGATCTTCCAGGACTCTTTTTAAGAGAATTTACAAATCTCTTATTCCCTTCCATTAGAGCTTGTAGTGCTTCATCTGCGTTTTGCGGCCTTTTAGATTCATCAGCTATAGCCTCCGGGATAGACAGCATTCCGCCCAGGTTTAACGAAGCGGCGGTAAATACCCCAATTCCACTGATCTGTAAAAACTTTCTTCTGGAAAATGAATTGTCAAACATTCTAAGCCTCCTTACATCGGAAAGGGTTAAAGTTATAATCAAATACGGTCTATTTACTTCAAAAACTAAAGAATAATATACCAAACATTTATTATCAAGATAAAAAGCATTTAGGAAAGTTCTTTGTAAGATGTTGGGTTATCCGGACACTGACCGAACCCGCATTCAAGGAAGGTTGTTATAACATTAGAAGCGGCAATCAATACAACTAAGAAAAATACCGCTTTTACAAACCAGCCGATACTTTTGGCAGACCTGTTTTCAGAACTATCCTCAAATTGAGTTTCGAAAAACATCATTATCCCTATAAGAAGTATCACAACCGCAAATACAATAAAAGCCCAGGTGTAGAGGTGCATACCTAAAACGGGTGAACCGTAACCGGAGTCTGAGGGGTCAATGTGAAGTAATATTTGACGTATTGAAATTGAGGCACCAAAAACAGCACTTAGTAAAGAAACCCCATAATGTCTTGTGTGTATGCCGTACCTCAAATTAAGCATAGCTCCAAAAGCAACCCCTAGCATGGCAAGCCTTTGAAGCAAACACAGTGGACAAGGAAATTCTCCTTCGACAAACTGGATATAGTATGCCCCCAGTAACACACCGCAAATGCCTAAAACAGCATAAGAGTTTATTCTAGTGGCGAGTGAAGGGGTCATTTTTTGATTCTCATAAATTAATATTTAAAGGATCTGTAATATGGTGCCTAAACCACAGCACACAAAGTATCAAAATGATCATGAATAAATAGATAGATTCACGTCTCTTGCCGTACCAGGCAAGAACCATTGTAATGACATATAATAAAAAAAGTGCTGCCATCATAACTAATAAAATCTCCTTATACTAATTCCCATCCCCTATTACTTTTTATTATATCCATTAAAAAGCCTGATCTCTGCGTCACATGTTAATATTTATCGGGGTTCCTAACAACACTTACGAAATAATTTATTAATATGGTTCTACAAATTTTATTCTACGGTCAAGCAATTTCCAATTTCCGCCTTCCTTAACCCAGATACTATATACTTCATAATCTCCGCTATGATCTTTACCATCATAAGTTTTTATCATACTTATATTTACTACAGACTTGGCCATGTTCCCCTTAATATTTACCTTTACATGTGTTATTTCCTGAAATGTGATAATTTGTTTTGGCAACGTTGTAAGAAATGTTTGCTTGTCCAGAGACGGGGATGTCATTCTAGTCATACTTGAAATGACAAAGTTCTCATGCAGAAGTGAATCCATAAGCTCTTGGTCCTGGTTTTTAAGCGCTTCAAAATAGTTTTGCTCAAGATTAACAATAACAATTTCTGATTCCGTCCATGGGTGTGCAATACTGTGAGTAATTTGAAACGTCAAAGATCCAACCAAAAGCATTAATGTAACAATTAAAGTTTCCCTCATGAGTCCTCCATAGACATTTAATATACAAAATTCTAATAACAGGCTTATAAAAATCAATTTAGCCTTTATTTATCGAATCGTCCATTGTCCTAAATTATGTAGTATAATCTCCTTACTTTTAGCAAACTAAATATCGTATGAAAAAATCAAAAATAATCACACAGTTCGTATGCCAAAACTGCGGAAACTCTTCACCCAGATGGCTAGGGAAATGCCCTGAATGCGAAAGCTGGAATACATACGTTGAAGAGCAACAACAAAAAGCAAAAAGAGCTTATAAAACTAATAAGACCTCAGAGCCGATACCAATAACGGAAATTCAAAGTGATAAAGAAGAGAGGTACCTCACCCATAATAAAGAATTGGACAGGGTACTTGGAGGAGGATTTGTCCCAGGATCTGTAATATTAGTTGGCGGCGATCCCGGGATAGGGAAATCGACTCTCGCGCTCCAGATGCTAAACGATATTAGTTCGTCATCGGATATGGGCGATAGTCTTAATCTTCTTTATGTTACGGGAGAGGAATCACCCGAGCAGATTAAAATTAGGGCTGAAAGAATTGGGGTCACGTCGAATAGAGTGTTCGTACTATGCGAAACTTCTGTCGAAAGCATAATCGAAAGAATAAAGGCTCTTTCACCTCTAATAGCGGTAATAGACTCTATCCAGACGATGTATACAGAGGAGCTGGCGTCCGCTCCAGGCAGCGTGGGTCAGATTAGAGAGTGTACCGCTAAATTAATGCAGCACGCAAAAACGGGCGGCCCTGCAATCTTTCTTGTTGGTCACGTCACAAAAGAAGGAGCGATTGCGGGACCTAAAGTTCTTGAGCATTTGGTCGATACAGTGCTTTATTTTGAAGGAGGAAAAGACCAGCCATATAGAATTTTAAGAGCTATAAAAAATAGATTCGGCTCTACAAATGAAATCGGCGTATTTGAGATGATGGACATAGGACTCAAAGAGGTCAAGAACCCTTCTGAGATATTCTTATCCGAGCGGCCGGAAAATGCCTCTGGTTCTGTTGTCACACCGAGCATTGAAGGGACAAGACCAATACTCGTTGAAATTCAGGCTCTGGTGTCTGCCTGTAGTTTTGGGATGCCCAGAAGAACTACAATAGGACTTGATAATAACCGCGTGTCATTGCTCTTAGCAGTTCTTGAAAAAAGAGCAGGGCTTCAAATACTGGGGCAAGATGTGTTCATGAATGTAGCAGGGGGAGTAAAGATTGAAGAGCCCGCAATTGATTTGGCAATCTCTATGGCCCTTGTTTCAAGCTTTTTGAACAAACCGCTAGACCCTGGGGTTGTAGTATTTGGTGAAATCGGCTTAGCGGGGGAGGTCAGAGGCGTCTCCCACATTGATATGAGAATAAATGAAGCCCAGAAACTTGGTTTTAACAAATGTGTAGTTCCTAAAATAAATCTTGACAGAGTCGCGTCTAGGAATAATTCTATCTCTCTTGTCGGAGTGGATTCAATAGAGAAAGCGATTGAAGTGTTCTTCTAAGCAACAATATCATTATTCTTGACCATATGAATGAACCTATGAAAAATGAAATAAAAAATGCCCCAATTGGTGTATTTGACTCCGGTATAGGCGGCCTCACGGTAGTAAAAGAGCTAATTAAGAGTTTGCCGGGTGAAGATATTATATATCTTGGTGATACAGCCAGAGTTCCTTACGGAACAAAATCAGGCAGGACTATAATTGCTTATTCGCATAGCAACACAGAGTTCCTGATATCAAAAGGCATCAAGCTATTGGTAGTAGCTTGTAATACTGCATCCTCTGTTTCTCTTCCTAGTCTGAAGAATGAATTTGATATACCGGTAATAGGAGTTATTGAGCCGGGAGCCAGAAAAGCTGCTAGTGTTACTAAAACAGGAAAGATCGGAGTAATAGGAACACCATCAACCATAAATAGCAGTGCATACAAACAAGCTATAGAAAATATAAATTCCGAAATCGAAGTATTTTCAAAAGCATGCCCGCTGTTCGTACCGTTAGCTGATGAAGGGTGGACAGAAGGGGAAATAACTGAACGTATTGCTGAGCAGTACCTAAATCCTATAAAAGACACCGGAATAGATGTTCTGGTTCTTGGATGTACGCACTACCCGCTACTAAAACAGACAATTCGAAAGGTTATGGGCAATCAAATCACTCTTGTTGATTCAGCCCAAGAAACAGCCTCTCAAATTAAAAATATATTAAGCAAAGAAAACCTTCTTAACAAAAACAATTCTCAGTCCAAAAGAGAGTTTTATTTGACCGATATATCCGATACTTTTTTATCTGTGGCAGGAAGATTCTTGGGTGAGAAAATAGCTAAAATAGAGATGGTAGATATAGTAGGGACGACCACTCGGCCGTCCCTATAGTTAGTACTTAGTGTTACCCTTCTGAAAGTAGCGCTTTAACTTTTTCTGTAAACGGCGGCAATATATCAAAAAGATCGCCTACTATACCGTAGTCACATTTTTGAAATATAGGAGCATCAGGGTCTTTATTGATAGCAACAATAACCTTAGAAGAACCCATTCCTGCAATATGCTGAATAGAACCTGAAATCGCAATCGCTATATATAGGTTCGGCGATACCGCTTTACCGGTCTGCCCGACCTGCATGTCGTAAGGACAGTAGCCTGCGTCTACCGCAGCACGTGTAGCACCTGCAGCTGCACCCAGAGCATCTGCAAGCTCATATATATATTTGAAATTCTCTTCACTACCCAATCCTCGCCCACCCGCGACAACTCTCTCTGCTTCAGTCAATTCGGGCCTGTCTGATTCTTTTGTTTGAAGCTCGACTACTTTTACATGAATATCTCCAGGGTTTAATTCTACCGAGCCTGATACAACTTCGGGCGTAGCTGGAGCTTCTTCTGTTTTAAATGAGTTTGGTCTCACTGTTGCCATCATAGTTGTTCCGCCGTGAAACACCTGCTTCTGTACAGCTTTACTCGAATGTGAAAAACGCTCTATTTGGAGCTTGTTATCTGAAGAAAGATCAATCGAGATCGTGTCCATCGCAACCCCAGAACCTACGCGCGCGGCAACTCTAGGGAAATAATCCTGACCGAACACCGTGTTTCCGGCAATTACAACAGCGGGCTCATTTTGTTTAATTAATTCGCTTAGTGCAATAACATAGCCTTCGGTATTAAAATCTTTTAATAGTTCGCTATCAACGACATATACTTTTTCAGCACCATACTTGCCTAACTCCCCTTCAAGCCCTGAAACTCCCGAGCCAAGAAGCACGGCACATAGCTGCCCACCGAGTTTCCCTACCAGTTTCTTTTTAGCTTCTGTTAGTGCCTCAAAAGTCACTTTTCTAATGGTTCCATCTAATTTTAGATCAGCCACTACCCAAACATCGTTACTCATTTCTTTCCTCCTACATTTTCTATATATGTTGTATGTCGTGCTATATAACTTTGGCGTCTTCCCTAAGAAGTTTAATAAGCTCCTCAGCAGATTTGGCAACTGCCTCTCCCTTCACCATAGGTTCGTCATCGCCTTTGATTATTTTTAATTTTCTTTCGATTTGTGGTACTTCGATACCAATGGTTTTAACTCTTGCGCCTTCTTTGCTTACCGCATCTTTTGAAAATCCCAAGTCGTCAAAATTAATATCATCAATACTGACTTCAGTAAGAGGCTTTTTCTTTGCCTTCATAATTCCTGGCAATGATGCATATCTTGGTTCGTTCATAGCGTCCGGACAGGTAATAAGACAGGGTAGCGGCACCTCAACAACTACATGCCCACCATCAATTTCTTTCTGGCAAATCGCCTTCTTTGAATCTGGGTTAATCTCAATTACTTTACTTACCAAAGAAACATGAGGAATGCCAAGCTCTTCGGCTACTTGAACGCCGACTTGCCCGGATTCTTCATCAATTATTTTCATACCCGTAAAAATCACATCAAACTCACCAAGTTTTTTAATTTCACTCGCGATAAGCTTTCCTGTAGCAAACGAATCAGTATCCGCAAAACTATCGCCCTTAATGTGCACAGCACTATCCGCACCCATTGCAAGCGCCTGCCTTATTATTTCAATGACCCTCGCAGGACCTATTGCTACAATCACTACCTCCCCCCCGTGTTTTTCCTTGGTTTGAATCGCTTCTTCAATAGCAAACTCGTCATATGGGTTCATAATCCATTTCATACCCTCAGTATCAATGGAATCACCGCTTGCCGAGACTTGAATCTTAGCCTCTGTATCTTGTGTTTGACTTATTATTACTAAAATCTTCACCTTTATATACCTCCGATCAAAAGTTAAATAATACATACAATACTGCTAAATATTTAAAGATTTGGGGTACAAACTATATAGGATTAGACTGACTTAGTTTAGCATCTCCGGCTTCCCCTGCAACCAGATTCAGCCTTATAATAAGATATAAATTAGAACTAATTACAGCCTGCTCACCTTTACTTTGATTAGACCAATTTAAGAAATAGACCCCAGATAAAATTTAAAGGGTACGTAATTATAAATATTTAAGTTTCCTTGTCAAGACGAGAAGATTGCATAGGATAATGAGTTAATTGAATCAACGTACTTATGCGTGTTCTAGAGTTTAAATAGCTGTAATATCAGTAAAGAATATAAATTGGCATTCTAAATGAATAAAACATTTCTATACATTTTTCTACTTGTTTTCACAATCACCACCTGGGGATACTCATGGGTGCTCATGAAGATGGGACTTGGGTACGCAGAGCCTTTTACCTTTGCGGCATGGAGATGTGCAATAGGCGGCGTAGCAATGATCATATTTGTAAGGGTGAAGTCGATAGAATGGCCAAAATTAGAAAAGCTTCCAGACTACTTAATGATCGCAATTTTCCAAACTACCCTAATGTTTGGTCTTATGTTATACGGCATGAAGTATGTTACAGCCGGAAAGACCTCAGTACTTCTTTATACTATGCCTATATGGACAATATTTCTAGTTCACTTTTATTTAAAAGAACGACTTAATAGAGGCAAGTGGCTAGGGGTTGCACTTGGTACGATCGGAATCGTTTGTATCCTCGGCTGGGATACATTAGTACATCAAAACTCCGAGATACTATTCGGAGAACTTTTGATAATTGGTGGAGCTATATCTTGGGCGGTTTCAAATATTTGGGTTAAGAAACGTATGGGCGGAGAGAATATCTATATGGTCAGCAGTTTGCAGCTTTCCATAGGTGCTATTGGTCTAGCTTTGCTAGCAATACCTACTGAAGGAATATTAAACATCGAGTGGAATGCGCACTCTATATACATACTCCTATTTACCGGTTTAATAGCCTCAGCCGTGGACTTTACTATATGGTTTTACCTGCTTAAAAACCTGGATATCAAAATCACGACTTTTTCCTCCATGCTAGTCCCTGTTTTCGGACTTATCTTCGACTGGGCAATCCTTGGAAACAGACTGGACGGAGGTGTTATTGTAGGTGGAGCAGTGATACTTATTGGAATATATCAAGTCTCTAGAAAATAGCTGTCACATGGAACAATTAAATTCATATGATTTTAAAAAACCTCTAGGGTATAATAACTCTGTAATATTATTAGTTTGGCGGTTTAGCATCATTCTTACACATAATATTACTTGTGAGCTTAGTGTTAAATTCCCAATAATTTAAATCATGCGTAAAAGAATCCTAGCCTCCATCAGAATTTTCTTCATCGTTATAATTGTCGCTCTAGTAGGTCTTTTCTTTCTATCCCAAACCCAATATTTCAGGAACCTGGTAAGAAGTACAGCTGAAAGCATCGTAAGCTCCACAACCGGGCAGATATTTACCATCGGAGAGCTTGAGGGAAACTTTTTTAACAACATCAAATTGTCAGACGTTTCTTTCGTCATTGAAGGTGAGAACTTTGTAACAGTAAAAGAGATTGCACTTGATTACTCCCTTCCTCATATGCTAAACAGTTCAACATTATTCAGTAAAGTGGTACCTGTAGACAATCTCTTAATAAACGGTCTAGAAGTAAATCTTATAAAATATACGGACGGCACATGGAATTTTGAAAAAATTGGCGAAGCTGAAGAAAA